>JACCDI010238765.1_pt1 | contig 24286 bp, 38 predicted proteins | sample 7442791 | NCBI WGS metagenome assembly JACCDI01 (sample SAMN15323434, study PRJNA562643) | freshwater metagenome | isolation source: river surface water | place: USA:Blue River Watershed | collected 2017-08-15
CGATACCTTCAAGGCGAGCAACGATGTAGTCATAGTCTTGCATCTGCATGGCGATCTCCGTTGTTACTTATATAGTCTAAACCAGACTCAAGTGAATGTCAACAGAAAAGTGCACTCATTCGTACATGATGTCAACAAACCGAACATCGTCAACGCGCTTGAGCCATTCACCGACAGACTCTGGCGACAGCACAGCAGCAACGATGATACCAATGATCAGAGCAGCAAGGGCTTCACGCATTCTTTTTCCTCTTCTTTCGATTTGCAACGATGGCGTCTGCAGTACGTTTGCTCTGATCCCACATCTGTTGGACGTCTTTGTACCGCTGAGTAGTGATCCAATCACCGCTCATCGAGCCCCAGTACTGTATCGCGATGGCTTTGGTACGATGACTCTGAATGAGCCGCATCTTCATGCCAGCGGGTTCTTTGATCTCGTCGATCACGTCGAACTGTACGCCAAAGTCGATGTTCTTGTCGGTCATCACTTGCTCCGTTTGTTCTAGAACAGACTATACCTGTTCGACGGGAATGTCAACTACTTTTTTCGCGTTTCACTTCCATGAACGCGCTCGCTGCTTCGAAGCATAGCTCTGCAGCTGATCTGAACAGTAGGTGACGTTCTTTTTTCGTGATAGAACCAAGGTCTTCTGCCTTCGCAAGAGCTAGAGCAAAGATGTCTGCCGCAAGTTTTTCGGCGTCAGTCATGCTCATTCCTCTCAGAAGTTGTAGTCGTAGAAGCGCTTGGGCTTGTCAGTCAGACGATGTTCGCCGTGGACCGACTTCCACTTGCCGTTTTTGTTCAGGCGGGCACGAACGATAGGCGAACCTTCGCGAGTGCTGTAGGTATACTCTTGAGTGTGGTTGTTGGTGCAGTTACCGACAAACCCACCGATCGCGATCTCGGGTTTCCACCCTTCGACGAGCTTAGCGTCCATCTCACGGATTTCGATGGTCTTGGCCGAGATGACTCGGACGACCTCGAAGGGGACGATGTCAGAGTAACCGATCAGATTCGCGAATTTCATGGTCTAACCTTTCGTTGCCTTACTAGTTAGATATAGGGTATCCCACCAGAAATGTCAACTGGTGGGATGCACTTTTTTCAACTTTTTTGCAGATGCTTCAGGTGGTTCCTGTGGATCTTCCCACCCACGAACGCGTTGTAGTACTCATCAGGCTTCAGGAGTACGTCGTTCTCGACTTGTTCCTTGAGTTCGTAGTAGCTCATCTCAGCTGTAGTCTTGCATAGGCGAAGGATTCTTCTCTTGAATCTATCAGCTCCGAACTCTTCAACAAGTGCCTTCACTTCTTCACTTGATCCATAGTAGTCCATCCAGTCTGATTCTGAGACTACTTTACGTTTACGTTTCTGGCCTTTCAGAGGCTTCAGTGTGCGAGTAGCACTGAGCTTCTTCTTGCCGATGTATTTCTTACCATTCAATGTGTCGGTGATTTCATAGACGAATCCAGCGTGACCGTTAATGTCTTCCGAAGAGAATGGCTTCCCTTCGTAGTGCCAAGTCATTTGTCGTCTTCATCGCCCCATTCATTGGTGATGTCGTCATCATCATCTTCGTCGTCACTGAATAGTGTCTCGCCACAGAATGGGCAAAATGCGACTTCATCTTCTTCGTAGTGCTTGACGGTGAATTCCGAGTCACAGACTTCGCACACAAAATCTTCTTCTTCCATGAATGGTCTCCTAAATTGAAAAGGCGGAAGGTTTCCCTCCCGCCCCTATTTATTCAACGTTTATTCAGTGGTTACGCTTCACACACCGCGCAGTTCATGATGTCGCGAACAAGTTGTTGTGCAGGGTTCGTACTACGCTGGTAGTAGAAAGTCTTGACACCAAGACGCCATCCTTCGATGATCAGAGCGTTGACATCCTTAGCAGATACCTCCGGAGCAATGAGAAGGTTCAAGGACTGAGCCTGATCAACATACTTCTGACGAGCGGCAGCTTGCTGAACGATGCTGATCGGTGCGATCTCGGAGAACGTTTTGAACACGTCCTTTTCATGAGCGGTAAGGAACTCGAGATGTTGAACCGATCCACCATGCTGAAGAACAGAGAACCACACTTCATCAGTGTTATGCCCATGCGCTTCAAGAACTGCGACTAGGTATGGGTTCTTGTAGGTGAACTTACCTTTCGCGAGGTCTTTCGTGAAGTAATTCGAGGCAAGAGGTTCAATAGAAGGAGAAACTTGACCCAGGATGAAACTAGAAGAAGTGGTAGGAGCAATAGCACAACGGGTAAGGTTGCGTACGCCATATCCAAGAAGTCCTTCAGGTTCACCATATTCCTCCGCGAGTTCTTTCGTTGCGATCAGTGAGCGGTCGTCAATGAACTTACTGACCTTGATCGAGAGCATATGAGCGTCAAACGACTCGAATGCAATCGACTTCGACTGAAGATACGAGTGCCAGCCGAGTTGACCAAGACCCAACGCTCTCCAATGACGAGCAAAGTTGTTGGAAGGCTCCATGTACTTCACGCCGTTAGTCTTCTCAATGTACTCTTCCATGACCGCATCAAGGAACCAGATCATGACTTCAACCGCGTCAGTGTGTACCCACTCATCAAACGTCAAAACGTTCATTGAAGCAAGGTTACATACAAACGACCAATCCCTTGAAGAAGGCAATGCGATCTCCGAGCAAAGGTTCGAAGCCCAGATCGGGATGTTCTTGTCTTTCAGCACTTGAGGTTTGTTGTTGTTCACAGTGTCAGTAAAGAAAAGGTAAGGATAGCCCGTTTCCTTACGCTTACGAAGAACACGAGCCCATACGGTACGCTTCTCAGCATCACCAGCAATCATCTCTTCCATCCACTTGTCAGTGATGGTTACACCCATCGAGACATTTTGGATCGGGCTTCCGACTTCACGGATGTCGAGGAACTCCATGATGTCAGGATGTTCGATGTTAAGATAAGCGGCGAACGAACCACGACGAGTAGAACCTTGGCTGATTACGTCGACACCAGTATCCCACAACGCCAAATAGTATGCAGGTCCGTTTGCCTTGCCATTTGCTCCGCCCTTGATGTCAGTTCCACGTGCACGAATTGCACCAAGGTAACCGGAAGTGCCAGCACCGAGTTTACTTTGAGTACATACTTCACCGAACTTGTCGAGGAAGCTCTCGACTGAGTCATCGATGTAAACACCATTGCACGAGATAGGAAGGCCCTTCTTCGTGCCAAAGTTTGACCAGACGGGCGAGGAGAGGGAATAGAACCCTCTGCTCATGTAGTCATAGAACTTGTCAGCGAATCCTTCTTTTTCAAGGATCCGTTCAGCTGCCTTAGCGATCTCACGAACTCGCTCTTCAACTGTCATGTTTCCATCAATATAACCTCTCGAGAGGAATGTACGAGAGTCTTCATTTGCCCATTCAAAACCCATGGTGTTCTCCTTAGAATAGATCTTCTGCTGTAATTGCTTTGCCTTTGGAATATTCGACCGGACGCTTCTGGAAGAAGTCGGTCATGTTCGTTCCGTAAAGCTCTTCATCAAACCACAGAGTCTTCTTTGCGAGTTCTTCATTATAAACGATCGCCGAAGAATCAAATCCGATTGCATCGATGGATTCCTTCATGCGCTTAGCGATGAAAGCTTTCAAGATGTCAGCATCAAGACCAATGGCAGAGTATCCACTCATGATCCAGTCGATCACCTTTGATTCTGCCTTCAAGGAATCAATGCATTCGGTCTCAATACGCTTCTGCAGTTCTTCGTCGAACAGTTCAGGGTATTCTTCACGCATCGTGTTGATGATCTTGATACCAACTTGGGCATGGAGCATCTCTTCGTTACGAGTGTATTGAACTTGCTGAGCGCAATCCTTCAACACAGCTTTGTTACGATTGAAGTGCATGATGATATAGAACTGAGAGAACAACGAAACGTTTTCAACGAACAACGTGAACAGAGTGATCGCATAGATGTACTGCTTCTTGGCGTCGTTCTTGTAGTGCTTTTGAAGATACTTACGGAGGTAGTCTACACGACCTTTGATAACTGCTTCATTCAGGTTCTCTTCAAACACGTGAGTGAGATGCAACACGTCCAGCAGCTTTTCATAAGCCAGGTTGTGGATCACTTCTGAGTTCGCCATAGCAAACCCAAGATCACGGAGAGAAGGATGCGGAAGGTTCTTACCAAGATCAGCCCAGAAAGTCTTGACCGCGACTTCGATCTGGCCAATAGCAGACAGAGTCTTTACGATGACTTCTTGCTCTTGGGGTGTAAGGTCGGTTTTGAACTGCGAGTAGTCTGATCGGAAATTGAACTCATCGGGAGTCCAGAATCCTTGCCAGATCGCGTCGATGAACTGTTTGGTCCATGGATACAAATCAGGCTTTCGTGAAATTTGTTCTTCGAATAGCATTGGTTTTCTCTTTCTTCTTTTTCTTATACGGCCATCGGGGCTTTGAGCGAATCCATGGGCTCATAATCTAGTAGTTCAAAATCTGAAGCGCGCAGTTCACGAATGGCGTGCACATCAAGTGACGTCAGTTCAGGCATCTTCAATTTTGGTAATTTCAGTGGAGTTCGCTTAAGTTGTTCACGCACTACATCCTCATGAGTACTATATATATGAGCGTCACCGATGGTATGTACAAAATATGCCACTTCGAGAGAACAAATTTTTGCGATCACATGTGTCAGAAGAGCGTAGGAAGCGATATTGAATGGAACCCCAAGGAACATGTCAGCTGATCGTTGATATAGCTGACAACTCAGTTTACCGTTAACAACCCGAAACTGCGCGAGTAAGTGACAGGGTGGTAGTGCCATTTCAGAGAGTTGTACAGGATTCCATGCCGAAAGGATAATTCTTCTTGAGTCAGGGTTTTGCCGTATCTGTGAGACCACGTCTGCGATTTGGTCGACACCTGAGTTGTTGAAGTTACGCCACTGTGCTCCATAGACTGGGCCAAGCTCTTTGGTGAACTCATTGTTGATGTGTCCAAGAGCCTTCCCTTGAGCGTTGGCGTTGGCAGTCCAAATTGTGGATCGGTCAACGAGTTCAACTCGGTGTTTTCCGTAAGTAGTTTCTGCAAGACGCCGTTCATCTGTGCTTCCTTCCAAAAACCATAGTAACTCGCCAACCACCGCTTTCCATGCGAGCTTCTTGGTGGTGACTGCAGGGAATCCTTCATTCAGATCAAACCTCATCTGATAACCAAATACTGATCGAGTACCTACACCAGTTCGATCAGAGCACACTTCACCGTTGTCGAGTACATACTGTAGTGCTTCATGATATTGCTTCAAATCTTACTCCATACTGTGAATGAAAGGTCTTCGTTCGATAACCCTTCGCCTGTAACAAACTTCTGAAACGGAAGAAGCAGAGCTCGATCGATGTAAGCATCACACTCATAATGTTGCTTAAACTTGGTCAGATAAAGTCTATCACAGAATGGAAGTGCTTGTCTGTAGATGTCTGCTCCACCAATGACCCATATAGTCTTTTCGGGATTATCACTTTGGATAACCTGAAGTACCTTCTGCATCTCACCAAAGTAGACTTCGTCTGGATCACCTGTTATCTGAGACTTGGTGATCACAACGTTCTTTCTGTTTGGCAACTTCTTCGAACCGAGTGATTCCCATGTTTTCCGTCCCATAACGACAACACCACCGACGGTGTTACGCTTGAACCAGTTCATGTCCTGATGATTGTGAGGCCAAGGGAGCGCGTTGTTCTTACCAATGCCGCCGTTCATATCCATAGCTAGGATTGCGTTGACTGTCATATGATCACCTCATTGTTGTACACACTCTCTATGTATATGATCCAGTAGCCATACTACCACATCCGACGAGAATGTCAACTTATAAATACCCTTGGAACTACATATTGCAACAACTTGACCTATACCATGATCTTCACTATCAGAGAAAGGATGGGTCTGATGAAGATGGGATTCTTAAACATGTACATGTACCTACCAGTCGCGGCTTTGCTTATTGGCATGGGTTTTGTGTTCTTTGCGGGTGACTCGTATCGTTATCCTTGCCAAGATCCAGCAAATTGGTCGACGCCTGACTGCGAACCTCCGGCATGCACTGCTTCTGGCACGTGCACATCTAACTTGATTACATTAGATGGTACGCCAGTTACTGCAGAGCAGATGTCTGCTATGGTCGCAGAGATTGAAGCTACACAAGATGCGGTTGGTATCAAACCAGCTGAAACACCGACCGAGACCGAAACACAACCACTTTATGAAGAGGTGCAGTAATGGCTGCGAAGAAAGATACTATTGAAGAACTAAACGCTAAGCTACGTTTCATCGTAGGTGTTTGCCTTGCATTCACTCTCACTGGTACGATCTTTGCTGTTCTTTACTCACTCATTCACGTTACACAACCAATGTTCGTGTCACCTAACGACCAGAAGTTCTTTGAACTGATTCAACCGATCGCTACGTTCTTGACCGGTACACTGTCAGGTATCATGCTTTCCGGTACAGGCACAAAATCTTCGAAGAAAGAAGATAAAGAAGACGAAGCTGCTTAAGTTCGTCTCCACTCTGCGAGGGCAAGGCGACCAGCTAAGCCCTCGTAAGTATTCTGATCGATCATGAGTTCGACATCAGCGATAGAGTATCCAGACAGGATCATATCGTTGATGTCTTTCACACTAAGCTTTGATGGCCATATACATACTTTGTAGCCACGATCAAGCATTCGTTCCATACGACCCACGATCTCTTTGTTACGAGGTTCGTTGTCGAACACGAACACCGCATTCATCAAGTTCTGAAGTCCAGAAGCGTTGCCATCAGCGCCAGCCATCGCGACTGCGTTAGTTAGAAACAACGAGTCGATGGGACCTTCCACCACGTAGTATCTCTTCTCGAAGTCGATTTGATCGAGACCAAACAGCTTTGGTCTGTCCTCGTCGAGCATGATCGTGATGTATCGAATCGACTCCTTGTCAAAAGCACGACCCTGAAAACCAAACACTACACCATCCTGATCGATCAATGGAAGGATCAGTCTTGGCTTATCACGTTCTGGCTGCGGGAGTTTGTCTGGAATAAGACTGTTGACCCAGGTGTTGAACTTCGGTGCGTAGTATAGTCGATGGTGAGCCTTTGTCGGTATCTTACGTTTGTTCACATAAGCTCGAGCCGGATGATCGGCAGGTAGTTGACCCATCTTCTTGATCTTGAGAAGCGGCGAACCAACACGTTTGAAGTTTGGCACTGGAGTCGTAAGAGTCTCGAGTGGTTTAAGCTTCTCCTGCGGAGGTCGTTCCGACAACTTATCAAACTTTGAGTCGATAACATAGTCGTTGTACAGACCTACATCAGTAAGCTTCAGGAATCTCCACAGAGGATGTGACTGTCCACAGTTGAAGCAGTGGAACATAGCAGTCTGTTCTTTTTCGATGAGCCATCCACGGCACAGTGTCTTAGACTTCTGGCTGTCACCACAGATCGGGCAACGGAAGTTAGCTTTGTAAGGGTTAGACTGCTTGACCTTATACCTATCCATCCGAGTGGACAGGATACCGCAGTACTTGAGATCCACTAGATTCATGGGTTTCCTTAGTATACATTGATTTGGTATAAACCATTATACTCAGGTCTGCAGGGTTGTACACCGAAAAGTGTTGTTACCCGAACAAAATTTTGTCCCATGGAACTTCAGCGATGATGAAGCCGATCACACCGGCCGCACCAAGGACGTACCACTTCCACTGCTCAAGGGTGGTGATACGCTGATCGAGTTTACTCTGCGTGTCGGCGATATCTTTGAGCGCAGCAAGTAGTTCTTTGTGGTACTTTTCGCGTTCAAGGTGATTCTCGTCTTTCATCGACGTGATACGAGTGTGGAGTAGTTCCACCTGCTTTTCAAAATCATTTTTTCTTTCTGACATGGCTAGCTTAATTCCATCAATCATCTGATCATGATTTGAAAGCTTATTCTCATGGACAATAAGCATCTTCGATATACTATTGGAGACTTCGGCCATCTTCTCAATAGCATCATCAATCTTCACAGAAAACCCTTGAATGGCGTTGATATCACGCTTGATGATTTCTACATCAGTTTTAATTGTGTTGTAATCGTCAGCCATTCGTTAACCTATTAGTTAGTGTTGATTGTATTTATTTGTTCGTTCGCAGCATCAATTGCAGCGTTGCTTTCCTTATAGTAACCTTCATAAGCAGCAATAATCGCTTGTTGCTGCTGGATAAACGCTCTCACATCGGACAGATTCAAAGCAATACTTTCATAACCCTTATCAGTTAACGCAAAGAGAACGATTGGTTTACCCTTCTTTGCGAGTTCATTAAACACCTTCTCATAGTTATCAGGGGTAATAATGATCCATTCAACATCCCGGGCTTTAATCGGGTCAGCATATGGTAATACTAATTCTGGTTTATCCACCGGCTTTGCAGAGATTTGAATCTCTTGAACCGGAGGCTTTGAACACGCACTAACGAGTAACAGTGTCAAACAACCAAGGGCACTCGCTATTGAACGACTTACCATCTTTAGCATTCCTTTCAGCATCAGTTAACTGAGCGCCACTGAGAAGTTCAAAACAACGAGTAGCTTTATCAGAGGCACCATTGATCACTCGCTGAACGAGGTCTGGTTTCTTTGAAGCAAGATACGCGATGTCATGTTCACTGAGGCGATCCATCAATTCACGATTTTGGTTTCTTACAGCGGTGAACGTTTCATTCACTCTCGTGAGTTCGGCATTCGCCGCTGCAAAGTTTTTTTGAAGAGACGCGATCGTCTCTTCGTTTGTCTTGACTGCAAGCTCGAGTTTAGCGTTATTCGCCACGAGTAATGCGATTCGGGCTTGGCTATCTTTGTAGTACCAATAGAACCCACCAATCATGGTGAGCATCACAGCGCCCATAATAAGATATGCCTTCAGCCCGAGCATGATTAGCCTAGGATCTTTGCGAGGGTCTTAGGTCCTGCGACACCATCGGCGACAAGGCCATTCTTTGCCTGCCATGACTTGAGTGATGCCTCAGTACCAATACCAAATACACCATCAGCGGTCAGGCCAAGTGCTGCCTGAAGCTTCTTTACTGTCTCGCCGGTCGAGCCACGCTTCACGGTCTGAGTGACTGCGTCGGTGATCTGTGGATTGACTGGCTTAGGAGCCGAATGTACCGCACCACCAAGAACTGCAAGGTTGTGATCGTAGTGCTTCTTGCGATCATCGAGGCCAATGGTTCCGCCGTTCACCAACTTGGTCATCTTGACGATGTCGTTTGCATCGCATGCAGCGTTCAGGTTACGCGAGTTCCAATACCAGCAAGCTGACTCGAGCGCTCCATCAAGGGTTGCGAGATAAGCGATTACTTCCTCAGGCGACTTACCGATGGACTTACCAAAGTTCGTGTAGTTGTCACGGCCGGTCAACTGAATGATGCCACGACCACGGAACTTGAAGCCATCACCTGAAGCAGTGTCGCCGTTGCCCATACGTGATGCATAGATCACGTTTGCGATCTTCTCTGGCTTCTTTTCGTACTCAGCTGCGTTACGACCTGCCTTCGAGAAGTACTTCGAGAAAAGCTTCTCCAGGGTTGCAGCCTTGTAGTTGAGGTTCTCCTCAAGCACGGTGAAGTTCAATGACTCATGACCGCACTGTGCGCAGAATCCTGCGATACGATTCGGAGTGTCGATGCCATACTTCGGGAAGATCTTGACCATAGCATCATACCATGCGTCAATGTTCTTGTTTCCCTTGAGCATCTCAGCTACATGTTCTTTCTTTAGTTCAAACGACATTCTCTGACCTCACTTAAGCTTGTCGAACGTGCCAAATCGTTTGATGACCGATGACCCGCTCTGTTGAATTTTCTTTTGTCTCTTTTTCGATACGCCCGGTTCACCATCTGGGCCAACACCGATTCCAGCGATCGCTCCACTGCCTGCGCTGTTGACTATACCATCTTCTATCATGATCTCAAATTTTTTGTTGACATCCAAGGATTCAGTAGTATAATGAAGATACTGGTTGAATTTGGATTCTATATCTTCTTCTGATAGGTACTCACTATTGCGTTCAATCTCATCATGTTCTCTGATAAGCCAGAGGGCAGCAGCATAGCTAGCAATTCTTGATTGACCACCTGGAGTCTTAGCCAGTAGCTTCTTGAGCTTCAAGACCATCGTATCGTATATACCAAACGCGTTGCGTTCCTCGATGGTACGAAGGTCACGCTTCTTTCTTAGGATGTTTCCATCTTTGTCGATGATTCCGAGTTTGAATGCTGGCCATTGATCGAATGGAGTAACCAGTCGTTTGATGAACGAGTATACTAGAAATAGGTCGATCATATTTTTCTCAGCTCTTGTACGATCCTAGGATCAAGGGGAATATCAGAAGAAAAGATGATAGCACTTTCGTACTCGATCTTTTCTGGCAGATAGTTTAAGAATAAGACTATTGGCTTAATCATTGGGTGATATTCTTTTAACTTAAAGAATAACATGTTTGTCGCTTCTGGACCAAAGCAATTGTATAACACAATTACATGGTTGAGAATAAGTCTTACTTTTAGATCATCCGCTTCTTCGTATCTCTTGAACAATCTCTTAAGATATTGGAATCTTTTTAGATCTTCATAGAATTCTTCAGCACCAGACGATTTCTTAACGTCGTAGCACTTTGCAGCATATAACATAAAATTAGATTCGTTCAAGATCATTCTTCACTCTCTCAAGAGAAAGAGGGGAATTGCTTCCCCTCTTGCATTAACGATTAGCTGTCGGCGACAGTCGTATCTTCAATCGTGGTGTTACCCGATACACCTAGGTCACCTGCTGCAGCAGCGGTGACTTTCATTGGAATAAGTGACTCTACGCGACGACGGGTGTTACCGTTTGCGTCAGTGTAAGTCGTGAACAGATTCCAACCAGCGGTCTTAAGACCAGCTGCACGGTTTGATGTAACCGCAGCTTCTGTCGTGTCGACGAAGAACGCGTTGTTCAGGTCGACTTGGTCTGGAAGACCACTGTAATCACGTGCGGTATTTGCTGCCGGCGCGATTGAAGTATTTGCTCCATCGAGCAGGTACTTTGGCGCGGATGCAAGCGCGTCTGTTTTTCCCCATAGTGCCATTATTGTTCTCCTTCTGTTGGCTAATGGTATTTATTCAATTGTCTACTTTAGCCCCAGAGCGCCACTGATAGCAACTCCAATACTTGGCTTTCCACTTTGGACCAGGATTGTCGCAGTTGTGACGAGCACGGAAGTTCTTGCGACGAGCGGGATCGTCACGTTTGATCTCCATGTTCGGATCACCGAATCTTACAACAACTACGTTTCCTTCACCGTTACGGACGTACACTTTGAACTTCTTGTTTGGATTCTCACTTGTACGAATAGGGTCGTTGAGTTTAACCTTCTTCCCTTGGTATTCTGCTCCTTCAACGATCAGGTCTTCGTAGAGGTTGCACTCTTCACAGATCTGGTCGATTTCATCTTCACGGTGGTTGTTAAAGCTTTTCATCTTATCCTCCGAACTCATGACCAGCAACACGTTTCATCTGCTTGTTGAACTCTTGCTGTGATGGCTTCTCTTTATATAGCTTGATGGAAATTTCTGGACGCTCCTTACCTTTGATGCGCCAGCCATATCCTTTTTCTTTATGCTCAGCGGAAGTGGTGCGGACCACTCTACGATTGTAGCCGGCTTCCCACGATTCAGCTTCGTTAAGGTATTCAATGAATGATAGCATCACTTACCCGACTTTTCTGCATGATGGGCCTTAGCTGCTTCCATTGTGTCGAACTCCTTGAAGTACTTACGATCAGGAGTGTGAACTGCATAGGTCGCTTTCTTTGGCCACTTGTTGTAGACCTTAGTGATGCGAAGATCTGCTTCTTCCTTGAACTCTGCCTTAGGTTCACCAGCCTTCTTTGCTTCCTTCTCATGCTTTGCACGCATCTTGTCGGCTTCTTTGTCTGCCTTACGCGATGCCTTCAGCATGTTTGCATAACCGCTGTCACGGTATGAAGCTTCGTCAAGTTCGGCTTCTTCGTTCGTTGAACGTTCTCTTGCTTTACGAAGGCGTTCTTGTGCTAAACGGATTCTTTCGCGGTCTCTATTAAGCTTTTCTGCCTTTTTTGCACGTTCATCGGCAGCATCTGCTTTGCCAGCGGTTGAAAAGCGGAAATTACCCTTGTTATTAACGAGTGCGGTTTTAGCACCCTTATACGCGAGTTTAGCTGTGCCCTTTACAATAGATCCAAGAATGTTCTTTTCATCGAGTTCGACTTCTTCTTTCATTGATTCTACACTTCCAGAAGTAATTCTAGTATGTCCATACTTTCTTTTTGCTACTTCTTTAGCAACTTCCCACGCATGAGATTGCGATTTAGCTTTTACCTTTATCGTGTTTGATTGATGTGGGCCGTGATCATATGACACCTTCCACATTTTATCGTCAGGGTCCATGAACAACTGCTTCTCGGCTTCTTCTTTTGCAAGGCGATCAACCGCACGACCGATGCCAGTGTCACGATTTGAAGCCTTCTTGAGTGCCTTATCAGCGGCGTCATAGTGCTTCTCTTTCGACTGCTTTGCGAATACACCGTCAGCGGTCTGAGCTTTGTTGGTATGATACTGTACGGCTTGACCTTTCAGGTACTGATCAGTGCTTGCCTTCTTGACATAAGAAGCAAGGGTCGACTTCTTCAACTCGTCAATCTGCTCTTCATGGAGAGGAGTAATCTCTTTACGAAGACGATGACCAGTGAGTGGATTGCTGATCTTAGCATGTGCTTGCTTATAAGACATACCCTGTCTGGTGTACTTGTCTAGAGCGTTTTGCACAGCAGGAGTTTGCTTTTCATAGTGACGATCATGGGCTTTCGACTCATCATCGAATGCAGCTTCATCGAGTTCGGCTTCTTCATTCCATGGTGCTTTTGGCAAACTTACTTTTTTCTTTGGTTCTTTATCTAACGCGTAAGCTACTTTATTGACTTTCATGTCAGCTGAACGATTTGGTTCACCGTCAGGCAAAGCTATTGATCTTTCGGACTTAGTTGGCTTTTTAACTTGAGCCTCATCAAGTCGACGCGCTTCTTCTGCCTCGAGCAGGCGAACGGTTTGAACCTGACGCATATGCATCGATTCATTTACACCACGAGACATGTTACGCTGACGACGATGAAAGTCGATTGCTTCTGAGAGTTCTTTGTCAGATAGTTGTGTGAAGTCTGTCATGTTAGTGATCCTTATTCTTCGTTGAATTCATCTTCGTCGGCAAGCTCTGATTCCATGTAGTCAGCTGCGCTGGTGATGTAATCGGTTGCCAAAACTAAATCTGCTACGATGTGACCCGGTAGTTCATCATCGTCTCCTAGCATGGTGTGAAGACGTTTCGCCGCAGCAACGATCATTCTCAGTTGAGACTTCGCCATTGCTCCTTCTTGGCCATATTCGCCATCGTCTTGTGCTTCTGCGAGAATTTGCTTAAATGTTTTCATGATTTCCTCTCAGTACTTGACGACTGGATTAGGGGTTGAGAAGTTTTTCTTACGCATGATAGTCTTTGCTACGATGTCGATCTCATCGTTCTTTTCGTCGTACTTGACTACAACTGGCATGTTGAGGTCTGACTGGATGTCTTTCACGACCATCTCAACACCAGGTTTTCCTTTGAGAGGATTACCACTCTTAGCATAGATCTTTTTGATCAAATCTGCGAGTTCTTTGAGCTTGATCTTTGGTGAGTTGCGTTCATCGTTCATACGCTCACCGAAGTGCTTAGTGAACTCAAAGTCGATCTTGAACTTCTCAAACATACGATCAACGAACTTCTCAAAGTCCTTCATCTTCGAAGCAGTGATCTCAACGTTAGCCTCTTCAGCTTCCATCAATGATTCAAATGCTTCATTTACATCTAGCGACTTTGGATAGTTCTTATCGCCTGGCTTTAGCTTTGGAAGACCCTTTGCACGACGCTGATGAATGTTGTGCCATAGTCCAGCAGATTCCTTAATGCCATCTGTGATCTTTGCTTTCTTAGGCGTTCCATTTTCACCAGGAGTCGCAGCCTTATAGTTCTGCACTAGATCGTCAGTACCTTCAAAGCCTGCACCGTAGTTTTCATGATAAGCACGAAGCTTTTTCGTTCTATCTACGCGCGATAGAACACCACGGATGTGTCGAGCGATATGTGCATCGACTTCATCTTCAGTGTCGACGTCGTCTGGCTTTGGTGGAATAACTGGAACAGGTTCAGCCTGTTCGAACGCGATGCCTTTATGGGTATGCTTCAGCTCGTCTTTGTACTTCTTTAGGAATCTTTTTGTTACGTCCGGATTCGCCGAAGTTTCGTCTGGCACGGTCTTCTTAAAGTCGTATTGATCAACATCGCCATCAAGGTCAGTGTCATCGTGACGTAGTGCATCTTTTGCGATGTGCTTAAATGGTACGCCGATGCCGAGTTCGTGTTTGAAAGATTTCTTGTCTTCCTTTACGGTCTTAGCTGAGGTTACCCATTCTTTAGCAGCTGGATTCGTTGGAAGAACCTTCGCCCATGCACTGATCTTCTTGTAAGTTGAGTTCACTGCTGACTCGAAGTTTGCACCTTCAGAGTTGTCGATGATGTACATGCGAGTTCCAAAGAACTGCTGGAACGCACCAATGTTCTTTTGTACGTCTTTCCACATCATCTCGACTTCTGAATCTGGAAGTGAGCGGCTACGCATACGATTACGAGCTTTAGCGGTATCAAGGTCAGTGTTGACGAAGATCATCGCGACTTCGTATCCAAGCTTCTTCAGCTTCGATGCTTGCTTCTCGATCTTCTCATAGTCTTTACCGGTTCCGTCGATCACTAGACCAAGACGACCATTCAGTGCAAGTTCTTGCTTCTTAGCAGTCAGAGCCTTTGCTTCACCACGAATGGTTTGACCCTTTTCTGAGTAGATATCTTCTGGAGTAGTCTTAAGGCCGGCCTTTGAGAGAGCACGCTCGAAGATATCATCTGAGTTGATAACCTTCATGCCAAGTGCGGTCAAGGCGGTTCTGCCGACGATGAATGACTTACCAGATCCTGGACCACCTGCAAGGAAGACTGCCTTGAAGATCGAAGGGTCGTTTACGCCTTCTGTCATGAAGTCTTCAAACGCTTCATTCATCTTCTTTGCGAGGTCGGCGTCTGCCGTAGTACGTGTCTTACCACCAGTGATGAATGAGTTGACACGAGCGTAACCCCACTGCTGAGGTGTTGTACCGGGACGATGACCGGTCTTCCAAGCAGCTACACCACGATTATAGACGCTCTTGAGTATGCCATAAGAGATGCCCGACTTTTCAGCTTTCTTCTTCAAGCCTTCCATCGATTTCTCTTCGTCAAGCTTTACCGAAGTGTTGATCTGTTGAGCGAGGACATAAGCTTCTTCTGCGATCGAGAGTAGTTCTGGGTCGACTTCTTCTTGACGAACGATGTGACGGAAAGCACGGAATCTACGATCGTACTTGAGTTTGCCCTCACCGTTGTACATCATGTGATAACGGCGAGTGTGTACTGAAGTCTTAGTCTTTGCCGTTGCATCACCAGGTGCTGGCTTATATGCGTCTGGATTGTCATCTGCCATTTTGCCATACTTAGCAAAATGTGCTTTACGTTTAGCTGCGGTTGAAGCACTCATACCAGCGTGATACTTTTCGTTTTCGAAGAGTTCTTCAAATGCCTCGTTAACGGTCTTTGGAGTGTGAAGAAGTGCAACGCGTTGTAGTTCCGCCTGGCGAACCTTTGGCAGAAGTCTGGCCGCGATCTTGGTGATAGCACCTTTACGCTGTTCGACTCTCTTGTCGATCATGATCTTTTCAGCGTTTGACAGCTTCTCGTACTCGAGACCCTTTTCACCTGCAACTTTTCTGCGGATGATCTCAATGGCCTTCTTGCGGGCGCGCCCGATCAGGTGCTGCTGGTCTGCTACACGCTTACGCATGCGGTCACGAGCAACTTCCATCTTGCGTTCATAACGACGCATGACGAGTGCACGTTTTTGACGCTGCTGAGTCGTGAGTACATACTCATCGAGTTCTACTGCTTCCGCGATCTTCATTCCACCACGAACCATGTCGTAGATGTCGTCCGCATGCTTCTGAAGATTCTTTGGAAGACCAGTTTTGAAGAGTGACTTGTTTCCAGTAGCTGCAGCTTCACGCATCTTTGAAGCTGACATACCTTCGACTCCGTCTGCATCAGGATCACGCTCACCCGCAGACACCACGTCGATGTTAGCGAACTTGAACTCTTTTCCATTGTAGCGATTCAGGAGAGACTCAAACTCCGCAACACGATCTTGTCCTACGACGAGAGTAACGTCGTCGTACTTTTGGTTGATCATCTTCATGACTTCAATGATAGTCTTAGCAGCAGCCTTTTGGATGATTGATCCAAATGCTTCTTTTGCTGCCATCAGCTTGTCATCATATGAGAGGGGGTTTTTCTTTGCGTCTTGAGTGTGGCTCAAGTAGACTTCGGCCTTAGCACCTGTCTTACGAGCGACTTCTTTGACTTTGTTGATCAACTTTTCGTGACCAATCGTAGGAGGATTCATTCTACCAAATGAAATTACGACCTTCTTTGAACCTTCTTCTTTCAGCTGAGGGTTAACCTCAATCTGATTGTTGTTCAAAGCCTTGGACTTTTTGTCCTTCTTTTCGTCTGCCATATTATCTCCTTTCACAGGTTTACCTAGGCCTAACTGTGGGTTGTTTCTGGTCTTATTTATAGTTTTGAACAAATGAGTCAATTGGCGGCCAATTCATCTCAGCTGCATCACTCCATATAGTAGATTTACGTAACCAACCAATTGCTGGAGTTGGATCTGCAATCTTCATTGGCACTTTAGACCATCGTGCATTTCTCATAAAATACATGTTGTCAATAGCTTCTACTACACCACGTTCATACAACTCGTCTATAAGACTTCTTGCGGTGAAAGATGTAATTGCATATGCATGTGCCCCACCATGATGAGGGATGTCGACAAGCCGTTGTGTCTTCCCTGCCGTGACATGATCATATCTCTTCGGATCTCTGAACTTGTATCCTAAGGCGACGATATATCCATCTGGAATGTCGAAGTCTGCGGGTTGTAGCATGATTGCGTCGTGCTCGAGTATGACTGCACACTCATCGTTCTCTGCGATCTTTTTCCACATCATGAAGTGGCCGGCCGTAGCGCATGCGGCTTTGTCGTCCATGTAATGGTTGATCTGAAACTGCATCGGCAGGTTCTTCCATAGCGTACGTTGATCTAATCCTTGATAACCTTCAAAGAACTCGTATGGTAGACTCACCTCTTCGCATGATCTTGCACATGTTTCAGAGTATTCAATCGAGATGGGATTGTCAATCCGCAAAATGTAAGCCTTTGACGGAATCATCATGCTACTCCTTCTGCATAGTTTGCTCCACCGCCGGTTGAACCCCATAGGTGCTTTGCGTAGATCTTTTCAGTACCATGATACTTCTGTGACCGATCGTAGTGCTCTGGAATGAAGTAGTACGATGGCCAGATCGTGATCTTTGGGTTGTACTTTGGAATGACCCGTGACAGCCACGCGTTTCCTGTCGACTCCCAAGGATATGGACTAAGCTGCATAGGATACAGAGCATGGAGTTCATCGATGAGTTGCTTAACGAAAGCGTTGCCGGGATTACACGCGAGGATCGGTTGAACGTATCCTGGACGAATGTTCTCTTGCTCATAGCAGGTATAGCAATGATCTGCTGGAGACGTGAACAACTCATCGGTGTTCTCTAGGCAAAGGAAGTCTGCCTCAGGAAAGAACCCTCCACGTTCGTACAACAGTTCATACCGAATCAGATCGGACACCCCGCTGAATAGGCCTAGTCTGTAGTAATGCTCGATGAGATGTTGGTTGTGAAATTTACGTGACTCAAGATCCTTCTGTGTGAAGACCGAGTACTCCCATTCGGTGTGTTTGTCTTTCCAAGTGTTCATCCACTTCATTGGAGCCGGTCGAGGACCAATCCAAATCTGCGTCATCTTTTTCTCAATGTTCATTTTGACCTCACGTATACTGCATCCATCGAAAGTCTGTTCACCAAAACATAACCCAGTTCCTGTAAGAACTCTTTACCGTTTCCATGTTCAACGATGATAACTGGACTATGTGTTTCAATCAGATTCCTTGCACCAATGAGAGCATTCATCTCATAGCCTTCCATATCGAAGTGAATCAGATCGCATGATTCTATGCCAAGAGAGTCGAGTGTTACCATCTCGACATCACCGGGTGATTCATCGATGGTGTACATACCCACGTTGTACTCTTCACCGGGCGCATCTGGTTTGTACATACTCACCATAGAGTGTGAACTACCAAGCGCAACGTTTCTGCTGATGATGTTTGGTGTGTTCTTACAGTTCATCTCCAAATAAGCGTAGTTACCCTTATTCGGTTCAAACGTGTAAACTTTCTTGAAGTAGTTTGCGTAGAAGCGTGGATACATACCACAACATCCACCAGCTTGAATCACAACATCTCTTTTCTTGACATGTTGCATAAAGAAGCCTTTGCCATTTATCCAATCTTGCATTGGCCAATGAAACGCATTTGTATCATTCTCTGGCCACGCTAAGGTACCAACACCTTCAATTCCAACCGGACGTATTCCCATATCAACTCCTCATAAACAAAAGGGAGAGCCAAAGCTCTCCCCGACTCAATCATATTTATTGAGCATGAATTAGTGCCAGCGGATTCCACGCTGATCAAGTTCTTTCATTCTACGCTCAAGGTCGATGTGATCGTATGATTCCGACAAGTAACGATATGCATACGCACGATCGTCATAACGTTCAAAGATCTTCTTGAAAAACTTAAGCATTACTTCACCTCGGTCATATCATGGATGCGGCCTTGGCGAACCATATGCTCGATGTAGTCGACTGACTCAAACTTGTACTCGCCCTTTAGCTTGTATGCGATGTCGGCGTAGTACTTGTCTTCGTTAGTTGACACCATCAGCGAAACGACCTTGTCGATCGACTTGTAGATGCCTGTTGCGATTGCGGTGCTCAGTGGGCTAAGCGCCTTTGCAGTCTCGATTACTGCAGTATTCATTTCTTTCTCCGTATACTTTCTCTTGCTATACGGATATATTTATCACCAAAAGGCGACAATGTATATAGACATAATGTCATAGCCGCTAGTCAGCGAGTGATTTCCTCCCAGTCTATGGAACCAAAGCACGTCTGAGTGTTTGTGTCAGCAGCAACCGCCAGTGTAAAGCTACTCGGCGCTGAAGTGAAACTATTTCTTTCGAGTTGGAATTGGAAGAGGGCTTGCTTTAGGATGTCGAGTGTAGGCGAACCCTGGTTAGAAGAATTTATGTATCCACTCGCAAGGGTTCGACCGCCAGTCATAGCCGTACCTGCGAGAGTGTATTCTACTGCTGAGTCAGCTCCTGCCGGAGTCCATGAACCGGTAGTGATATCAGCCTCAGCGATAATCTTCCAGTTGTAGTTAATACCGTTACCTGTGCCAAGGAATGAAGCAGCCGTTGGGATCACAATTGCATCAAGGTGTGTCGATTTAAGTCGAATAGAAACAACCGGATAGAATGTCCCAGCAGTGCCAAGTGTCTTGGCAGTACTAATAGGTGTACCAACCGCACCTTGCTTACCGCGAAGTTCGTAACCACCTTCTGAGATTACTGTTGAACATACCTGCTTAAGCGTGCTGCTGCCTGACGTGGCTGAAGTGTTAGTGATCTCATAGCGAAGTGGCAATGAAGCGGTTGTAATGTATGTCGTACCAATTCTATTTGCATGATGGAACGAATGACAGTGAATGATTTGTCCGTCAATAATGAATCCCATGCGAACACTTCCAAGGCCAAGCCACTCGATGTCCATCCACATGATCTGTGCCTTAGTGATGTCGAGCGTCTTAAGCGAAGGCCCAGTGCCATCGAGCGGGTCCATATTCCAGTTAGCTTTTGCCACACGAGTTTCTTGAACGCCACCGCTGGTATAAGTACGTTCAACAAAAGATAGAGCAGAACCGTCGAGTTCTAAGTACATACCGTTCTGTGCGCCGTAGTAACCAACTCTTTGTCTTAAGCCTGTTTTAGCAGGAGCCATGGTGAATGTATTCAAATTCAGAAGAGACTTACCTGGTTGGTAAGAGAACACCTTAGTCGTTTCACGAAGGACTTCAGCGCCTGACGCAGATGAGACGTTTAGGTTGACCAACCCTTCGTTAGCTGAAAACGCATATGTTCCACCGGCGGTGTTAGATGTAGACCACAACCCGTTGTCAGCGAATCGGTGCGAAGAATCAAAGAGCGTCAATGGCATTGAAACGCGTGATCTTCCAAACGCATCTACCGCTATGCCCGATGGGTTAGCTGGGCCGATGTTGTTTCCGTATTGATCGGCGAGCATCACTGTTTCAAACAGTGTCTTGTTGTCACCTGTGTATTGGTGAGTGTTCTTGTTAAACTGTGCCATTAGCGTTGCCATCCCTTTTGAATGTCTGCCGAGAAGTTTGCGTGCGAGAACTGAAGGCGGTCAACGAGCTTGACTGCGTTCTTACCCATGTGATCGATCGCAACGAAACCTTCTTGTTCTGTTACTTTATATCCGTCGGCAGTCTTGAGGAACGTACCGATCTGCTTTGCTTTGTCGAGCTTACGAATGATCATATGCTTAGCATCGACGATGTGGTCGTACATATCAAAGAGGGCGACGATCTTGGCCTTTGGCGTATTGGCAAAGTACTTCATAGTATCATCGCGCTTCGCGATCCATACTGCTTTCGCTTTGTCGGTTGCCTTCTTATCAATTTCTTTCTGATAGTAGTCATGGATGTATTTCATCAGGTCGTCGACAAACTTAGAGGTGTTGCCGATACGCTCACCGACACGAACCTTTGAGTTGATGAAAGTCTTGACTCGAGTAAGAAGTTCAGTGTTGTCAGATATTCCGTCAATCGTTGATCGGTCCATACCTGAGAAGATCTTACCTGCCTTCGAAAGAAGTTCAGTTACTTGCTTGGTCTCTGCTTCCGTAAAGGTTGCCGCACCAGACACATCGCGATACGAAGCGTCTACCGACCAGACCGCTTTGGTCTGCTTGAGGCCGCTTGCGATCTCTTCGCCAAAACTCGCTGACATTGACTCAAAAGAGTCTCCTCTGTATGTAGTGTGCCAGACCACACCGATTCTTGAGGCAAGTATTGTACGAGCGAGTTGACTGTTTTTCGGTACCGCGTAAACGATCGTGTTAGGATGAAAAGTAATATACGATTCTCCATCAATAACCACTTCGCGTAAATCGTCTTTCGAATATAGGAAGTCACCTTGTACCACTCCTTTAATGCCAAGCTTCGGCAGCTCTTCAAGAGCCAGCTTAAGCTTCGCGTTCAAATCACCTTGCGTATCCGCATCGATGTCAGCGTCAGTCTTATAGACCTTTGGATCCTTGTTGAAGATCCCTTTCTTAGCAACGAAGAATTTACCATCAGAAGGATCAACACCGGCAAACACCGCAGGCGCACCGTCCCACTTGATAGTCACGTTCGCGACAGCTTTAGACTTTCCAGCCAGCATATCACGAAGAGAGCGCAGGAAGTTGATCGACTGTCGAGCACCTTCCACACCGGCATTGAGGATGTTGTCCTCAATGTGTTCCATGTGGGTGTTCTTTTCTTCGATTAGAAAAGTATTGAATGAAAGCATTATGGAACAACCCTAAATTTGATGTCGTTTGGATATTCGCCACCCTTAGAGTTGCGAATCTCTATTAGATATTGTTGACTGGCGTTCTTACAATGAATACGAATAGATTTTGAAGCGCGACCTGGGTAATCGATTCTAGTCACCACAATGTTTCGTGTCAAGCTATTCAGCTTTTCACGGTCAAGCCAAAATACTTTCCAGCCATTTGTCTTGCGTCTAACGTAGAAGTAATTCATTCCCCACACTCTCTCAAAGATGCTTCGTACCTTTGATTCGTTGAAAGTGCCAACCTTTAACGAAGAACGATTAACTTTGATGTTGTTGCGCGTATCGAATCCATCTTGAACCTTGTTCAGATCTAGGCCAAAAGATAACAAGAAGTCTGAACCTTCGGAGTCTTCGACGAGATCTCCTCTACTGTTGAAGATCGAGCCTCCGCCTGGCCAAGCGCTTACCACTGCGCCGTTTGTATCCTTTAGCGAGATGTACCACTTCTTTGAAGTAGAGTCAGTCAACACGATGTCGCCGATGACTGCGTTGAGATTTTCAATAGCAATGCCAGTTTTTCTTGTAGAACCGGTTCTTTGTTGAACCTTCACGACCTCTGCATTAGCAAATTCGTGATTCTCATCTTCCATCTGTTTGACGAGTTCTGCAAATGCTTTATCAGAAGAACCTAGGAAATATCTTCCTAGGTGAGTAACAGTCTGTGTTTCAAAGTTTTCACCTTTGTTCGCTCCACGCGCGATAACGGCGTCAACCTTTACACCCTTATACTTAAAGGTGTAGCTTGGAAACTTTGAACTGTTCGGCGAGATTTCATTAAACTTTACATCTGAGACGTCGCTGTCGGCAGACAACTTAGCCTTCAAATGCGGAATGAACTTTTCTGAGGTATCGTTGGTCTTTACTACGAGCTGCATTCTAAATTCGCGAGTGCTTCTATCGCCTTTCCCAGGTTTACCCTTGGGCATAGTTTTGGCTACGGCGTAGTTCTTGTCTTTGCCGATAGAATCTAAGAGTACAGTGATATCACTGTACACATCATTCTTAACAAAATTTGTGAAGGGTGTTGCCATTGTGTTTACCTCAGCGTTCTATCGAAGTATTTATACTTCAAGACCTTCGCATCGTCGCAGAGTCAACGGCCTGCTCTTTAGAGGTGATTGGAACAGCATTCGACTTATGCATGGTTGCGATACCCATAATGTAGTCACCAGTGTAAACGTTTGCGGCCTTCTTAGCACCGTTGCCTGCAATGCCATTCGTAAGCTTAGCGTTTTCACTAAGTCCTTCGCGTAGGTTCACATGTTCTACGCCTTTCAACTTTGTACGACCTTTGACACCGATCGACTCAAGCCACTTCTCATGCCGTGCTTGAGCTTCCAGCATCCTTTTGTTCGGTTTCTTCTTCATTATCAAATCCGTAGTCTGGGTATTTACCTAGCATGACGCCAGAGAAGAACACTCGTGATGACTCTGGCAAGTAGTTCACATGTAGATAGTACTCTATATCTTCCTCATCTGTCAATAGCATTCCGCGATGAGGGAACGGCATAAACCCATCCATATCCCAACTCAGTGCTTGTGACAGGCTAATGCCATAGTCCCGCATCATGTCAAGGATCCGCTTGTAGAAGATGTCAGTCGGATCTCTTGACCTAAGGAACTCTGCGCGGTTATGCTTCATTGTACACCTTTTCAACAAAGGAGAAAGGTGCTCCCGAAAGACGCATCGCGGTCAGAAGCATGTTGTCAACATCGAACACAGCTCGAGCAGACTCAAGGATACGTGCTTCAACGATAGCTTCTTCGATCAGTTCACGAACAGTTTGCGCCATGATGTGCTCCTTAGTAGCCAGGTTTCATAATGATGAAGTTGTAACGACTCGATGTTACCATTGTACCATCCGACCACTCAACTGTCAACTGGTTGCCGTTGACGCCGATCACTTTCCCACGGGCCGACTTGTTAAGAAAAGCACGAACGTTTTGACCGACGACAACAGTTTGATCAATTAGCATTGTGTTTCCTCTTTGCTTCTACTAGATCTATATAACCATTCGATCGAGAATGTCAACCAGCGTTATGCGGCCCAGTTCATTTTCATACCAACGTTCATCTCGGCGTTCCGCTTAGCAGCTTCGAAGCTGACGAACGGACCCGCCGAAGTGAAGTTGTCTTGCAGACGACCTTCAGGGGTCCAGACAACCCAGAGGTCGCTGTGAACACCGAAGCGAGCGATCTGCACGGGCTTGATGCTGTTGGTAGCTTCGAAGAAGTTGCGGGTGGTCTGTTCGAAGGTCATCATGATCGTGTCGCCTCTCTTTTGCTTTACTAGTAAAATATAAACATTTTTTTCGGAATGTCAACCAGCCGAGCACACTTTTCGTATAAATAATCGTATGGGTACAAAACGTAACGGAGTTCAGCATGAGCGTTCCATACACATATTTGATCGGTTGGTCTAAATTAGACCTTTGGTACTATGGTTGTCAGTACTCGAAGACTGCAAACCCGAGTA
>JACCDI010317305.1_pt1 | contig 24285 bp, 6 predicted proteins | sample 7442791 | NCBI WGS metagenome assembly JACCDI01 (sample SAMN15323434, study PRJNA562643) | freshwater metagenome | isolation source: river surface water | place: USA:Blue River Watershed | collected 2017-08-15
AGCAAGTGTTGCTGCAGTAACAGGATTGGATGCAATTTGTATTGGTTCTACGGGGACATACTCAGCTACTTCAGTTGTATTATCTGGTGGTACAGGAGCTTGGTCTAGTTCGAATACTGCAGTAGCAACTGTGAATGCAAGTACCGGTGTGATAACTGGAATCGCAGCAGGAACAGCAACAATTACCTATACCATCACTGGTGGGTGTGGAGGTACTACATCTGCTTCTAAAATAATTACAATCAATCCATTGCCCGTGCTTGCTGCAATTACAGGAACAAATACTGTTTGTAATATTGGCAATACGACAACTTTTTTAAATGCACAGGCCGGAGGAACATGGAGTAGTGCCAATACTTCCATCGCAACAATTAATGCTTCAACTGGTATTGTAACAGGCGTTGCATTGGGTAATGCGACAATTACCTATACTTATACGAATAATAATAGTTGTACAAATTCAGTTTCAACAAATGTTTCAATATCTGCAATACCAGCGACACCAACAAATTTAGTAGCAACACCTGCAACATTATGTAATGCTGGTACAACAGTGTTAACAGCTACCTCAACTGGAAATTTAATTAATTGGTACAATGTATCAAGTGGTGGTACTCCATTATCAAGTGTTACAAGTGGAACAAGTTACACTACTTCAACAGTGTCAAGTAATACAACATTTTATGCAGAAGCTACATTTTCAACTTCACAAACATTTAATTATTCTGGAGCAGTTCAAAGTTTTACAGCACCTATTACAGGAGCATATAAATTAGAAGCTTGGGGCGCAGAAGGAGGATTAGGTTATAATAGTAGTGATGGCGGAAATGGTGCCTACGCAACTGGAACTGTAAATTTAACTGCGGGCCAAACTATTTATATCTATGTTGGTCAATATGGTCAAATGAATGCAAGTGCATGGAATGGTGGAGGTCGTGGTAATATCAATCGTGTGGATAATTCAAGTGGTGGAGGTGCAACAGATTTTAGATTAGTCAATGGAAATTGGGATGCAAGTGCTGGTTTGTATTCTAGGATATTAGTTGCTGCTGGTGGTGCAGGTGGAAACCATTCTGGAACTGGAGAAACAGCTGGAGGTGCGGCAAGTAGTGGAGGTAATTTTCCAGCATCGCAAACTGCTGCTGGAACGAATGGTGCATTTGGTATAGGAGCAACTGTGAATGCCAATGGCGCCTATCCGAATGGTGGTGGTGGTGGTGGTTGGTATGGTGGTGGAGGTCTTGGTGGTGGGGCACTTGCATACACCCCTTCGAGTGGTGGTTCAAGTTATGTGTTAACTGCTGCTTCAAATAAACCATCAGGATATACTCCAACTTCTCAGTATTATTTAACAGGTACTAATTTGATTGCCGGTAATGCTAGTATGCCAAATCCAGCTGGAGGAACAAATATTGTTGGTAGAACAGGAAGTGGTATTGCAAAAATTACTTTTTCTTCAAATCCTTGTGCTTCTCCAAGAGTGCCAATTGCAGTGACAATGGCAACATCGGCAAGTGTTGCTGCGGTAACCGGATTGGATGCATTATGTGTTGCAACCACAGGCACTTATTCTGCCTCATCTGTTGTACTAGCTGGAGGAACAGGTGCATGGTCGAGTTCGAATACTGCAGTGGCAACAGTGAATGCAACAACCGGGGTTGTCACTGCAGTTAGTGCAGGTACAGTGAATATTAAATATACGATTACAGGTGGTTGTGGAGGAACTGTATTTGCGCAAAAAACAATTACTGTAAACGCATTACCAGCAGTTGCAGCAATTTCAGGAGCATTGGTTGTTTGTGATGTTGCAGGAACTGTTACATTAACAAATGCTACTGCAGGAGGTGTATGGTCAAGTACAAATTCAAATATTGCTACTGTTAATAGTAGTGGTGTAGTGACCGGTGTTGGTTTTGGATCAGTATCTATTACTTACACAGTGGTCAATAATGGTTGTGCACAGTCAGTTGCTACGATGGTATCTGTAAATACATTGCCTGCGACGCCAACAAATTTAAATGCGACACCTGCAACAATTTGTTCAGGTGGAACAACTGTTTTGACTGCTATCTCTAGTGGCAATAATATCAATTGGTATTCTGTAGCCACAGGAGGTACGCCTCTAACAACAGTTGCGAGTGCATCTAATTATACTACTACTGCAATTACCACGACAAAAACATTTTATGCGGAAGCCGCAGTTACAGGTAAACAAATATTTAATTATACGGGTGCAGTGCAGGATTTTGTTGTGCCTTCGGGTGTGAATTCAATAACAATAGAAGCATGGGGCGCACAAGGTGGAAGGGGATGGATCAATGGTGGTATTGGTTCTGGCTTAGGTGGTAATGGAGGATATGCAAAAGGTACATTGGCTGTAACACCTGGGGAGACTTTAAAATTATATGTGGGTGGAAAAGGTGGAAGCGCTGCAGCATATAGTGCTGGTGGTTGGAATGGTGGAGGATATTCTGATGATACAGACTCCGATACAGATGATTCAGGAGGTGGTGGTGGTGGTGCAACCGATGTTAGAAAAGGTGGAACTGCATTGACTAATCGCGTTCTTGTAGCTGGAGGAGGTGGTGGAGGTGGATGTAATTCTGGTAATGGAGGCGCTGGTGGTGGATTAAATGGTATTACAGGTTCAGGAACAACTGGAGGTGTAGCAGGTACGCAAAGTACTGGAGCAGCTTTAGGTAATGGGGAGAATGTGACAACATCAACTACAGGTAGTGGTGGTGTAACTGGAGGCGGTGGTGGTGGATATTATGGAGGGTATGGTGGACGTTCAAGTTATAGCACTGGAGGCGGTGGTGGATCCGCTTATATTGGTTTTAATGGATTAACTAATACAACAACAATTGCTGGAAATGCATCGATGCCAAATCCAACAGGTGGTACGAATATTACAGGGAAAGATGGCGATGGCGTATTGGTTATATCCTTTGCATCTAATCCTTGCGTTTCTCCAAGAGTTCCTATCGTAGTGACATTAGCAACTTCAGCAAGTATTGCATCTGTAACTGGCAATGCAACTATTTGTATGGGTGCAACAGGAACATATTCGGCAACATCTGTTGTCTTTGCGGGAGGGACTGGGGCTTGGTCAAGTTCTAATACGGCTATTGCTACAGTAAATGCTTCAACTGGTGTTGTAACTGCAGTTAGTGTAGGGACTACCAATATCATTTATACCATCACTGGTGGTTGTGGCGGTACAATCACTTCACAAAAAACAATTACTGTTAAGGCATTGCCAACTGTGGCAAGTATTACAGGAGCAACAACTGTTTGTGGTGTGGGTGGTGCTTTGACATTATCTAATTCAACTTCTGGAGGTGTTTGGTCAAGTACCAATACTACAATTGCAACGATTAATAATAATGGTGTAGTTACTGGTATTGCTAACGGTACTACTACAATTAAATATATTGTAACTGATGCATTTAATTGTGTGAATAGTCAATCAACTACAGTTAAAGTAAATCCACTCCCAAATACACCAACAAGTTTGACTGCAAGTCCGTCATCCTTATGCGCTGGAATTACATCAACTTTAAATGCAACTTCAACTGGTAATCTGATAAACTGGTATGATGTAGCATCAGGGGGTACGCCATTGACAACGGTAGCTAGTGGTGTGAACTATACCACAGCAGGTATCAATTCAACAAAAACGTTTTATGCTGAAGCTGCATATATAAATTCACAAAAGTTTACTTCAACAAGTGCTGTTCAAACTTATACAGTTCCTGCAAATATTTATTCTGTAACAATTGAAACATGGGGAGCACAAGGTGGAAGTGCACAAGGGTATGATGGAGGTAAAGGGGCTTATGCAAAAGGTAATTTAGCAGTGACGCCAGGAGAAGTGCTGAATGTGTATGTTGGTGGTATGGGATTTGCACTTAATACACCGCCAACAGTATTAAGTGGAGGTTTTAATGGAGGAGGTAATTCATATAGTGAAGCTAGTTCTTCATATGGTGCAAGTGGAGGTGGTGCATCTGATGTTCGAAAAGGTGGAACTGCTTTGAGTAACAGAGTTATTGTAGCAGCAGGCGGAGGGGGAACTGGGTATTTTAATAGTAGTATTGGTACAGGAGGATATGGAGGTGCAACAGTTGGTGGAACAGGTACTACGGTAGGTGGATATACTGGAGGAGGTGGAGCAACTCAATCCTCTGGTGGTATTGCAGGTCAAACAAGTTCATTTAGTGCCGCAGGAACATTAGGGCAAGGTGCGAGCAATTCAGCAACATCAGGTGGATGGAATGGATCTGGTGGTGGTGGTGGATATTATGGTGGTGGATCTGGAGGTGCACTTGGAGCTGGTGGTGGTGGAGGTTCTAGCTATGTTGGTGGCGTCACGGGTGGTGTAATGATTGCAGGTAATGCAAGTATGCCTAATCCAGATGGCGGAACCAATATTGTAGGTAATACTTGGGGAGGTGTAGTTAAAATAAGTATTGCCGAAATAAATCCATGTGTCTCTCCAAGAGTACCTATTGTGGTGAATTTAATTCCACCAGCAAGTGTTGGATCTGTAATTGGTAATGCTACTGTTTGTATTGGTTCTTCTGCAACCTATACAGCAACCAATGTGGTATTATCAGGAGGAACAGGATCTTGGTCAAGTTCTAATACTTTAGTCGCAACAATTAATTCGGTAACTGGTGAAATCACTCCAATTGCTGCAGGAACAGTAAATATAATTTACACCATTGTGAACGGATGTGGTGGTACTGTAACTGCACAGAAAACTGTTACAATTGCTGCTCTTCCTGTTTTAGCAGCGATTGGTGGCGCTTCAACTTATTGTAATAATGCATCTGCAACACTTACAAATACTACTGCAGGAGGTACATGGTTTAGTAGCAATACAAGTGTAGGAACAGTGTCTAATACTGGATTGTTCAATGCATTGTCAGTTGGCAATACCACAATTAGTTATACTTATACGAATTCAAGTGGATGTGTAGCTACTGTACAAAAAATTATTGGTGTATCTGCATTGCCTTCAGATCCTGTTGTAACTGCAACACCTTCTGTGGTGCTCTCTGGAGGTACGAGTAATTTAAATGCGACTACTACGGGCTCTGTTATTAATTGGTACGATGTGGCGACAGGTGGAACACCATTAACAACAGTCAATTCTGGAGTTAATTTTGCTAGAACAGTTTCTTCAACTACTACTTACTACGCAGAAGCTAAAACAGGTGTTTCAGTAAATCAAACATTTAACTTTACTGGTGGGCAGCAAACTTGGGTTGTACCAGCAGGAGTAACTAGTGTTGTTGTCGAAACCTGGGGTGCTGAAGGTGGGGCGGCTCAATCAGGCGTAGGTGGTAAAGGTGCTTATGCTAAAGGTTTGTTGTCAGTTACACCTGGTCAAACTCTTTATATTTATGTTGGAGGAAAAGGTACAGCTGCAGATGCATATTCAAGAATTAATGGAGGGTATAATGGAGGAGGTTCAGTTGCACTAGCAAAGAATTTTCTTTCAGCGTATAATTTTTATTATTATGCTGGTAGTGGTGGTGGTGCTTCTGATATACGAAGAGGCGGAACAGCGTTGAGTAATCGATTGATTGTAGCTGGTGCTGGAGGAGGAACTGGACATACCACTAGAGGAGGACATGCATCTGGAGGAAATGGAGGCGCATCAGTTGGTGGTGGCGGAACAGGAGCCGAAAGTTTTTATGGTGGTGGTGGTGGATCTCAATCTGCTGGCGGAGCGGCTGGTGGTGGTCCAAATGCTCAATACTTCTCAACAGCAGGTTCATTGGGAAATGGTGGAAGTAATAATGCAGGAGGAACAGGTGGAGGATACAATGGTTCAGGTGGAGGTGGTGGTTATTATGGTGGCGGAACAGGTGGAGGTGCTGGTGCAGGTGGAGGAGGTGGATCAAGTTATATAGGTGGGGTGACTAGTGGTATTTCAATTGATGGTGGATCATCTATGCCAAGTCCAACAAATCCTGACCAAACAATCATTGGTAACACTGGAGATGGAGTGGTAAAAATATATTCAACAGGAATGGTTTGTGGATCTGTAAATCGAGTTCCTATTGTAATATCTGTTTCTGATATGGCAGTGGTGACTTCAAGTACCATCAATAATATTGGTTTACAAACTGCCAATACAGGTGGTAATGTTACCACTGATGGGGGATCTGCAATTACAGCTCGAGGAGTTTGTTGGAGTACAACAGCGAACCCGACCATAGCCAATTCAAAAACTATGAATGGTACTGGTACCGGTATTTTTACTTCATCTATCACTGGATTGAGTCAAGGGACAACTTATTATGTAAGAGCATACGCAACAAATGGAGTAGGTACTTCTTATGGTGCGCAATATAGTTTTACAACTTTGGCAGTTCCTACTATTACAAGTTTTACACCTACTACAGCAGGTAAAGATGTGCCTGTGGTTATTACAGGTACGAATTTTACAGGTGCAACTTCTGTACAATTTGGAGGAGTAAATGCTGGGTCTTATACTATTACTTCAGCTAACCAGATAATTGCCTATCCTTCAACAGGATCAAATGGGTCTATTACAATTTCTACTCCTGGGGGAACTGTTTCAAAAACGGGGTATACTTATCAATTGGCCCCAACAACTCAGGCTAATAGTATCAATTTCACTTCCACAACAAATACACAAACAACGATTGCATGGACTAATGGAAATGGCACAAATAGAATTGTTTTTGTTAAAGCTGGAAATACAGGCAATGCAACCCCAATCAATGCAACAACTTATATTGCAAATAATATATTTGGGACGGGAGATCAAATTGGAAATACAGGATGGTATGCAGTGTATAAAGGGACAGGAAGTAGTGTGAATCTATCTGGATTGAATCCAATGAGTAGTTATAGAGTCATGGTTTTGGAATACAATGGAAATTTGGGAACAGAAGTATATTTTACCAATACTTTTTCTGCTAATCCAAATAATATAACAACGCTTGGTCCAACAATAACTACAAGTTTAACAAGTGTCAGTCAATTACAGGCCTGTGTCAATTCGCCTTCTGCTACTCAGTCATTTACAGTGACAGGTCAATATTTGACATCAAATATTGTTTTGACTGCTCCTTTGGGTTTTGAAATTTCTACAGTAGCAGCTTCTGGTTATTCAAATACTGTTGCATTAACACATACCAATGGAGTGATTGCTTCAACGAATATTTTTGTTAGAACATTGAGTGCTGTTACAGGGACAGTTTCTGGAACTGTGGTATTAACAAGTACCAATGCAACAACAAAATCTATCAGTGTGAGTGCAGTGGTGAGTGAATTGTCACTTGCTGGAACTGTTTCAGGCAATAGCGCTGTATGTTCAGGGACTAACAGCACTTTGTTAACTCTGTCAAATCAAAGAGGTTTAATTCAATGGCAGACTTCTTCCGATAATGTAAGTTTTAACAATGTATTGAATGCAACATCTAGTACATTGACATTGACAAATTTGACAAGTAATGCTTATTATAGAGCAAGTGTCACAAATGGGGCATGTACAAATGTTTATTCAGCGGTACATACGATGACAGTGAACGCATTGCCAGTTGCCGCTAGCTTAACGGTTTCTTCACCTGTTGGTGCAATTTGTAGTGGTACCAATATAAGCGCAAGTGTACTATCACAAGGTTCGGGTGGTGCAGGGACTATTGTTGATGTGTTACAATATCAAATGGATGGAGGTGCATGGACGGCCTATACGGCAAATAGTAGTTTATCTTCATTAGGACATACTAGTATCGCATTGAGAACATACAGAACAGCAAGTGGTTCTGGTTGCACTACATCTAGTTCAAACAGCTATGCTTGGACAGTGAATGCATTGCCGAGTATTGCGAGTCAACCATCCACAGTCATTCAAAATATTTGCCAAAATGCAACCGCTGCTGCTTTAACAGTTTCTGCATCAGGTACAGGATTAACGTATCAATGGTATAAGAATACAACCAATTCAAATAGTGGTGGAACTATTATATCTGGTGCTAATAGTGCAAGTTATACCCCGACAAGTTCTGTCGCAGGAACTAGTTATTATTATGTAGTTGTGTCTGGCACTTGTAGTCCAACTATAATAAGTAATGTGTCTGGCGCGATCAATGTAAGTGCATTACCAGCAATAACAGTACAACCATCTACTTCTGTACAATCCCTCTGTTTGAATGCAACCGCGACTGATTTATCGGTTACAGCAACTGGTGCAGGATTAAGTTATCAATGGTATCAAAATACTACGAATACAAACTCTGGAGGAAATGCTATTGTAGGTGCAACTTCTAATACGTATAAGCCATTGTCCAATGTGGTAGGTACTTCGTATTATTATGTTAAAGTATCTGGCACATGTGCTCCTGTTGTAACAAGTGCAAGCTCAGGTGCAATTATAATCAATTCCTTGCCGGCTGTACAAATCACACAAGGTAATTCTTTATCAATTGGTGCCAATGGTACTATTCAATTAACAGCAAATGCAAGTGGAGGCGCAAGTTCATATACCTATCAATGGTATAAAAACGGTGTAGAAATTAGTTCAGCACCAACTTTGTTAAATAATTATAACCTTCATTATGATGTCAATACTGTTGGTTCCTATACCGTTAAAGTGACGGATAATAAATCTTGTACTGCATTAAGTCAGTTGACAAATATTGGAGCATTGCCTACATTGGCATTAAATGGTTCGGATGAAATTTGTGAAGGTACCACCGTTGAATTTGTATTTGATGCCTCTGCGGTTGATCCTAATGCATTGGTTTGGGAGTCTAGTAGCGATAATATCAATTGGTATCCAATTCAAAATGCTTTAGTCGTAGGCGGCGGCCAAGCGACTATACAAAAGTATACAGCAAATACTACTGGATATTATAGAATTGCTTATACTAGTGGAGGTAGTACAACTTATACTACTGTTTCAAATGTGACTGTGTATCAAAATCCTGTTGCGACGATTAATGAAAGTGTTTCTTTGGTCAATTTATGTGAAAACACGCCATTAACCTTTACTGCATCTGTATCTTCTGGAACCGATACTTATACCTATCAATGGACAAAAAATGGAGCCACATTGGGCACATCCAATCAATTAGCAGTCAATTCAAATGGTACTTATGCAGTAAAAATCACAGATTCACATGGTTGTTTTGGCTCAGTAACATCAAGTCCTGTAATTTTTAATGCGCTACCTTCTGCTACAATAAACGGAGCAACAATAGTATGTGAAGGAGCAAATAGTCCTGAATTGCAATTGCAAGGTTCCAATGGAACGGCGCCTTATACATATACCTATCAAATTAATAGTGGCAATAATATTATCACCAATGCTGGGGTGAATTCTATCAATGTTCCTACCAATGATGCTGGGACATTCACATATAGTTTAAGTGGAGTAACTGATGCTATTGGTTGTTATCAAGCTGTTTCAAGCAATGCTTCTGTCATTGTAAATCCATTGCCGACAATATCATTGAGCGCTATTGATCCAATAAGTAGAGCCACAACAAATGTACAATTGCCTTATACAAGTATAAGTAATAGCCCAAGCGTTTTTGCAATAAGTGCTGGAAGTAGAGCACTGGCAAATTTTAATGAAGTTGTTTCAAGTAGTTTAACGAGCTCCCCAATTTCTTATGTGATTCCTCAATCACCCGCTGGTGTGTATGATTTTAATTTAAAGGTGATCAATAGTCAAACCGGTTGTACCTCTTTGAATATTCCATTTGAATTAACCATCAATCCACCGGCTGTAACAGTAACAGGTGGTTTCAGTGCATTGAATACAAGTTATGGCACTCCATCATCTAGCTCAAGTATTGTAGTTTCAAGCGTATATACCATTGATGATTTAACATTGACTGCACCATCAGGATTTGAAGTATCAAATACAAGTAATACAAATTTTGGTGGTCAGCTTGTATTAACACCATCGAATGAAAATGTGCCAAACACTTTGGTGTATATCAGGATGAAAGCGGACGCTGAAGTGTCAAACTCTCCATATCTAAGCCAATTGACAATTGATTCTTATGGCTTAAATACACAGTTTGTGTCAATTCCATCTAGTACAATGGCTTCAGTACCATTAACCATTACTGGTATTAGCGTAGAAGATAAAGTATATAACGGCACTAGAACTGCTACTGTTTCAGGTACACCTATTTACAATGGGTTGCAGAATGGAGAACAATTTGCTGTAGTGGGAACACCAATCGCTTTATTCTCAGACGCAAATAGTGGAAATGCAAAGGCAGTTACAGTGAGTGGTTATGCCGCACCTACAACCAATTACACAATTGTTCAACCTGTAGGATTAACCGCATCAATCAATAAAGTAACATTGAATGTGACCGCAAGTTCAATGAATGTAGAAGAAGGAACTTCAGAACAAAGTTTATTGAATAATGCTACAAGTACTATTTCCGGATTTGTAAATGGAGAAAATAATTCAGTTGTGAGTGGCACTATCAGTCACACTACAACCTATTCATCCAATGCAATGGTTGGTACAACTGGGCTTGTATTAACGCCAGATATTAGTGGATTAGTAGCAACCAATTATGAATTCAATCCGATCGATGCTGCAATCAATGTGGTGATCAATCCAACATCGTATGTTACAGTTACCGGCAGCGCTATTTACGAATACAGCGGAATAGGACAGGGGCCTTCAGCTGTCACAACAATCGGTTCAACTGGCATCGTTACTTATACTTATTCTGGAATAGCTGGCACCAATTATGGACCATCTAATATAAAACCTACAAATGCGGGTAATTATAAAGTTGTTGCAAATTTAGCTGCAGATAATATTTACAATGCTGCAACATCTACTGCGTTTAATTTTGTGATTAATAAAAAGTCGTTGTTTGTTAAAACAAGAAATCAATCAGTTACTTATGGGACTAGTGTAAGTTCTGTTATCAGTAATGCGCAATTTGATTTTGAAGGGTTTGTGCAAAATGACAACTCTAGCGCTGTAAGTGGAAATGTAATTTATACAACAAATTTTGCATCAACAAGCATTGTGGGATCGGCAAATTTGAAAATTACACCAAACATCGTACAATTAAGTAGTTTGAATTATACAATAACTGCGTTTGATGGAAATATCAGTGTAGTAGATGTGATGCCAAGTATAGTATACGCTCAATCAAATTACCTTCTGACAAAAAATACAACGATTCAGACTATTGTGCCCGTGCTAAATGGCACTAATTTGATTTTATCGATTGATAGTTTGCCTGTTGGTTTGTCGTTTAATGCTAGCAATGGAACGATTACAGGTACACCTATTGTGACAAGACCTTTGACATCGTATACGATTAGTGCTAGAAATGGAACAGCAACTGTATCAACAATTTTGACATTTACCGTTCAACCGGATCAGCCACAGGGTGGTATTAGTTTGGTGGACAGGAGTTTGTTAAAATCAGACTCAGTTTTATTTAAGTTTAATTTTACGCAAGGTATTGCACCTTATGATGCAATAATTCAAAATTTAAATACCAATAGATATGATACATTATTGGGATTAGTGGATGGGGCTATTAAGACGCTTGCGCCAGTTTCGAATACAGCAATCTATAAACTTATTCAACTTTCAGACGCTAATAATACTTATAGAACTAATCAATTTGATAAAGACACCGCTTTATTGACAATCCTCAATCCAACAATGCAACTTCAGCTAAGTGCTGGACTGCCAGTATTGAAGTCAAATGGACAATATAGTCTTGTGTTGACGTTAAAAATGAAAAATAATGGTCAGGTTAATTTAGCCAATCTTCAAATTGACGCAGATTTGAGTAAATTGTTTAGTGCAGGATTGCAGTACAGTTTGGATAGTGTTACTATTAATAATAAGCTCTTGCGTTTGAATCCAAATTATACAGGCTTAGGCGTGTCTAATACATTTAGCTCAGTTTTAAATAATATTGTATCTAGTCAAGGTTACATTAGGACTATGTCTACCCTTTATGGCAATTATTTATTTGATAACAATGTAGGATTAGCAGTTGGTGAAGATGCAGTTGTTAAAATCGTATTGACAATTCCTAAAACCGATATTAATATGCCAGTTGCTTTGCAATTTGGATATTCTGCTTTGGCAAGTTTGCAGTTAAGTAACAACAGGACAAGTACACAGGTAATTGGCGCTCTGTCTCATGACACAGATCCTACGAATCAAAATGTCCATCCTAATCCAATTCAAACGATAATTGCCCTTTTCCCAAATCCAAATATGGGATCATCATTACATGTTTCTAATGCTACAAGTACCAGTGGTGGGTATGAATATCATTTTATTGGGAAGATTGCTAATTTGGGAAACACCAATTTAGATAGTTTATTCGTTAAGTTTAATTTAGGTAATGCATTTGCTTCTCCTGACTATGCTTATCTAAAACAAGCGCCTGTTATTACAAGAGGTAGTTTGGTATTCAATACACAATATGATGGCTACCAGAATACAAATATGTTTACGCATGTAAATAATTTGCCTTTAATGGATAGTCTCTCATTTGAATTTGACTTGGTTGTACAAACTCAAAAATCAAGTGCAACATGGTTAACTCAATTAAATACTTCGGCTATTTCCACATTAGGGAGATATTTAATTTTAGATTCTTCGGTTGCTGGTTTATTAATTGATCCAAATAAAGACGGATTAGGATATGAATCAAGTTACACTAGGCCGACTTTAAATTATTTGCATCCTACTCCGCCAGTTGTTCAGAACTTGACCTTTGTATATGGATCAAATCCAACAATCAAATTGAATCAGTTAATTCAATCCTATCCTGTTGGTACAGTTCCGGTTTGGTGTGATATAGCAACCGCTAAATGTGATACATTGGCACCTGCAATGCCGACTGCAATGGGAAGGTATATCTTTGAACTAAGATCTTATGATCCTATTTCTAATTTATATAGCTATACTCCAAGCTATGATACTATTATAGTAAAACCAACCTTGCCTATTGTAAAAAATAGAATATATATTATCGGATTGGCAACGAATCCAACAACAATAAGTGCTCAAGTTGTTGGTTTAAATAATAGCACCATTCAATATTATCTTGAGAATGCACTTCAGTCAACTGTTCCGATGTTGGCCACATCGCCAAAAGAAGTTGTATATGGCGTAAGTCAAGTGGTGAATGGAGTGGAGAGTGATAAAGTCAATTTGACAATTAAATATATTTTGGCAACTGAATCTGTGCATGTACAAAAGCAAGTCATTGTTAACAAATGGTTGCCCAATGGAATGCTTGAATTAGGTTACCGTTTCTTAGTCCAAAATTTATTGAATGATACATTAACTAATGTTCAGCTAATTGATGATATTGTAAATCAAGTTCCAATTGGCGTAAATTATATTATTAATGATCTCAAGGTAAGTGGCGGGTTATTGTCAAATAATTTGTTTACTGGCAAAGGTGCAAATAACTTATTAGGTTTAAATAGTATCTTATTGCCTTATGCAAAGGATACGATTGACTTAATATTGCATCTTGAAACAGGGGCTTATAATGGTATAATTTCTAATCAAGCAAACTTGAATGTCGTAACACCTTATGGCGTAGTTGAAATTTTATCTTCAGATAAGAGTAAACAACTTGAAACTACAAAGTTGCCTACTGTTAGTACATTGCCAGAAATGTCAATTAAAATAGCTGAAGGCTTCTCTCCAAATAATGATGGTATTGATGATAAGTGGATCATATTGAGGCCATTTGGTACAAAAATATCTGTGCGCGTCTTTAATCGTTGGGGATCAGAGGTATATAGTAATAATGATTACCATAACAATTGGGATGGCAGATCAAACAAGCAAGTAATGGGCGATATGCTTCCAGAAGGTACTTACTATTATATTATTGAATCTATTGATACTGATGGCAAACAAAATAAATTCAATGGGTCACTAACGATAGTCAAATAAGTATATTTTGACTAAATAAAGCTTAATGAAAACTATGGGAAAAAATAATTTCTTTCTAATCCTTATCCTAGGTCTTTTATCTGCAATAGGTCCTTTGTCTATAGACATGTACCTTCCAGCTTTTCCAAGCATTGCAAAAGGGTTAGATACAACTGTGGCATCAGTGATGTTGTCCTTATCCTCCTTTTTCATTGGGATTTCTATAGGACAATTATTGTATGGGCCATTGTTAGAGCGTTATGGTCGTAAAATGCCCTTATATTTTGGTTTGGTACTATATGCTATTTCCTCATTCGCTTGCGCAACAGCGATGTCGGTGGAAACATTGATTGCTTTTAGATTTTTTCAAGCACTAGGAGGATGTGTAGGTATGGTTGCTTCTAGAGCAATGGTGCGCGATTTGTTTGATGTCAAAGACAATGCAAAAGTTTTTTCAACTTTAATGTTAGTGATTGCGGTGTCACCCATCATTGCACCTTCATTAGGCGGCCTTATTTCTACCTATTTAGGTTGGAGATATATTTTTGTTATGTTGATTCTTGTCATCGCATTTATCATTGCTGGCATCTATTTTCTTTTGCCAGATAGTAAGGGGCCAGATCCAAATTATTCTTTAAAGCCTGTTGCCATTTTAACAGGATTTGCAAGTATCCTTAAGCATTCTCAATTCATGCTTTTTACTTTTTCTGGTGCAGTCGCTTCCGCCGGGCTTTATGCATTTATAAGTGGATCTCCTTATGTGTTTTTAGAAATCTTTAAAGCTACTGAACAACATTATGGCTGGGGTTTTGCTTTTGTTGCATCAGGTTTAATAGGGTCAAGTCAGTTGAATAGCCTTTTATTAAAAAACTACTCATCTCAACAAATTATTAAAGTAGCGTTATTTTGTCAAAGTGTGGTAGCCATTATTTTAGTTAGTATAGCCATTCTTGGTTTAAGTGAATTGTATTCTACTTTATTATTGGTGTTCTTTTATTTAAGCTGTCAAGGATTTATATTTCCCAATGCGTCTGCTTTGTCAATGGCACCATTTGGTCACAATGCTGGAAATGCATCTGCCTTAATGGGATTTATTCAAATGAGTTTAGGCGCATTCATGTCAGCTATGGTGAGTTTATTCCATAATGGGACAATATTACCAATGACTGGGGTAATGGCTTTTTGCTCGATTGTGGCTACATTGATTTATGTAGTGTCTAAAAAAATAGCATTGAAGCCACCTTCTATAAAGTTAGTTGAGGAAGAAGAAGTGGAAATGATCAATACTTTGTAATCTTCACTGTTTACAAAATCCTCGAATAAGCTTTACTTTGTTAAAAAAAATGGGTTAATTTTGATTTGATATGTTTAATAAATCTCTTTATTTGGTACTTATTTGCTGTTCATTTGTTCGTATTGCAATTGCGCAAACGGGAATTGGTACAGCTACGCCTAATGCGTCTGCAAAATTAGAAATCGCTGCTACAGATAAAGGGTTGTTAATTCCAAGATTGACTAATGCACAAAAAGGAAATATTGCAACTCCTGCTAATGGCTTGTTGATTTATCAAACCGATGGCGTTGTTGGATTTTATGTAAATACAGGAACTTCGGTGTCACCAGTTTGGACAAGAATTAATATGGATTGGGTGAAAACTGGAAATGATATTGCTTACACTGCAGGTAATATTTCAACAACGGGCACTTTAACTGGAGGTAATACAAGTACTTCTTCAATTTCTGGCTTTAGTGCCAATATCAATTCCCAATCTGGAACTACTTATACAATTGATGCGACTGATAATGGGAAGGTTATTCAAACTACTAGTGCTACTGCAATAACAATTACTATACCTGCAGGATTGCCAACAGGATTTAATTGTACGGTTGTTCAAATGGGTGCAGGACAAATTACTTTTTCAGGTACTTATTTAAATAGAACAGGTTTTACAAAATCTGCTAGTCAATATTCGGTAATGAGTATCCTAAACCTAGGAAGTAATAATTATATTGTTACAGGAGAAATGAGTAATTAACATGAAGCATTTAATTACGTTATTTTCATTATCATTTTTTTCTTTATTTGCTAGCGCTCAAATTGGTCTCCCTGTTCGCCAATCTTTACTGCCCAAAAATAATTTAGTAGTGAACTATGATTTTTCAAAATCAAATGGGTTCATACGCGGAGGAACTGCGGTTACGAATTTGGCTGGGACTGCATCTGGTAATGCGACAATTTATAATGGGCCCATTTTTATGAATTCTTTGGGCTTCGTTTCTTTTAATGGGTCTAATCAATATTTAGCTACACCTAATATTAGAACTTATTTTAAGTCTGCAAATGGAACAGCTCAAAAAAGCTTTACCATGAGCTTTTGGTTTTACCCAACCACAAACACAGGTGTTGTAGTTAGTGAATTGGATTCACACACTCCAAGCGGAGGGTGGCATGCTACTAATATTGAAATTATTAATGGGTTCATTAAATATAGAATTTGGAATGGCCCAATCATAACTTCAGCCACAGCTGTAAGTTTAAATCAATGGCATCATATTGCTTTAGTGTATGATGGTATATCGGTAAAAGGTTATTTAAACGGAGTTCTGCAAGGTACTCAAGCTGGCGCAAGAGAAATTCCTTCTTCTAGTCAAAATTATGCGATAGGCGCAGGTGAAACTACTAATATGGGAACTGGGGCATATGGCACTTTCCATTTAGCTCAATTTAAGATTCATAATTTGCCTTTGAGTAATCAAGATATAGCTCAAGAATATGATTTAAGAAAGAGTGAATTCGATTATACAATTCATAGTCCTTCTACCAATTCAAATCCAACCTTTTGGGGAATATCAAGTGTATGGGCAGGTGAAACAACATTTAGTCAGGATCATTATACACCTTGGTTAAATAATACACGTTTGGGCTGGGCAGCAGGTTCAAATGATGCCAACCAATGGATTACTTTGAATAATGATGATCCTGCGTTTATAAAAGGAGTTGTTATACAACCTAGAGCAAATTCGTTTAATCAATTTGTAACGAAAGTGCATGTTGAAACAAGTTTAACTGGCACTGCTCCTTGGACAAGGGTAATTAGTGATGCGCCTGTCAGTACTACTATAACTGATGATGGTAAAGTGCTTTTTCCAACTAGCGTTTTTGCTAAATCTATAAAAGTGATTCCTGTATCATGGACCAATCATATTACTATGCGTTTGGGTATGTTAGTTAAACCTAATAATCTGGTTACTGACGGTTTAGTACTTCGTTTAGATGCTGCCAATATTAAATCTTATGAAGGAAGCGGAACTGCTTTTAAAGATTTAACATCTAATTTGTCGGATTTTACTTTAGTTGGTTCTCCTGCCTTTAATACGAATGGTTTCTTTACATTCAATGGAACAAGTCAATATGCTTCAAGAGTTAATACAATTAGTTTAAAGCCAACAAGTGCAATTTCTATAGAACAATGGCTGAACGCAGATAGTTGGAATGCTGGCACAGCATCAAATTACAAATGTGCTCTATCTTGTACTCAAGGAGGGGGGTATTCTCATAACATTTGGAGTGGGAACTTTTACAGTTATATATATGCAGGGGGGAAATATTTAATACCTTCTGCTTCTGTGAGTAATTTTGGTGGGTGGCATCACTTTGTAACCACATTTGACGGGCAATATGCTAAATTATATATTGATGGTAGTTTAGCAAATACGGATGATTATGGGAGTGCTAATAAAACAATGACCTATGCATCCAATAGTATTTTTCTAGGGGCAGAGGCGGGATCAGGTTCTTCACCTGAAGGGTTTTATTGGCAAGGTAAAATATCAACCACATCTATATACAATAAAGCATTATCAGATGCTGAGGTTGCACAAAATTACAATAATACTAAAGTGAGATATAGTCTAATTCAGGATGGGCTAATGGTTAATCTAATTAATCCTTCTGGTTCTGGTTCTACATGGACTGATTTTTCTGGTAATGGCAATAATGCAACTTTAAATGGAACGCCAATTTATACTTCCTCCAATGGAGGTGGATATACCACTTCGTCAAGTTCATACATTTCAGTTCCTTATAATTTGCCAAATACTTTTACTGTAAGTGTAGCATGTACATTGAATCCTTCTACCTTTTGGGCGACACTTTGGGGAAATGAATCATGGAATGCAGCTAAGGGTTATATTGCATATTTAGGTTCAAGTAGTACGTTGAATTTTGGAAGTCCTTCTGGACTAGCCAGTATTGCTGTATCAGGAACTAATACTGTTCATATTTGGGATTTTGTAGCTAATGGAACAACTTATACTTTATATAAAGATGGAGTGAGTGTTTCCACAGGAACTTTCACTGCGCCTTCTGGAGGACTTAGTACTACTGGTCTTTATTTTGGCGCAAGGCATGGTAATTCAGGAACTTCTTATACAGATGCATGTCCTGGTACTTATTATAGCATGAGGGTTTATAATAGAGCATTAAGTGCAAATGAAATCAACACAAATTTTACAGTACTAAGAAGTTATTATGGGTTATAATTAAAATGGTATAAAGATCTGATATATTGTTGAATTCATTTTTTAATTCCTCTTTAAAAATGTTAAATTTACGGACCTATAGATAGTTAAATATGAAAGGAATTCTTTTTTTAATTTTTTTAATCTCTTTCATTCAATTGAATGCTCAAACCGGTATTGGAACAGTAACTCCAAATAGTTCTGCAAAGTTGGATGTATTTTCGGACAATAAAGGTTTTCTGCCTCCAAGAGTTTCATTAACTGGTATTGGTGATGCAACTACTATTTCATCCCCTGCGACAGGATTGTTAGTTTATTGCAAAGGTGATGCAGGTTTGGCGGCGGGTTATTATTATTGGAATGGATCTGCTTGGGCTACAATAGCTACCGCTGGAGGTAGTGGAAGTTTTGCTGCTTCTTTTTTGAGAGGGTCAAGATCTACATCGCAATCAATTTCGGTTGGAGGTCCTGTTATTTTTACGCAAACTGATAATATTTCTGGACAAGATATTTCTTTAAATACTACAACAGGAAAAATCACTTTAACAGCAGGTAGCACGTATCGATTAATAGCATCAGTTCCTAATTTTTCTGGATCAAGACCTTCTTTTACTTGGTACAATGAAACTACTGGTGCAAATATTGGAAGTGCAGTGAATGCTTTTAATCCTAATGATGCTGCAGGGAATGGTGCGTTTGGGGGGATTGCCGAAGTAATCATTACGCCCAACGTAAATACTGTGGTGTACTTAAAATTGGTGAGTGTTGGAAATTCTACAAGCACAGGTTCGATTACAACTTTCCCCAATGGTGATTTTTTGGGAGGCAATGGTAATCCTTGGTTTGAAGCACAAGTAATAAGTGGTAATGCGCCAGTGACGGGGCAGAGTGTAGATTATGTGTCTACTTCGTTGAGCGCAAATATAACCGGAGTAGGTAGTGGTACTGATATCAAATTACAACAATTGAATGGAGGGAATATACCATACAATCCATCAACTGGGGTTTATACTTTATCTGGAAATAAAACTTATATTTTGCAGGCTCAATTAAGGGTATCAACTGGATCAACAACATCAGCATATCTGGCATATACTTGGGTAGATGCTGTTTCCAATGCTGAATTAATTACAAATTCTGAAGCTTTAAGTAGTTCCAATACTTCAGGAGCTGGATTTGGTTCAAAAGATGTAGTTCAGATAATTTACACCCCTACATCCAATCAAACTGTAAAGCTAAGGTCAATTACTTCTAGTGGAACGCAAACAATATGGCTGGGGACTGCTTCTATAGTACAAATCGGGTCTTCTGCAATTGTGAATCCATGGGTATTAAGTGGCAATGATGTTTATAATACAACAGGGAATGTTGGAATTGGAACGAATGCACCAACTTCAAAATTAAATATTGCTGGTGGGGGAATAAAACTTGCATCAGGTTTGGGGAATACTTCTACAAGGCCTGCGTTAAATACTACGTCTATTGGAAATTATGAAATAAGAGGTGTAGGAGGGGGAACAACACAATGGGATACGCAAGATGATGGGTTTTTAAGGTTATCAGCTGGAGGAGGGTCAAATGTAATTACTCAAAGTTCTATTGATATTTCAGGTTACTCAACAATACCTGACATGAGTAATAATATTGTCATGCGAACTGGTGGTACTGAACGTTTTCGGATTGATCCAAGTGGTAATATAAATGTGACTGGAAAAATAAATATTTCAGATCCAACTGGCAATGTGGTTACAAAAGCTAGCGGATATGTTAATGCAGGTACATTTTTAACTTTAGATAATTTAAAAGTTTCAGTAACAACAAGTGGAAATCGCGGATTGAGTATTGCAACAGTTTCTGGAAGTTTCGTTTGTAATATTGCAGGCACATATGCTAATACAGTTGGAGGTAGTGGCAGTTCAGCTCGTGTGATAACTTACAATACTACACCATCTGGTTCACCATTTGGTTGGAGTTTTGGTGCAGAAGGGGACATATCTACTTTTATAATCAATGATACTACAAATAGTAGAGTTTATCGTATTGTGTTGATGATAGGATATTCGTATAACAATAATTTTATTTCAATGGAACGTTTGTTCTAGCCATAACCGAGCCACACAAAACAATACAAAAGACTACAAAAGCGTGCCCAAAAGGGCATAAAAAAAACTCCGAAATCGTATGAAATCGGAGTTTTCAATTGTGTATGAATTTTATATTTTTTCGAGTATCTTTATAAATCTAATTATTTGATGGGATTATGATGCGAATTCTTCTTTTAATTTGTATTATTACTGTAATTAAATTAAATGCACAAACAGCGATTGGTACAATAACACCTCATCCATCAGCGAAGCTGGATATTACTTCTACTGATAAGGGATTTTTACCTCCTAGAATGACTATTGCCCAAAGACTTGCCATACCAAGCCCAGCAGCAGGTTTGATGGTTTATCAAACCGATGGGACAACTGGATTGTATTATCATAATGGAAGCGCTTGGATTTATATAATTAATAGTACAAACAATTTATTGTCAGTAGCTAATGGAGGAACTGGCACAAATTCTGGATCAATAACAGGGACCAGTGCTTTATCGTTTAATGCAGGTGGAACAAATCAGAATATAACTTTTTCTCCTAGTGGAACTGGAAATACCATTATTAATAGTAATGTAGGAATTTCGAATTCCTCTCCAACAGATAAGCTTGTCATTGGTGAATCTATGGCACTGCATGATGGAGGGGACAAAGTAATTGGATTGGGTTGGAGTCCAGGATCTTCAAAAGCAATTATTAATGGATATCCTTCTGATATTCGTTTAACTCCTGGTTTAGGGAAAATGAGTTTTGGCACTGACGCAACCTACAGAACGGTTGGTACTAATACAAATCTTCAAAAGAGATTGACTATAACATCTTCAGGAAGAATTGGTATTGGTACAGAAGAGCCTGGAGGAACATTAGAAATTGGGAAAAGTGATGGTACTGTGCCTGGAAATTTAATTCTTAATCCAACTACTTCTGGTTCAGGTGTAGAAGGTGCTGAAATAAATTTAAAGCCTGCCCCAAATATGTCTGCAGAAACTTGGGTTATTGACCAAGTTTCAAATGAAAATACACCAAGGTTGCGTTTATTCCCTGGAAATTCAGGTGAAGGATATGGAATGACAATAAAAGAAAATGGTTATGTAGGTGTTGGTATAGCACAGCCAATAGCTAAAATGCATATTCAATCTAATTTAGGTAACACATTGAATATAGAAAGTACTACTAGTGATAATAATGGTATGATCACAATGAACGCGAATACGAATCAAAATTGGGCAAGTGGGTATCATGAATTTATGCTTTTTAAAAATAGTGGAAATCATATTGGATGGATATACAGTAGTAATGGAAGCTCAATTTCTTATAATTCTGCTTCTGACTATCGTTTAAAAAATGATTTGAAATTATTTAATGGGATGGCATTGGTTAATAAAATAAAAACCTACGATTTTGCTTGGAAATCAACCGGTGCAAGAATGTATGGTGTTATGGCACACGAATTACAAGAAGTGGTTCCTTATTTAGTTTCTGGGATAAAAGATGCAGTGGATTCTAATGGACAAATTATTCCTCAAGGAGTGGATTATGGACAGTTAACCCCTATTTTAATTAAAGCGATTCAAGAACAAGATATTAAAATCAATCAACAGCAAAAACAAATTGCCGATCTTATTAAGAGACTAGAGCTGTTAGAAAACAAAAAATAAGGAACACTTAACCGAGCCACACAAAACAATACAAAAGACTACAAAAACGTGCCCAAAAGGGCATAAAAAAAACTCCGAAATCGAATGAAATCGGAGTTTTTAGTGCTATAAGGATGATTTCATTTAATTGTATCTTTACAAGGTTAATTTTAAGATTATATGGTAAAGAGAATTCTTGTTTTAATTGGTATTATACATTCAGTTCATTTGAATGCACAAACAGGTATTGGGACAACTTCTCCACATGCTTCTGCGAAGTTGGAGGTAGCTGCTAATAATAAAGGGTTTTTACCGCCAAGAGTTGCTTTGTCAGGCACAAATGATTTATCGACAATTGCAACACCAGCTACAGGGTTGGTTGTTTTTAATACGGCAACAGCAGGTACCACACCCAATAATGTATTGCCAGGCTATTATTATTATGACGGTACTAAGTGGAATCAACTGGTTGATCAAGGTTCGTTGAATTCTTTTAGTGGCTTTGTTCCAAATTATGCACAGTCCAATGCAAGCGCAGTTTCAAAGAGCGCCATTGGCGATATCATTGTTAGCCAATCGATAACTACTTCTGGAAGGCCAGTTCAAATTATAGCCACTGGAGATGCCAATCCTTCAACAAATAGTTGGGTTCAATTACAATTATTTAGAGATGGCACAGCAATTGGTAAAAAAGTGCAAGCTGAGTCAAGTTCTAGTAATGAAAATGTTCCATACTGTTTGAATTTTATTGATAATCCTACGACACCTGGCACCTATACTTATTCTGTTAGAATTGTAGGTGGCGGTGCTGGAGGATTTGGTTTTGGCGAATCTGATGGCAACCATATTACTTTATTGGAACTAGGAGCTTGGAGTGCTGGAACAATGCCAGTTAGTAAAGGTGGTACAGGTAATTCGAGTTTTACAACTGGGTCTGTAATGTTTAGTGATGGAACAAATATTACTCAAGACAATGCTAATCTATTTTGGGATGACACAAATAATAGATTAGGAATTGGTACAAATTCACCAAATTCTTCTGCGATATTGGATGTAAGTTCTACATCAAAAGGTGTTTTAATTCCAAGAATGACGAGTGCTCAAAGAAATGCAATTGTTTCACCAGCAAATGGGTTACAAGTATTTGACAATACTACAAATTCATTGTGGTATTTCGATGGCACATCATGGGTGAATTCTGTTGCTGTTTCTTCTTATGGAGATATTAAAACTGGAATTCAATCAGGCGACCACAATGGCTGGGTTAAATTAGATGGTAGATTAAAATCAACATTAACATCAACACAACAAATTCAGGCATCTGCACTTGGAATTGGAAATAATTTACCAGATGCTACAAATGCTTTTTTAGTTCAAAATGGGACTACTTTAGCTAGTATATCAAGTGCAAATACTAAAACAATTACTCAGGCAAACTTACCGAATGTAAATTTTACAGGTACTGCTGAGAGTAATGGTGGGCATACGCATACGATCAATTTTAATACATCAACTCCTTTGACTGGTTCTTGGACAGTTTATGGTGGAGGTTCTGCTGGGTATACAATTGCTGGTAATCCCACAACATCAACTAGTGGAGCTCATACTCACACAGTTTCTGTTGCATCAGGAGGAAGTGGAATTGCATTAGATATTACACCAAAATCTTTGTCGGTTAATACATTTATTTATCTTGGTTATTAATAAAAAACCGAGCCATTGAATCCAGTACAATAGACTACAAAAGCGTGCCCAAAAGATTTTGGGAAAGTCGGCGAAGTGCAACGAAGCCGACTTTCCTCCTGTAATCAAAATGGGATTGTCGGCTCCACTTCGTTCTCCGACTTCCCCACGAATTGATCTAACCCAAAACTCTTCAACGCAACACTTCGTGCTGCGTTTACTTTTTTGTTTCTCGTCCCTTTACGAAAGCAAGCTTTCGACAGGTCCTTAAAACAAAAAAGCCCCGACTTACGTCGGAGCTTTGTGATCCCGCTGGGACTCGAACCCAGGGCCCATACATTAAAAGTGTATTGCTCTACCAACTGAGCTACGGAATCTGACCCTTTTCCCT
>JACCDI011600369.1_pt1 | contig 24279 bp, 27 predicted proteins | sample 7442791 | NCBI WGS metagenome assembly JACCDI01 (sample SAMN15323434, study PRJNA562643) | freshwater metagenome | isolation source: river surface water | place: USA:Blue River Watershed | collected 2017-08-15
GTAGAAAAGACCGACTCCAGTGGAGTAATCGCGTCAGTCGACGTAGGGTAGTAGATGCCTTTTGCTGTGGTTGCCATGGTTCTATTGTATCCTATCGAGACTCAAGTGCTTCGATGCGGGCGGTTAGGTTCTGGATGAGCTGGTCTTGGTGCTTTAGGGCTAACACAAGAGCCGCTGTCAGCTCTGGATAGTGGATGCCATCTGGCCTTACAGTTCCATCTTCGAGCTTTTCGTAAAATGCAAACAAATCCATCGCTGTGCCAGCTAGGTCTTCGGCTATAAATCCAGGGTAGAATCTTGCTTCATCACCTCTAGATTCGACCTCATCTTTACGTCTAAACTTTTTAGGCTGAAGCCCGATGATTGATTCGTAAGGCAAATCAAGGTCTTGAATATCGTCCTTATACCTAGCGGACGAGCTGGTGCGAACAAAGTTTCCACCATCGGTAACAGATGCACCGGTAGTACCGCCGCCGGCAAGCTGAGTCCTTGTCAACGCTCCATTTGAGATTACACCACTCTGCCCAGTTACTGAACCAGTAAAATTGGCAAAGCCGCCACCGACAGATTCTGCGTTAATGTAATTGCTTCCAATGCTGCTTGTACCAACAGTAACGGAAGATGCGGTAATTCCACCCGTTCCAAGCGAGGTTGAAGTTATCGCGCCTGTGCTGATAGAGCCTGGATTAAATGAACCACCAACTGACAGCTCACCTGTGACTGTAGTATCTCCAGAAAGTGTGATGTCTACTGCATCCAAAGCGATTGCGCCTTGGTCGCTAATGATATAAACCCCAGCGCTTCCGCCGTCATCGCCCTGAATGTACCCAACCCTCGATGCGCCAGAGTTGTAAAGCGAGCTAAAGAACTCAATGTTACTGCCGCTTAGCTTGCTTCTCGTCCCTGATGAGCCAGTTTGCACAGTGATACCAGTGAGCGTTCCGGCAGTAATATTTGAGGCATTGATGGTTGGACCACCGGGGCTACCAAGGTCAAGAATAGAGTCAATAGCTAGCCCGGCCTGCTCAGCTGCAATTAAGGCGTTGTTGGCCGCCGTCAAAGCCTGACCCGCAGTCACGCTGAGCTGGCTGTCGCGGGTTGTGTTGTTAATCTCGGAGCTTCTCAGCGAACTCTCAAGGTTGGTAATCTTCTTCTCGACCTCGCGGCCCCAGTACTTGGACTGAGTCGGCAGGTTGTTAGTAGGAAATGTCATGTTAGCCCTTCGTTAAAGCCGCGATGCTAAACTCGTTAAAGGTTAGCCCGCTCATTGAGGTGTTAAAGTCAGAGATGTCGTCGCCGGACCAGACTGCATTGAAGTCTGCAAAGGTGACGTAGGATGAACCTTGGATGGTGACCCCGCTCTGTCCGAAGTTAGTCTTGTCGATTCTAAACTTGGAGTCGAATGCCTCGACGATTGAACCAGTGGTTGTGCCGAACTCGATGCCGGTAGGGATTGACTGGTTTAGGCTAAAGGTCGGGCCGCAAAGCTCGCGGTTGATTCTGGCCGCTGCTCCCCAGAAGATTTCATCGCTTGTGATAAACGGATTGTCAATTAGGGTAGCCTCGCCAGCCTCTGACTCCGGAGCGCCAGTGTAGAGCGTGTGCTCAGTCTTCTCAAAGAAGACCCCTGTGCCGAAGAGGTAGAACGCAGGGTAATCCTCTCCACCGGAGGACTCGACACCAATCTTAAACGGCTCAAGCTCTGGGTAGTTTGCCCCAGTAATCGTAATCTCAATCTCGTTTGGATTCTCGGTTAGGCTCACCTCAACTAAGCCGCCCTGCCCCTCCCACTGGGCTGCAGTCAGCGGGATTTCATCCTTGCCGACGATGACGTACTGGCTGTAAGTCACTGGGAATACGATGGACTGCACAGGGATGGGCGACTCAATGCTCTCAAGCGATGCGTTAATCAGCACTCGGCGAGTAATCTTTTCATTCGCCTGAACCTGGAACGAGTCGGTAATGGACACCAGCTCAAGGTTTGCATAGTTAAATGAGTCGACGTTTTGCTGTCTGATTAGCGAGTTAGCTCGGTAGTCGGTAGAGTACTTTGCTAGCTTCACAGTCTGGGAAGCATCGTAAGCGTCAATTTCAATGGACTCGCTGGAGATTAGGTCAGCAGTTTGCAGAGTGGTTGACAATGCCCGCCTAAACCAGAGCTGGTTTTCAACAATGTACATCTCTAGCAGGCTGCCATCTTCGTCAATCGGGTAAGCCGAGCACAGCATCTTGAGGTGCTCCCAGACATTGCCCTTCCAGCCAATAAAGTCGATGTCGATAAGCTCCAGCTGAGCTTGCAGTCCAGGCTCAAAGTTTGGCACTACCTCTGGGACTGGATTACCTTCTTCATCTAGCTTGTAAATAAGACTGCAGTAGTAGACAATCGCTTCGTATAGGTTGTAGCCACCAGCATCACTGCCCTGAGGCTGAGACACTCGCTCAACATCTAGCTTGGCCTGAATAGTACTTCCATTAACTGAAACAAGCCCTTCGTTTAATGAAAGCTTCTTGATGGTAAAGTTGATGTTGCCGTACTCTTCGTCTGAGAGCAGGGCTTCGTTGTTGATGGCGATGCGGCTACCGCGAGTTGCCTCGTTCTGCACAAGCTGGGCACTGACCTGACCCGTTCCGCCGTTAAGGTTGGCAGGGCTGATTGGAGTTGCATCCTCGGCATAGCTAAATGAGATTAGGCTGGCATCCTTGAAGTCGCCACTTCCGCTGACCGTTTGTAATGATGGCAACTTTACTCCTCTACAAAGTTTGTGGCAAGCTCGACAAGTCCGTCATTAATCTTAGCAGATAGGTATGTGATGGTCGGAGCTGAAGCAAACTTCAGACCAGCAGTGCCGCGGCCTGAGATAAAGTCACCTTGAGCAACAGAGTCAGCCTCTGGCAGCACCTGTGCAATCATGCCAGCAATCGAGATAACGCTAGCAGATGCGGTTGGGTTCTTGATAATCACGTCAACCATTGAGTAGGTGGTGCCGCTGATTGACTTGTTAGTCCTGATTGCGCTGGTGACTGCCAGCGGGTCGGTCTCGAAGTCGGTAGTAGTGTTGTCATCCCTGTCGTAAGCGCGAAGGATGATGGTTGCATCGCCAGAGGTCTGCACTCCATGCCATCCGAAGTGGAACTTGTAGCCGCTTGGGATGATGAACCTAGCAAACTTGGTGCTGGTTGCAATCGATGCGCCGAAGGTCAGCTGCAGGGACTTGTAAGGGTAGTTTTTGGTGTTGGCCGCGGTGTCAACCAGAGCCGCAGTTCCGATTGAGCTAATCGAACCCCAGTCGCCAACCGAGAGCATCGGAGATGCCCAGTTCGGGGCAAGCAGGTTGGTGTCAATGGCGAACGGGTCCAGCCAGTAGAATGGGCCATCGCCGTAGATGCCATCGAAGAAGTCTTTGACCGTGTGCAAACTGTCATTGATTGAGTCGGCGTTTAGCGGTCCAGTCCAAGCAGGGCTAAAACGCCTGTGGTTGGCCGCTGAGCGCTTTACAAATGCTCGACCACTGAGTAGCTGAGAGTCGGAGAAAAAGGCGTTAGAAGAGGCGCTCAGGCCCGTCTTAGGGGCAGGTATCCAGACCTGCTTGACGGAGTTGCCAAAGTATACTTTGCGTTCCATTATCTGATTCCTCTTTGAGCTAGAAGCTTGTTGCCGTCGTTTGCAGACTGAGCGATGGTGGCGTTATCTGTGTACAGAGCAATCGGCCTATCGATAGCCGCACGAAGTAGCTGGCGGTCCTCGGTTGACAAGTAGACAGTCGAGCTGCCAGATGAAGCAACCTGCATGGGGCGTAAAGCCGCAGATGGGGTTTGCATCTGGTTTAGCGCATTAAAGAAGTCTACACCATAGTGCTGCACAGCTGATGCCTTGATTACATACTCACCATTAGATAGGCGGGCTGCGATGCTGTCACTGGTTCCAGTTCCAGGGCCGCTCACTAATCCACCAGAGGCTTTTTTGACAACGCTAAGGGCACTACCACCAGTAGATTGGTAGACTGTAGTCACAGTCACAATCTTGTCCTTAATGCCAGCGAGTGCAAGATTTGCTTGAGTAACAAGGCTCTTAACGTTCTTAAGCGCTGGGTCGGTAACTACATTTGCCGTGATGCTAATGTCTTTCGGCACGTTTTTGATTGCAACAGCCAGCTCTTCATTTAGAGCAGTGGAAACAAGACCGATTTGCTCGTCAGTAAATCCAAGCTGCTTTGCGTTTTCCTTAAAAGCGAGAACCTGAGCTGCCACAATTGCGTTCAGGTCTTCACCGGGCTTTGCATTTGCAATCATGCCAGCCGCTACATCCGCATACAGCAAAGCGATATCTTGCAAGGTCTGCTTCTGCTCAATCTGCTGGCGAAGCGTCGCGCCGTTACCTAGCACGCCTTGAGCCTGAGCAATCTGTGCGTTGGCAGCAGAGATTTGCTGGTTAGCATCTTGAATGCTTGCTTGCTTCTCGGCGACATCAGCATCAATGGCGGCAATCTCGGCACGAATCTCGTTAGCCCTGATTGTGTCCCCGTACTTCAGAGCCACACCAAGCTGATACTCTAGGCGACCCTTGTCGGCTGCAAGTTCAGCAATCGATGCGTTGGTTTTGTCAATCTCAAGCCTTGCGTCTCTAATGCTAGTAGTTGCATCATCGATGTCATCCTGAGCCTGCTGAGCGGCATCGGATACATCTAGCCAAGCAAGGCTAAGGGCATCAATGGCGTTGCCCTGAGAGAACCTAGCCCCAAGCCCTTCCCTGATTGAGCTGGCAATGTTTTTAATTGCCTTGTCGACTCTGATGATGCTTCTCTCAGTGTTGCCGACCTGCTTAAGTGCATCCTTGAACGCCTTGACATCGGCGGCTGATGCCTTGCCCTTCACGCCTATGCTCTTGATAACCTTGTCGATTTGCGCAAGAGCATCTGCCCCAGCGCCTGAGTCTGCAAGGGCCTTTCTCATAGAAGCTAGGCTATTTGCAAAAACCTTCAAGTCTCCATTTGAGCTGTTAGCAAGGTCATCGATGACATCCTGCAGAGCGTTAAGGTTAGAGCGACCAGCTTCAGTAAACTTTGAGAAGCTCTTGCCGTTCTCTTCAATGGACTTTCCAAGGTTACTAAACGAATCCTTAACAGCCATTTCGCTGTTGAGCTTGCTGAAAGTTTTCTTGATAATGTCTTGCAGCTTTTCGAGAGCAGTCTTTGCCTTGGTGGTGTTTACCACTGGGTCGATTTGGTAGTCAGTTCCGTCCAGAGTACCAAGTGCGGCCTGGAGTCCCTTTGTGAAGTTTCGCACATCCTCGCCGCTTGTAGCAGCTGCAATCTTGACGGCGTAGAAAGCCCTGATAGCTTGTCTAATGCCCTCTAGGTTAGTTGTTGCATTCAGCTGTGCCTTTAGAGCCTTGTCAGCGCCAATTGTTTCTGAGATGCTGTTTACAATTACGGTCTTGGCAACTTTAAACGCATCGCTAGTGTCGACACCCTCTGCGCCTAGCGCATTAAGGCCGCCAATTATTCTCCTGACGGCTCCAGCAGTACCCTCACCGGCTGTGATGGAAGCCTCTGTAGCAGCATCCAAGAATGACGCAAAGTTGCTTAGGTTTTCCCTTGCGGCAATGCCCATGCCGTCTAGCTCTCCACCGGTCTCTTTTGCTCCGGCAGCAAAGGTGCTTAGGGCTGCAGTAACATTGTTCTCAGATATCAAGCCAGCGGTTAGAAGGTTAACAGTCTTGCGAAGCTCTTCGTTAAGGTCAATGGTCGCTTCGGTTCCGTCGTCCATTCCGTCGGAGATGGCTGGACCGATTCCATTTGATACTGTGATTAAGGTTGAAATCTCAGAGGTTGTTGCATCAATCTGAGTTGCAGCATCGAAGAAGTCGTTAGTAGTGCCCTGGACATTTAGGATTGTAGTGAGGTCCTTAGCCCCGATGCTTGATGGGTTAACCTTCTTTATGATGTTCTTTATGTAGTCAAGAGCACCGCCGGGCTTTGCCAGTCCAGCCTCAATCATCTTAGAAGCATCGAAGCCTACTCTCTCAAGCTCGGCTTTAGTTGCAGGGTCTAGCGATGCAAGCTGGGTAAAGAAGTTCTGTCCCTTGTCGTCCTTCTTGGAAAGGGCGTTAACAATAAACTCTTTAGTGTTGTCGCCAAGCGCTGTGGTGTTGGTTTGAATTAGGCCAGTTCCAGCTTCAATTTTCTCGTTAAAGTCGTCAAGGGCTGACATCGCAGCCTTGTAAGCCTCTTCCCCGCCTTCAGTCTTCTTCCTGGCCTCGGCCCTTGCGACAGCCTCCTCAAGCGAGGCTTTCTTGGCAAGCTTCTGCTCTTCGGTTAGGTCCTTGACCTGAACGCTAAGGTTGCCATAAGAAGTACCCGCCTCAGCGTCGGCCCTTAGCGCTTCCTTGAGGGCCTCGGCTCCTCCAGCAGCCTCAATCATCGACTGGCCTAGTTTGGCAAACTTATTTTCCTGCTCCTCAAACATCGTCATTGCGGTGCTAGCAACAGTAACTGCAACTCCAATGATTCCTAGAGCTGCAGTAAGCGTCCTTGCGCTAAAGGTCAGTCCAGCAAATGAGAGCTGAGTCGCCCTAGCCTGTGCGTTCAAAGCACCTAGCACAGTGGTGGCACCACCGGCGCTTGGAATCATCGAGATTAGAAGCGCTCTAAAGGTTTGCATACTGATTCCAGCCTTGATTCCTTGGTCGGCAAGGTTGGTGAAAGCAAGACGCATGGCCAACAGGCCAGCGATACCGAATGCAAGGCTTGAGAACAGGATTGCCAGACCCGCGGTCAGGGCGGTAACCAAGGCAATAAAAGTTTTCACTGGGCCAGGTAGGTCTGAGATGCCCTTAACCAGCTTGGTGATTTCTTCCACGAAGAAACCAAGAGGTCCAGTAACAGTGCCACCAAGCTCCGCGCCCATCTCAGCAATTGCATTTTGAAGGATGGTTAGCTTAGAGGCTAAGTCATCTGCGACCTTGCCATAAGCCTCTGAGGAATAAGTGCCCTCTGCAAACTGCTCTTTAGCGTCTGAGATTGAAGAAGTAAGAACATTCATGTTACCAGCAAGTCTGGTGATAACGTTTAGTTCACGGCTGTTAGTGATGCCAAGTGCGGTGATTACTTCGTTTAGCTTTCCGGTTGCGCTTGCTCCACGCAGGAACGCCTGCACAAAGTCGCTAGGGTTCTGGTTCCAGAACTCAGCCGTCTGTTCGCTGGTCTTGCCAAGCACTCTAGATAGGTCGTCAAGCCTAGCACCGCCCTCAGCAACCGATAGGTCGAACTCGCGGAATAGACGGGTTAAAACACCACGTGCCTCTTCAGGTCTAACCTTTAGCGATGCAAGTGCGGTTGCAAAACCGATGGTCTCATCAGCAGCAAAGCCAGCTTGGTTAGCGGCTGCCGCAATTGACTCAGACATCTTTAGGATTTCAGAGTCGGTTGCCACTGCATTGATACCAGCAAAGGCCACAGCTGAAGATAGATTTTCAAACTTAGATGCCGGGACATCTAGAAGCTGTGATAGTCGACCGAAGCTTAGGGAGACTTCTTCTACTGAAAGCCCGGTGATGGTTGCGAACTTTGACACAGTCTCAGTAAACTCCGCGACTTGGTCGTTAGCGATGCCCAGCTGTGCACCAAGAGTAGCAATCTGAGTAACGTCCTTGAACGCAACTGGAATGGATGTAGAGAGGTCAATTAGAGCAGCCTTTAGCTCTGCAGCTCCAGTGCCGGTAAGCCTAGTGGTTCTTTCAACTGAAGTGAATGCAGACTCAAACTGGATGGCAGACTGCACTCCGGCTGCCATGGCGGTTGTGATTGCCGCACCGAAAGCGGCGGCCCTGTTGCCAATGTCGTACAGAGCGTAACGAGTTGAGGCTAGCTTGTCGTCAAACTTTCCAATTTCAAAGTCATTTACAAGCTTGTTAAAGTCAGCGGCCTGTTGCTTGCTTACTGCTCTAGCCTTGGCAGCGGTGCTCTCAATTTTGCGAGTTACTGCATCAAAAGGCCCAGGCATGTTGGCGATTGCAAGTTCGAGATTCTTCTTCTTGTAGTCAGCAAGCGCCTTAGCCGCACCGCCGAGAGCCTTCTCTTCTTTTCCAAGCGCACTGGTAACTTCATTAGTAGCCCTAGTAGCCGCTTTAGTCGAGCTAACATAAGACTCCGCATTTAAGAGAATTTCAGCTTTAAGAATAAAATCTGACACGCACACCACCTAGTCGTCTAGACTATTCTATCGTATCCTCATTTATCAGGCCGCTAAAGTAGGATGCCCTGGTCGGCATATCCCCGTCATCGTAAGTGTAAGCGACAACATAAGGGCTTTCGCCATAGCTTCTCTTACTACCCTTTTTCTTCTCTTCGCGCTCTTGCCACTTTTCAAGCTCGGCCTTGGCGAAGCAACGCCTCTTCTTTACCTTAAAGCCAACGTTCTCAGCCCGCTCATTGTGACAAATCCAGATGGGATTGCCGCACTCGCCACACGTCTCCTCTTGCAAGATTTGATAGGCTTCGATAAGCATGAAGTCAAATGGGACCCAAGGGTCAGATGGTTGCTCATGAAAGAGCATTGCGACTGGACGTATTCCTGCCGTGAGAGCCGCCTTGATAGCCGTCACATACTGACGGTTACCGGCCCACGTCAGGACTTCTGTAAAAAACCTGCATCCGTTACAGCGTCAAAGTAGCTTGCGGCTAGGGTAAGCTTTTGCATTGTCTCGACTAGAGTCTGCCAAGCATCAATCGGCATTGCGCCCCTTAGGATGGCAACCTCATCGGCGGTAAACTTGCTGTCGTCAACATTGCCGTCTTTGTCGGATACCTGCACAATGTTGGATGCTACTAGGGCGCAGCTGTAGTATTTAGCCCAGCCCTCCGCGTCTTCGCCATGCTTCTCGTTAGCCTCTGCGGTAATCTTCTCAACGACCTCTTGGCCCACGCCACGCATGTCAAAGGTAATCTTTGATTCTAAAATCTTTGCCTCAAGCTCAAGGACTTTTTCAGACAGCTCGGCGTACTGGGCATCTTCTGGGTCGAGCCTCTTAAGCTCTTCGGTGATATCTGCAAGTTCGAATGCAGAGCCAGCGTCTAGATAAACTTCTACAGACTTCTCTGGGTAAGCCCTGCCCTTGATTGCGTCTGCAAGTGAAAACTTGCCACGCTTCTGTGCCTCCTGCACAAGTTCAATTACATTGTCGCTCATTTTTGCCTTCCGTTTATTTGCCGTTTATGAGGTGAAAGACTGGGTGGGGTAAACGGGCGCAAAACCCCACCCAGTCAGCTATTCAGATGTTACGCTACGGTAGTAACGTTAACACCAAGCTTACCCTGAGGTGCGAAGTTCACCATGAACTTAACGCTGTCCTCACCCTCGGTGTTGTCCATGAATGCGTCTGCGATGAACTTGAATGCAGATACTTCCTGGTCCTCGTCAAGGGCGGTAGAAGCTGGGATACCAACGCGAGTTACCAAGAAGCCAACTGGACGGGAACCGTCGGTAGCTGCCTTGAAGGTCTCGAATGCGTTGTAGTAAGCACCGGTGCTCTCCGAGCGGATACCGCGGAAGAACATTAGGGAGCCGGAGAACTGTGCGAATCCACGAGTCTGAACCTGGCCCTCGTCGAGGATGCCACGGTCGTCAATCTTGTTGGAGTCGGTTGCACCTAGCTCGTAGCTGTCCCAAGCGATTGCCTCGGTTAGGTCTACAGAGCCAGAAGCGGTGATGTCAGCAACCGAAGGTGCCTCAACAAACTCGTCCTCGGTGCCAGATAGGTTGCTAACTGGAACCCACCAAACCTTGACCTTGCCGTTGGAAACAGACTTGGTTCCAACTAGAGCCTTAAGCTCTGGGCCAGTGCTTGCGGTACCTGCTGCAACTGCAACGTTAACACGAACCTCACCAGTGGTCAAGAAACGTGCGCCGTGGCGAATCATCTCGCCGTCGCCGATAATCTCGATTGGGTAGTCAGTCTTTACACCGTAGATGCTGATTAGGTCACCAGCTGCGAATGCTGCATCGTGAACCTTGCCAACACGCTTGATTAGGTAGTACTTAACGTCTGGTGCGGAGAACAGCGAACGGAACTTGTTGTAGACCGAGTCAGCGGCAGCGTCTGCGTCGCGGAAACCATCTAGAGAAGCCTCGTAGTTGCTGTAAGTAGGGGTGGAAACCGAAGCGTTGTCAACGATGGCTAGAGAGTCATCGGTGTCGCTGTCGGTCATGTTTAGGGTGTAGTCGTCAGTAACTGCTGGCGAGATGTTGAATACCTTGGTTGCGTTGGTAATTTCGGACAGCGTTGGGGCGGTCCAGTTTGCAAACGCATCTGCGGTAGCAACATAAAGTCCAACGTTCGGACGTAGCATCTTTGTTGCCATGCTTTATTCCTCGTTCTCTTCGATGTTGTCTGGAGCAGGCTGCTCCTCGATTTCAGTGTCAACTGGGCGCTCCCATTCAGTGCCTTCCTGAACTAGGCCGTCACCGTCTGCATCAACTGCAGCTGGGATGTACTCAGCGGACTTCTTTTTCTTTTCTTTCTTTGGAGCAGCCTTGACCTCAGCACCATCAAACGGAGCCAAGTCCTTGCCCAAAACTTCGTGACCAATGTAGTGGTCAGGAACATTAACGGTCTTACCCGTTCTTAGATTAATAGCTAGCGCCATCGTAATCCTTCCAATCCTTACTATTTTACCATGCGGTGTTGACGACGAATGTAAAGCCAACCTCTGTAACATAACGGTTGGGCTTGGCATCCGGGTTTGAGTAGTCAATGCTTCCACCGGCAAAACGAATCTCTCCCGCATCCGCTGGAGTGAAGCCAACAAGCTTGTCTCTAACTAGGTCTGCAACTTGGCGAGATGCCCGCTGGTTACTGGAAACGCAGGTTGCAATTGCGTAAGACTGCCCGCTATCGTAGCGAGCGCCTACAATACCATTGCCGTTTCCAGGGTACATGTCGGAATACTGCACAACGATGTAAGGCAGGAGGTTGCCGGACTCGTCAAAGCGGAGCTTGCTGTCATCTGGAGCCGAGGTCTCGTAGACATCCTGTGCCAGCTCTCGCAGCTTCTCGGTAATCTGGTCTTGAACAGCGAGTAAGTTAAGTGACATTAGCTATTCTTGCCTTTCTCTAAAAATATCTTTCTGAAGTACCTTGAGTAGACTTTCTTAATCTCTTCATCCTTGCCCTGCAGTTCCATACTTGTGCGGAGAATAGAACGCATAGGAGGAATGTTGCCAGCACCCTCTTCTTGAAAGCCAAAGTACCTGTGCCATCTACGCAGCCAGCCAATCTCCACCTGAGCGTAGTTATTGCCCGGCCTGTCTTGCTTGTAGCGAATCTCACTATTCATCAAGCCAGTTTCAACGCGAGTAGCGTACTTGTTCTTCATTATATCTTTACCCATTTCACCTATTTCACTTAGAAATGGTGCAAGCTCCGATGACAGCTCACTGGCTCCAGGGAGTTCAAAGGTAATTAGTTCATTACCAAAGCCAGCCCTGTTGCTTACTGCTCCTGATGGGATGTAAATGCCGTAGCCTTGGTCGGTCTTTTTTAGCTTTTTAGCAAGCTCTCTAGTCGACTTATTTAGCGCCTGATTTGAGCGGCGCATATCTCGGATGCTACGCTCGTAATTTTTAAAGTCAAAACGGATGGTTATCTTGTGAGCAAAGTCCTCTTTGCCAGCGCTGCTATACGCTGGCTGAGAGAAGTCGTAGACTCTTTTCTTACGCTCAGGCATTTGTCGGGTCCAACTCCGTGTCAACCCTGCACAGGAGGGTACGCTCCCAGGCGTTGCTGGAGTTTAGGACACCGATAACAACGTAGATAAACTTCTCTAGGTTGGTGTTGTAAGGCGAAGCGGTCACGCGAATTCTGTCGTTTGGCCTGATGTCAGGCACAACGCCATCAGAGCCTTCGAGAGTGTTCTTGCCGTATGGCAGAATGACTCGGACGTTCTGGATGGTAGTTGGGTTGTACTCAAGCGTGGTCTCAGTCACAGAGGCTACTGGCTGAATGCGAGCAGGCCCGGTGTACAGTGCGGTTGTGGTGCCAGTCCAGGTGTTGGTGGTGGCATTGTAAGTCTGCTCACCAGAGGCTGGGTTGTAGATGTCAACAGTGGCGAGTTGCAAAGCGTAGCCCACGCCCTGATTATGAGTCAGCCAGCGTGGGTCTACAGCGCCTCTAGAATTTAAAGCCATGAGTTATCGGGCTTCGTAGTAAACGAGACAATTGCAATCTCCTCGTACGAGTCCTCTGCTTCGTCCTTGTCTGCCTCGGCCTTAAGCTCAGCAGCCTGTGCACGAAGCTCAGCTCCCAGCTTAGCGCCGTCAGTGGTGTAGTCGGCTGTGCGAATAACCTTGTTGATTAGGGCTTCGCTGGTAGCCAGCACAAGCTTGGCCTGAGCTGCTGCTCGCTTTACGTTGTTGCTGTAAAGGGTCAGGAATGCCTGAATCTGCGAGTCGTTAAACAGGTAAGCCGCAGCCGCAGTTGGGTCTGCTAGGTTGTCTAGCTGCTCAACGTCTGGGATAAGTAGGCGGACCTGCCCGATTGCGGTCGAGTAGTCTGGAGGAGTTACGTCTGGAGTCGTAGGCATGGTTCTATTCTATCCTACGGGGTTTCTGCCAATACTTCAGTCCAAGAAACTGATTCCTCATCCCAGATGTAAACTAGGCCATCTTGAGGATACTCAACTGGAGCAACCCAGTTGCAGGTCTCTTCGTCTAGAACCCATGACTCAAAAGGCTTTGCTGGGATAAAGGCATCACGCTCTTCATCGTAGGTAAAGCCGATGCCAGCATAGTTCTTGCGAATGCTTCCGTTGTACGAGGTGCGAACGCAGCGCTGGCCGCGGAACTCGCCGTACCAAGTCTCAGGGTCCTTGCCGTCTAGAAGCTCGTTCTCGTCTTTACCTACGATTACCTCGGTGACGATATTGTTTTCATCTAAAAATGCGTAGTGTGCCATTTCTTCTTCCTATACAAAAGTTATAGTTCCAGTACCAGCAGTAATGCTCGTTACTTTTTGCTCACCAATTGTCACGGTAGTTCCGGTAAGTCCGGCGCTTAACGTGGCAGAGTGGTAATTCGGGTATCTAATGACAACAATGCCTGAGCCGCCATTGCCGCCCTTGTTAATCTCAGGGTTGGTGTAGCTTGCGTGAACCGACTGGCCACAGCCTCCGCCGCCGCCTCCGGTGTTTACTCCACCATTGCCGCCCTTAGATGGCCCAGGACCATTATAGCTGTTAGTGTTCTGACCATTTTCAGCTGGGTTTATACCATTGGTGTCACCAAGGCCTGCGGTCTGGTTGGTTCCGGCGGAACCGCCACCACCGCCACCGCCCTTGCCTCCGTTACCAGCAGTGCCAGAGTCCCAAATAGAGCCGCCGCCGCCACCACCAAACCAGTAACTAGTTCCAAGGATTGAGGTCTGGAAACCATCTCCACCCTTGTAGCCAACGCCAGCCTGAGTCGCGCCGCCACCGCCACCACCCCAAGTGGTCTGTGCACCAGCGTTTCCGTAGGTCGTTGCGCCAATTAGTGATGTCGTTTTATTTGATGCTCCGCCAGGCTTGTTGTCGTGAGCACCACCGCCACCAGAGCCGCCTGCAACACCGTTAGTGCTTGGGTAAGAGCCAGAGCCTCCACCGCCCTTTGCGGTCTCCAGGAAGATGCTGTCATTTCCATTAGCGCCAGCAGACTCGCCGTAAGCTGCAGCACCACCGGCACCGATAGTAACTGGGTATGCGACATTTAGCATCGTATAGCTTGCGTTGTAAGTTACCTGACCGGCTCCACCGCCACCAGAGTGGCGACCACCTGCAGCTGCACCGCCAGCAACTACAAGGTACTGAGCGGTAAATGATGCTACCGGCACAAACGAGAAGGTCCCAGTGCCTGCAGTAAATGTGGTCACTGCGTATTCTCCGTAGCGAGTAGTCTCAAGCGACAAGCCAGCACTCGCCTGAATGTCATAAAGCTTGCTGTATCTTACGATAACAACTCCAGAGCCGCCGTTACCAGAATTCTCCTGAGAGTTTGACTTAGCTCCGCCGCCGGAGCCAGTATTCGCGGTACCATTCTTATCGTTATAGTTATTACCGCCACCACCCCAGACGGTCTTTCCAGTTCTTTGCTCGTAGCTTGGAGAACCTTTTCCGCCTCCAGCTCTCTTAACTGCGCTTCCGGTGATTGTGCTTTCAACGCCAATTCCAGGATTGTCCCAATCTGAACCTGAACTTCCAGCTCCACCACCACCCATTGCCCCACCATTGGGGGCAGAGTAGCCCTCTCCTGCAGTTCCCGCTCCACCAATTGGGTCAGTGGAATACCAGTTTCCACCGCCTCCACCGGAACCGCCAGAGCCACCGCCAACGTTGTTTCCGTGGGCACCATATCCGCCGCCCTGCGTTGTTATGGTTGCTATCGCTGAAACCAGGCTAGAGCTAGAACCCTGAGTACCATTGCCCTGATAGGTTCCTGAGCCACCCGCACCGACGGTCACCGTAAAGCTGTTGACCGAAGTGGAGATAGGTTGCTGTGCGGATGCGCCGCCTCCAGAAGGAACTAATGAGCTTCTGTAGCCTCCTGCTCCTCCACCACCGGTTCCGCCATAAAAGTTACCATTACCACCGCCACCACCGCCACCTGCAATGACCAAGAAGTCAATAGAGGTCGGCACAGGGTTGAACGCAGGGTTCCCCGCTAGCGCAGAGCGGTAGGACCTTGGGTTCTTAAGTGAGGAAGCTGATAGTTTGCCGATAGCCATGAGTCTATTTTACCAGTGCCGCAATTTCTTCCGCAGTCAATCCTAGGGCTGATAGCTTAGCCTCAGCGCTGGCCTTAGCCTCAGCCTTTGCAGCAAGCTCTGCCTCTGCAGCTGCCCGCTCAGCTTGAGCTGCTTGGCTCAGGGCCTCTAGTTCCGCAATCTCGTCAGCGGTTAGTGCAACAACTTCCTTGTCGCCAGTTTCACAGTTGATAATTAGTTTACTTAAGCTCATGTCGATTCCTGATTCTACTATGCCTTATATCTAATGACTACAATACCAGAGCCACCTGCGCCGCCAGTATCAAAACGGCCACCACCACCACCGGAACCAGTGTTTGCAGTTCCGTCCTTGTCAGAAGGGGTGCCTCCACCAATACCGTTTGTGCGACCGCCTGAGTAGTAGCCAGCACCACATCCGCCAGCTGCGTACCAAGTCAAAGCTCCGGTGATTGAAGACTGCCTGCCATCGCCGCCAGCGAGAGGGGCGTTAGTGAACCAGTCTGAGGCGTAAGCTTGCCCGATGCCTCCAGCACCACCACCGCCACCGGCAGCAGAGTCTGAGTAAGAGCCAGAGCTAGAACCCCAGCCGCCAGCGTAACCCTGTCCAGCAGTTCCAGCGCCACCGACGTTACTTACTTTAGTTCCACCGGAGCCTGAGCCACCAGAATAACCTGGACCGAAGCTCTCGCCTCTTCCGCGACCTCCACCAAGGCTGGTAATGCCAGCAAAGCTTGAGTCTGAACCCTGTGCGGTAGCAGCGCCACCGGCACCTACGGTAACTCCATAAGCAGTACCGGCCGTTAGGGAAAGCTTGCTCTCAGCCGCAGCTCCACCGCCTGAAAGTTCGCCGGTAACGCTAGAGCGGTATCCGCCAGCTCCGCCTCCAGAGGAGTACTGAACTCCAGTGGAGCTTCCTCCACCACCGCCACCGCCGATGATTAAATACTCTACATTTGTCAGGTTCTGGTTCGGAGTGAACGTGCCTGATGAGGTAAACGTATGAACCCAGGAGCTGCTAGCTGCATCGTAAAGCACAGTGCCGCCAGTTGCCTTCGCTGGGCTTGGCGCAAACTTGTTGATTCCGTAGAGGCTGGCGCTTGAGTAGACCTCCCAGTTTGCGACTTCACAGACAATGTCAATCCTGTTTATTGCGGCCGTTGATGTCCAAAGTCCTGCGAAATTAGCTAAGTATGTACTGCTTCCGTTAGTTTCACGTACTGCGTCTACGCTTACTGACTTTTGCGTCGAGCCTGTGTAGTTGTGGATGTAGATGGAGGTATTGCCAAACGCACTTGCACTAGACGTTAAGGCAGGGGCCTGACCAGTATAAATGTAAGTTTCGGTAGTTTGACTAAATGATGATGCCGAAGAGCCATTCCCACTCAAGGCCATTGTCTTGTAGTTAGCTCCGCTATCATTATTAAACCTAAGCAAATGGCCAATCTGCGGATTGTTTAGGCTGCCCCTCAGACATAGAACTAGATAAAGGTCGGTAAAAGTCTGCGGAATAGAGTTGAAAGTAATGCTAGCTTGGTTAGAAGCTAACTCTTGATGAGCAATTAGCTGCATTGTCATTTTGCCACTCCATAAAGGCTAAAGGTTGCGCCAGCTTGAAAAGTCTGACCTAGTATGTCAAAAAACTTAATAGAGTTAACTGCAGCAGTTGAGGCCCAGCGAGATGCGGTCATTTGAACTTCTCTATTGCCGGAGCCAAACTTGCTTAAAATAGTTTTTTGCTTGTCTGTTGCAGCATAGTCCATGATGTGCAAAGTAACCGTGTTGGTATAGGCATTATCTGGACCTACGCTTGCGCCCGCAATGCGAGCAGAGGTCTGCCCAGACTCCAAGCTGCTTGCGGCAGAGCTTCCAGTTCCTGTAATCCATACGCCATTATAATTTGCTCCAGTGTCTCCATTTAATTGCAATCTTCCGGCAGATGAAGTGGAGCTATTTTGCCAGTTTCCAATTAGCACCAAATCTCCATATGAAGCTGGAATATTTGAAAATACGACTTCAGAAGCCGAGCCTGCAAAAGTAATGGTTGCGAGCGGAATGTAAGTTGGAGTAGGCATTATGCACCCTTTATACCATATAGAGAAAATCGAGAGGTAGCATTTATAGTACCACTCTCCGCATAAAATTTAACTTCTGTAAGCGCATTAGTGTTTTGCCACAGCGAGGAACTTATCATGACTAGCGGGTCTGTTCCAGTATGTCTATTACCATAAAAACAGCGAGCGGTTTTATTCTTGGTAGTTTCGAAAGCATCAATAAGGTCAATAATTGCACCAAACTGACTGCCATTGGCAGCTGTTAATTTTGAATAACCCACGTATCCACCACTTGTAGAGGTTAAAGCTCCAGAAACAGTGCTACCACTGCCTGAACCGTAAAGATTATGAAAGGCATAATTATTGCCTGTATCGGCATTTAGTTGAAATCTAATATTTGATTCTGCGCTTGTAACTGCAACTATGCGAATTTGTAGGTGCTGATAAGAGTTTGCATATGTTGATAAATTATTAAAAGTAACAGAAGACTGAGTACCAGTAAGAGTTGCCGTCTCTAGCAGGTCAAGTGCATTTGGAGAGTAAGGGTCATTCCCTACAAGAAGAGAATCGTACTTCTCAAAATTTGTTATGGTAGAGCGCTTAAGGCTTTTGGCTGCCATTTACGCCCCCTTAAGCTATTTCAGAACCGAAGACGTTAAAGCTCAAGTTAGCGGTAGAAGCATAAACGGTGATAACATCTGCGGCATCCATAGTGATTCCTAGAGTTATCGTAGTTGAGTCACTAGCGCCCACAGTAACATCGTATGCAATGTAGTGCTGGTTTGCCAGGGTTGCACCGTCCGGCCGTACAGCGATGCGGTAAGTTGCACTAGATGCTGCTCGGTTTGCGACTACGATAGTTGAGACGACGGCTGAAGTGCTGGTTGGCACAGTGTAGATGTTGGTCGCAGTAGTTGCGCTTGGTGCGCTTTGTGCAAGCACCTTATAAGTTGTTGCCATGCGTTATCCTTCTTTAAGTCTTTATCTATTCTATCAGGCACCCATGAGCAGGAAGCTGGAGATAGTTTCTCCGGTTGCCGCAGCTGCTCCATTTACCCACTTGCCAGTCGACGAGTTGTAAACAAGGGTTTGGCCTTCTGCCACGTCGGTAATAACAAAGCCAGTCAAGTCGCCCATCGCGTGAGTGTGGCTTGCATCCGCCTTACCAGATAGGTTCTCTGGCAGGTTAATAATCTCGCTAATCGCGTGGGTGTGGCTTGAGGCGGCCAGGCCAGCCTCAGCAGCAGTTTGGTTAATCCACATGCTAGTTGCTGAGTTGTAGGCGAGAACCTCATTGTCAGCAGGAGTGCCGTCAATGTTTACATCGTGCAGCTCGTTTAGCTCATAGCCATTCTGAACCTTAACAAGAATGGTTCCGTTGTTTGTGTTCGCACGAGTCACAACGCCAAGGTAAACGCTGTGTGCCGGCTTTGCTGGAGGAGCGCCAAACACGAAGCCACCAGCAGTAGAAGATAGCCATACAGACTGTCCAGCGGTGGCTGCAGCTGTGTTTAGATTGGTAATCAATCCAGACTCAATGACGTAACCCTGTGCACCGTTTGCTATGTCTGCAATTACAATTCCAAGGGTCTTGGATGAAGTAGCCTCAGTGTCAGCATCCGCAAGTGCAATAGTTGGGTTGTCTCCGTTAGCTCCATTAATGTAAACTACCGAACCCTTGGCAATGGTTGAGCCAGTTGCGTTTTGGACTTTGGTGCGGATAGAGGCTGTAGTAGTGTACTGCAAATCCGCCCAAGCAGAAGTTCCGTTACCATACTTTACTAGGCCGCTGTCGGTCTCGAGGCCAGCCTCACCAGCTGCCAGGGTAGGGTTAGTGGTTGCCCAGTTAGCAGCAGTATCGCGTCTAAACTTAATTACAGTTTGTGCTGGCATTATTTAATCCTTAAGGTCTTAGATAATTTTATCATGCAGTACCGCCGTCGATTACGAGAGCGTCGTAGTCGAGGCCGATAGTGTTGGAAGTGTAGGTAATCGGGGAGGTGGCCGAGATGTTTCCAATGTCACCGGTGTCACCCTTCGGAATCGTGAAGTCAAAGACTGCAGCTCCGCTGGTTCCGACGTTGGTTACGATTACAGAGCTTCCAGCAGCGCCAGTGGTAACTGTGCCGACTGCAATGGTGGCAGCGGCACCGGTAGCTCCAGTGGCACCAGTCGCACCCTGAAGGGCTAGCGGGTACCAGTAGGTCGAAGCCTCAGTTGGCTCCTCGCCAACAGGCGGGTTGCCAGATGCAAACCAAGAAGCACCCTCCCAGAAGACAGCGTCGTTGTTGACGTAGTCTACGGAGTTGCTCCACTCACCCTGCCACTCGATACCAGTGGCACCAGTAGGTCCGATTGGACCAGTGTCGCCAGTGTCACCCTTGTCACCCTTTTCGCCCTTGTCTCCACGAGGAATCGCAAAGTCAAAGATAGCTGCACCTGAGGTGCCAGAGTTGGTAACAGTTGCGCTTGAGCCAGCAGCTCCGGTGGTTACAGTTCCAACTGCGATAGTCGCGGCCGCTCCAGTGGCACCCTGCGGGCCAGTAGCTCCGGTCGGACCGGTTGGACCAACTAGGTAGTAGGTGCCATTAGAGTCAGCTACAGGGCTGACGGTGGTCAAGTCTACGGTTGTAGAAGATGGCAGAGAGATTGAGAAGGACGGAAGCGATACTGGAACATCGTCCTGAGAAGTAAGTCTAAACTCTACGGTCCATGTCCAGTTAACTGGGTTCATGTCCGCGTCGTCAGTTGCTACAAGCTTAATGCCGCGGGTGGTTCCGTAGCCGCACAGGTAGCCCTCGGAGTCAAGGGTTGCCTCGACTACGGCTGGCAGAATGGTTACTGGGTTAGGGCTAGCAGAGCTATCAAGTAGCTTGATTGGCGAAGGGCGGAAGTAAATGCTGCCCTTAGCTGGAACGCCATCTGGGTTATCCCCTGCGTCGTTGCTGTCGGCATATGCCAGCAGAAACTGTCCAACAACAGTTCCGTAGTTTACGTTAGTAGGTAGGGCCATTATGCTTCCATTCTATTAGGCAGTCCCGCCGTCAATTTCGTTTGGTCGCTCTAGAAGCCCGTACTCTAGGTCGTTCCAGTTGTTAATTCCATCGCCAAGTTTAATAAGTTTCGTGTCGCTTTCAACACCTAGCTCACCCTGTGCCAAGACTGGGTTAGCCGAGGTCCAAGCTGCAGCGGTGTCGTTTCTAAGCTGTATCTGTACTGCCATTAGAAGCTACTCGCATTTCCGCCCACTAGCGGGCTAATTCCACCATACACGCTGTTGGCCTTTCCTCCATCAATGTTACCATACGGCTGACCGTCGGCACCTGCCGGACCCTGCGGGCCTGTCGCACCCGTTGCGCCAGCAGGCCCCTGTGGGCCAACCAAAGAATCGAGCCACTCTGCCTCGGTCCCAGTAAAGCCATCAAGCTGTGCTACCTGATAGGCGGAAAGTCCGGTAAGACCTTGTTCCCCAGTGTCGCCCTTAGGCCCTTGAGGACCAGTAGCACCAGTTGCGCCAGTTGGACCTTGAGGACCCATTTCGCCCTGCGGACCCTGTGCTCCGTCCGCACCGGCTGGTCCAGTAGCACCGACTTCACCTTGAGGGCCTTGAGGTCCCATAGGACCCATAGGTCCCGTGTCACCCTGCGGACCGGCTGGTCCAGTTGGACCGGCAGGACCTTGCTCGCCTTGCAAACCTTGGGGGCCGGGTTCTCCTTGAGGTCCTGTAGCACCATCCAAACCATCAGCGCCTGCAGGTCCAGTTTCGCCCTGAGGCCCAGTGTCGCCTTGTGGTCCCTGAGGGCCTTGAATACCTTGTTCACCTTGGTCTCCTTTCGGACCCGCCGGACCCTGAGGTCCTTGAGGGCCTTGTGGCCCTTGGCTTCCAGAAGCGCCCGGAGCGCCGTTACTTCCCTTGCCGCCGACGTTCTTGTCGATGCGGACAATTTCCTTCTCGACCTTGTCAGCCCATTCCTGGGACTGTGGCGGAAGATTACTGTCTGGGAAAATAATCATTGTCGTACTATTCTATCAGGCAGTTAGAGGAAACCCGCCCCGGAGATTAACTCAACGGGGCGGGCATCTAGTGCGCACTATGAAAGTTGCAGAAGGAGGAGCCGCAACTGGTTATATTATACCACGGAATAAGACTATGCAGCCTTTAGCAATCTCAGCTCATCCATCCTAAAACCGCTCCAGATGCGTTCTCCGGCCATTACAACTGGTGCCTGGGTAAATCCCTTAGCCTTGACCATTTCGTAGGCTCCTGGGTCATCCTGTAGGCTTACCTCGACATACTCAATCATCTCTCGTTGCAAGTAACGCTTAGTGCTATCGCACTGGACGCAGGATGGCAGGGTATAAACAGTTACTTGAGACATAAAATAATCCTTTTTAGTTTTGGGGGGTTGACTATTATACATCCACACAGAAACAGAAAACCCCCACCCGAAGGTGAGGGTTTCTGCAACCAAGAAGAGGTTAGATTTATGAACCTGCACCAGTCGATGCGATGGTTCCAGCTGGGACAATGAAGCCACCAGTTGCGATGTGACGAATTCTCATCTCGAAGTCGTCGTTGTCGAACGAACCCTCACGAGCAGGAACGTCGCCGCCACCTAGGTAGGTGCCACCGTTCATCTTGATACGTAGCTCAGGAGTCTCGTAACCACGTAGGAAGCCTAGGGCTACACCTGGGTTTAGGGACTGTCCTGGGACTGGGATTAGGAACCAGTAGTTGCCAGCGCCAGAGTTAATCTTGGTTAGCCAGTCGTTGACAACAATCTCAACCTGAGAACCGATTGGGTTGCCAGATACTAGAGAGGTTACGGTCGAGCCAGAGGTGGTCTCGGTACGCACAGACTGGATAGCCAGGATGCGACGAGCGGTCATCTCTAGGGAGCGAGGGATTACTAGGGCGAAACGGGTCACAGGAGTGATTAGGTTGCCGTTGTAAGTCTGCTTGTTAGCAGCCTCGATAGCGTCCTCTAGGGACTCTAGGGTTAGGGCTGGGTTGCCAGCTAGGAGGTTCTGGTTAGCAGACTTGAAGTTGGTGGTGTTTAGACCGCCAGCTGCAACTAGCTGCTTGGTAACTTCCTCGTCTTCCTTGCCTGCAGCCTTAGCAGCAAGCTCAAGTGGTAGACGCTCTAGTAGACCAATCTGGCCATCGTTAACGATGGTCTCCCATGAGAAGCGGATGCGAGTTCCGGCCTTCTTCACAGCCATGGTCTGCTCGGTTACGGAGAACCAACCAGCGGTTGGGTACTCGCCGTACTCAGCAACGGTAGGTAGCGAACCCTCGCGGAAGGTGTCTCCCGCGTTGTCCATACCCTCGTCCTCGTAGCGCATGTTCTGGAAGGTTACTGGACGGAAGTCGTCAACTACTAGACGAGTTGCGAAACGGTCCCATACCTTTGGCTGTGCGGCGTAGTTCTCCAACATAATCTTGTTGATGGTTGGAGCTAGCTGTACTGGCAGGTCAGAGGTAGAGATACCTTCCTGTAGCTTTAGCTTGTCGCTGCGGTCACCACGTAGTGCGCCCTCTAGGAGCTTAGCAGCCTCAAGCTGACGTGCGGTAATCTTTTCAGTCATTCTATCTATCCTTAGTTCTGAGCCAGACGAACAACTACGTCGGCGGTGTTTACCTTCAGGATGTGTCCAACTAGCTTAGCGCTGGTTGCGGACTCCTGAACCTCGGCAATGATGCCATCTGAGTCAGCGATGCCGTAGGCCTTCTGGCCTGCTTCAAAGGTGTCGCCGGACTTGAAGGCAATCTTGAATGCGCCGGATAGCTTTACAGTGCTGTAGTAGCTACCGTTCTCGCCAGCCTTTGCGTCAACTAGTGCAACGCCCACAAGGTCGCCTACCTTGACAAAGTCGCCAGAAACAACGGCGCTGTCAACAGGAAGGGAGAGCTCATTCGCGTCTACGTAAATCTCGTTAAGAGCCATTTACTGTTCCTTACTTCTTCGAGATGCGTGCGACGATAGCGTCGAACTCATCGGTTTTGTTTGTGGTGATTGCTTCCTGGATAACGCCAAAGGTGTCACTAGGAGCAGCAGCTGACTCAGTAACTGCGACGACATAAGCCTTCTCGTCAGCAATTAGCTCATCAACAGACTTGGTGTTGGCTTCGCTCTTTAGAGCCTCTGCCACGCGGGACAAGGCTAGCTTAGGCAGGCCAGATTCGTTGAACTTCACAGCCACATCTACAGGGTCGATTGCTTCCTCTGCCTCAACCTCAACGGTCTCAGCTGGAACTTCCTCTACCTCGGCAGGAGTGGCAGCCTCTACTAGAACCGAAATCGACTCGCGTAGAGGAGTGAGAGCCTCAACAAGGGTGGACTTAAGGTCGTCAATAGCGGCCTCAAACTCTTCCTTTGTAATCATGCTTTCATTTCCTTCCGATACGGATTCCGAAATCTCCACGACTTCGTCTTCCTTTCTAATGTAGCTTTCGAGAAGAGTCAAGAATTTGCCTCCAGCTCCGGCTACGGTTACAACATCTACGCTCGTCAGTGGGTCTGCCACTAAAGTTTCGATGATGGGTCCGGTACGACCCTCTGCCTCGCCAACGTTGGCTTCGCCAAACGCATGGATAGACAAACCTACATCCTCAGCCATCTCACGAATAATCGGAGCATAGTGGGAATAAAACTCGATGTCGGCGTAAAGTGCGCCTTCTTGGAAGACGGCATCAGAAGCTAGCTTGCCAGCAAGCTGATGCACGTCACGCTCAGGGCGGTCCGAAGACTCCGACATGGAAGGGTGATTCATGAAGACCTTGGTGCCCTTCTTAAAGACACCCGGGCCGTAAGAGGCCAAAGTAGTGGCAGGGTAGTATCCAGAGGAACCCCAACCGGACTCAATAACTTTGACACGCCACTTGTTACCCTTGGTGGTAACAGGCGCAAAGCCTAGCGACTCGCTTAGCTGAACGGCCATAAAATCTCCCATGAATTAATCATTGGGATTAATTATACCAGACTGTTATGCTGTGGGATTTGCGTCAGCCTGAGCGAGGTCGTTTGCGTTGTCCTGCATCGAGCCTACAGCACCAGAGTTACCCTGTGCTGGGACTGCAGAACCGCCAGTCGCTGGGGCCTGTGCGTTCGGAGGGGTAGTGTGAAGTCTTGGCACATCCAGAGTCTCGATGACTGCCTCGCGATACTCGTCATCCCAGATTGCTCCGGTCTCGTGAGCAAGTGCAAGAGCCTGCATCAAACGCTGGCTTGGCTCAGACTCAATCTTAGGCCAGTTGACCTGTGCGTCCTTGATGCCCAAGAACTCCATGATGCGCTTGTAGAACTGGGTCCAGACGTGCTGTCTGGCCTCCATCGCCTTCAAGGTTGGCACGTCCAGAGTCTGTGCGGTGCCGTAGGCACCCGAACTTCCTGGGTCAGATAGCAGTGCAACAACCGAAACCTCAAGCGCCGAGGCAACCATCGAACCCAGTGGGCGACCGTCGGTCAGGTCCAC
>JACCDI010242966.1_pt1 | contig 24270 bp, 18 predicted proteins | sample 7442791 | NCBI WGS metagenome assembly JACCDI01 (sample SAMN15323434, study PRJNA562643) | freshwater metagenome | isolation source: river surface water | place: USA:Blue River Watershed | collected 2017-08-15
ATGCAGGCAAAGATTGCCAGCCATTCCGTCCCCATCCCAGCAACTGATCCTGGCCCACCATCCATCCCAAGCTGAGTCCAGCGATCACTGAGCACAAAGCGAACAGCGCGCGCGATTTTTTCCCACCACGGAATCCCCACCACAATCCTGCGGCGAGCCATGCCATGCCTAACGAAATTCGCCAAGGAAACACCTGTGGCTGCCGCTCCAATGCATGTCGTCTTACCATTTCCTGCGCCGTCGCCCAGACCGCACGTGCGGTGGTGCTGGCACCGCTGACGAGAAGATGGTCGGCATGATCCTCGGAGGCGATCAAATCGCGGATCGACACTCCCGCAAAGCCGTTAGTGTAGCGCAACTCATCTCGCACATCGGAAATGTAAGGTTCGTTGTCACGGGTATCCGTCATGGCAACGCCGAGCACGGTAGATTCATTCGCATCGATCGCCACCAGCACATCGGATGCACCATTGAACCCGCGCACCGCTACCGCCATGCGCGAGCTACGCAGCACGAAACCCAGACGTTGTTTCGCATCGCATACTTCCCAACACCCGGGCCGGTCTGTTGCTTGAAGAGCCGTGGCGGTGGGAAACCAAGGAACCACCTCTTTCACCTGAAGCTCGCGAGTAAAATCATCCACCACGCCCTCGGCGCCGAATCGCGCGGCCAGACCACGCGCCATCGCTTCACTGGTGAGAGAGGCACCGCTCACCAAACGTGGAGTTTCATAAATCCCGAGCGATGGCTCACTGCGCCCGTTCCATTGATTCCAAAATGCGAAGTCGCGGCGAACGGTTTCAACGTGCCCCGCCGTATCGGAGCTGTTCGCCAAACGTACGCTTTTCACACAGCGCAAAGGATCGGCAACCACCAACAATTCCGAGGGGCCGGAATATCCTTGGACGCTCCTTGCCTGCGGGTTGGTGGTGGTCACCCAGCCTAACAACTCCCCGCGCTCCGACAGCAAGGGCAGCCATCCATCCTGCAACTCCCCCGTGGTCACCGCATCTGGATAGACCTCGCGCGCCACTGTCAAACAAGCACTTGCATCGAGGGGCTCATCTTCGCGATCAAACCACAAACAAGCCATCGCGGCCCCAATCAAACCAAGTCGAGCAAAGCCGACCAACCAGTGTTGCCAGCGACGGTTTCCGCGAGATCGATGCTTGGTGGATGGGTGACTCATGATCAACGAGATGCGACGACGGCGGAAGCTATTTTTTCGGCGTGGTGGATGGATCAACTGGTTGCACGGTCACCACCACAGCTTGGCGGTTGCGAATCAAGGTCAATGTAGTGGCTTTGCGCGCGATCGAATTGATGAATTGTTGATAGAAGTCCTGCGCGTCTGCCACTTGTTGTTGATTCACGGCAATGATCACATCGTCGATTTCCAGAGAAGATGCTGCGAGTCCACGGGGATCGATATCAGTGACTACCACGCCAGACAATCCCCTTGCCATTTCCATCGCCGTAAATGATCTGACGACTATGCCGTATTTGCGGATCAATTGCATCGTTGTGCTACTCTGAGTATCGGTGGACTGGGAAATGGAGCGGTTTTCCACCACGCTTGTGGTGACTGTGATCATCTCACCATTACGCCAAATTTTCAGCGGGATTTCCTGTCCGACCGCGCTGCGCTGCACCATGGTGATCAACTGGATCGGCGATTGCACGGGCTTGTCATTGTAATGCAAAATGACATCGCCACGCCGCAGTCCCGCTTGTGCGGCGGGAGAATCTTCCACCACATCAATCACCAAGGCACCTTGGTTTTGATCAAAGCCTGTAGCCTGCTTCATCCGTTCATCGATTGGATGAACACGCACGCCGAGAAAACCATGAACCGGATGGCCTTTTTCGAGAATTTGTTTCAAGGACTCGCGTACATCGTTGGATGGTATGGAAAATCCCACACCTTGGAACCCGGGGTTGGCTTTATCGGGGGAATAAATGGCGACATTGATGCCCACAATTTCGCCCTGCAAATTCACCAGCGGCCCGCCAGAGTTCCCGGGATTGATTGCCGCATCGGTTTGGAACAAATCGCGCTGTTGATCCGAGATGGAACGCTCCTTGGCGGAAATGATGCCTTGGGTCACTGTCTCGCTGAGGCCGAAGGGATTGCCGACGGCGAAGACGATTTGCCCGACTTTCACCTGTGAGGAGTCACCGAGTTTGAGTGGCGTGAAGGGGCCCGGTGCATTGATTTTGAGCACGGCGATGTCAAGCATGCGGTCTTCACCGATTAAGGTGGCCTGATAGAATTTGCCATCGTGCAAGGTGACTTGAATTTGATTCTGGCCGGAAATCACATGCTGATTGGTGATGACGTGTCCTTCTTCTGTAACAATCACACCGGACCCTTGTCCTTGGGTCATTTCGCGCTGCATTCTCGCACGGCCCCAAGGATCGCGCAGCCATTGCTCACGCACGCCGGCGGTATCGATACTGACGACAGAAGGAACCACGGCCTGAGTGAGTTTTGCATATTCTTCATTGAGTCGCGAGAGAATGTCCATCTCGGCCAGATCCAGCGGCGCTTGTTCCGGCAGTGTGTATTTTTCCGGTTGATGCACGGGGGAATCCGTGAAAAAAGTGGCGAAAGATCGTCCCTCACGCCACATACGCAATCCAGTCACCACGGCATAGGCGCCAAATCCCACGAGAAAAAGCGTGAAAAATCTGCGGAATGAAGAGTTCATAACGAATGGAGAAGTCATCCCATTATCCATGCATTCACTCATTTTGCAAGACCTCCGCGCATGCGGCTTTTCCACTAATCCTCCGCACAAAATACGATGAGCCCCCCTTTACAAAAGTCAAACTCTGCGAACCCACCTGCGCAGGTCCTGAAAATGTGACCACATCACTCGATGCGGGTGACGATACCACGCGCACCGTCAATGCGAACGATCTCTCCATCGCGCAGTTGCGAGAGGCAGGCGCGGACAGACATCACGGCGGGGATGCGCATTTCGCGAGCGGTAACGGCTCCGTGCGAGAGTGGTCCACCGCTTTCGGTAATGACGCCCCCTGCCGCCTAAAACAACGGCGTCCACGCGGGATTGGTGGTGCGGGCGACGAGGATGGCACCTTGCGGAAACGCAGCAAAATCCTGGGGAGAATGAACCATACACACAGGTCCCTGGGCAATGCCAGGACTGCCGGGCGTGCCGCGCAACTCCGCACCTGCGGCGACTTCCTGCGGAGCCTCATCGGCATTCGGTTCCCAGCTGGGCGTTTTGCCAATGGCTACGCACCAAGATTGTTTGCGATCGCGCACACGCTGCGAAAATTCTTTCCACTCTCCGATTTCATTGCGCTCGATCGCTTGTTCGATCTCCTCTTGATGGGCGAAAAAAATGTCCATCGGTTCGTCCAACACATCGCGCAAATGCAGGCGCTCGCCCAATTTCTGCAAGCCCTTGCGAAGAGGTAGTGCGAGTCGTGTGGTTTGATAATGCTCGAGATCGTCGAGGCTGGTGTAGAGTCGCGCGAGGCGGATGATTTCGTGCATGAAAAAGTGCAACTCCTCGGGAATGCGCTGGAAGACCTGATATTCCGCCGATTGAGAGCGGATCTTCAACTCGCGCTCACGTTGCGCAGGAGTCTGCTCGCTCGAGGCATCGAGAATCAGCCGGATCTGGTCGAGCACGATCCAAGGCACGCTGATCCACGTCGGATGATAGGGATCGAAGTCCGTTTCCCGGTGCCCGTGATCGCGGAGAAAACGCAGCAAACGCGCGTGAAAGGAGTGGTGCTCTTTTTCCAACCATCCCGATTCCCATAACGTGCGGCTGCCACCCTCCACACGCAGACGTTGCTCTAACAGGGCATCGCGATGCACCCACTGCGCCAGCTCGAAAAACTCCTTGTTGATGGCACCAGTTTTCGTTTCGCAAAACGCCAGCAAATCCCCCATCAACTGCGCGCCCTGATCTGCTCCGAACTGGGCGTGCAAGAGGAAATGCAGCAGTTTGTAGAGAACTCCCTGCGTGATGGAAATGGCGATATTTGGCAGGAAATAATCGGAGCCATGCTGCTGCACGTTCTGCACAAAAGCCCACAGCTCGCGCAAGCTTTTTTCATCCAACGGCTCGGCCATGAACTCGCCGATGCGAATCAGATAGAAATCAAGATCGCGAGACCACTGCACCGGCAGGCTTTGCACCCAACTGTATTCCTCGCGCAATTTCGGGATCAGGGTCGGCAGGTCGTGCAGCGAGCGCAAGGTGAAGGGCATGCGTTTCGCATACAGATCCACAGCGTTCTGATTGCCATAAATGTAATGATCGTGCATGCCAAACCACTCGCCGGAAAATGGCGGGAAACCCATCAAACGGAACGAGTGATCCATCGATCGCTTGAAGCCTTTTTTGACAAAATCCCAGGTCAATGGTGTGATCGCATTCGGAAAACGCTCGGCGGACTCATCGCGCGTCCAGTGCGGTGGAATCGTGGTGATGGCGCGCGACTGCAGGAGATGAAGCGTGCCACCACTGAAGCCCCACTCGATATCCTGCGGAAAGCGATACCAGGCTTCCACACGGCGCAGCAGATCAGTCACTTGGGCGAGTTGCTCGTCGCTCAGCGAAGGAGCATGTGCCATGTGTTCCTCCACAGGCAGAAGCTCCACACCACCGTCCTCGAGACAAACGGTGCGCACGGATTTTTGCGCAATCTTGCGCGAGAGAATGAGCCCCGTGGCTTTTTCCACTTCCCAGTCATCCACATCACACTCGCCGCTGACCACCGACTCGCCTAGGCCGTGATTGGCTTCGATGAGGGCCACATTCATATCGCCGGAAATCGGGTTGATGCTGAAGGCCACACCCGCCACATCACAGCGCACCATTTCCTGAACTACCACCGCCATTTGCGCTACACAAGGATCGAAGCCCTGCCGATGCCGATACGAAATCACTCGGTCATGCCATACCGAAAGGAAGCAATCGCGGATCGCCGTGAGCACCTGCTCCTCACCTCGGCAATTGAGAAAAGTATCATGCTGACCGGCGAAGGCCGATTGCGCCAAATCCTCCATCGTCGAAGAAGAGCGCACGGCAAAACAAGCTCCCGTCGCAAACCCCGCCAAGCGTGCGCGGATCTCGCTCACCAGCGCCGTGGGCAAAGGCACCTCACGCAGTCGATCGCGCAACGCTTGCGCCGCAGGCACCAAGGCCGCCGCATCGTCGAAGGGTAAGCGCATGACAAGATCCTGCCAATCCGCATAGCCGTCGAGCCAGACGCGATAAGCATCGGCCACAATGAAAAATCCCTGAGGCACGGGAAAATCGCCGCTGATGAGTGAGGCAAGGTTCGCGCCCTTACCGCCGGTGTATTCGGCGCGCTGGGCAAGACTGTCATGGAAGGAAAGGGTATGGTTCATGAGGATTGGGTTTTGGCAAAAGTCAGCCGGAGGCAAATGCTGCCGAGCAGAATACCGACAATGACATCCGTCGCATAATGATAGCGCAGATAGAGTGTGGCGAGAAATAAACCACAGGCTGGTAACAAACTCAGCCAGAACACCAACCGCTTCGTGCGCCACCAGTAGCCGAGAAAAAACCAAGTGATGCCGCTGTGCAGGCTGGGAAACACATCGACACGATTGCTACCCTGCGCTACCAGCTCGGCATTCAGGCGCGTGAAAATTCCCATGTCTTTCCATGGCGGGAACAACTCTGGCCAAGCGAGATGAGGACCCGCCGCCGGTACGAGCGAATAACCCAAAAATCCGATACCATAGAGCGTGATCAAGCCGCGAAACAGATCCGCTCCTCCGCGCGGGCCTTGCCAGAGAGCACGCGAGAACAAGACCAACACTGCCGGAAAAAACAACAGGTAACACATACTCACCATCTCCGTAAGCCAGGGCTGCACCAAAGGAAGCAGACTCACCGCTGGGGTACGTCCGAAACATCGTTCATCCCATGCCAGCAAGAGCGTATCATAGGATTCGTAACCGATGCAGCGCATGGTTGTGCCCAAACGCGCGTAGACCACATTGATCAGGATGGGATACCACAGCAATCGCAGACGCTCACGCCACGGCTCTTCAGAACGCGGAGCACAAGTCGCTAGCGCTATACCAACCGCACCCAACACTGCATACAACAGCATTTCGGCATATGCTCCCGCGAACAGCAACCGCAGCGCTAGGCTACCCAACAAAACGAGGCACATCACCTCGTAGCTTCGCAGGACTTGATGCCATTTCCGGTTCATACAATCAATTCTTTCAGAATCGCAGCATGCCACTCGAGAGCTGCCTCGCGCAGATCCCGATGACAAATTCCATTCATCACTATAACCATCGTTTTTTTCCAACGATACCAAAAAAACAACGCACAAAAACTCAAGATCCAGACCGTCACAAGTATCCACCACGCACCCACGCCTACCAGCAAGGCCGCCAGCGCCACATTCCACAAGAAAGCCAGCGGCACACCCGTAAGCACGCGCCACAGCGCAATCACATTCGTATCATCCGCCAGTACTTTTCCGGCGATGGCAGCCACACCCAGCGGCATGCACTGCAGCACCACGCCCGGCAGAACCAAGGCGCTCAACCCAAGCGCCACTGGTGCATACAGCGTCACGGAACGGAGGGGAAACAAGGGCACGCCCTGATGCCGCCACAAGCGTCGCCCAGCACAGCATTTCTCCCACGTCTCGTCGGCTCGCCTCATCTCCTCAGGAATGCCCGCCGCGCATGTCTGCAAGACTTTCGCATACGCATGCGGCGTGCCCAAGGTTGCCGCATAGGCCATGCGCTCGGCCCTTTGCTGGGTGGCGGCATCGGGGAAATTCGCACCTACTCGTTCCAATGCTATCGTGAATTTTCTTCGGATCGAACCTAACGAATCGCTCTCCTCCAGAACGATGGGCGGACCGATGACGATCTCGACCCGGGAACGAAACGCCCAAGCCCTCTCGTAATGAATGCCACAAGGCAAGGCCACAAGATCGCTCCGCTCCGCTTGATAAAGCTTTGCAATGCGCGCCGCACCACTGCGAAAAGGCAGGTGTGCCGGACCCAACTTGCTCGTGCCCTCGGGGAAAATGCCCAAGGCGGCACCCTGTTGCAGGACGTCGACACATCGGGCGACCACCGCACGATTCCCCTCGGCATCGTCGCCGTCTGCGGTGCGGTTCATTTCCAAGCCATCGAAAAAGATTCTGCCGAACAACGATCGACGCAAGTTCGCTTTCAACGTGTAGCAAATCTCCGGCCAGAGAGCACGATAAACGAACCCATCCACCGCTCCATTGCGGTGCAGCATCACCAGCAGCAGCGGTCCTGAGGACGGCAAATGCTCCTGCCCGTGCACGGTAACGCGACTGTAATAAAGAGCGCGAATCACGCCCTGAAACCACCGATGCCACGCACTGGCGCGAAACGCGACACTTCCGTTCATGATTCCATACACTATCAAAAGCGTGAGCCACTGGCAATGGATTGTTTCCCACGGCAACCCATCCGAATTTCACGCCCCTCCAAGCATGTGCCTTATCGCGCGATTTGTCAGACCCCGCTGATGACCTCGAACCAGGACTGGACGCTGTTTTCGAACTGGGGCGCGAAGCTTTTTTTGACTTTGAAGGGGATGGCCCGACCGCTATCTTTGATAAACCGGCCTTCCATGAACAGCGTGAAGGGCTCGTTGCGCGAAATCACCTTAGGAACACGCGCGGTAATCAGACGCATGGGAGTCTCGAATGTATATGTAGGAGGAGGTCCGCCACTGTTGATCGAAACGTGGTGTCGCGAAGCGAAACGCTGCGGCAGCTTGAGCTTGGCCACACCGGGATCGGTCGTGCCATCTTGGTATTTCACCACAACCTTGGTGAACTCAACGGCAGCGATGGAAAAACTCATGTCCGTATGATCCACAGCAATTGCGTAAGGCTTTTTGCTTCTGATGAAGCCGCCGAACGGACTGCTAATGCTGAGATTCGTATCGATGTTGATGTTCGGCACCATCCCGCTGGAGGTGGAGCTGGTTTGATGGAAATCAACCGTGTTCACCTTGTAGGGAAGACAGCCCACAAAACAACATGAGATGAGCAAAGCTCCTGAGAGCAAGAACGGGTGCAAGCTGTTGTTTTTCATGTATGGCGAACTTGCTTCGAATTCATCCGTCGGCATCCTGCGCCACTGTTCCCGGCTTCTGTCCGGCATAGCGTTGACCTTCGTTCGTGCTGGTGAGCGGACCGCGGATCACTTGCACCTCGGCACCGACGCCGATGCGTTTGTAGAGATCGATGATGTCACTCGACGACATGCGGATGCACCCATACGAAGCCGGGCTGCCCAAACGGTATTCCTCGGGCGTGCCATGGATGTAGATGCAACGGCGATAGGTATTGCGGTTTTGTTTTTCCTTACCTTGCAACCAGAGAATCCGCGATACGATGGGATCTCTGCCCGGTGCGTTGGGTTTGAGAATTTCGCCGGTGGGCTTGCGCGATTTGAACACCATGCCCTTGGGCGCGGAGCCGCCGATTTTGCGTGCCACGGCCAATTTGCCGAGTGGCGTGCGGTTGCTGCCCGAATGGCTACCGAGGCCGAACTTGGAGGTCGAAATCTTGTAGGCTTTGACGGGCATTCCGTCACGAGTGAGCAGTAACTGCTGGTCACGTACGGAGACGATCATCTTTGACCTGCCGTCGACCTGAATCCCGCAATGGCTTAGCAATAGTGCAACGACAACAACCGCGAAACGCGGCATCCATGCGATGATGCGGAACGGAAAGAACTTGCTCACGAATCTGAGGTGGAAATGGTGGCCATATCCTTGGCCACCTCCACCTTACGTGAAGGCAACATCCTTGCCAAAGAAGACAGCGAAGTATAGAAAAATCCGATCGGGAAAGGAAGCAAAAGAATCGCGGAACTGTATTTCGCATCCATAGCCGCCTCAATCACCACATAGAGGAAAAAGCTGCCGAACAGGAATTCCACCACAGGAGTAAGAGTCTTAATCGCCTTGTAACTACTCTTTTTCCAATCCGTGCGAGGCTTCTGATCGATTCCATACTTGGGTGTGCGGACAAAGGCGGACTGGTGATTGAAAATCGCTTCGATCACCGCCTTCGCATTATTCACCGACATCCCGATCCCAAGTGCCAGCAACAGAGGCAGATAAGGAATTTCCTTCCACCAAGTGCCCGGGCGAAGAGCTTTTTGTGATGTCAGGTAGAAGGCCACAATCGAGACGGTGGTGAAAAAGAAAATCGATCCATTGATCAGATAATACTCAACGGCATTGAGTTGCACTGAACTGTGAAGGTTAGGATAGATCAAAACGCACAAACAAATCAGGGCAAGGTAGGCAAAATTCGATGTCAAATGAGCGAAAGCTTCCATCTTGATCGGCAGCGAGACATTACTACGAAGAATCGACGGCAACACTTTTTTGCAAACTTGGATCGAGCCCTTGGTCCAGCGGTGTTGCTGACTCTTGAATCCATCCATGTCCACGGGCAACTCGGCGGGAGTTTCGACATCGTTGAGGAACACGAAATGCCACCCCTTCAGCTGAGCGCGATAGGATAGATCCATGTCCTCGGTGAGCGTATCATGTTCCCAACCGCCGGCATCCTCGATGCAGGACTTGCGCCACATGCCGGCAGTGCCGTTGAACGTGAAAAAGCGACCCGAACGATTGCGCGCGGTCTGCTCCAACTCCAAGTGACCATCCAGGAACATCGCCTGCACGCGGGTCAGCACGTTATAGGTGCGATTGAGATGCCCCCATCGGGTTTGGATCAGGCCGACTTTTTCATCAGTGAAATAATGAATCGTCTTTTGCAACACATCGGGGTTGGGCACAAAATCGGCATCGAGAATGAAGAGATATTCGCCCTTGGCCATGGGTGTGGCATTTTCCAAGGCACCGGCCTTGTAACCCGTGCGGTCATCACGATGGATCATCTCCGCATCGAAACCCATGCTCCGCAAGCGTGCGGCGCCGGCCTCGCAGATGGCTGTCGTTTCGTCCGTGGAGTCGTCGATGATCTGAATTTGTAGTTTGTCCTTCGGGTAATCCAGCGCCGCCACGCTGTCGAGCAAGCGATCGACCACATGCATTTCGTTAAAAACCGGCAACTGGATTGTCACCAGCGGTAGCTCTTGGAAGAGCTCCTTCGGCTTGGGCTTGTCGTTACGATGTTTCAAGTAGAGGTAAACGATCGTGAGGCGGTGAAACCCATATCCTGACATGCCGATCAACACGACCAGATAGCAGATATACCAAAGAGGAGAAGTAATGTCCATGAGCTGATGCAGTGATTACGATGGCGCGGAGAAAAATGTTTCAGCGGGAACTCCAGCATCATGAGCGAAAAGATTTCCATGATTGCCGGAAGCTTTGCCTGTTCCCGCTAAGGCAAAGCCAATACAAATCGTCGGGGCCTGTCAAGGCGGAAGATGGATCGGGAATGATTTTATCGATGGCCGTCTTCCGTCTTGCGCCTCAGTGAGGCGCTGATACGATGGGCGCGCATGCCGAACATCGTGTATTTTGATCTCGAAACCCAGCGCAGTTTTAGTGACGTGGGTGGGTTTTCCCAAAAACACAAAATGGGTATTTCGGTGGCGGTCACCTATTCTACGGCGCGCGGTGGATACACGATTTATCCTGAAAGCGAAATGCAAGCCCTGGTGCAGGAACTCACGCGGGCAGATCTGGTGGTGGGGTTCAATCATATCGGTTTTGACTACGGAGTGTTGCAATCCTACGCGGTGTTCGACCTCATGGAACAAACGCGTAACCTCGACATGCTGGTCGACATCGAAACCACCCTCGGCCATCGCCTCAAACTTGACTCGATTGCTTCGGCCTCCCTGGGAACGGGGAAAACAGCCGATGGCCTTGATGCGCTGAAGTGGTGGCAGGAGCACAAACGCACGGGCAGCCCCGAGCCGCTGCTCAAAATCGCAGAATATTGCTGCTATGATGTCAAAGTCACCAAAATGGTCCATGAATTCGGCATGGAACATGGGTTTGTGAAATTCGCGGATCGCAATGGCCAGATCCAGCAATGTGCCGTGTCATGGAAATGATGATTTTGCGGATTTTCCGAAACATCGAACCCGATTGCCACGTTAACAGTGCATGCGTCCGATTTTTGTACTAGCATTAATTACATATATTGCTCAAGGCCATCCCTTGCCTGGAGTGACATGGTCTGCGGCCGACCAAGGCACCTGGCCGTTACCGGGAGAGATGGGCTACCCCTTGGTGGCAGGAACCACGAAATCTGCGATCGTGTTGATCCCGGAGTTAGGCGATAAAGAAAAAGAAGCGGGAGGAGATTGGCGTTTGTTGGCATCCACGGATTTGTATGGAGTGGCGGTGGGAGGCTCGGCGGAAGTGACGCTGGAAGCAGCCGATCCGGCGACCGGAGAGGCATTTGCCAGCGCGACGACGAAAGTGACGAATGCCGCGCCGCGCGCCAAATGGGCGATGATGTTTTCCTCGGAGCAACCGGGGGGCGAGGCCAAGCTCGCCTTTGATGGCGACCCCAAGACCATTTGGCATTCGCGATATGCAGGAGGAAAAGTCGATGGCCCTCACGTGATCGGCGTGGAATTCGGCAAAGCCCTGATACTCACTGGCATCCGCTACACGCCGAGGGAGGGATTTGGCAATGGCAACGCCCGAGACTATCGCCTCGAATACCGCAGCCAAGGGCAATGGCACGAAGCGGCGGCAGGAACCGTGGCGAAAGGCAAAGAAACCACGCCGATGGAAATTCTTTTTGCCGAAAAAACCAGTGTGGAGGCCATACGCATGACCATTCTCAGTGACATCACCGGTGGGGGATTCGGTGCTTGCGCGGAACTCACGCCCTTGGGCATTCCTTGGCCTCTGCCCGTGGAAAAGGCCATCCCTGCACGTCATCGCCTGGTTGTGGAAATCCCCGCGGAACTTCTTACCAAACTCACCGACAAACGATTCGTTCTCCGTGCGCGCAACAAAGGTGCTGCTGCCGTGCTGGGCGGCATCGATCTGGCACGCATTCACAGCGCCCCCAGCCCGAAGCTGTATGGACGATCAAATGGCGGCCTCGGACCCGACAAACTCGGTGCGGGCTTGCTGGGATTTGATGCCCTGACCGAACACCAGCAAAAAGTGCTCACCATCATGACCGTGCGGCCCCAATCCCCCGCAGCGGCGGCAGGCTTAGTCACCGGTGATGCAATTCTATCGGTTTCCGGAATTCCCCTAGCGAACAACGATCTGAATCCCGGCTGGGATTGGTTGAGCTACAGTCATGAGTCCATGTTGGGGCGCGCCACAGAAGCTGCTCTACGCAGCAAAAAATCCGAACTCGTTCTCGGGGTGTTGCGCGATGGCAAGGAAACCACGATTTCCTTAAAACTGCCGCGCACCCGTGCGTTCACGACCATGGATCCCGCCACCGATGCCGAGGCGGCCGCATTGCTGAAAGACATGCTGCAGTATGCCAAAACCAAACAGCAGGCCAATGGCTCGTGGTCGAACGACATCATCCGCACTTGCTGGTCGGCCCTTGCTCTAATGGCAACGCGCGATGCCGGCTCCAAGGAAAACGTCAAACGCGCCGTAGATTGGTCTCTCGCCAAATATCCCAAGCCGGAAAACTACGGCAACCTTGGCTTCTGGAGCGGGGCCTACGCTGGCATCTTCTACAGCGAATGGTATCTCGCCACGGGCGATGAGCGCGTGCTACCGCACCTCGATGCCCTGCGCGACTGGGCCTTCAACGGCAAACACACCAGTGCTTGGAACGTGCCCGCGCTGGGACACGGACCCGATGGTCTCCCCTATGGGCAAAAAGCCCTCGTCGCGCCTGCCTGTCACTTGCTCGTATTCGAAGCCCTGGCCCAGCGCTGCGGCATGAAATCCGCTCTGTTTGAAATGCTCATGCCTTACATGGAAATGGCCTGGTCCGATCCCAAGGAAGGCGGTCACGGTGCCCTCGGCTACAACCGCTCCTACAAGGACACCGAGGAATTCTGGTCGCGCTCAGGGCTGTTTGCCATCGCCTGCCAACTGCGTGGGCAACGCTCCGACATGCGGGATGCGATGACCGCATTCATGGAAAAAAACCATCCATGGCTGCGCAACACCCACGCCTATGGCGAACCAGGAGCGGGCTGGGGTCTGCTGGGATTGAATCTCGCCAGACCTCAGGCCTTCGGTCCCGTGCTGCGGGAATACGCCTGGTCATTTTCCCTCGCCTGGGAGCCCGGCTACGGTTTGCATTTCACCACGCCCCACATGGGCGCGCCGTACATGGGCGAAGATGACTTGCTCAATGCGGTTTACCCGCTCGTGCTTCAGGCCAGCAAAAAGACTCTTGCGCTCACCGGCGCCAAAGACCGCAATTGGTGGAAATGATCATCCGCATTTCGCGGACCGCGTCATTATCTCAACGTGGCGAGGATTTCACTCATGCGTGCTTGGCAAAAAAAAGAATCGCGCCTAACATTTGTGGGTATGGTCACACCGTTCTTGAATCGTGAGCTCTCTTGGATCGAGTTCAACCAACGCGTTTTGCATCAAGCGCAGCGCCCCGATCTACCCTTGCTGGAGCGTGTGAAATTTTTGGCCATTACGGCATCCAATCTCGATGAATTTTTCCAAGTGCGCATCGGCGGGCTGAAGTTGCTCCAACGCGCAGGTCGCAAGACGCCTGATGCCAGCGGACTCACGCCCGGTCGTCAACTCGAACTCCTGCGCAAGCGCATCCTTCAATTTATCGATGACCAATACCATCTGCTCCACGGCACATTGATACCCCTCTTGGCAAAGCAAGACATCCATTTTCTTGATCCCGCGCGTTTGAGCGAATCACAAAAAACCTCCCTACGAGCCACTTACGAGCACGCCATCATGCCGGTCCTGACCCCTCTGTCCTATGATCCGGACGAGGATGCCATGATCTTGCCGGCACTCACTCCCATCCTCGCATGCCGGGTGCAGAATCACGAGACACATGAAAAACGTTTTGCTTTCATTCCCCTACCAGAATCGTTAGGTAGGAGAATCCCTCTCACCAACAGTCCCACCACTTTCATTTTGTTAGAGGATCTTGTGGCGCTCCATGCCTCCTCGCTATTTCCCGGAGAAACAGTTACCTCCACCAGCGTGTTCCGCATCACTCGCAATGGCGACATCGCCGTGGATGATGATAACACGCATGACCTGGCCGATGAGATGGAGGAAGTGCTCACCGCCAGGCGCTTCTCTGACACTGTGCGCGTGGAAGTCCCCATTTCCTGTCCTCGTGAACTGATCGCTGTGATCCGCAACGCTACCGGTGCGGGCAAAGAGGAAATTTACACCATCCCCCGCGGACCTGTGGGTTTAGCCAGCCTGATGGATCTCGCTTTTTTGCCGGGATTCCATGCCCTGCGGGACGAAGATTGGCCACCACAACACTCGCCCGACATCGTTCCCGGCAGCTCGATGTTCGACGCCATTTCGCACAAAGACCTGCTTCTTTTCCATCCCTATCAATCCTTTGATCCGGTCCTGCGTTTACTGGAAGAGGCAGCGACTGATCCGAACGTCCTGGCGATCAAACAAGTGCTGTATCGCACGGCGAAAAAATCCCGTATCATCGACGCGCTCATTCTCGCCGCACAAAACGGCAAACAGGTCACGGTCTTGGTGGAACTCAAGGCGCGTTTCGATGAAGCGCGCAATCTGATGCGAGCCGATGAATTGCAAAATGCGGGAGCGACCATCGTCTACGGAGTCAAGGGCCTCAAGACTCATGCCAAAATCTGTTTGGTCGTGCGCCGTGAGGAAGGATCGCTGAGGCGCTATGTTCATCTCGGCACTGGCAACTACAATGAAACCACCGCCAAACTCTACACGGACGTCTCCTACCTCACATGCCGCCCGGATTACGGGCATGACGCCTCATTGTTTTTCAATGCCCTGACAGGACGTTCGAAGCTCCTGCGTTTCCGGCATCTCATCCCCGCACCCACCCAGATGAAGCCACGTTTGTTGGAATTGATCGCCTCCGAGGCCGATCGCGCCAAGCTCGGCGAACCAGCTTGGATCATGGCGAAAGTCAATTCCCTGCAAGACCCCGATATCATTCAGGCACTCTACAAAGCATCACAGGCAGGAGTAGAAATCTCCCTAAACATTCGGGGCGTTTGTTGTCTCAAACCGAACGATAAAAAATATTCGAAAAACATCCGCGTGATATCGATCATCGACCGCTATCTCGAGCATGCACGCATCTTTGCCTTTCATCAAGGCGGTCAAAACGCCGTCTTCATCGCCTCGGCCGACTGGATGTCGCGCAATCTGGATCGCCGCATCGAATTGATGATCCCGATTGAAGATGCGAGCTTGAAGCGGCGACTGATCGGGATTTTGAAAAACTGCCTGAACGACAACAGCAACGCGCATCTGATCCTACCGACGGGTCTTTCCTCTCCCGTTTTGCCAAACAAAGGACAAAAGCCATTTCGCGCCCAACTGCATTTTTTCCGTGAAGCCAAACGATTGGCGAAAGCTCGCGAGCACGAGCGATCACTCACGTTCGAGCCGCATACACCCAGCAGCTGAGCGAAAGAATCACTGACACATTTTTCTCGCCCGAGCGTGGTCGCTCGGGATAGTGTGCGCGCAGCAAACAAGCACGGAATCATGGAACAAAACACAGTCATCGCCGTTTTGATGGGCGGCCCGGGATCGGAGCGCAAAGTGTCACTCGCCTCAGGTGCAGCTGTGGTCAAGGCCTTACAGCAAAAGGGATTTCACGCCGAGGCCGTAGATGTAACGGGACCAGAATTCACATTGCCCGAGAACACCGGACTGTGTTTCAACGTGATTCACGGTACATTCGGCGAAGATGGCACCTTGCAGGAATTGTTAGAAAAACGCGGGATTCCCTACACTGGTGCTGGCACGGCCAGCAGCCGCGTGGCTTTTGACAAAAATCTTGCCAAAGAAAAATTCATCGCCGCACAGGTGCCGACGCCCGCAGCTGAAATTGTCGATGTCAGTCATGGCGTGCGCCTGCCACAAATGCCTGTGCCCTTTGTGGTCAAACCCCCGCGCGAAGGATCGAGCGTAGGTGTGCACATCGTGTTGCGGCAGGAGGACGCCATGCCGGCGATGGAAGATGCGGCGAAATATGGAAACGACATTCTGGTAGAGCAATACATCGCCGGAAAAGAACTCACCGTGGGAGTGCTCGACGGCGAGGCCCTGCCGATTGTCCACATTGCGCCTCGCAGTGGTTTTTACGACATGAGCAACAAGTATCCTTGGATGAACGGTGGCGACGGTAGCGATTACTATTGCCCTGCGGATCTTGATGAAGCCACCACGCGTGCGGTGCAACAAGCCGCCGTGGCGGCACACAAGGCACTGGGCATTGAAGTCTACTCGCGCGTGGATGTTTTGCTCGACCATCAGAACCGTCCGTATGTCTTGGAAGCGAATACCATTCCCGGCATGACAGAAACCAGTTTACTCCCGAAAGCCGCTGCGGCCGCAGGGATTGTTTTTGGGGATTTATGTTTACGAATTGCTGATATTTCGGTAAAGTTACGTTCGTAACGATGCCGCGTCGTAAATCCAGTAGAATCGTGCCGATCAACCGCTCGAAGGTGCTCGAGGCGCGCATTTATTCGCCGAGAATTTTCTGGTTTCAGACTCTGCGCTGGATGGGAAGATTGCTGAAATGGAGTCTGGTGATGGGCGTGATCGCAGCATCTGGATTTTGCCTGTGGAATTTTTTCCAGGATTCGGTTCTGCACAACCCGAAGTATGAATTGCGCGTCGTCAAGCTATCACAAAACAACGCTTTCAATGAATCAGACATTGTTTCGATAGGCCAGATCCCACTGAATGAAAGCATTTTTCGTATTCCCGTAAGCAAGGTCGAGGAGCGACTGCAAGCGCGTCCTGAAGTTGTTACCGCACGGGTGCATCGCGAAATGCCCGGCACCATCCACATTGACCTCACCGTGCGTCAACCATTCGCTTGGGTGGAGTGCCGCGTGAAAAACATGAAGGCTCGCACGCGGGAAAATGGGTATTTGATCGATCGTGAGGGCTTTCTCTACCCCTGCCCACCTCTGCAATACGATCGAGCCGTGGTGCTGCCTGTCATCGTCGTCGGCGCCGAGGAAGCCTCGTTGTTGACCCCCGGCGCACGGGTGGAGTCAAAATCCATGAAACGAGCACTGCGTCTGTTAAAGATGGCGGAACTTGCCGTAAAAAGCGACACGCCATGGATCGACAGCGTACAACCCTACCAACCTTGGGCCATGAAAGTCTGGACGCGGGATGGCATTGAGGCGATATTCGGACTCGAGGACCACCAGGCGCAGTTGGATCATCTGTTGCTTTCGATGAAACACGCGAATGACAAAGGTCTGCAGATCGCCAGCATCAATCTCATTCCCGAACGCAATCTTCCTGTCATTCTCCGCACTTCGGGCGCCTCTCCTCTGCGCGTGCGCCCGCAGGGACCTGCTCGGAGTTTGCCCCAAGCCCAACCCTAACATTTTGCCTGCAATCGATCCATGCCACGCGCCAAAATCCACGTCGCTCTCGAAATCGGCACCAGCAAGGTCTGCATGCTGGTGGGTGAAGTAAAATCGGATGGTTCCGTGAAAATCCTCGGCATCGGCACGTCGAAATCAGCCGGCGTGCGCAAGGGGGAAATCTGTGATTACGCCAACATACGCGCTTGTGTGGAAGACGCACGACACAAGGCTGAAGAATCCAGCGAGGTGGAAATCGGCAGCGTGTTCCTCTCGGTGACGGGAGCCCATTATGTGGGCGTCAACAACACCGGCACCTATCGATTGCCGGATCGCGAAAAGCAGATCCGCCCGGAACATCTGAAAGAAGCCGAGGAAATCGCCAAGGGCGTGAGCATTGGCGAAGAGCATGTGTTTCTTCACACCATTCCTCGTCATTACCGCGTCGATGGTTTTGAACACAACTCCAGTCCGGTCGGATTGTTCGGAAAAACCCTGGAGTCCGACTATCACGTGGTCTATGGCATCGGCACACGCATTCAAAACAGCATCAAATGCGCGCGGGAATTGCAGATGGAAGTGGATGATGTGGTGTTTGCGCCCATCGCCACCGCCCAGTATGCTGTCAATCGCACTGAGCGCGAACGCGGCGCGCTGTTGATCGACATCGGTGGAGGAACCACGGATTACGCCCTCTATCTCAATGGCGCCATTGCGGCATCCGGCTGCATCGCGGCAGGGGGCGAGCATGTTACCAACGACATTCACATGATCACCGAGTTGCCGTTTTCCAAAGCGGAAGCACTCAAAATCCGCGAAGGTGATGCCTCCGGAGATCTATCCCGTTCCGTGGGTGGCATCAAAATCCCCTACGACGAAAAAGGTTTCACCCACCAGGAAGTGAAGCGCGAATTGCTGAACGAGGTGATCAGGCAACGCATGTTGGAGATTCTGACCTTGGTAAAAAAACGGCTTCCTGCCGGTGCGTTGGAGCGCATCGGCACGGGCATCATTCTCTCAGGTGGTAGCAGCACCATGCAAGGTCTGGACAAACTCGCACACCAAGTGTTCGGGCTCTCGGTGTATCGTGCCGAACGTTCGGAAATCAGCGGCGTTCAAGCAAACTTCCAAGATCCGCAGTTCGCCACCGCACTCGGTTTGATTCGCTATGCACAATTGGCTGATATCGAAAAAATGCAGAAAGGCGGATTCTTGCGTAAGCTCTGGCCCTTCGGCCGCAAATCCTAACTTCCCTTGTTTTCATGATCGAATTTCCCCGCAACGCACAACACACGATTCCGTCCTCGCAAGTGAAAATCATCGGCCTTGGCGGCGCGGGATCGAACATGCTCGATCGCGTGGCACTCGATGGACTAGATGGCGCTGAAATGCTGGCGCTGAATGCCGATGTCCGCACTCTCACCGGCTCGGTGGCGGCCGAAAGAGTGCAGCTGGGCCGAAATCTCACCAAAGGATTGGGCTGCGGTGGCGATCCGGATCTGGGCAAAAAAGTCACCCAGGAAGCGGAAACGGATATCCGCATGGCGATCAAAGGTCGCAAGATCATTTTTCTCTGCGTCGGTCTGGGCGGTGGCACAGGCTCCGGCGGCGCGCCGGTCGTTACACGCATCGCCCGCGAAGAGGGAGCTTTTGTGGTGGTATTTGCCACGATGCCCTTCACCTTCGAAGGCCAACGACGTCGCGATCAGGCACAAACTTCTCTCAACGAACTCGCGGTGTTGAGCAATGCCCTGGTGGTATTTGATAACAACCGTATGGGGGAACTAGTGCTGGCCAAACAGGGGATTCACGAAGCTTTCCAAGCAGGCGATCGCATGATTTCCGATAGCATCAAAGCGGTGATCCGCTTGGTCATCCGTCCAGGTCTGATCCATGTGGGACTCGATGAACTCATGACCGCTCTGCGTACGACACGCTCGCGCTGTCTCTTCGGCTCAGGCTTGGCCACCGGTAAGGATCGTGCCACGAAAGCATTGTCCAACGCGCTATCGAGTCCCTTGCTCGACAAAGGTTCATTGCTTCGCGATGCCGCTTCCGTATTGGTTCACATTTGTGGGGGAGAAGACCTGACACTCTATGAAATCGAATTGCTGATGCAAAAGCTCGTCAAACACGTGCCATCCAAAGCGCACGTATTGTTCGGTGCCGCCATCGATGAATCGATGAAAGACTCGCTCAGCATCACATTGATCAGTGCCTTACCCGAAGAAAAATTGCAGGCTTCCGCGTCCTATGAAGCGGCGGAAGAAAAACCATTGCCCGAGCCGAGTATCGGTTTTGGTTTTACCGAGCCCGAGCCGGAGGCTGCGGTGGAGATCGACGCGTTCAACGCCGAGGTCGATCCTGAAGCATCTGCCAGCCAGCCCGCGCCCACAGAGCAGGTTCAGAACGCACCCCTCCCACAGGAGCTGGTATTTGATTCTTGGCAACAGGAGTCGGTGTTGATCGAAAAAGATCCTCCTTTTGCTGAACCAGTCATCGTGGAACCCACGACCACACCCGATTTCACCGCAGTGATTGATCCCGTCATCACCCCCGTAGCGGCCGCAGCCCGTGATTTGCGCGATGCCTTGGAAGAGCCTGATCCCATGACCGAAAAGTGGACAAGCACTCCCGCCCATGAAAACGACAAGCCGGGCGACATCTCTGATTTGTTAGAAAAATCACGCGCCAAATTCACGCAGAAAGAATTGTTGCCTGAGGCTGGCACTCGTGGTCGTTTCTCCGATACGGATCCCACGATCGTCGATGGTGATGATCTCGACATTCCTCCGTTTTTACGAAAAAAGAAGAAATAACAGGTGGATCGGCTAATGCCGTGATCGTAGGATGCGCGCGAGTGTGACGACGTCATCGACCATCAACGACGGTCCTTCATCAGCAAGCCGTTCACGATCGTGATAGCCCCAGGTCACGGCAATCGAGGGGATTTGTGCCGCGCGAGCCGTTTGCAAATCGATCACACTATCTCCAATCATCACGGATTGTCCTTTCGGCCAACCCGGAAGAGCGAGGATTTCCTGCAATCCTGCGGGATCCGGTTTGTGAGCGATGCCCGGACGCTGACCTAAAGCGTGAACAAATCGCCCGGGAAACAACGCATCCACCATTTGCTCTGTGAATGCATGAGGTTTATTTGAGAGCACCGCCAAACAGTCGCCACGTGAGTGAAGTTCCTCTAACAAGTGAGGAATCCCAACATAGGGGACGGTGCCGGCAGGCCAATGTTCGGCATAATGCGCGCGAAAGCTCGCCAATACCCGGGCAAAAAGATCCTCCTCGTTTGTCATGAGAGCACGTCTGACCAGCATCTCGGCGCCATCACCGATGAATCCTCGCACAGCGCAAGCCGAATGTGTTGGTTGATCATGAGCTGTCAAAGCGGCGTTCAAACTTGTCGTGATTCCTGGCAAAGAGTCCACCAAGGTTCCATCCAAATCAAAAATCCAGCCTTTCCTCACGGCGGCAGTAAATCAAAATCCGATCAAACTCACCAGCTCAGTATCGGAAAATTCTGCAAGATGATCCGTGGCAGCGAGGAGCATCTCCTGACTCGCCACTTCATCGAGCGAAGCGAAAACGTCGGACGAATCATGCGGATCCTGCACGACCACAGGCACGGGTTCGGGAAGCATCACCACCGTGGCGGCAATCGCCAGAGCGGCAGCTATACCGGCAACGGCGGAAATCACCCAACGAGTGCGCGAAAAGAACGGTGACGCAGCACGATCGGCCTGACGAGCCGCCATGACCACACGATCAGCAAACCCCGCTGAGACCGCGGAGGCAGAAGAGTGTCTCAGCAAATCCCACACGGGATCTTGCGAGACATCCTGCTCCTCCGTGATACCATCTTGTTTCTGTTTCGTGGCTCTCATCAATACCTCCTCGCAGATGGAACAATGGAATGAATCAAAAGTCGCGCGAAAATCAGCAAATTTTCCATCGCCTGCTTTCAAGCCGCTTGTCGCAACAATGCCACCAAGACCCCCTGCACAATCAACTCCCGTGCCGGAATCAAATCGGGGAAATTTTTGTTTTCCGCATGCAGAAACGGTTTGCCGTTTTCCACCACATAGCGCTTCAACGTAGTCTCACCATCGATCAGAGCGGCCACGATATCGCCATTGCGTGGCTCGCGAAATTCCATGACCACCACGTCACCATCGCAGATGTGGGCATCCACCATCGATTCCCCGCGCACTTTGAGAGCAAAGGTCCGAGCCGAGCGCTGGATGCCGAGCGAGCGGATGTCGATCGACAAGCAACCTTCTTTCTCTGGTGTGGTGTCATCGCCATATCCTGCGGCGATACGACCGTAGATCGGCACGTCGATGATTTCCTCGCGATCCAACTCATCGGGAAATGCCACGGCGCGCGCCTTGCCCGGCAGACGCTGAATGGCACCTTTTTTTTCCAACGCCCGCAAATGGCTCATCGCCGCCGTCTGGCTCGCAAAGCCAAAATAATGCTGAAGTTCACGCGTGGAAGGCATGATCCCTGTTTTGCGCTGCGCGGTTTTGAGATACACAAGAATCTCCTGCTGCCGTTTGGTAAGGTTCAATTCGCTCATCTGATGAACAGTGTTCGAGGGAACAAAACAGCAATCTCCGTCGTATGGCAAGAAAAAATCTGAAAAAACGTCGGATCCACATGTGAACCGCGATGGACCCACACTGCGAGGATTCTATCAAAAGTTGCGCAAATCCTCGAATCTGTTTGCGCGTGACGTTGCCATGGTGAATCTTGATACGTCATGAACAGCCCTACCACGCATAACGGCCTTTTGACTTGGGTCGAGGAAATGATCGCACTGTGCACGCCAGACAATGTGCAATGGTGCGATGGTTCAGAGGAGGAATGGAACCGTTTGACGGAATTGCTGGTCCAACATGGAACATTCATCCGCCTGAATCCATCGAAACGCCCGAATTCCTTTTTGGCTCGTTCCCAAACATCGGACGTGGCGCGCGTGGAAGATCGGACTTTCATTTGCGTCAAACGTCCCGATGAAGCCGGACCCACCAACCATTGGGCGGATCCCGCGGAAATGAAAGCCGTGCTCAAAGAAAAGTTCCGTGGATCGATGAAAGGCCGGACCATGTATGTGATCCCTTTTTGCATGGGCCCTCTGGATTCACCTTTGGCGAAAATCGGCGTGGAAATCACCGATAGTGCCTACGTGGTGGTGAACATGCGCATCATGTGCCACATGGGCACCCACGTGCTGAAGCGTCTCGAAAACGAAGCTGCGGGAACGGTCGAAAAAAAACGCGATGGACACGGTTGTTTCATCCCTTGCGCACATTCGGTGGGAGTGCCACTGGCCCCCGGACAAGTGGACATCTCTTGGCCTTGCAATGAAGAAAAATACATCTGCCATTTCCCTGACACCCGAGAGATCTGGTCTTACGGATCGGGATACGGCGGCAATGCCTTGTTGGGAAAAAAATGTCTCGCGCTGCGCATCGCATCGAACATCGCCCGCGAGCACAAATGGATGGCGGAGCACATGCTGATCACCGGCCTGCATGCACCCGATGGCGAGGTCACGTATGTCGCCGCGGCCTTCCCCTCGGCCTGTGGCAAAACCAACATGGCGATGCTGGTGCCACCGGAACAATACGAGGCAGAAGGATGGAAAACATCGATCGTGGGCGATGACATCGCCTGGCTTTGGCCACATGAGGATGGCAAACTTCATGCCATCAATCCAGAAACCGGATTTTTCGGAGTGGCGCCCGGCACTTCTTACGAGACCAATCCGATCGCGATGGATTCGATGAAGGAAAACTGCATTTTCACCAACGTGGCTCTTACGGATGATGGCGATGTGTGGTGGGAAGGAATGACCAAAGAATCTCCCGCGCACTTGATCGACTGGACCGGACAGGACTGGACACCCGATTGCGGTCGCAGCGCCGCCCACGCCAACGCGCGCTTCACCGCTCCGGCATCACAATGCCCGACCATCGATCCGAATTGGCAGAATCCCGATGGCGTGCCCATTGACGCGATCATCTTTGGTGGACGTCGCGCCACCACCATGCCCTTGGTCTTTCAGGCATTCAACTGGGGCCACGGCGTCTACCTGGGAGCCACCATGGGTTCGGAAATGACAGCTGCTGCTGCAGGAAAGATCGGCAAAGTACGACGAGATCCGATGGCCATGCTTCCGTTTTGCGGATACAACATGGGTGCGTATTTCGGGCACTGGTTGGAAATGCGTCGTTACCTTCGTCATTTACCAAGATTTTTCCATGTCAATTGGTTCCGCAAAAACGCCGAGGGCAAGTATCTCTGGCCCGGTTTCGGCGAAAACATGCGGGTGTTAGAGTGGATCGTGCGGCGCTGCCGCGGAGAAGCTGCGGGGCATGAGACTCAGATTGGCTGGACTCCCTCCTATGATGATTTTCAGGTCGCTGGCTTGCCAGGTTTTACAGAGCAGGATTTCAATGCCTGCATGGCCTTTGATCATCGCGAGTGGAAAGCCGAGCTGGTCAGCCAAGCTGAGTTTTTCATCGAACTCTATGATCACTTGCCCAAGGAGCTGCTTTTTCAGCGCGAATTGCTGGCCGCGAGGTTGGTATGGCCTCCTCTCACGCGACGAAAATGATGCGAGAATTTTGATGGCGGAATCCACCGTGCTGATGATAAGAACTGTTTCATCACACAGTAATCCATCCGCTTATGTTCCGCTTCAAAACTCCCACAATCCTGCG
>JACCDI010327536.1_pt1 | contig 24248 bp, 20 predicted proteins | sample 7442791 | NCBI WGS metagenome assembly JACCDI01 (sample SAMN15323434, study PRJNA562643) | freshwater metagenome | isolation source: river surface water | place: USA:Blue River Watershed | collected 2017-08-15
GGTGATCGAGGTCGCGATCATCCGTCCCGGCCCGATACAGGGCGGCATGATCCATCCGTATTTGCGCCGGCGACAAGGGCTGGAACCGGTCACGTACCCGAGCCAGGACCTGGAGACCGCGCTGTCGAGGACACTCGGCGTGCCGATTTTTCAGGAACAGGTGATGCAGCTGGCGATGCTGGCCGCCGGTTTCACCGCCGGCGAGGCTGATCAGCTGCGGCGCGCAATGGCCGCCTGGAAGCGCAAGGGCGGCCTCGAAAAATTTCATGACAAGCTGATTGGCGGCATGCTCGAGCGCGGCTACGAGCGCGAGTTTGCCGAGGCACTGTTCAGCCAGATCGAGGGCTTCGCCGAATACGGTTTTCCCGAAAGCCATGCAGCCAGCTTTGCGCTGCTGGCCTATGCGAGTGCGTGGCTGAAGTGCCATCATCCGGCCGCGCTGCTGGCGGCGCTGCTGAACAGCCAGCCGATGGGTTTTTATTCGCCGTCACAACTGGTGCAGGATGCGCAGCGCCACGGCGTGCAGGTGAGGCCGGTCGATGTGACGCTCAGCGACTGGGAAGCGACGCTCGAAGCCGTGCCCGGCAAAGCACCGACGGTACGGCTGGGCATGAACCAGGTCAGCGGCCTGTCACAGCAAACGGGCTGGCGCATCGAAGAGGCGAGGGCAGTGCGTCCCTTCGCCAGCCTGCAGGACCTGGCACTGCGCGCACAACTTGATGCCGGCGACCTGCAAGCGCTGGCGGCAGCGAATGCGCTGATGTCGCTCGCAGGCCACCGGCGCGAAGCCTTGTGGCATGCGGTCGAGGCCGTGCCGGGCAAGGGCTTGCTGAAGGTAGCTGACCATGACGCGACCGAGATACGACTGCCTGCGCCATCGGAAGCAGAACAAATCATTGCCGATTATCGATCATTAGGTTTGACACTCGGACGTCATCCACTGGCGCTGCTGCGCAAGCATTTGCACGCGCGACGCTTTCTTCCAGCCTCGACATTGAGCACGTTCGCGCAAGGCCAGTTCGCACGTGCCTGCGGCATCGTCACCGTGCGGCAGCGACCCGCGACCGCGAAGGGCACGATGTTCGTCACGCTCGAAGATGAAAGTGGTGTCATCAACGTGATCATCTGGCCGTCACTGGTCGAGCAGCAGCGGCGCGAACTGCTGCAAGCCTCGCTGCTCGGCGTGTATGGCATCTGGCAGACAGAAAACAATGTGCACCATCTGATCGCTAAACGGCTACTTGATCTCAGTCCTTTGTTGGGATCGCTGGCGATGGCCAGCAGGGATTTTTGCTGAACCTGCCTCCGTTCGAACTGCTGGCGACGCTGCGTTACCCAACGCGTCGCACAACACTTTTCACAATGGAGTCATCATGTCCTTACCGATCAGCAGCCCGCGCAGCTCTATCAGCCACAGCAGCACCAACACAAGCACCAACACAAGCATCAACACAGGTACGACGCCAATTACGACAACGACCACCACGACCACCACCAATACCGCAGCCGCACCGTCCGTCACGAACACTGCAGACACCGGTCAACTCAGCCGCACTGCTCCGGCGACCCCGCGCTCGTCACCGCCCAAGGATGACAGCCCGACCGGACGTTCGAAAAAAACCGTCATGCCGCGCAGTCCGCGACCGATGCCGGTTCCGGCACTAAGACTGCGCAGCACGTCATCGAGCGTGGAATTCTCGGCATCGCCACGCAAGCTTGCACAGTCGCTGCCATCCAACGTTGATGGCAGCCAGCCGCCAAGTCGCAAAAAGGCTTCTACCGCCTCCAGCGGTGCAAGCGACGGCGTGGTATCGATATCGGAACCCGTGTTGCAGGTGCATTCGGCGCCTACACTGCAAATCGTCCGCACCCGGATGCCGATGAGCCTGCTGAAAAAAGGCGAGCTCGAAAGCAAACTGATGAAGCTGGCGGACCTGCTGGTGAATGATGTGCTTGGTGGCGAGATGTCGGCAGCCAACCTGAAAGTGCTGGGTCGTGTCGATTCCGCGTTTTACATCGAGAATCTGCCGCCGGAGTTCACACCCTTGGGACAAGGCCTCGGCACACCCACCATCTCATGCAGCAAATTGCTGCAACGCTTCTTTGCGGCCGACTTCCGAAACAATCTCGGCTGGGGCGCAGCCAGGACCCTGTACAGCAATTTCCATTTCGAAGAGATGAAGCGTGCTTCATCCTCCCGCGGCGTTGCTGTCGGCGAAGCGGATCCGGAAACCAGGCGCGCCGAGATGGAGCGCATGCAGGGCCAGGCCGAGGTCATCGTGCGCACGCTGCTCGGCTTTCCTCCCACCATCGAGCAATCGCCATTACCTGCGAAACTGATCCGGCTACTGATCCTCTGCGACCAGCGTCTGCATGAAAAACTACTGAGCAGAGAAGGCAAGAGCAGTTTCAGCACCGACCAGATCCGTGCGGCGCGCCTCGCACTGTTGACCAACCTGATCGTCACCCGCCTGCTGCAGCCCATGCTGTCCTCACTGGCAGCGAAGCAACCGACGCAATCCGAAATGTGGTTCCTGACCTTGCTGATGAAGGGCCTGGTTGGTGGGGTGCAGCAGTTCAGCGACGCATTGTTCAGCAAATCCTTCGCCAGCTCACCGCTGTCGCTGCAGCAGCGGGCCGATGAAAAGCTGCGACGGGAAAAAATCGATGCGCGCATCCGTCAATTGCAGAGCAAGCCAACGGTCCGTCATGTCCGCACGCGCAGCGCCGATACCGAGCCGATCAGTCCGCGCACATTGCGCACCATTGAGGAGGCCCGCAGTTTCCGCAGCCGACAAAAAGCGGCCGAAACGGCCCGCACACTGGAGGCACAGGACTGGAGCGCGCTGGATGAAGCCAAACGTGAAGTCGATGAAAACATCGCGATCAGCCAGGCCAGCGCCGACCTGCAGGATTTCGATGTCGATGAACTGAGGCTGGTCCAGTCCCTGCTCGACCAGCGCATGGACGGTGACGACCTGGAATTCATCCTGCTCACGCCACGCCGTGCGCAGCCGCTGGAAGACAGTGACGAGAACGACGTCAGGTCCGGCAAGACCACCACACCCACCAACACAACCACGACAACGACCGGCACCTTCACCACGACCACCACGTCGACCACGAGCGCGACGGTGACTACCGCCGTCACCGCCGCCACGGATACCACAGCGCCAGCCCGCGTCACGACGGGGACGAGCGATGCGGCGACGTCAACGGTCCTTGAGGACAAGCCAACCGCGCCGAATGCCTGATGCTGAATCAGCATGAACCTTGGCCGCTCTGGCGAGTCTGTCAATGGCGCGCGCCGGAAATGGCCAGGTTCATGCGATTGCGCAAACGTGGCTTCCCGAAAGATGCGAAAACGCAAGGAAAACTGCGATGAATTGACTCAAGCTGCCTGGCGCAACCTGCTCGACAAGGAGGGACAGCAGAATGACCGAACCGGCAATCCGTACCCGCGACAACACGACCTTTACCCTGAATATTGACGACCGGATCTACCGCTGTCCCGTTTCCGATGCGGCCCTGTACATGCTGTGCCGCGATCAGGACAATTCCCTGAACCAGGTCGATGCCTATCTGCAGCTGAAATTGAAGGTACAGCATACGGTGGAGAAGCTGCTGGTAGAAGGCAATGCCTGCCTGCCCGAAGTGCTGGAGCCGACGCACCTGATCAGCTGACTCGCCGGGGCGGCTGACCCGTACCGGGGCTATGAGGGGAGAAATGACGAAAACGGCGACGGCCCGCACGATGGCGGACTGTCGTTCGTCGAAAAACAGATGTTGGCAACGGGCAAGCGCCCTCAGGCAGCCGTAGCAGCGATACTGTCCCTCGGCTGTGCGTGCAAGGGCGCCGTCTGCTGCAGCTCGCCAATCAGCTCGAAAACCTCATCCTTCGACAGCACATAACGCTCCATCAGCGTGTCCTTCAGCCTGTCCATCCACGGCCGGTAGCTCGCGATAGTATCCAGCGTGCGCGAGTACAGCTCATCGGATTTCTGCTCGACCTCGCGCACCGCATCTTCGCGCGCGCCGTCGCGCTTGAACTGCCGGTAGTCCAGCTTCGAGCGCGAGTACATCGACAACTGGTTCACCATCAGGTCCAGCCGGGCGGTCGCTTTCTGGATGTCGTTCTGGCTGCCGACCGAGATGCCGCGCGCGCCGTAGAACAATTCCTCGGCTGCGACGCCGCCGTACAATTGCATCACGTCCTGCTCCAGCTCTTCCAGCGTCTGCAGCCCGGCATCCGGCGTGGCCGACAGCACATAGCCAAGTGCGCCCAGCTTCGACACCGATTCAGTGCTGATTTTCAGCAGCGGCGATTGCGCCTTGACCTTGTCCAGCGGCAGGCCGCGCTGCAACAGCGGATCAACCTGCATGAAGAAATGCCCGAGCTCGTGCAGCGCCACCCGTTCCCGCTGGCGGTCTTTTTCGGCACTGGCCGCGCGGTCGGTCAGGCCGATTGCGCTGCGCTCGAATGCACGGAACAGCAGGTCGGTATCGACCATGGCCTTTTCTTCGATCGCGATCATGCTCGCGCGGTCGACCACGGTCTCCAGCAGGGCAGGGGACAGGTTGGCGGTGATCTCGGCCACATAGTCGAGGTTCAGCCGGTCCCAGGCCACGACCTGATCGTCCTTGCGCTTCAAGAACATGCGCAGCAACTCGAACCGCTCAGCCTTGTTCGGCAGGCGGAAATTGATCTTCACCGCAAAGCGACGCAACATCGCCTCATCCATCTCGCTGTTGGCATCGTCGAAGTTGGACGCCACCACCCAGATCACACCACTGCCTTCCTCGCTCTTGATGCCGTCCAGCAGGCCGAGCAGGGTGTTGGCCGTGTCGTCATCCCATTTGCGCTCGCCGCGGCCGCGCGGCATGAACAGCGATTGCGCCTCGTCGAGGAAGATCAGGCAGCGCCCCTGGTCGCAGGCTTTCTTGTAGATGCTGTTCAGGGTCTTCGAGCCACCGCCAACCAGACCCGATTCCAGTCCCGAGCCCGACGCCTGTATCAGCGGGATGTCGAGCTGCTTCGCAAGATAGCCGGCCAGCTTGGTCTTGCCGGTGCCGGCCGGCCCGGTCAGCATCACGTTGAAGGGCTTGTCGATGTTGTGCGACTTGTACAGCTCGCGATTGCGGATCATCGATTCCAGGTGCGCGACTTCGCGCTTGATGTCCTCCATGCCGATCAGGTCATCCATGCTGCCTTTCAGCTTCTCCGGCCGGGTCACCGATACCGACGAGCCGAGGCCCGGCATGCTCTTTTTCAGCGCGACCACCATCAGCACCAGTAACAACAGCCCGATGGCATTGCGGGCGATAAAGCCGCCGGCGGATGCAAAGAATCCCCCCTGGGCTTCCTGATCCTGCAGCACGCCGGGATTCATTGCCAGCCATTCGGGCTGCGCCATGGCATACGGAATACCGTTCTTCAGCAACACCTCACGCTCGAGATTGACGTGGGTGCTGTTGGGTACTTTCACCGATAGGATCTTGGCCTGGCCCTTGAACTTGATCAGGTAACGCGGCGACTCGGACGAGGGCTGCGCGATCAGCAAGTATTCGAGCCGGTCGCGCTGAGCGGGCAGGGTGGTGACCAGCGATACATCCTGGCTGTAAACCACCGGCGAGTTGTGCAACAGCTTGGGCGCGCTCTCGAAAGAAATGATGATGGCCGACAGCAGCAAGAGCGAGAACAAGGCATTGCGCAGCCGGGGATTGCGCAGGGTCTGGACGAGCGAATTGAATGAGAACTTTGGCATGGAAGACGTCATTGAATGCCGCGACCTGCGGCTGGGCGCGCCGGAGTTGACGCAAGGACTGCCTGAAGCTCGGTTAGGACAGGGCGCTGACGCGAAAGTTGCCTGCTGGCGGAAGATTGTTCAGCCGGGCTGCCAAGCGGAAAGAGACTTACACCAGACCGAGAATGCGGCCCAGTTCGGTGAGGTAACGCGTGTCGCGCAGCACTTCGCCTTCGACGCTGGCGACCAGATCATCGAGGTTGCGATGCGTGCCCTGCAGCCGGGCCTGCAGTTCCGGCGAGTCCTGGTCCGGACCAGACAACGTCTGCTTCAGTGCGACGATTTCGGCGCGCAGCGCGTCGACCTTTGGTGAACCGGTCGGGGCGCTGGACAGCTCTTGCTCCAGGTCAGAAACCAGTTTCGCGATCCGTTCCAGACTGAATTCTTCGGCCATTGGCGCCTCCCCGAAAACCCTTCAAGCCCTGGTCTGAAGCTGCGGGCAATACGTATGAAATTGATCTTGGTTCAATTGGCAGCCCCTGTCAATGCCAGAGAGGCCGACCATGCTGGTTCGTGATTACTGCAACATGAACGTCATCTGCTGCGAGCCGGATGCGCCGATCGCCGAGGTCGCGGCGTTGATGCGGCGGCATCACGTGGGCGATGTGATCGTGGTCGACAACCAGCAGGAAGGCCTGCGCGCGCCGATCGGCATCGTGACCGACCGCGACATTCTGGTCGAGACCATCGCGCTGGATATCGACGCCAAGCTGTTCACGGCCTCGGACCTGATGACGACGCCCGTCACGACCGTTCTCGAAGATGCCGGCCTGAACGAGGCACTGGCCATTATGCGCGGCAAGCGGGTGCGGCGGCTGCCGGTGGTCAACCGGGCCGGCAGCCTGTTCGGCATCCTGAGCTCGGACGATGTGCTGAACCTGATCGCATCCGAGCTTTCGATGATCGCTGGTCTGGTGGTCGAGCAGCCGATCGCGGAAGGACGGCTGCGCAAATGAGTGCGGTTTGGTCGCCACTGCAAGTTCAGCAGAATCACTGTTTGCGAGCAACGATGGTCGGTGTAGCCCACCTTTCGCCGGGATGACGATTTGAGGCTGAACCCGTAAATCCCGTCTTCCCAGCGAAAGCTGGGACCCATCGGTGTCGACCCGGTGAGTCAGAGGCTTCCGGGGATGGCCGAAAAGAGCATTCCGAAACCCTACATATTATTTTACATAATGCAAATTATGCGGATTTCAGCCATGCCGAGAATCCAGAAAATGATCCATGCCCAGTTGTTCTATTGAAAATTTATCGCAGATCAAGAACCGCCTGCCGAAACCTGAAAAACTGCCTGTCAGCGCGCGTACGAGACACGCCTGCCTGATTCACGCCGCAGATTTCTATGCCGGATTGACCGCCCATTACTCGTGAGGACCGACATGAATAAAATACGACAATTCGTTGTTTACACGATGATTTTTTGCATCAACTGGATGGCACTCAGCCATCCGGCCAGTGCCGCGATGATCGGTTCCGAGGCGTTGGTCCAGGCGTCGCGTCGTGATGTCACCGAGGCCAGAGTCCTTGAATCGCTGAGCCGTCCGGCGCTGGTTCAGCAGATGGAAAAGCTCGGGGTCGACCCGGCCGCCGCACGTGAACGCGCAGCCGCACTGACCGACGCCGAACTGGCGGCACTCGATCAGCGGCTCGACAGCCTGCCGGCGGGCGGCGATGTGCTCGGCACGCTGCTGTTCGTGTTCGTGCTGCTGCTGGTGACCGACATTCTCGGCCTGACCAAAGTATTCCCGTTCACTCGCGCGCAGCGCTGAAAAACCGGGCGCATGCCAGACTTCGGGTTGATCATCGATGGAAAAAGCGGAGGCTCCGGCGCTGTGGCAGGTTCCGGTGATGTTGCGGCCACGCCCGCATCGGGCGCGCGCGTTGCTGCTGGTTGCCGTGGCCGCTGCGGTATTGAGCGGCTGCGCCAGCGTCACACCTGTCGCAGCCGTCGTACCCATAGCACCCAATGCAGGCACCGTGCGCGCGGATTTGCCGGCGCAAGTCGAACTGAAAAGCACGCCGTTTTTCGCACAGGAGCAGCATCAATGTGGCCCGGCATCGCTGGCGATGGTGCTTGGTGCCGCGGGCTATCCGGCCAGTCCGCAAGACCTGTCGCAGATGGTTTTCCTGCCGGATCGCGAAGGCTCGCTGCAAACCGAAATGCTGGTCGCTGCGCGGCGGCGCGGCGCGCTGGCGTCGGTGATTCCGCCAACATTCGACGCCCTGCTTGATGAACTGGCGGCCGGCCGCCCTGTCATCGTGCTGCAGAATCTCGGCTTGTCCTTTGCGTCGCGCTGGCACTATGCCGTCGCTATCGGTTACGACCGCGCATCACAGCAGATGATCTTGCGCTCAGGCCCGATGGAACGTGAAACGATGAGTTTTCGCACCTTCAATCACACCTGGGGACGCTCGAAGAATTGGGCCATGGTGGTGCTGGAACCGGGGCAATTGCCCGTCCGTGCGGATCTGCCCGAACTGGAGAAATCGCTCGCAGCGCTGGAAAAATATGCCGATCCGGCGCAAATGCTGCGCCATTACGAGGCCGCCACCCGTCGCTGGCCGGACAATGATTTGTTCCGCATGGGGCTGGGCATCGCCGCATACAACGCGGGCCAGCTGGACCGGGCCGAGGCCGCGTTCCGGGCCGTAACAGACATGAAGCCAGACAATACCGCCGCGCTGAACAACCTCGCCACCGTACTGCAAGACCTCGGGCGCCTCGACGAGGCGCTGGCCGTGGCGGACCGGGCCGTCGCACATGGCGACCGTTGGCAGGCACAGGCACTGGCGACCCGTGATGGTATCCGGCAGGCGATGCAGAAACGTCGCGAGTAGGACACGTGCAATGCACTGAGGTCAGCGCGGCACCCAGCCACCACAGACCGGAAACACCTGGCCGACGAAACAGTCTGCTGCCGGGCTGCACAGGTAGGCAGCGAACATCGCATCTTCGCGGGCGCCCACCAGCCGCCCCAGCGGTACTTCCCATTTCAGCCTTTCCTTGAAGGCCGGGTCGGCTTGCACCTCGGGCGGGAAATACGTGGGGTTCTCGACAAAGTTCTGCGCAATCGCATTGACCTGCACCTTGTGCGGCGCGACCTCGACGCCAACGGATTGTATGTAGGCCAGTTGCGCGCCGCGCGCTGCGCTGTAGGTGGACGCGCGCTTCATGCCGCGCAGTGCGGACGCGCTGCCCAGCAGCAGCACCTTGCCCTGACCGCGCGCAATCATTTGCGGCAGCACCGCGCGCACCAGCCTCGGCAAGGGGTGCACCATATGCGCAAACGCATGCTCCCAGTCTTCATCGCTGGTCTCGACCGCCGGCTTGCGCGCGGCCGGCACCGCCAGGTGCGCGAGCAAGATGTCGACCTGCCCTGCCTCGGCCACCAGCTGCGCCGGTCGCGCGGGATCATCGAGCGGGCCGTGGTCGGCGATCACCTCGGCACCGAGGCTGCCGAAAACCTCGGTCAATACCGGGCCCATGAAATCCGATGCCTGCGTCAACAGCACGCGTTTGCCGGACAGATCGAAAGCTGCCATTCAAGTCTCCTGATTTGTTTTTGTCGGCACATCATAGACCATGCGCTTGCGCGCCCTCACCGTCGCACGGACCATCGCCGATAGCATGGTCGGCGATGCGCATCCTCGTGGCCCACAACCAGTATCACTATCGCGGTGGCGAAGACACGGTCGTCGACGCCGAGGTCGCGCTGCTGCGCCGCCATGGCCACCAGGTCGAGCTGTATCGACGTGACAATGCGGAGCTGTCGCGCATGAGCGCGCCGCAGACAGCACGCGACACCTTATGGTCGAACCGCACGCTGGACGACCTCGACCGCATCGTCGAACGCTTCGCACCCGATCTGCTCCACGCGCACAATATCTTCCCGCTGATCTCGCCATCGCTGTATGCCGGTGCGCGCCGCCATCGGCTGCCGGTGGTGCAGACACTGCACAATTTCCGCCTGATCTGCCCGCAGGCGATGCTGGTGCGTGACGGGCGCAGTTGTACCGCGTGTATCGGTCACCTGCCCTGGCGCGGCGTGCTGCATCGCTGCTACCGGCAGCCGCTGGTGCAGACCACGGCAGTCGCTGCGATGCTGGTGCTGCATCGATTGCGGCGCACCTGGCAGCGTGACGTGACGCGTTACATCGTGCTCAACCAGATGTGCCGCGACCTGTTCGCAGAGGGTGGGCTGCCGATGGACAAGCTGGTGATCAAGCCGAATTTCGTGGTCGCCCATGGCAAGCCGTCATGGGAACAGCGTTCGGGCGGGGTTTTCATCGGCCGCCTCTCCGACGAAAAGGGCCTGCATGTGCTGGCGCAGGCGATGCAGCAATTGCCGGGCAAGCGCATCGCCGTCTATGGCAAGGGCCCGTTGCAGTCGCTGGTGATGTCGGCGCCCGGCCTCGACTATCGTGGCTTCCAGACTCCGGATGTGCTCGCGCGGCGCATGCATGCAGCGGCCTATCTGGTCATGCCGAGCACCGGCGTCGAGAGCTTCGGCCTGGTCGCGGTCGAGGCCTTTGCGTGCGGCATGCCCGTGATCGCGAGCCGTCAGGGAGGCATGCTGGAACTGGTCGTGCATGGCAAGACCGGGCTGCTGGTGACCCCCGGCGATGCGCAGGAACTGGCGCAAGCAATCGACTTCGCGGAAAAGCATCCGGAGCGCATGCGCGCGATGGGCCGGGCCGCGTGGCAGGCCTACCTCGCGCATTACACGCCCGAGCGCAATTACGAACAGCTGCTTCGCATCTATCAGCAGGCCATCGCCGCGACTCCCCTGCCCGCCCCGTCACCGCTGACCTATGACTATTCCGGCCCATGATCACGCTGGCCCTGGTCGTCAACGAACCCCCGCCCTACCGGATACCGGTGTTCAATCGGGTCGCCCGTCATCCGGGCCTGCAACTGAAGGTGATCTTTTGCTGCCGTCGAGAGCCCAACCGTGAATGGGACTTGCCGGCGATCGAATTCGAGCATCAGTTCCTGCGCGAGCGGATCACCACGGTCAACGGACGCTACATCCACAACAATCCCGATGTGCTGCTGGCACTGTCGCGCCTGCGTCCGGATGTCGTGATCGGCAATGGCTTCAACCCGACGCATGTGTATGCAATGGCCTGGTGCGCCATGCGCGGCCGTCCGTATGTGCCGATGACGGATGGCACGCTGCAATCCGAGCAGGGACTGGGCGCGCTGCATCGGCGCCTGCGCCGCTGGGCCTATGGCCGCGCGCGCGCGGCGATCGCCGCCAGTCACGGCGGGATGGCGTTGTACCGCAGCTATGGCGTGCCACGCACCGCCTGCTTCCAGTCCTGCCTGTGCGTGGAAAATGAACGCTTCCGGCCGCCGTTACCTGATGCGACCCGACCCTGGGATTTCCTGTTCTGTGGCCGGCTGGAGCCGGGCAAACGGCCGTCGTTCGCGTTGGACGTGGCCTTGCGCTGCGTGCGTCAACTGCGTCGCAAGACGCGCCTGTTGTTCGTCGGCTCCGGCAGTCTTGCCGCCAGCGTGCGAGCACAGGCTGCCGCGTATGCGAACGAGGTCGAGACCGGCTTTCATGGCTTTGCAGCGCAAGCTGATTTGCCGCGCTTGTACCAGTCGGCGAAGATTTTCCTGTTTCCGACCGAGGCCGATGTCTGGGGCGTGGTTGCCAACGAAGCCTGTGCGGCCGGCCTGCCCGTGATCGTATCGCCGCATGCGGGTGTCGCCGGCGAGCTGGTGGTCGATGGCAAGAATGGCTATGTGCGCGCGCTCGATGTCGGGACATGGGCCGACGCGGCAGTGCACTTGCTGTCGAACGAACGGCGCCGGCAGGGATTTGCTCAACGCTCGCTACTGATGGTGGCGCCCTATCGTTTCGATGCCGCAGCGGCAGGCATTGTCGATGCCTGCATCGCGGCGACCACCGCGCGCGCCGATACCGTGACGAGCGGCCGTCTCATGCCGCCGTGAGACGGCCGCTCTGGTAGTCGATGATGGCCTGCTCGATCTCGGCGACCGTGTTCATCACGAACGGGCCGTATTGCACGACGGGTTCATTAATGGGCTTGCCTGCGAGGAGCAGGAAACGTGCACCCTCCGATCCGGCGACAAAGCTGGCATGGTCACCGTCCGACAGGATGGCCGCGCTGTGCGTGGCCAGCAGGCGATCGCCACCGGCCAGCCCGAGCTGCCCCTCGAACACATAGGTCATTGCATGATGACCGGGCGTCAGTGCCTGCGTGAACGATGCGCCGGCCGGCAGCTGCACATCGAGGTACAGCGGCTCGGTCGACAGGCCCGCGATCGGGCCGCTGATCTCGACGCCATCGCTGCGCAACGTGCCGGCGATCACCTTCACCTGTCCGCCAGCGGACAACGCATGGACCGGGATTTCATCCGGCTGGATGTCGCGATAGCCTGCGGGCTTCATCTTCTCTTTTGCCGGCAGGTTGATCCACAGCTGGAAGCCCCGCATGCGCCCCTCGAGCTGCTGTGGCATTTCGGAGTGGATGATGCCGCGACCGGCCGTCATCCACTGCACACCACCGCTCTTGAGGTCGCCCCGATTGCCGAGATGGTCTTCATGCCGCATGTGGCCGTCGAGAATGTAGGTGACCGTCTCGAAGCCGCGATGCGGATGCGAAGGGAAACCAGCGATGTAATCGCCCGGGTTCATCGACGAAAATTCATCCAGCATCAGGAAAGGATCGAGGCGCGTGCCCTCGCCGCTGCCCAGGCTGCGCCGCAGGCGCACGCCGGCGCCGTCGGACGTGTTCATCGCGGGAATGATGCGCGCGATCTGGCGCGGCGTGTTCAGGTTCTTCATGTCCGTTGTCTTACGTGAATGGTGGCTGCTGAAGGTGAGCTTTGGATTTTACCTGCGCCATCGGTCGGCTGCTGCGACGCTCATGCGCCGATATGGGCCAGCAAAGGCAGGTGGTCGGATGCCATCCGTGCCAGCGGGCTCGCATGCACGCGTACCCGCACCAGCCGGTGCCGCGGCCGTATCCAGATCCGGTCCAGCGCGAACAGGGGGCGGCGGGCCGGAAAGGTGGCCGGCGCCGGCACTGACTGGAAATGCGAGACCAGCGTCCTTAGCGTGCGCCCCCAGACGAACCATTCATTGACATCGCCCATCAGCAGCACCGGCATCTCGGCCGTGTCGAATGCCTGCAGCAGGCGCGCGACCTGTGCGCGTCGCTCTGCCGCGCGCAGCCCGAGGTGGGTGGCGATCACCCGCAACGGGCCGCCATGGCAATACAGGTCGGCATCGACCGCGCCGCGGGGCTCGCGCCCACCCAGAGAAATGTCGATGCACTGTGTGCGCAGCACCGGGAAACGCGACAGCACGGCATTGCCGAAGTAACGTCCGCCAACGCTGAAGGTCGGTCCGGCGACGCCGACGCGATCGAGCACATGGCTCAGCAAGGCCAGCACATCGGGCCAGTGCGTGCCGCCCAGCGGCACCTCTTGCAGCGCGACGATGTCGGCATCGGTCTCGCGCAACACGTCGGCGATGCGCTGCGGCGAGAAATGCCCGTCGCTGCCGACGGCGGCATGGATGTTCCAGGTCGCCACCGTGACCGGCCACGGGTCGGGGCGCTTCATGAATCCCCGGCCCGCGGGCAGACCAGCCGGCGCACCGCAATGCCCATGCCGGCCAGCAGCAGTACCACGATCAACAGTACGCCCAGCGTCTGCTCGCTGGGCCGCTGCAGCATCAGCACCAGATGGTGCGCGAAAGTGGTGGTCAGCAGCACGCCGGGCAGGATGCCGATTGCCGTTCCGAACAGGTAGTCGCGCAGGCTGATGTGGGAGGCGCCCGATACCAGGTTGACCACGCCAAAGGGTGCCAGCGGCAGGCTGCGTACGATGACGACGGCCAGCATCCCGCGCCGCGCGACCCGCCGCGACAGCCGGTTCATGCGCGCACCCAGCAGGCGGTGCACCGCGTCGCGGCCCAGCGATGCGCCGATGCCGTAACCGACCGCAGCCGACGCCAGCGTGCCCGCCATCGCATACAGCGCACCCGGCATCGCGCCCCAGACAATGCCGGTCACCGCGATCAGCAGCGTCACCGGCACCATCAGCACGCCGGCCACGATGTAAGACAGCAGCACCAGCACGGGTGTCAGCGGCAGCGTGCGCAGCTCGGTCGCCAGCGCCACCAGCGCCGGCAGGTTCAGGAACTCGCGCAGCGGCGTGAAGCGCCAGGCCAGCGCCAGTGCGCACAGCAACAACGCCAGCAGCACCAGCCCGGCAAAGCGACGCGGCAAGGGCTCGCGGCTTTCGCGGGGCAGCATCTGCGCCAGCATCTGTTCGGGCGCGATCGCGCGCTCGGGGTCGAACGGCGCCTGCTGCGGGATCAGCGCATCGAGTTCCGGCTGCGCCAGTGGCTCGAATGCCTGCAGCCGGCGCGGCGGCGCCGACAGCGCATCGAGCGCATCGAACAGGATCGCCGGCGGCCGGCATGCAGCCTTGACGGTGGCCGAGTCGACGCCCAGATGCTCGCCAAGCAGGCGCGCGCGCAGCGCGCTGATACCGTCGCGCAGGCGCGCCCGTTGCGCCGGCGGACCGACAGCGGCGATGCACAGGTTGCACTCGGTGTCGCAGGCCAGCGAACGATTCGACAGGTTGGCCGAGCCTATCGTCAGCGCATCGTCATCGGCAAAGCACAGCTTGCTGTGCACGTTCAGGCAGCCGTTGCCATGGTCAGGCAAGGCCGGGCACACCAGCCGGTAGCGGGCATGACCATCGGCTTGCCGCAGCCGACGGTGTACGCGTGTGCGCAGCACGCCCATCGTCGCCTCTTCCAGCCAGCCGCTCTGCTTCTGCGGCGACACCACCAGCACCTGTGGCCCCTCGGGCGTGGCCAGCCGCTGCGCGAGCGCATCGGCCACCAGGGTCGACGTGAAGTACTGATTTTCAAACACCAGGCTGTGGCGGGCCGCAGCGATCGCGTCGGCGTACCACTGCGCGACCTCGCGTACCGCTGGTCGTCCGTCAAACCCGGGCTCGGTGCGCGCGATGCCGACCGGCAGGTCGAGCAGGTCCGGCTCCAGCGCCGATGGCCACGGCGCAACCACGTGCTCGCCGGCAGACGGGGGCGGCAGCGCCTGCCCGGTCGCCCGCCGCCAGCGCTCGCGGCACAGATCACCCAGCGCGCGCGCAGCAGACCCATCGACCAACGCCTGCACATCATGAAAAGGTTCGTACGGATGCCCGTCGCAATCCAGCCTGCGCTCGTCATGCCAGCAATGCTCGGGCGTATCCCAGCGCGCACCGGTCAGGTCGAGGCCGCCGACGAAGGCCAGCGCATCGTCGATCACGATCACTTTCTGGTGATGTGCGGCGCCGATCGGATGATGGCCATCGAGCTGGAAATGCAGCCGCCGGTGCGTACGCCAGCCCAGCCTGTAGGCCGGCAGCCATTCACGCTCCATCGCATACAGCATCGTGAAGTCCCAGTTCAGCAGCCAGGCTTGCAAGGCGGGACGCGCCGATACCAGTGCATGAAGGAAATCGCCGAGTGGCTCGGGCCAGCCGTCAGCAGCACCGCCGGGCGTCAGACACATTCGGCTGTCGATGTCCCATGAAAGGATGTAGATACTGTGCCGCGCGTCGCGCATGGCGGCGCGTACCGCCGCGAAGCAATCCGCCGCATCCACCAGTAACGCAAAGCGCGCCGCATGGGCGACGCGCCAGCAGTTACGTCCGGGATTGAGCAGCGATTCGGGATCCACACCGCGTTGGACGCGGCGCCTCAGTGGAAGATCTGGCCATTCTGGCGGCGATTGAGCAGCACCTGCTCGAACTTGTCCGGCCGCACCGCCTCACTGAACAGAAAGCCTTGCACGAAATGGCAGGAGGTGGTTCGCAGATAATTCAATTGATCGAAGGTCTCCACGCCCTCGGCAACGACCTTGATCTGCAAGTCGCGCGCCAGTTTGATGATGGCCGACACGATGGCCTTGTCTTCGTTGTCGCGCGGCAGGTTGCGGATCAGCGCCGGATCGAGCTTCAGCAAGTCGACCGGGTAATCCTTCAGGTAGGACAAGGTCGAGATACCGGTACCGAAGTCGTCGATGCTGATCGACACGCCCATGGCCTTGAGCCGGTCCATCACATCGCTGCCACGTTCGCGCGCCATCACGAGCGCGCTTTCGTTGATCTCGATATCGATGCGGCGCGGCGACAGCCCGTGCCGCAGCAGCAGCGCCGCAAGGGTGTCGGTGAATCCGGGCGCCATCAGATGGGCCGGCGCCACATTCATCGCCAGCCGGAATTCAGGCAGTCCGGCGTCGCGCCAGTGCACCAGCTGCTCGAGCGCCGATTGCATCACCCATTCGCCGAGCGCATTGATGAGGCCGGTATCTTCGGCCAGTAAGATCACCTTGCGGGTCGGCATTGCCTGCAATACGGGATGCGCGCAACGCAGCAAGGCCTCGACCCCCACCACCTCCAGCGTGTGCAAATCGATCTGCGGCTGGAAGGCCAGCGCGAAATCGCCATGGCTGAGCGACGTCCGCAGCGCTTCCTCCTGTTGCTGGCGCAGCTGTACCTCGGTCAGCATGCCGGGCGAGAACACCCGGTAGCGATTGCGGCCGCTGGACTTGGCGCGGTACATCGCCAGGTCGGCTTTCTGAAGCAAATCGCCGGCCTCGGCGCCGTCCTGCGGATACATCGCGATGCCGATGCTGGCGCCGCTGTTGACCGCATGCCCTTCGACATCGAACGGCCGGCCCATCTCGCGGATGATGTTCTCCGCGATCAGTTCCGCCGCCTGCAGCGATTTCAGTCGCGTGAGGATCACGACGAATTCATCGCCGCCCAGACGTGACACCGTATCCGTCTCGCGCACGCAATTCAGCAGGCGGGCCGCGACATCCTTGAGCAACTGATCGCCGGCATGATGACCCAGCGTATCGTTGATGGCCTTGAATCGATCGAGGTCCATCAGCAGCAGTGCGCATTGCGTGCTGTCGCGGTCGGCATTCAGCAGCGCCTCATGCAGTCGCTCGAGGAAACGCGCCCGGTTGGCCAGCCCGGTCAGCGGGTCATGATTGGCGAGGAAGAACGCGTTCTGTTCGGCCAGACGGCGCTCGGTATGGTCGCGCATGATCTCGACAAAGCCCTTCACCTTGCCTTCGTCGTCATGCAGCGCGCCGATCACGCCGGTGCACCAGAAGCGCTGGCCGTCCTTGCGCAGGCGCCAGCTGTCTTCTTCGGAACGTCCTTCGGCGACCGCCTGCCGTAACTTGCGCAAGGGCTCGCCGCGTACCTGATCGTCCACAGTGAAGAAGGTCGCGAAGTCCTTGCCGATGATCTCGTCCTTGCGATAGCCGAGGATGCGCTCGGCGCCCGGGTTCCAGCTGACGACCAGGCCATCGACATCCAGCATGAAGATCGCATAATCGGTCGTGCCCTCGACCAACAGCCTGAAATGTTCCTCGGCGCGCTGCAAGTCATGCCGTGCGCGATGGCTGTCAGTCACATCGCGGAACACATCGACCGCGCCGACAATCTCACCGGAGGCGGACTTCAGCGGTGCCGATGCATGGCTAAGCGTCATCGCCAGCCCACGCCGGCGGTCGTACAGGGACAGCTCATAGTCGGACACCGTCTCGCCCTTCAGCGCACGTACCAGCGGATGCTGGTGCCAGGCCCTGAGGCCGGCCTGCAGGCTCTGCTCATGCGTATGGACGGCCTTGACCTGCGCGACGCTGGTCAGCGGCTCATCGAGCTTCAGCATGGACTCGGCCGAGTGATTGACCAGCAACAGCTCGCCATTGCTGTCGCAGACGATCACGCCCTCATGCATGCTGTTGAGGATGAGCTCGAGGATACTGGTCTGGCGCCGCAACGCTTCCTGCACCATTACCTGCTCGGTGATGTCCGTGGCGGTACCGATCAGGCGCCTGACCTGATGGTCGATGCGAAGATACGGGGCGACACGCACCCGCATCCAGCGCCAGCTGGTATCTGCATGCAGGATGCGATGCTGGTTCTCGAAGACTTCATCGCCATGCGCATTCAGCGCGTTGCCCAGCCAGGCAGCAAATCCCGCATGATCGTCCGGATGAATGAAATGCCGCTCCAGCCTGACATGCGGCGCGATGAATGCCTCCACAGGCCAGCCAAGGACTTCGGTCACGCGATGATTGCAGTACACCAGCCGGTCGTCCTCGCAATCGTAGATGAAGATGATGTCCGGGCTGGTCGCCGCGATACGTTCGAAGTCATCCTGCCCGCCGCTCGCCGGCGTTGCGCCGTCCGCACCTGCAGCGGCGCCGTTCTCCGTCGTCGTGAATCTCAATGCGATTCCTTGGTGGGATGACGCCCCCGGCCTTTCTCAGGAAAGCCATCGGAGCGGAAACCCCCAAATCGTATTCGCTTCGCCGCAGCCGGGCGAGGCATTTGCCGACACAATCGATTGACAAACATCAACACCGTTTGTGATTCCGGGAAACAGGCGGATTTCAACTTGCTGCGGAGTAAAAGCTTCTGATTTTCAGATATTTTCCAGCCCTGGCTCGGCGCAAATCCGATGCGTGACCGGCGCAAATCCTGAACCGTTGCGCGCTCAGGGTAAACTGCAAGCACATCCTCATTACCCCAAGCTCATGGATTTCCACGTCATCGACAGCCTGGTCGCCCCGGAGGGCAGGCTTGAAGTACTTTCACGGCAAGAAATCGCCAAATTGCTCGACAACAGCCACACCGGCCTGCACCAGGTCTTCCGCAGCTGCGCGCTGGCCGTGCTGAGCTCGGGAGACCATCTGGACAATGGCAAGAAGCTGATGGACACCTATCCGGACTTCGACATCCAGATCGTCCATCGCGAGCGCGGCATCAAGCTGGAACTGAAGAATGCGCCTGCCAGTGCATTCGTGGATGGCGTGATGATCCAGGGCCTGCGCGAGCACCTGTTCGCGGTGCTGCGTGACATCCTGTTCACCAGCAGCGAATTGGCGCAGCATCCGGGCGTGATCAATGATGACCCGGCAGCCATCACCGATCTGGTCTTTCATATCCTGCGCAATGCCGAGGTCATGCAGCGCACGACCTCGCCCAACCTGGTGGTCTGCTGGGGCGGTCATTCGATCTCGCGCATCGAATACGAATACACCAAGCGGGTCGGCTATCACTTTGGCCTGCGCGGCCTCGATATCTGTACCGGTTGCGGCCCGGGTGCGATGAAAGGCCCGATGAAGGGCGCCACCATCGGCCATGCGAAGCAGCGCCTGAATGGCGGCCGTTACCTCGGCTTTACCGAGCCCGGCATCATCGCGGCCGAGTCACCGAATGCAATCGTCAACAACCTGGTGATCCTGCCCGATATCGAAAAACGTCTGGAAGCCTTCGTGCGTGCCGGCCATGTGATCACGGTCTTCCCGGGCGGCGCCGGCACTGGTGAAGAAATCCTGTACCTGCTCGGTATCCTGCTGCACCCGGATAACCGTGAACTACCCTTCCCGCTGATCTTTACCGGCCCGGTCGAGGCCGAGGCCTATTTCTCGCAGATCGATGAATTCATCGGTGCGACCCTCGGCCCGGTTGCGCAGTCACTGTACGAGGTCATCATCGATGACCCGGAACAGGTCGCGCAGGCCGCCAAGCGCGGCGTCGAAGCGGTGCGCTCCTACCGCAAGCTTCACAGCGATGCGTACTACTACAACTGGCGGCTGAAGATCGACCCGGATTTCCAGCAGCCCTTCGTGCCGACCCACGCGTCGATGCGAGCACTCGATCTGTCCAAGCATCAACCGGCGCACCAGTTGGCGGCCAATCTGCGCCGCGCATTCTCCGGTGTCGTGGCCGGCAATGTGAAAGTCCAGGGCATTGCGGAGATCGAACGTCATGGACCGTTCGAGATCCACGGCGACCCGGCGATCATGGAGCAGATGGACCGCTTGCTGTCGGCCTTCGTCGAACAGGGCCGGATGAAGCTGCCGGGCACCCGCTACGAGCCCTGCTACCGCGTGATTCGCTGACAGCGTCCCGGGCGCTCTGGGCCCCAGCGTTTCAGCGTTTCAGCGTTTCAGCAGCGCCAGTTGCGCGCTGTCGAGGTGGCACCACTCCCCCTCCTGCAGGTTCAGTGATGCGAGGGTCAGGTCGCCGATCGAGATCCTCTGCAATGCAGCGCAATGATTGCCGGCTGCTGCCAGCATGCGCTTGACCTGGTGATACTTGCCCTGCTCGATCTCGATTTCCAGCAGGTGCTCGCCGGCCTGACGGCAGTGCGTGGCCTTCAGCGTCTGCGGCTCGTCATGCAGCTGCACGCCCGCCAGCAACACCTCGACCAGCGAAGGTGTCACCGGCTCTGCCGTGGTGGCCAGGTACAGCTTGGGCACATGGCGCTTCGGCGAAGACATCGCATGATTGAACGCGCCGTCATCGGTCAGTAACAGCAAGCCGGTGGTGTCATGGTCGAGCCGGCCAATCGCCTGCACATCGCGCCAGCCGAATTCTTCCGGCAGCAAACTCATCACGCCGGGATGATGGCTGGGCTTGCGCGAGCACTCGATGTCACGCGGCTTGTTGAGCGCAATGTACAGGTGCTCGCGGTAGACCCACTCCTCATCGAACAAGGTGAAGCGCAGGCCCTCGGTATCGAAGCTGGCGCGGTAGTCGGTGACCACCTGTCCTTGTATGCGGATTTCGCCGTCGGCGATCAGTTCGCGGCACCATTTGCGCGTGCCGATGCCCTGCGATTGCAGGATGCGGTCCAGAGTCATTCTTGCCATGGCGGCACTGTACCAGAGGACTCGATCGCCCGAGCACTCGATGCACAGCGCGCCATGGATTGTGGTCAGCTCATGCAGCGAACATCAGCGCGGCTCGGTCGCTCCTTCGAAGCGCTCGTCGCCCTTTTGCTTCGCGCGCTGGGTATCCGACATTTCTCCTGGTTGCAGTCCCCCGCCGGTACCGGATGCGCCCGACGCGCCGGGCATCGTCAGCCCGCCGCCTGACGGCGATTGTGTGCCGGCACCCGACGTGCCCGACGGCGAGCGCGATGTGCCGCTGTCCGATTCCGTGCCGGTCGGACCCTGCACACCCGGGGTGCTGGTCGTGCTCTCGACGCCCGAGGTGCCCGCGGCACCTGAAGTGCCGGATGTCCCACTCGTGCCTGACGTACCACCAGTCTCTGAGGCACCGGATGTTTCTCCCGCACCTGAAATGCCGGACGTGCCGCTTGTGCCTGAGGTGCCCGATGTGTCGCCTCCTTGCATCTCGCTGCTGCCTTGCGTGCCACCGGCCGAGGTCCCAGAGGACTGGGTGTCAGTGGCGCTGCGGCCGGACAAGCCGCGGGCTTTCTTCTCCACGTCGGCCGCGCGGCCGGGATCGGTACTCTCGCGTATGTCGCCCGATGGCGAGGTTTGCGCATGGGCCCAGCCTGCGGCCAGCAGCAGTGACAACAACAAGGGCGAGACGAATTGCTTCATGTGAGCCTCCGGATCTTGACGATGACCATGGAAGGCCCTGCCAGCCTTCCTCGCAGAATGTCCATTCGTCACCGTGAACGGTACGAACGGGATGCGAGTCAGACTGGGGATACAGCGTGTAGTTTCATCAAGGCCGGGTGGCCTGCTGCGGCCGCGCGTCGAGTGCGGCGGCGATATCGACATGTCCTTGAGCGCGCGCAAAGTCGGCGGCGTTCAGTCCTGCTTCGTTCTTCAGTGACAGGTCCGCGCCTTCGTCGAGCAGGTATTGCACCGCTTCCCGGCGGCCGGCGCGCGCGGCCATCATCAGGGGCGTGGTCTTGTTCGGCGACTCGGCGTCGATGTACGCATGATGGTCGAGCAGCACGCGTATCACCAGGATGCTGCCCGAGGACGCCGCATAGTGCAGTGGCGTCCAGCCAGGACGGTTGACCTCGGCACCACGCTCGAGCAAGGCCTGCACGGCGACGGCATCCGGCAGGAAGGCGGCGACCATCAGCGCGGTATCGCCATTGCGCGAGCGCGCATCGACATCGATGCCCGGCGTATCGATCAATACGCGGAACACTTTGCTTGCCCGCTCGCGCACGGCGATGATCAGCGCCGTATCGTAGCGGTCGGCTTCGAGGGTATTGACGTCGAAGCCACGCGCAATCAGCGCGCGGATGCGATGGGCGTCATCCATGCGCGCTGCACGGAACCAGTCATCCCAGGAATTGCCGCGCGCCGTGCCCAGATTCTGAAATGGCGCCAGCAGACGTTCGAGCCCCGGAAGCGCGGCGGCCGCGAACAGCGCGCGCCGTGACGGGTCCTGCAGCTTGTTCATCAGGCCGCGGCCGCCAGTCCGGGCACACCGAACAGGGTGCGGAAATTGGCGGTGGTCGCCTCGGCCAGCGTGGCCAGCGGCACGCCCTTCAGGTCCGCCAGAAATTCAGCGACATGGCGCACGAAGCCCGGCTCATTGGTCTTGCCGCGCATGGGCACCGGCGCCAGATAGGGCGAGTCAGTCTCGATCAGCATGCGATCCAGTGGCACCGCGCGCGCAACGGCCTGCAGCTCTTTTGCGCTCTTGAAGGTGACGATGCCTGAGAATGAAATATAGAAACCCATCGCCATCGATGCCTCCGCCACTTCCAGCGACTCGGTAAAGCAATGCATCACGCCGGCCACGCCGCCGTCACCGGTGCCGGCCTTTTCCTCGCGCATGATGCGCAAGGTGTCCTCGGACGCGCTGCGGGTATGGATGATCAGCGGCTTGCGGCTCTGCCGCGATGCGCGGATATGCGTGCGAAAGCGCTCGCGCTGCCATTCGAGGTCGCCGCTCAGACGGTAGTAGTCGAGGCCGGTCTCGCCGATCGCGACCACGCGCGGATGCTTCGCCAGCGCGACCAGTTCATCGACCGTGGGCTCGACGGTCTCTTCGTAATCCGGATGCACACCGACCGATGCATAGATGTTCGGATACGCATCCGCCAGCGCCAGCACTTGCGGAAATTCCGGCATCGTGACCGACACGCACAGCGCGTGCGATACCTGATTCTCTTTCATCTTGCCGAGGATCTCGGGCAGGCGACAGGCGAGCTCCGGAAAGTCGATATGGCAATGCGAGTCAATGAACATAGTGCGGGTATTTTACGTCGGCCGTGGTCACAAGGTGTGCGTCGGCTGGTCTGACGCGAGCATCGTGCCGAGCATGTCCTCGATCCGCGCGCGCAGGCGCTTGCCGGCATCGTCGTCAGGAAAGTGCACGCCGATGCCCTCGCAGCGTGCCGTTCCGGGCGGCGTGATCCATGCGACATGGCCGGCCACCGTGTAGCGCTGTTCATCATCCGGCAGGCTCAGCAGCAGGAAGACCTCGTCCCCCAGTTCGGCATCGCGCTGGCAGGGCACGAAGATGCCGCCGTGTAGCAGGAAGGGCATGTAGGCCATGTACAGTGCATCACGATCGCGGATCGCATGCGAGATCACGGCGGGCCTGGTCACTGGCTTCGGTTCGGGCTCCGCTAAGGGCCCGGCGCTGGTTTGTGGCATGTCCTTCCCCCCCTGTGTCCGTGCGTGCATCCGTGCATCGATGCGCCGGAGGCTCAGGCGGACACGCGCCCGCTCAGCGGAACAGGCCGGCATAGGCCAGCAGCATGTCCTCGATGAACAGGCGTGCCGACAGCGGATGATCCGCCACCGCGCGCCTCGCACCGGCCTCCCTGAGCGCCTGCTGCAGCTGCTCTGCCGTCACGCGCGATGCGAGCGCAGCGAGCTGCTTTTGTTGATGCGGGAAGTAGCGTACACGGCCGCCCAGCTTCAGCGACACAAGGTCGTACAGCCAGCGCTGCAGCCATGCGACCAGTTGCGACAGCGGCGCCTTCTGTAGCCTGTCTGCGACGACCAGTGCCAGCGCGCGTTCCGGCTTGGCCAGCAAGGCCAGCAATTCATCGCGCTCGGCGCTGCTCTCGCCCTGCGCGGCAGCCAGCGCGGCCAATGGCGCCCCGCCCTGCTCTGCCAGCCAGCGCTGCGCATCCTTCACGCCCTCGGCCTGCAGCCAGGCCAGCGCGGCGGCCGGGTCGGGCACCGCCATCGCGAACTTGCGGCAACGCGACAGTATGGTCGGCAGCAGCCGGTCGATACGATGTGTGACCAGCAGGAACAGCGTATCGGGCGGCGGCTCTTCGAGCGTTTTCAGCAGCGCATTGGCCGATGCCGAGTTCAGCGCCTCGGCCGGGTACAGCAGCACGATGCGCAGGCCCGAGCGGTGCGTGGACACATTCATGAAGCTGGCCAGCGCACGCACCTGTTCGATGCGTATGTCCTTCGACGGCGCCTTGCCCGAAGATTTCTTGCCGCCACCGTCATCGGCACCCGCACCTGCACCCGCTTCAGCGGCCTCGTCGGCTTCCTCGGCATCGAGCGCCTCGGGACGCAGCCGCCGGAAATCCGGATGGCTGTACTGCGCAAACCAGCTGCAGGATGCGCAGCTGCCACAGGCCTCGCCAGTCGTTTTCGGCGTTTCACACA
>JACCDI011020427.1_pt1 | contig 24212 bp, 23 predicted proteins | sample 7442791 | NCBI WGS metagenome assembly JACCDI01 (sample SAMN15323434, study PRJNA562643) | freshwater metagenome | isolation source: river surface water | place: USA:Blue River Watershed | collected 2017-08-15
GGCTGTAGCGGGCTTGCACGGTGGTGCGGGCCACATCGTGGGTTTGGTTGTTGGCTTGAAGGGTGGCGTCCAAGGACCAACGGTCGTTCCAGCGCACAGCGGCTCCAAAGAGAATATCGCTGAGTCCTGTCGGGGTGGCGGCTTGACCGGGCAGTACCACCTGTTGGTCAGAGAAACGGATGCGTTGCGCCACACCCACGCGCAGCATTTCGGCACCGTTGTCGGGGTCGAAAAACCGGCTGTTCACGCCGAGGGTCAGGGCGTTGTTGTCGGCCAAACGGTCTTGTCCGACATAGGTGTTTTCGCTGTAAATGGTGGACAAGTTGAAGTCGGTGGCGCCGCTGTCGTAAACGGGCAGCATGCTTTGGTTTTTGTACGGCGTGTAGGCGTAAAAAGCGCGAGGCTCGAGGGTTTGCAACACATTGCGGCCAAACCAGCGGGTTTCACGTTCGAACACCAAGCCCGAGTTCAAGCTGAAAGTGGGCAGCACCCGATCCACCATCATGGCTCCGTTGTCCAAGGCCCGGTCCATGCTGTAACGGGTGGCGTGCATTTGCAGTTTGGGCGTGATGAAACCCCAAGGGCGAAGCCAAGGGCGGCTGACTTGGGCGTGCACAAAACTGCGCTCGCCATTGCGCGGCAAGGTGCCGTTGGCCACCAGGCTGGCGACGCGTGAAAAATCGGCTTCAAATCGGGTGGTGTCGCCCACCACCGACCAGTCCAGACCATCGGCGTTCCACTCGCCATAGCGCATGCTGATTTGTGGCGCGCGGTCGTAGGGTGGAGCGGCATCTTGCAGGTTTTGCCACCGCTGCATCTGGGCTGTCATGCTGAAGTTGCCACGGCCCCATGACAAGGAGCCAGTCGTCGGCAGTACGCGTTGCGTCAAAACCAAGCCTGAACGGGGGAAATCTCGCCAATAGTTGTTGTCGCTCACCCGGTTCAAGTTCAAGCCGAGGCCGATGCGACCCACGCTCTCTAGACCCGTGTCGATGCCGCCATTGTGTTGGCTCGTGAGGCCCCATCGGGTGCCGTCTCTGAGTCGATCAGAGGGCATGAGGTTGAAACGCGTTTGGCCACTGTAATCGCGCTCCAGATAGCGGAACTCGGAGTCAAGGGCCACGCCCCGTTGGCTCATCACATGGGTGGTGAGGGTGGCATCGCGGTTGGGCGCAATGTCAAAGTAATAAGGCTGCGCCACCTCAATGCCGTTCACTGTGTCGAGGCTCAACAAGGGCGTCAACAGGCCCGATTTGCGTTGGTCGTTCAAGGGCAACTGGACGGAGGGCGCCGCAAAAACGGGGAAGTCTTTGAAGCGAAACTGCACACCCTTGGCCTCGATGGTGGACTCCTCTTCGTCGATCGTCATTTGCGTGGCTTTCAACAGCCATTCCGGCAGCCACTCAGGCCCCGGCGTGCGTCGGCAGGTGGTGTAACTCGCTTGGCGGATCACCGAGCGTTGGTTGTCAATGAACTCCACTTCGGCGGCTTGTCCGTAGCCCCCGCTGCTGTAAAGCTCAAACGACGGTTGCTCAAATTTGCCTTGAAAGCTGTCCACTTTCAGATTCAACCGAGGCCCGGTGAACACACTCGTGGGCGTGCTGACCCGCACTTGGCCCGTGGCCTTCACCACGTCTTGGGTTTGGTCGTAGTCCACCCGGTCGGCTCGCAGGGCCAGGCCTGGGCGACGCACGCTGGCCTGCCCCTCGACCACCAAGTCCATGTCGGGCCGGGCGGTCATTTGTTGGCCGTTGACAAAGACAGCGCCCTCTGACTTTTGCCGATCAGAGACGCGTTCTTCCAGCAGGGGGCTGCTGCGCAAGGGCAATCCTGTGGGTTGCGCTTGGGCGCCGCTGAGGCCCAACGTCAACAAGGCGGCCGCCACAGCCGTCGCACAAGGGGCTATGGGGGTCTTGGGGGGCAACGGCAGAGATGGCGAGTCGAAAGGGGTGGCCAAAATGAACAACAGTCTTCAAGGAAACGCCCAGCGGTCAACACCGAAGTGACCCAGGGGCTTTGTAGAATGCGATTATCCATGAGCGCTCCCTCTTTATCCCCTATTTCTTCGTCTTCAGCCCATTCGGGGGTCACTTGGTCTGACCCAGCGCGTGAGGCCTTGTTTCAAACTTGGTTGGCGGGTGTGGCCCCCAGCCTAGGGCTTTTGCCCAACACCTTGCGCATCGCCTCGGCCGATGCCAGCTTTCGCCGTTACCTGCGGGTCGACACCGCGCAAGGGGACAGCCGCATCGTCATGGATGCGCCCCCGGATAAAGAAAACTCTGAGCCTTTTGTGCGTATCGCGGCCCTGATGAAAGAAGCGGGCCTGCGCGTGCCGGAAGTGTTGGCCTGGGATGCGCCGCATGGCTTCATGTTGCTGACCGATTTGGGCGATGCCACCTTGATGTCGGCGATCGATGCCGAGCGGCCACAAGCCAACCACGGGCTCTACATGCAAGCGGTGGAGGCTTTGGTGCAATGGCAATTGGCCTCGCGCCCCGGCATCTTGCCGCCGTATGACGAGGCTTTGTTGAAGCGCGAGCTGAGCCTGTTCCCCGACTGGTATCTCGGCCAACACCGCCAGATCCAACTGGCCCCAAAAGACCAAGAGACTCTGAACCACGCTTTTGCCTTGATCGTGCAACGCAACTTGGCCACGCCTCAGGTGTATGTGCACCGCGACTTCATGCCGCGCAACCTGATGATGCCCACGGGCCATGGCCCGGGCCACGATCGCTTGGGGGTGTTGGATTTTCAGGACGCCGTTTACGGCCCCTTGAGCTACGACATCGCCAGCCTGATGCGCGATGCCTTCTTGACGTGGGACGAAGACTTCGTGTTGGACATCACCATCCGTTATTGGGAAAAAGCCCGCAAAGCCGGACTGATGGACTTTGAAGATTGGCACAGCGACTTTGGCGCTTTTTACCGTGCGGTGGAGTGGATGGGGCTGCAACGCCACCTGAAGGTCGCAGGCATTTTTGCCCGATTGACTTTGCGCGATGGCAAGCCCAAATACTTGGCCGATGCGCCACGCTTCATTCAGTACATCCGCAAGACCTGTGACCGCTACCGTGAGTTGGGCCCCTTGCTCAAACTGATCGACGAGATCGAGGGCACCACCCCCGCAGTGGGATTTGCCTACGGGCGCATGTGACCATGCCCCGTTTTTATTGCCCGGCCCCGCTGGCCACTGGCTTGAGCCTTGAGTTGCCACCGGGCGCTGCGCGGCATGTGCAGGTGCTGCGCCTGCAACCTGGAGACAGCATCACGCTGTTCAATGGCGAAGGCGGTGAGTTTGCCGCCACCGTGACCCGCATGGGCCGCAGCGATGTAGAGGTGACCGTCGGCCCACACGCGGCAGTGGAAAGAGAAGCGAGCCGGGCCGTGCACGTGTTGGCCGGCATCACTGCCAACGAGCGCATGGACTGGTTGGTCGAAAAAGCCACCGAGTTGGGCGTGGCCAGCATCACCCCGCTGGTGGCCGAGCGCAGTGTGCTCAAACTCAAAGGCGAACGGGCAGACAAAAAACGGGCGCATTGGCAAGGCATTGCCGTGGCGGCAGCGGAGCAATGCGGCCGCAACCGTGTGCCTGCGGTGCACCCTGCGGTGACCTTGGCCGAGTGGCTCAAGCAAGCCGCAGTCGGGGAACGCTGGGTTTTGTCTCTGTCGGACGGCACGCGTCCTGTGCCTGTCGGAGCGGGGGCCACCGCCGTCACGCTGTTGAGCGGTCCAGAGGGGGGCTTGAGCCCCGCCGAAGAAGCAGCGGCCTTGGCGGCCGGATTTAGCCCTGTCACCTTGGGCCCGCGTGTGTTGCGCGCTGAAACTGCGCCCCTCGCCGTGTTGGCGATGTTGAACTCTTAAGCTGGGAGGGTGGATTGGCCCCAGTGAGTGGCTGGCTTTATAAGTGGCAAGCGATACACTGGTCTTCATGAATGCCAATTTGATCTTGCTCACCCTCTGCCAGGGGCTTTTCTTCACCAACAACGTGACCTTCATCGCCATCAATGGTTTGGTGGGTTTGTCTCTGGCGCCTTTGGGTTGGATGGCCACTTTGCCCGTCATGGGCTATGTGGTGGGTGGCGCGCTTTCGACCGGTTTGGTGGCCAAAAGCCAGTCGCTGTGGGGCCGCAAAGTGTCGTTTCAGCTGGGTCTGGCGGTGGCCTTGTTCTCTGCCCTCTTGGCCGCTTATGCGGCCTACAGTCACAACTTCTGGTTGCTCGTGGCGGCCACGGTCATCGCGGGTTATTACAGTGCCAACGGCCAGTTGTACCGGTTTGCGGCGGCCGAATTGGCGGCAGACCGTTTTCGTGAAAAAGCCGTCTCGTTGGTCTTGGCGGGCGGTTTGATCGGGGCCATCGTGGGGCCCAATTTGGCCTCGCGCACGCGCACGCTCTACGACACCCCATTTTTAGGGGCTTATTTGGCCTTGGGCATCGTGGCGCTCTTGGCCATGGGGTGCATGGCCTGTATCCGATTTCCTGCCGCCCCAGCCCGCAAGAGCGGCGAGAGCGCAGGACGGCCCCTGGCCGAAATCATGCGCCAGCCGGTGTTCATTGTGGCCGCAGCTGCTGCCGCGCTGAGCTATGGCGTGATGAATTTGCTGATGGCGGCCACCCCTTTGGCCATGCAGGTGTGCGGCTTCAGTTTTGACGATGCCGCGCTGGTGCTGGAGTGGCACGTGATTGGCATGTTCGCACCCGGTTTTTTCACCGGTCACTTGATCAAAAAGTTTGGCACTTTGCCGATCATGGGAGTGGGGGTGGCACTCAACTTTGCCTGCATCGCTTTGGCCCTGTCTGGGCTTGAGTTGCAGCAATTTTTGGTGGCTTTGTTTTTGCTGGGGGTGGGCTGGAACTTTTTGTTCACCGGCAGCACCACCTTGGGCCTGCAGGCCTGGACGCCCGTAGAAAAAGACCGGGGTCAAGCGGCCATTAATTTTTTTGTCTTTGCCACCATGGCCTTGACCTCATTCGCCTCCGGTGCATTGGTCACCACGCAAGGCTGGACATGGCTCAATGTGGGCTCTTTGGTGCCCGTGGCCTTGACGGCGGGTGCGTTGATGTGGATGGCCGTCAAGCAGAAAAGCGTGCCAGTAACCAATCCTTGAGCACCGCGAACACCTGATCGGCTTCAGGGTCGTTAAAAATCTCGTGGTACATGGGCGCAAAGCACTGGGCTTGCACCGTGCTGGCGGGAGCGCTTTGCGCAAAGCGGGCGCTGGCCTGCGCATCCACCAAGTGGTCTTGCCCGGCATACAAGAGCAATGTGGGGACCGTCCACTCTGCGGCGTGGGCCACGGTATCGGCGCCGTTTTGCAAAATCCAAGCGGCCAAACCAGCTGAAATGCGCCGATGCACCAGCGGGTCTGCGGTGTAGGCCTTCACCACCTCAGGGTCTCGCGCGACAAACTCGGGCTTTAACCCGTTGTCCACTTGCAAGTGGGGCCACATGCGCGGCAAAGTGGCCAGCAATAATTTTTGCACCCAGTTCGGCGACGCGCCCAAAGCCGGCGAAGACAAAATGGCCGCGTCGACCGGCCGCAGCCCTTCGGCCAGCGCGCGTGCCACCACCAAACCACCCATGCTGTGGCCCAGCAAGATGAGAGGGCTGCTGGCCCCTGCGTTGTGCTGCCTGGTGTCGTCAATGACCCGACACAAATCGGCTTGCAAACTGCCAGGCCGCAGCAGGTCGCCACGCGCCCCATCGGAATGGCCGTGGCCTTGCTGGTCATATGCCCGCACTGAAAACCCCCAACTGTTCAAGCGCTGCGCCACGCCGGCATGGCGCCCCGCGTGTTCGCCCAGCCCGTGCACCAGCAACACGGTGCCCAAGTGGTGCGGGCTTGCCACGGGCCAGTCATAAACAGCCAGCTGACCGGCTTCGCCGGGCAAATACAAAGGGGCAGACAGGGGCTGAACGGCGCGCATGGCGGGGGCCTTCAGGGCATCCGCGCCATGACTTCGGCCACAGCTGCCGTGAGTTTTTTGGCATAAGGCACATGCAAAAACTCGTTGGGCCCGTGTGCGTTGCTCTTGGGCCCCAGCACCCCGCACACCATCATTTGCGCTTGGGGGAAGCCGGCGCTCAACATGTTCATGAGCGGAATCGTGCCGCCTTGACCGATGTAGCCAACCGGCGCGGCAAAGTGCGCTTGGCTGGCGCTGTTCAGCGCTTGCTCAAACCAAGGCAAAGTGGCCGGCGCGTTCCAACCGGTCGCGCCGCCGCCCGCTTCAAAGGTCACCTTGGCTTGGTAAGGGGCGTTGTCTTCCAGCAAGGCTTTCATTTCGGCCACCGCCTGGGCTGCATCCACCAGTGGTGGCAAGCGCAGACTCAGTTTGAATGCGGTGTAGGGGCGCAGCACATTGCCCGCGTCTTTCAGCGCTGGAAAACCATCGGCGCCGGTCACGCTCAAGGTGGGAGTCCATGTGCGGTTGAGCAAAGCTTGGGTGGGGTCGGTGGTGGTGGGCAAAGCAAAAGCCGTGGCCCCACCGCAGTCGTAGTGCGCCCACGGAAAGCGCTTGTAGACCTCGTCTCCCAAAATCGCCGCGGTGGCTTGGGCTTGCGCCAAGCGTTCGGCGGGCACCTCGCAGTGAAAGCTGGCGGGCAGCAAGCGACCGGTGGCGCTGTCTTCGAGTCGGTCGAGCACTTGCCGCATGATGCGAAAACTGGAAGGCACCAGCCCCGAGGCATCCCCCGAGTGAATGCCCTCTGTCAGCACCTCTACTTTGAGGGTGCCGCTGGCCATGCCGCGCAGGCTGGTGGTCAGCCAGAGTTGGTCGTAGTTGCCGGCGCCGCTGTCCAGGCAAATCACCAGACCCACATCGCCCAATCGGGTGCGCAAGGCGTCCACATAAGGCAGCAAGTCATACGAGCCAGATTCTTCGCAAGTCTCGATCAAACCCACGATGCGCGGGTGCGGTGTGTTTTGGCTTTTCAGCGCTTGAATTGCGGCCACGCTGGCGTAGACCGCATAGCCATCGTCGGCGGCGCCCCGGCCATACAGCTTGCCGTCTTCCAGCACGGGGGTCCACGGACCCAGGTCGTTGCGCCAGCCATTGAATTCGGGTTGTTTGTCCAAGTGGCCGTACATCAAGACGGTTTGGCCCGAGCCCTCACTGGCCGCGCGGGTGGCAGCCACTTCAAAGAACAAGACCGGGGTGCGCCCGGGCAGCTGGATGATCTCCAGTTTCAGACCTTCCACCTTTTGCGCCTCAACCCACTGGGCGGCGCGGCGCAGCACCGTTTCAATGTGGCCGTGTTCTGACCATTGCGCATCAAAGGCCGGTGATTTGGCCGGAATCTCGATGTACTGCTTCAACTCGGGGAGGATGCTGCGGTCCCAGCGTTCGGTCACCTCGGTCAAGGCGCGGACGCTGTCCATCAAGTTGGCAGGCAAATCACGGTGCAGAGGAGCGTTCATTTGACAAATTCCGATCAAGAGTCAACAACAAATCCACTGTAACGCGTTTGGGAAAGTTCAGTGGCAGAATGGCCCGGCTTTGAAATTGATTTTGATCATTTCGAAAAATTAGATGCAGCCGCGCAGACCCGACAGCCATGGCGCGAACGGTGGCATCCCAGGTGGTGGCAGCATCAGGCAAATCTTCTTGCTGCGGAGGCTGAGCATGGCTTGCATTCTCAATGGCGGCGGTAACTTGTACACCCGCGTGACGGTGGGGGCGGTGCTGTTGGCGGCCGGTTCGGCTTCGCGCATGGGGCGTCGGCCCAAATGCTTGTTGGAGTTGGACGGGGTGCCGCTCATCCGTCGCCAGTGGCTTGCTCTGTCGGGCGCGGGTGTAGACGAAGTGGTGGTGGTGCTCGGCCATTACGCCGATCGCATCGAAGAGGTGGTGAAAGAGTTTCCAGTCACCTTGGTGCGCAACCCCGACCCCGATGCCGGACAAATCTCCTCGCTGCGTTTGGGCTTGCAAAGTCTGTCTCAAAAAATGGATGCGGTGTTGGTGGCGTTGGCCGACCAGCCGCTCATCCACTCGCAGGACATCAATGACCTGATTGGCGCTTACAAAAAGCGCCCCGCAGGGACCCAAGTGGTGCAACCCACGGTGGACGGGTTGCCCGGTAATCCGGTGATGTTCAGCAATGAAGTGCGGGAACAAATTTTGGCGGGCGATGCCCACATCGGCTGTCGGCAATGGCAAGCGGCCCACCCTGAACAAGTGCACCCCTGGAGCAGCAGCAACAGCCGCTATCGCACCGATGTCGATACGCCCGAAGACATCGAAGCTTTGGCGGAACGCACAGGACATCGGCTCAAGTGGCCGGCTGATCTTTTGAATGGAGACCCCGCATGAACAGCATTGACATCGATGTGATCCGCACCGCCCTCGATTGGCAAAGCCGGGGACATCGCGTGGTGATGGGCACCGTGGTGCGCACCTGGGGCTCGGCGCCCCGTCCACCGGGTTCGCTCATGATCGTTCGGGGTGATGGCCAGGTTGCTGGCTCGGTCTCGGGTGGTTGCATTGAAGACGATTTGATTCGCCGCGTCGCCGCCGGCGAGCTGGCCATGCGTTTGCCCGAAACCACCACCTATGGCCAAACTGCCGAAGAGATGCGCCGCTTTGGACTGCCTTGCGGCGGCTCGGTGCAAGTGGTGCTAGAGCCTCTGTCGCCGCAATCGCAGCTGCGTGAGTTGTTGGTGCACATCGAGCAACACCAGCGTGTTGAAAGGCGTCTGGACATGGCCACTGGCATGGTGCGCATGGCCGCCGCGCCAGCCGGCGACAAGCTGCAATTTGACGGAGAAAGCCTGACCACCGTGCACGGGCCACGCCTGCGTTTGTTGGTCATTGGCGGCGGTCAGTTGTCGCGTTACTTGGCGGCCATGGCCGTCATGTTGGACTACCAAGTCACGGTGTGCGAGCCGCGCGTGGAATACCACGAGGGCTGGGAAACCATGGCCGGCGTGACCTTGTCAACCCAAATGCCCGATGACTTGGTGTTGGCCATGCGCCTCGACCACAACAGCGCTGTGGTGGCGGTGACGCATGACCCCAAGTTGGACGATTTGGCCCTGATGGAGGCCCTGCGCACACCCGCCTTTTATGTGGGCGCATTGGGCTCGCTGCACAACAACCAGCAGCGCCGCAAGCGCTTGCTCGAGTTTGATGTCACAGAAGAAGAAGTGCGTCAGCTGCACGGCCCGGTGGGCTTGAATTTGGGCGCCTTGACGCCGCCTGAGATCGCCATGAGCATCGTGGCCGAAATGACCGCCATGCGGCGTGGCACCGATTTGAGCCAAGCCCTCAGCAATTGGTCAGGCTCAAAAACCACTTGCAGCTTGAGCTGAGCCCTACAGGTAAGGCTGCACCCAGCCCAAGCCTCGCGAGGTGCCCCCCGCAGTGGCATCGGCCGGGTTGTATTCGCAGCCGATCCAGCCATGCCAGCCGCACTCGGCAGAGACCTTGTCGATGGTCTTGAAAATGTGCGCCCAGTTCACTTCGCCCGTGCCAGGTTCGTGGCGGTGCGGCACTTCGGCAATTTGGAAATGCCCCACCCGGCCTGTCGGCAAGTACTGTGCAATCTTGCTGCTCAAGTCGCCTTCCACAATTTGGCAGTGGAACAAATCCATTTGCACTTTCACATGCGCAGCACCCACGGCCTGCACGATGCGGTGGGCATGGTCTTGTCGGTTCAGGTGAAAGCCAGGCACGCTGCGGGGGTTGATCGGCTCGATCAACACCTCGCGCCCGGCCTTGGCCGCTTCGCCAGCGGCCCATTTCAAGTTGGCCACCAAGGTGGCGTCGGCGACTTCGGCGCTGGCACCCTCGGCGCGCAAGCCCACCATGGCGTGAATGCGTGGGCAGTCCAGCACTTCGGCATACGCCAAGGCCTGCGCAAAGCCGGTGCGGAACTCGGCTTCACGTCCGGGCACACTCGCGGTGCCCCGGCTGCCGCTCTCCCAGGCCTGCGCAAAGCCGGCAGTGTCGGTGCCCCCCGAGGGGGTGTTGAACAACACCTGCTGCAAACCATGGGCGCGCAAACGGGCGGCCAATTCTGCAGAGGGATATGCATAAGGAAACAAATACTCCACGGCCTTGAAGCCGTCTTTGGCCGCCGCTTCAAAGCGGTCCAGAAACGGCAAGTCGGGGTACATCATGCTGAGGTTGGCGGCAAAACGAGGCATCGGTTTTCTTTCTAGAAACGAGGGGCAGACGGCCTTTACCAACGCGCGCCAAAGGTCTGCCGCAGTTCATCCAAATCACTCGCCTTCAGCGGCGCAGCGCTGGGCTGCAGCAGCATCAGCCGAGCGGTTTCTTCTAACTCTTCCAGTGTGGCCATGGCCGCTTGCGGGCTGTCGTGCCAGACATTGGGGCCCAAGCGCGGCAGCATCACGGCGCGGATCGGGGTGCCTTGCGCGGCGTGTTGTCGAATCAGTGCGGCCACCTCTTTGGCGGCATCAGGGCTGCCGGGGCGGTGGTAGCGCAGCAGCGGCACATGGCCCACTTTCATGACAAAGTAAGGCGTGATGGGCGGCAGCAATTCGGGTCCATGCGCATGCAAGCTGAGCGCCACGCAATGCGTGCTGTGGGTGTGGATCACGCAGCGGGTATGCGTGTCGTGCTCGCAGGCGGCGGAGTAAATTTGCCGATGCAAAGCCAAGGTTTTGCTGGCTTTGTCGCCACTGATCTGTTGGCCCTGCAAGTCCAGTTTGGCCAGACTTTCGGCTTGCAAAAAACCCAGGCAGACATCGGTGGGCGTGATCAAAAAACCATCGTCCAGCCGCACGCTGATGTTGCCCGCTGTGGCGTGCACATAGCCGCGCTCAAACAGGCTGCGGCCGACACGGCAGATTTCTTCACGGGCTTGGTGTTCGGTCAGGTTCATGCCATCACTTTAAAGGCTTTGGTGAAAAAATCTTCACTGCCAAAGTTGCCCGATTTCAGCGCAATGTGCACGCCAGCCGATGCGGTGGGGGCGTAACACCAAGGCACGCCAGGATCGATTTGCGGGCCAATTTGCAATTGCAGCAGCGACAGCGCTTGCACGCACGCGCCCGAGGTCTCGCCACCGGCCACCACCAACTGTTGCACCCCTAAAGCGACCAAGCCACGCGCCACTTCGGCCAGGGCGTGTTCAACCAACGCACCGGCTTGCGCCACGCCCAGTTGGTCTTGCACGTGTTTGACCGATGCAGGCTCGGCCGTGGAATACACCAGCACCGGACCCTCTTTGAGGTGCGGTGCGGCCCAGGCCAACACCTGCTGCACCACCGAGGCTGTTTGCCCCTGCATCAGGCTCGTGGGATCGATCAAGCGGGCGGGCCGACCGCTGGCAATGAAGTGCGCCACTTGGGCATTGGTGGCCACCGAGCAACTGCCCGAGACCACCGCTTGCAAGCCTTTCGCGGGGGGCAATTGGCTGGCTTGCGCTGAGGGCGACAAACCAAAATTGGCCGGCAGCCCAATCGCCACGCCCGAACCGGCGGTGACCAAGGGCAGGTCTTGCAAAGCGGGTCCAAGCCGGTGCAGGTCGGCGTTGCTGGTGGCATCCACAACCGCCACCCCCACGCCCTCGGCGCGCAGTGCTTGGATGCGTGCCCCAATCGCCTGTGGCCCTTGGCTCACGGTGGTGTGGTCGATCAAACCGACCTTGCGCCGTGTCTGGGCTTGCATCACGCGCACCAAGTTCGAATCGGTCATGGGCGTGAGCGGGTGGTTTTGCATGCCGCTTTCGTGCAACAGCACGGGGCCTGCAAAAAGATAGCCCTTGAAGACGGTGCGCCCGTTGTCAGGAAAAGCCGGCGTGGCAATGGTGAAGTCGGTGCCCAAGGCGTCCATCAGCGCTTCGGTCACCGGGCCGATATTGCCTTCGGGCGTGCTGTCAAAGGTTGAGCAATATTTGAAATAAATTTGTGTGGCCCCTTGCGCTTGCAGCCACTGGAGGGCGTTGAGCGATTGCTCAATCGCCTCCGCGGGCGCGATGGTGCGTGACTTGAGCGCCACCACCACGGCATCGACCTCAGCGGCCAAGGGCGCATCGGGGACCCCAATGGTTTGCACCACCCGCATGCCCGCGCGCACCAAGTTGTTGGCCAGGTCGGTGGCGCCCGTGAAGTCGTCGGCAATGCAACCGAGTTTCAAAGCGCTCATGCATTCCCCTTGGGCAGTTCAATGCCCGGAAAGATTTTGATGACCGCGCTGTCGTCTTCTTTGGCAAAGCCTGCGGTGCTGGCTTGCATGAACATTTGGTGGGCCGTGCTCGACAGTGGCAGCGGAAACTTGCTGGAGCGGGCCATGTCCAACACGATGCCTAAATCTTTCACAAAAATATCCACCGCCGACAAGGGCGTGTAGTCCGCCGCCAGCACATGGGCCATGCGGTTTTCAAACATCCAGCTGTTGCCCGCACTGTGCGTGATGACTTCGTACAAGGCCGCAGGGTCAACGCCCTCACGCAGGCCCAGCGCCATGGCCTCGGCCGCAGCGGCGATGTGCACGCCCGCCAGCAACTGGTTGATGATTTTCACTTTGCTGCCCGCTCCAGCGCTGTCGCCCAGCTTGTAGACCTTGGCGGCCATGGCGTTCAAAAACGACTCGGCCAAGGCATAAGCCTCGGGCTTACCAGCGGTCATCATGGTCATCTGGCCGCTGGCCGCTTTGGCGGCGCCGCCCGAAATCGGCGCATCGATGTAGCGCAAGCCCATCGACTCTAGGCGTGCCTCCAGCGCGACCGACCCATTGGGGTCGACGGTGGAGCACATCACAAACACACTGCCCGGCTTCATGCTGGCGGCGCAACCGGGCGTCTGGCCATCGCCAAACAACACGCTTTCGGTTTGCGCGGCGTTCACCACCACCGAGACCACCACATCACAGGCCGCACCCAGCGAGGCCAGCGTGTCGTGCGCCACGCCGCCGTCTTTGGCAAAGGCGGCCGCTACGTCGCGGCGCACATCAAATACCTGCACCTTGTGCCCGGCGCGCCGCAACGACTGCGCCATGCCCGAGCCCATCGCGCCCAAGCCAATCAATCCCACTGTGCTCATGTTTTGTTCTCCATCAATCGCGCATGCCAAGCAGGGCTGCGCATGCGGCAAATCTCATTCCAAAGTGATCTTGGCGTAGGCCGCGACACGCTTCCATTGCGCGGTGTCGGCTTGCATAAAAGCGGCCATGCCTTGCGCATTCACCCAGGTTGGCTCGGCGCCCGCTTTTTGCATGGCCGACTTCACCTCGGCTAGGTTGGCCACACGCTCCAAGGCCTGCTCTAGCTTTTGCTGAATGGGCGCGGGCAAGCCGGCGGGGGCCGCCAAGCCAAACCAAGCAAACACCTGATAGCCCTTGACGCCAGCTTCTTCCATGGTGGGCACGTTGGGCAAAACGCTGCTGCGCTGCGGTGTGGTGACCGCCAGCGCCTTGAGCTTGCCGCTGTTGATCAAGCCCAAAGCCGACGGCAAGTTGTCAAACATCAGGTTGACTTCATCGGCCATCACGGCGGTCAGCCCTGCCGCCGCACCGCGGTAAGGAATGTGGGTCACAAACAAGCCGGACTGGCTTTTGTACAGCTCGGCACTCAGGTGCAAGGACGTGCCCTGCCCGTTGGAGGCGTAATTGAGTTGGCCGGGTTTGGCCTTGATGCGCGCTGTCAAATCGGCCACAGACTGGATGCCCGAACTCGGGTTCACCACCAGCACATTGGGCACCCGACCGAGCAGGCCCACGGGGGCAATTTGCTCGGGTTTGTAGGGCAACTTGGCATACAGCGCAGGACTGATCGTGAGGGGCGGCGAAGCCATCAACAGGGTGTAACCATCGGCGGCAGCGCGCGCGGCTTCGGCGGCCCCCAAGTTGCCGCCGGCCCCGGGTTTGTTGTCGATGACGATCGACTGGCCCAGCTCTTGCGCCAGTTTGGGAGCCACCAAGCGGGCCATGTTGTCGACCAGACCACCGGGCGGAAAAGGCACCACCAGTTTGATTGGGCGTACCGGCCAAGTTTGTGCCGCAACGGGCGTTGTCAAGACGGGCGTGGCCGCCACCACAAGGGTGGCCAAGGTGATCCAGTGTCTGCGCTGCATGGGGGCTCCTGATGATTGATCAGGTCATCATACAAATTTTGACCGACCTTCACATCAGGGTGAACACGGGGCACCAGCCCTCGCTCAGTGAAAGGTGTACCCGTCCATGGCAATCACATGGTCACTGATGCCCCTGAAAAATGGCACGGCTTGCGCGCCCTCGCCTGCTGCACCCATGGCTGTAAACAAGGGCAACAGGTGTTCATCCGTGGGGTGCGCGCTTTGGCCCGCAGCTTGTTGGCGGTAGGCCAATAGGCCGGACACATCGTTTTGTGTCAGATGGTCGTGAATCCAGTCTGCAAAGGTCTGCACATAGGCCGGTGTGCCGCCGCCTTGCATGCTGACGCGCATGAAGTCTCGCAAGTTGTGCGTGATGTTGCCCGAAGCAATGACCCACACCCCCTGCTGAGAAAGCCCGCTTAGGGCTTGGCCCACGCGGTAGGCGTGTTCGGGCCCCAGGTGGCTTTGCACCGACAGGGGCACCACCGGAATGCCCGCTTCAGGAAACATCTGACGCAAAGGGATCCAAGCCCCGTGGTCGAGTCCGCGCGTTGGGTCTTGCGCCACCGGCAAGCCGGCTTGTTGCAGCGCTTGGACGACCTCGGCCGCCACATCGGGACTGCCCGGCGCGGGGTACTGCATGTCATACAGACGCGGGTCAAAGCCACCAAAGTCGTGAATCGTTTCGGGCTGATTGGCAAAGCCCACGGTCGGTATGGCGGTTTCCCAGTGCGGACTGACCACCACAATGGCCCGGGGCTTTCCCATTTGGCCGGCCACTTGGCGCATCGCCGCCCCGGCCGCACCGGGGTGCAATGCGAACATGGGTGAGCCGTGAGGGACAAAAAGGACGGGACGCAAAGAAGTCATGGCAGGAGAGGAAAAAGTAAGACCGGTCAGGTCAGTCAAGTGGGTCGAGCAAGATGAACAGCGTTGAAGCAAAAGCGCTGAAAGGACAGTACTGAATGAACAGTGCTGAAGAAGCCTTGATTGTCGCGGGCTTGACCGCTTATTGCACAAAGTACGACACAATTTACCGAATGCACAGCCCTTTTTTCTGTGCCCTTCGCTTGGAAGACCTGCCATGACCTACCCGCACACCCGACTCTTCATCAACGGCGAATGGTGCGATGCCGAAAGCGGCCGCACCTTGCCCGTCTTCAATCCCGCGACGGGCCTTGAGATTGGCCGTTTGGCCCACGCCGGAGTGCCTGACCTCGAGCGAGCCGCCCAAGCCGCACAAAAAGGTTTTGAGTTGTGGCGTGACACGCCCGCCAACGAACGCAGCGCGATCATGCGCAAAGCCGCGGCGCTGATGCGCGAGCGCGCGCCGCAAATTGCCGAATTGTTGACCCAAGAGCAAGGCAAGCCATTGGCTGAGGCCAAGGTGGAGGCGATGTCGGCCGCCGACATCATCGAATGGTTTGCCGAGGAAGGTCGGCGTGTTTATGGCCGCATCGTGCCGCCGCGCAACATTCAAGTGCAGCAACAAGTGCTCAAGTTGCCGGTGGGTCCTGTGGCCGCTTTCACACCGTGGAACTTCCCGATCAACCAAGCCGTGCGCAAAATGTCCGCCGCCTTGGCCACGGGGTGCTCCATCATCGTCAAGGCCCCCGAAGAAACTCCGGCGGCACCCGCCGAGTTGATCCGCGCCTTTCATGATGCAGGCGTGCCTGCGGGCGTCATTGGGCTGGTCTATGGCACACCGGCCGAAATTTCGAACTACCTGATTGCGCATCCCTTGATTCGCAAAATCACCTTCACCGGGTCCACGCCAGTGGGCAAGCAATTGGCGGCCTTGGCGGGGCAGCACATGAAGCGTGTGACCATGGAGTTGGGCGGCCACGCGCCGGTGATCTTGGCCGAAGACGCCGACATTTCCCTGGCCCTGAAAACCGCCGGTGCGGCCAAGTTTCGCAATGCCGGTCAAGTTTGCATTTCGCCCACGCGCTTTTTGGTGCACCACACTCTGGCCGAAGAATTTGCACAGCGTTTTGCCGAGCAAGCGCAAGCCTTGAAGGTGGGCGATGGCCTGAGCGCTGGTGTTCACATGGGGCCGTTGGCCAACGAGCGGCGCTTGCAAGCCATGCAGGCCATCGTGCAAGACGCGCGGGCCAAAGGCGCCAAAGTGTTGACGGGTGGCGAGCGCATAGGCACGCAAGGCAATTTCTTTGCACCCACCGTGTTGTCGCATGTGCCGCTGAACGCCGATGTGGTCACGCACGAGCCCTTTGGCCCGATTGCAGCGGTGCGCAGTTTTGAAAACATCGAAGATGCGATTGCCGAAGCCAACCGCCTGCCGTTTAGTCTGGCCGGTTATGCCTTCACCAACGCCATGAAGACCCTGCATCTGTTGAGCCAGCGTCTCGATGTCGGCATGTTGTGGGTCAACCAACCTGCAGCGCCGTGGCCTGAGTTGCCTTTTGGCGGCATGAAAGATTCGGGCTATGGCTCTGAGGGCGGCCCGGAGGCTTTAGAGGCTTACTTGAACAGCAAAACGGTGTCGGTGTTCAACGCCTGATGAGGCTCTGGCCCTAGGTCAAAGGCCTTGGGCCTTGGGCCTTGGAGCTTGGAGCTTTGAACTAAGGCCGTGTTGCAGAGGCCTTTGAGGCTTCAGGGCCGGCTGAGTTCCAGGCGCGAGAGGTCAAAGCCTGCGCTGGCCAATTGGCCTCGGAGTTGTTGCAAGGTGGCATCCGGCAATTGCGGGGTGCGCGACAAGATCCACAGATACTCGCGTTGCGGTTCGCTCACCACCACCCATTGGTAGTTCGGGTCTAGCTCAATGATCCAGTAATTCCCCCACAGCAGGGGAATGAACGACAACCATTCGGGTGCAAAGCGCACTTGCAAACGTGGCGATGTGGGGCCGCCTATTTGGCGCGCCGCCCCCAGCGCTTCGCTCCATTCGCCTTTGTCGGTTTTGCAACGGTTCAGCACTTGCACTTGGCCATTGGCTTGCAGGCTGTAGATGGCCTGGGTGCTGCTGACGCATTTTTTTTGAAACCAGTTGGGGTATTTGGCGATCTCGTACCACGTGCCCATGTAGCGCGCGATATCGACGGCGGGCACCGTGGTCAGGGGTGGCGGTGCCGCTGGGGTTTGTGCCCATGCCGTTGACGCGCCCCAGCAAAAGCCAAGCAGCAGAAGAAAAGTCTTGATCATGGGGTGTCTCGGGTTGTGGCGTGTGAATGGGCGCTGCCTTTGAGGGTACAGGTTTGTCTCTGTCAGTGTTGTAAACCCTTGACCAAGGGTTGCGCCAGGCGCTCACCTTCTTGCTGCCAAAAGTCGGGGGGCGCGCCCTGAATGCGGCGAATGGCGTTGCCCATGTGCGCCGCCGCCGCGTGCCGCGCCGCCTCGACATCGCCCGCTTGCACGGCGTGCAAGATGGCTTGGTGTTCGGTCTGCACTTCGGCCGCAAAGTCCATGCGGCGGGCCTCGTTGGCGCGGGTCACTTGGGTGGCGCCATGCAAAAACTGGCCCAAATATTCGAGTGTCTGAATCAAAAAGGGGTTGCGCGCGGCATCTGCAATGGCCCGGTGAAACTTCACATCTTCCGCCACGCCATTGCTGCCCGCTTTCACCGCGGTGTCCAGCGCCTTGACGGCATTTTTGATGGCCCGAATATCGCTGGCCGTGCGGCGTTGCGCGGCCAAGGCGGCCACTTCGGCTTCGAGGGCGCGGCGCACCTCCACCATTTGAATTACGGCCTCTTGCGATGCCGCATGCCGCGATTCAAAGTTGAGTGGGGCAAAGGGCAGTTTTGCGTTGACAAACACGCCGCTGCCCTGACGCGAATCGACCAAGCCCAAGGACTTCAGTCGCGACACCGCTTCACGCACCACCGTGCGGCTGACCTGAAACTGCGTCACCAATCGGGCCTCGGTGGGCAACTTGTCGCCGGGCAACAGCCGGCCTTGTTTGATCTCGGCGGTCAGTTGCTCGGCCACTTGGTCAGACAAGCGCGCGCCACTCGAAACGGGGGTGAAATGTTGGACCATAAAGTTGTCATACAAAAGACAAGCTTTGAGCATACACAAAAGGCGATGCGCGCTTAAAATTACGCATAGGTAAATTCATTTATCTATAGTAAATTACGCTTTGTCGCACCGACGGGTGCTTTTCTCATGGCCGGAGACCACGCATGGGTGCCTACATCAACCCCATTTATCCCTACAAGTCGCCTGCCGACTTGATGTCCACGCCGCCGCAGCGCAAGCCTTTGATCGTGATTGGCGCTGGCCCCGTGGGCTTGGCGGCCGCTATCGATGCGCGACTGCAAGGCCTTGAGGTGTTGGTGTTGGACGATGACAAAACCGTCTCGGTCGGCTCGCGTGCGGTGTGCTACGCCAAACGCTCGCTCGAGATATTGGACCGTTTGGGCATCGCCGAGCAAGCGTGCCAGATGGGCGTGAGCTGGAACATTGGCCGCACTTTTTTAGAGCAAGACGAGGTGTACCAGTTCAACCTGGTGCCCGATGCGGGACACAAGCGCCCGGGCATGATCAATTTGCAGCAGTACCACGTGGAAGAAATGCTGATCGCCCGTGCCTTGTCCTTGGGCGCCGATATCCGCTGGCAACACAAAGTCACCGCCGTCACGCCGGCCGAGACGCACGCCAGTCTGCGGGTTGAAACGCCCGATGCCACTTTTGATATTGAAGCCGATTGGCTGGTGGTGGCCGATGGCGCGCGCAGTCCCGTGCGACGGCATTTGGGCTTGGACATCGAGGGTCGTGTGTTCCAAGACCGCTTTCTGATTGCCGATGTGATCATGAAAGCCGACTACCCCGCCGAGCGTTGGTTTTGGTTTGACCCTCCTTTTCACCCCAACCAAAGCGTGTTGCTGCACAAGCAAAGCAACAACGTGTGGCGCATCGACTTTCAGCTGGGTTGGGATGCCGATCCTGAGGAAGAAAAGAAGCCCGAGAAAGTCATCCCGCGCCTGCAAGCCATGCTCGGAGACGATCGTCCCTTTGAGTTGGAGTGGGTCAGCATTTACACCTTTCAGTGCCGCCGCATGACCGATTTTCGGCATGGCCGCGTGCTGTTTGTGGGCGATGCGGCGCATCAGGTGTCGCCCTTTGGCGCGCGCGGCGCCAACTCGGGCTTTCAAGATGCCGACGACCTGATGTGGAAATTGGCCTTGGTGATCCAAGGCCGGGCGCATGAAAGATTGCTCGACAGTTATGCGCTGGATCGGCAATTTGCAGCCGATGAAAACATCTTGAACTCGACGCGCTCGACCGACTTCATCACGCCGAAAAGCCGCACCAGCAAAACCTTTCGCAACCAAGTGCTGGCGCTGGCCAAGCACCATCCCTTTGCCCGCAAATTGGTCAACTCGGGCCGCTTGTCGGTGCCCTCGTTTTTGACGCAGTCGGTGCTCAACACGCCCGACACCGAGGTCTTTCAGGGCCAGATGGTGCCGGGCGCACCGATGGACGACGCCCCTGTGCAGCGGATGTTTGAGCAAGGGCAAGGGCAAGCCGGGTGGTTGCTCGACCACATGGGCCAGGGTTTTCAGGCCCTGCTGTTTGTCGACGCCGCTCCCTCGGCAGAGACGCTGGCCACATTGCAAGCCCTGCAACAAAGCCCTGTGCCGGTGCACACCACGTTGGTGTCTTCGCACGCCTTGGTCGTGCCGGGTTGGCCGGTCTTGGTGGACACCGAAGGGCGCATGGCCCAACGGTACGATGGCCAAGCAGGCACCACCTATTTGGTGCGGCCAGACCAACACGTGGTGGCGCGCTGGCGCCGATTTGATGGCCCGCTGTTGCAGGCCGCGTTGCAACGCGCCATTGGCGGTCATGCGCCCGCGCATTGAACAGCAGCAAGGAATGACATGAGCACGGCATTGAAAACAGACCCCAACTTCCACGAAGCGGGGCGCCGCTTTTTCAGAGACTTTTCACCGGGTGACGAGTTTTATGACCACCTGATTGCCGCACACAACGGCCTGACTGACGAGCAAAGCGAAGCCCTCAACGCGCGCTTGATCTTGCTGTTGGCCAACCACATTGGCGACTTGAAAGTGTTGCGAGAGGCGCTGCAGGCGGCGCGCGCTGGAGGCTAAGCAGCCGCCCCGGCGCGCTCAGCTGCGCTGCAATTTGTAGACCGCTGTGCCCGCCATCAGGTTGGGCCACGTGCGGACCTCTTGGCCGTTTTGCAGGCCAAATGCATCCATCACCTGAAGCTGATTTTTGCGCGCCAAGTCACCAAAGTCAGCAAAGGTGCCGACGCGGATGTTGGGCGTGTCGTACCACTGGTAAGGCAGGCGTTTGGTCACGGGCATGCGGCCTTGCACCACACTCAGGCGGTTGAACCAGTGCGCAAAGTTGGGGAACGGCACAACGCCCACTCGGCCCACACGCACGGTTTCGCGCAACATGGTTTCGGCATTGCGCAAGTGCTGCAAGGTGTCGATTTGCAGCACCACATCGAAAGACTGGTCGGCAAACAAGCTCAGGCCTTCGTCCAGGTTGAGCTGCAACACATTCACGCCCCGTTGCACGCAGGCGTGCACATTGGCATCGCTCAGTTCGACCCCATAACCGGTGCAGGCCTTGTGTTGTTGCAAATAGGCCAGCAAGGCACCATCGCCGCAACCCAAGTCGAGCACCCGGGCGCCTTCGGGCACCAGACGGGCAATGGCTTGCATGATCAGCGGGTCGCTCATGCCGCACCTCCTTCGCGCAAGTCATCGGCCATGTTGTCAAAGTAAGAGCGCACCACCTTCAGGTAGCGCGCATCGTCCAACAAAAAGGCGTCGTGGCCGTGTGGCGCATCGATCTCGGCATAGCTGACATCGCGGCGGTTGTCCAACAAGGCTTTCACCATTTCGCGGCTTCGGGCCGGCGAAAACCGCCAGTCGGTGGTGAAACTGACCAGCAAAAATTTGCAACGGGCGCGGCTGAATGCCGCCGACAAATCACCGCCATGCGCGCGCGCAGGGTCAAAGTAGTCCAGTGCGCGGGTGATCAGCAAATAGGTGTTGGCGTCAAAGTACTCGCTGAATTTGTCGCCTTGGTAGCGCAGGTAGCTTTCGATCTGAAACTCCACCTCTTGCGTGGAATATTTGTAGCCCGTGGCGTTGTGTGTGACGGCTTCGCGCAACTGCCGGCCAAACTTTTCGTTCATCACATCGTCGCTCAAGTACGTGATGTGTCCAATCATGCGGGCAATGCGCAGGCCTCGTTTGGGCACCACGCCGTGTTGGTAGAAGTGGCCGTCATGAAAATCGGGGTCAGTCACGATGGCGCGTCGCGCCACTTCGTTGAAAGCGATGTTTTCGGCGTTCAGGTTGGGCGCGCTGGCCACCACCACCGCGTGTTTCACGCGGTCGGGGTATTGCAGCGTCCAGCTCAAGGCTTGCATGCCGCCCAAACTGCCGCCCATCACCGCGGCGAGTTGTTCGATGCCCAGGGCATCCAGCAAGCGGGCTTGCGCGTTCACCCAGTCTTCTACAGTGACCACCGGAAAATCTGCGCCATACACGCGGCCCGTGTCAGGGTGCGGGTGCATGGGGCCGGTAGAGCCAAAGCACGAGCCCAGGTTGTTCACGCCAATGACAAAAAATTTGTCGGTGTCCACCGATTTGCCGGGCCCGATCATGTTGTCCCACCAGCCCCGGTTTTCGGGTTGGTCGGCGTACACGCCGGCCACATGGTGCGAGGCGTTCAGGGCATGGCAAATCAACACCGCGTTGGATTTGTCAGCGTTCAGCGTGCCATAGGTTTCGTAGCTGAGCGAATAGCCACGGATGGACGCTCCGCTTTGCAAAGGCAAGGCGGCTTCAAAGGTCATCGACTGTGGCGTGGCAATCAACTTCATGGTGCAAATAAAAAACCCGATAACGCTCAAGAAGCGATACCGGGTGGGTCCTGCCTCTTTAGCTGTATTTTGGGATCGGTGAGATTCCTGCGCCCGCAAGCTGGAGCAAATCGGCGCGCCGCCAGTATAAATCAGCCCCAGCCTAGGCCCAGCAAGGCCACAGTGCCCAGTACGGCAAAGATGGCCGCCGAGATCAGGTGCACCCAACGCAAGGGCACACGTCGGGTGATGGCTTCACCCAACCAAACCACCGGTGCGTTGGCCAGCATCATGCCCAGAGTGGTGCCCGTCACCACCATGAACCAGGCTTGGTATTGCGCGGCCAGCATGACGGTAGCGATCTGGGTTTTGTCGCCCATTTCGGCCAGAAAGAACGCCACCACCGTGGTCAAAAACACGCCAAAGCGGGGGGCCTTGTCGACTTCTTCTTCGTCCAGCTTGTCGGGGATCAGCATCCAGACCGCCATGGCCAAGAACGAACCGCCCAACACCCAGCGCAACACGTCGGGCCCCAGCACGGTGGTGACCCAACTGCCCACGGCGCCCGCCAGTCCGTGGTTGGCCAGTGTGGCCACCAAAATGCCCAACACAATGGGCCACGGTTTGCGAAAGCGCGCGGCCAGCACCAAGGACAAAAGTTGGGTTTTGTCCCCCATCTCGGCCAAGGCCACGATGCCGGTAGAGACGAGGAATGCTTCCATGTGTGCGCGCCGAACAGGTGTGAAAAACGCCATCTTAATGGACGACTTGGCGCACCTGAGCTGACATGCATCAATTTGGGCGTGCTTCTTGCTTAAGTTTGGTGCAAAAATCGGAATTGGTCAGTTTATGCACCAAATTAATTCATAAAACCTCTCGAGATGGCTATGGAAGCACTGAAACAGGGCGCGGATGCGCTATTTATTTTGTTGGGCGGCATCATGGTGTTGGCCATGCACGCAGGATTTGCATTTTTAGAGCTGGGCACGGTCCGCAAAAAGAACCAAGTGAACGCCTTGGTGAAGATCCTGGTCGATTTTTCAGTCTCCACCGTGGTCTATTTTGTGGTCGGTTACAGCGTGGCTTATGGCACCACCTTTTTTGTGGGCGCCGAGCAATTGGCGGCTAAAAACGGCTATGACCTCGTTAAATTCTTCTTTCTGCTGACATTTGCAGCAGCCATTCCAGCCATCATTTCAGGCGGCATTGCCGAGAGGGCCAAGTTTTGGCCACAACTCATCGCCACGGCCGTGATCGTGGGTTTTATTTATCCCTTCTTTGAGGGCATTGTCTGGAACCAACATTTTGGCGTGCAGGCTTGGATCAAAGCGGTGACCGGCGATGAGTTTCATGATTTCGCCGGCTCGGTGGTGGTGCATGCGATGGGCGGCTGGATTGCCTTGCCCGCCGTGATTTTGTTGGGAGCCCGCTACAACCGCTACCGCAAAGACGGCGTGATCTCGGCCCATCCTCCTTCTAGCATCCCCTTTTTGGCCTTGGGGTCGTGGATTCTGATCGTGGGTTGGTTTGGCTTCAACGTGATGAGTGCCCAGACGGTGGACAAAATTTCCGGCTTGGTCGCCGTGAACTCTTTGATGGCCATGGTGGGCGGCACCTTGGTCGCCTTGGTGATGGGCAAAAATGACCCCGGTTTTGTGCACAACGGCCCCTTGGCTGGGTTGGTGGCGGTGTGTGCCGGCTCTGACTTGATGCACCCATTTGGTGCATTGGTGGTGGGGGCTGTGGCTGGCGGCCTGTTTGTCGTGATGTTCACCCTGACCCAAAACAAATGGAAGATCGACGACGTGTTGGGGGTTTGGCCCTTGCACGGCATTTGTGGTGCCTGGGGCGGCATTGCGGCCGGTATTTTTGGTGCCCAGTCGATGGGCGGCTTGGGCGGCGTCAATTTGAGCGCGCAACTTTTGGGGACGGCCTTGGGCGTGGCTTGGGCCTTGCTGGGCGGCATCGTGGTCTACGGCATCTTGAAATCGACGCTGGGTTTGAAGCTCAGCCAAGAAGAAGAGTTCGATGGCGCCGATCTTTCCGTCCACAAAATCAGCGCCACACCCGACCGCGAAGTGAGTTGGTAAAACAACAGATTCACGCTGGAAAGCACATTCTGCGGGGCTTGTGGGCTTTTCGGCTTGTGTTTTTCGCGGTTTTATCACTCATAATTGCCAGACTTCACTGTCTGAAGCAGCGAAGTCATGTTTGCGGTGACCAGATCAGTTTCGCTTCCCTTCCGTAGTTTTCAGGTTTGTTGAATGCGTTTTCGGAGCTACATCGCTTTTATCTCTGTGTTTTGAGGAGTCCCTTTCATGGGCAACAAACTTTACGTCGGCAACCTGCCTTACTCGGTTCGCGA
>JACCDI010898126.1_pt1 | contig 24198 bp, 17 predicted proteins | sample 7442791 | NCBI WGS metagenome assembly JACCDI01 (sample SAMN15323434, study PRJNA562643) | freshwater metagenome | isolation source: river surface water | place: USA:Blue River Watershed | collected 2017-08-15
CGGATGAAGAGATGGTTTTTCTGGGGGACAGGACTTTGGAGGTTTTGGAAAAAGTCGCTGGATCCCGGCCTGCGCCGGGATGACGGTTTAGAAGTCGACGTCCTTTGATGAGTCATCCCGGCGCAGGCCGGGATCCAGTGTCTTTGAATAGAAGAAGAAAAGACGACCGGAGCGAGACATGTTCAACAAAATCCTGATCGCGAACCGAGGTGAAATCGCGTGCCGCGTCGCCGCCACCGCGCGACGGCTCGGCGTGCGCTCGGTCGCGGTGTATTCGGAGGCCGACGCCGGCGCGAAGCATGTCGCCGCCTGCGACGAGGCGCTCTGCATCGGCGCCGCGCCGGCGAAGGAAAGCTATCTGCGCATCGAGCGCATCATCGAAGCAGCGAAAGCCACCGGTGCCGAGGCCATCCACCCCGGCTACGGCTTCCTGTCGGAGAACGAGGATTTTGCGGCGGCTTGCGACGCGGCCGGCATCGTCTTCATCGGGCCGCCGGCATCCGCGATCCGCGCCATGGGTTCGAAATCGGCCGCAAAGGCGCTGATGGAAACGGCGAGCGTGCCGCTGGTACCCGGCTATCACGGCGAGCGGCAGGAGCCGGATTTCCTGCGTGCGCAGGCCGATGCGATCGGCTATCCGGTGCTGCTGAAAGCCAGCGCCGGCGGCGGCGGCAAGGGCATGCGCATCGTCGAGCGCAGCGAAGACTTTGAAGCGGCGCTCGCCTCATGCAAGCGCGAGGCGATCAGCAGCTTTGGCGACGATCGCGTGCTGGTCGAGAAATACCTGCAACGACCGCGCCACATCGAGATACAGGTGTTCGCCGATACGCAGGGCAACTGCGTGTACCTGTTCGAGCGCGATTGCTCGGTGCAGCGCCGGCACCAGAAGGTGCTCGAAGAAGCGCCCGCGCCCGGCATGACCGAAGAACGCCGGCGCGCAATGGGCGCAGCAGCGGTGAATGCGGCAAAGGCGGTCGGCTATGTCGGCGCGGGCACCGTCGAGTTCATCGCGAACCAGGATGGCAGCTTCTATTTCATGGAGATGAACACGCGGCTGCAGGTCGAGCATCCGGTCACCGAGATGATCACCGGCACCGACCTCGTCGAATGGCAGCTGCGCGTGGCGGCTGGCGAGCCGCTGCCACTGCAACAGCATGAACTGCAGATCCGCGGCCATGCGATCGAGGCGCGCGTGTATGCGGAAAATCCGGAGAAGGGCTTCCTGCCGTCGACCGGCACGCTGCTGCACCTGCGCACGCCGGACGCGGTGCAGTTTGCCAATGGCGACGTGCGCATCGATGCCGGCGTGCGCGAAGGCGATGCGATCTCGCCCTACTATGACCCGATGATCGCGAAGCTGGTTGTTCACGGCGACGACCGCGCACAGGCGCTGGCGCGCATGCGGCAGGCATTACAGGAATTCGAGGTGGTCGGGCCGGCGACGAATGTCGCTTTCCTCGGCCGCCTGGTCGCCTCGACGCCGTTTGTCCATGCCGATCTCGACACCGGGTTGATCGAGCGGCATCAGGCCACGCTATTCCCGCCGGCGGGCGAGCTGCCGCTGCCCGCGATCGCGCTGGCCGTTGCAAAGCTCGCGCTGCCCGACGTTCCGGGCGATGACCCGTGGGATGCGCGTTCAGGCTGGCGCCTGAACGGCAACTACCGGCGCACGCTGGCTTTCGCCGTTGACGGCGCAAGCATCGATGTCGACCTCGAATACCGGCGCGATGGCTGGATGCTGGCGCGGGGCAGCGAGCAGGCGCTGATGACGCGCCTCCGCGTCGACGGCAAGTCGGTGTCGCTGCGGATGGACGATCAGCTGCTCGCCGGCCGCGTGGTGCGCGTTGGCGACAGCTTCCATGTGTTCCATGCAGGCCGTCACCAGCAGCTGGACTGGAGCGACCCGATCGCGCATGCCGGCCAGCACGAGGCCGACGGAGGCCGCCTGACTGCGCCGATGCCCGGCAAGATCATCCAGCTGCTCGTCGAAGCCGGCGCGACCGTCGGCCAGGGCGCGCCGTTGCTGATCATGGAAGCGATGAAGATGGAGCACACGATAAGCGCGCCAGCCAGGGGCTGCGTCGCGGAATGGCTGTACACGGTCGGCGATCAGGTCGCCGAAGGCGCGCAGCTGTTGTCATTCACGCCGCAAGAGGATTGAGATGGGATTGCCGCAGAAGGTCAAACTGGTCGAAGTCGGACCGCGCGACGGATTGCAGAACGAGAAGGAAACGATTCCGGCCGAGGTGAAGGTGGCACTGGTCGATCGCTTGTCGGCGGCCGGATTCCCGAACATCGAGGCCGCATCATTCGTGTCGCCGAAATGGGTGCCGCAGATGGCGACGTCGGCCGAGGTGATGCAGAAGATTTCGCGCCGCCCCGGCACGATCTACTCGGCGCTGGTGCCTAACATGAAGGGCTTCGACGCGGCGCTGGCCGCGCGCGCCGATGAAGTGGTGATTTTCGGTGCGGCATCCGAAGCCTTCTCGCAGAAAAACATCAACTGCTCGATAGCCGAATCAATCGATCGCTTTCGTGATGTCGCTGCGGCAGCAAAAGCGAACGGCCTGCGCCTGCGCGGCAGCATCAGCTGCACGCTGGGTTGTCCCTATCAGGGCGAGGTGACGCCAGAAGCGGTGGCCGATGTCGTGCGCCGCTTGCGCGATCTCGGCTGCGACGAGATCGACATCGCGGACACGATAGGTGTCGGCACCGCAGTGCAGGTCAAACGCGTATTCGAGCAGGCCGGCCGCGAATTTCCGATCGAGCGTCTGGCCGGCCACTTCCACGACACTTACGGGCAGGCGCTGGCGAACATCTATGCGTCGCTGGAAATGGGTGTATCGATTTTCCATTCATCGGTCGCAGGACTGGGTGGATGTCCGTATGCAAAAGGCGCAACAGGCAACGTCGCCACCGAGGATGTGCTGTATCTTCTGAACGGTTTGGGCATACACACCGGAGTCGATCTCGATGCAGTCGTCGACGCAGGACAATTCATTTCGCAGCACCTCGGAAGAAAGGCGGCCAGCCGCGCCGGCAATGCCATTGCCGCGCGCCGCGCCTCGGAGGCGGCGCGATGAAGGACACGCTGAAGCCCGGCCTTCGTTTCGAGTGGCAGACCACGGTGCCGGCACATTCGGTGGTGCCGGTGCTGTTTGCGGAGCAGATCGCGTTTGCGCGCGAGATGCCGGAGGTACTCGCGACCGGCTACATGGTCGGGCTGCTCGAACTGGCCTGCGCACGGGGCATTCTGCCGCACCTCGACTGGCCCGCCGAGCAGAGCCTGGGCACGCACGTGAGTTTTTCGCATCTTGCGGCAACGCCGGCCGGCATGGTGCTGACGATAAAGGGCGAGGTGATCGCGGTGGAAGGCCGGCGCGTGCGCTTTCGCGTCGAAGCCTGGGACGAACACGACAAGATCAGCGAGGGCGAGCATGAGCGTGCGATCGTTCATGCGGAAAAGTTCAATGCCCGGCTCGAAGAAAAAAAGTACCGTGCCCAAGGCTGAAGCGGTGTCGCCCGCAAAGCCGCGGTTCGACCCGCGCAAGCACGAAGGCCCGCTGCCGACGCCGTGCACCGGCGTCTGCGTGATGGATGGCCGCACCGGATTCTGCCAGGGATGCCTGCGGACGATAGAAGAGATCGCCGAATGGGGCTCCGCGTCCGAAGCGCGCAAGCGGCAGGTCTGGATCACGCTCGAGCAGCGCCGGGCAGTGCAGTAAGCGGGAAACGAACGATGCGGCAAGTTGAAGGCTACCGTCCCGCTGCGTCCGTTTCCGGGCCGGCTTACAGTCCGTGGTTCAAGATGCTGGCAACGCTGCTGGTTTTCGGGCTGGTCGGTTATGTCGCCAGTTTCCTGCTCAGGTATCGCGCCGATCCGGTCAGCGGCATGCTGCTGGGTGCGGCCATCGCCTTGCTGCTGCTGAGTTATCGCGGCTTCCTGCGCACCACCGTGACGATCGATGCGAGCGGCATCCGCCAGGATGGCTGGCCCGGCAAGCGGGTCGCGTGGGACGACATCCGCAGCGCGAAGCTGATCGGCCTGCCGAACGCCGGCTGGCTGTCGCCGCCACGATTGGCGGTACGCACCGGCACCGCGTTCTACACCTTCAATGGCGGCACGGTGGAATTGCTGGCCGAATTCGCGCAGATCTCGATTGCGTATGAAATGAAAAAATGAAACTTCCCAAATCCATGCATGTGCTGGAGCGAGGCTGGCTGTCGTCGAACAATGTGCTGTTCATCGGCGAGCATCGCACGGCCATGGTCGATACCGGCTATTGCGCGCACAAGGAGCAGACGCTGGCACTGGCGCGTCACCTGTTGCAAGACCGTCCGCTGGACGCGATCTATAACACGCACCTGCACTCTGACCATTGCGGCGGCAACCGCATCCTGCAGGAACACTATCCCGAGGTGCGCACGCATGTGCCGGCCGCCGAGTTGGAGCGCGTGAACAACTGGCCACGGCTCAAGCCTGCATTCGCCGCCACCGGCCAGCGGTGCGAGGAATTCCATGCGGAAGCTGCGGTCAGCCCCGGCGACCTGATCGAGTTGGGTGACCTCGAATGGAAGGCGCTGTACGCGCCCGGCCATCATCCTTATTCCTACCTGCTGTACAACGAGCGCCATGGCATCCTGATCTCCGCCGATGCGCTATGGGAAAAAGGCTTTGGCGTCGTGTTCCCGGCGCTCGATGGCTATGGCGGCTTCAAGGAAGTGCGCGCGACGCTGGACATGATCGACGACCTGCAGCCGAAGCTGGTGATCCCCGGGCACGGCCGGCCCTTCACCGACGTGAAGCAGTCGCTGAAGGAGGCCTACTCCCGCATCGCCTACCTGGAAGACGACCCGGTCCGCAATGCGCAGAACGGCATCAAGGTGCTGCTGAAGTTCCTGCTGATGGAGCGGCAGAGGATCAAGCTGACCGAGGTGCCGGAATTGCTGTCGACGATACCGCTGGTGATGGCGGCCAACCGGAATCACATCAAGTACGGCCTGATCCATCTCACGCACTGGGCCATCACGCAGTTGCAGCGTGCGGGAGCACTGGCAGTCGAGGATGAGTTTTTGGTGAACGTGGAAGGTAAGCGCTGACGCACGCGCTCGTTCAGCGCTTCTTCATGGGAAGGCCCTTCACGACTTCCTCGACACCGCGGCTTTCGCGACAGTCCGTATCTTGCTGGCCGGACATGATGTCGTCGAAGGCCTGCCGCATGTCGGCGCGCGGCTCACCTTGCTGGCTGTCGTCCGATTCGTCGCGCTCATGCGGAAGGCGCGGCAACAAGTCATTGCGGCTCGGTCGCCGGGTGCTGACCTGGAAGGGTTTGCCGTCGGTTTTCATCGGGCTGCGTATTCAGGAGTGAATTCCTTCGACACGCCAGCGGCGATCAAGATCCGTCGGGGAACAGGAAAAATCTCTTTGCGACCGGCAAGGTTCTGCTCATGCCGGCCGGGTCATCATTCCTTGAAGACGGCAACCTTGTTCACGAAATACTGTGTGTCACCGAAGCACGAGGTCGGCAAGCCCTTGTGTTGTTCATAGCTCAGGATCACCTTGCGACCGGCATTGCGGTTCAGTTCATCGACGATACGCTCGTCGCGCACCGTGAACTCGAATTTTTCCGGTATTGCGCCCGGCATGCTGGTCAGCAGCAACTCGCCTTCCCAGGTCTTGCAGAGCCAGCCCTTCTTCGAGAACTTCTGCAACAGCCCGGCGCGCTCGCCTGACGAATACGACCAGTTCAGCGCCAGCCAGGTATAGCCAGCCAGTCCGAGCAGCGCGACCAGCAGCAGCGTGGACAGGATAGTCAGCGTTTTCTTCATCGGGATGACACGCAATGCGGCCGCAGCCGCGACCTGCGCATTATACGCAGGCCGGTGAGGCACTCCGCTGATGGAGAGTGACTCCACTTCGACGGCGCGAGGCGCTGAACATTCCTTGCCGAGGCGATGATCGTCATTTGGTTCGATATTGGATCTATATCAATCAAGGGGTTGATTGGCGTGCCGACGTCGATGCAGCACATTTGAATGCGCCTTTACAACAACGATCCAAATCGCATGGTTTTTTGAGTGCCTGCCCCTACCATCCGTTCTTCCGGACTCAGGAGCACCGACATGAACCAGCGCTGCTATCGCCTCATTTTCAACCGCACGCGCGGCCAAGTGATGGCCGTGGCCGAGACGGCGCGCAGCCATGGCGCTGGCGGCGGCCGAATGCTGTTCGCCGGCCTGCCGCTCGTCGCCTTGCTGGTGTGGTCGCTGCTGCCGGCAGTCGGCAACGCGCAGATCATCCCCGACCGCAGCGCGCTGCCCGAGCGGCAGCCCGTCATCAACCATGCACCGAACGGCGTGCCGCTGGTGAACATCCAGACGCCGAACCCGGCCGGCGTGTCGCGCAACGCGTACAGCCAGTTCGACGTGCAGCAGAACGGCGCGATCCTCAACAACGCCACGCAAGCGGTACAGACTTCGCTCGGCGGCTGGGTGCAGGCCAACCCGCTGCTGAACCGGTCGGCTTCCGTGATCGTCAACGAAGTCCATTCCAGCGACCCCAGCCTGCTGCGCGGCTATGTCGAGGTCGCCGGGCAGCGCGCGCAGCTGATCATCGCCAACCCGTCCGGCATCAGTTGCGACGGCTGCGGCTTCATCAACGCGTACCGCGCGACCGTGACGACCGGCGTGCCGCAGTACGGCATCAACGGCACCCTCGACAGCTACCTGGTGCGCGGCGGCGCGGTGCGCTTTGCCGGCGACGGGCTTGATGCGAGCAGCGTCGACTTCACCGACGTGATCGCGCGCGCCGTGCAAGCCAACGCGGCGCTGCGCGCGCGATCCCTGCGGGTGATCGCCGGCAGCAATGACGTGCAGGCCGATACGCTGCACGCCACGCCGGTGGCTGGCAGCGAGGGCCCGCCGGAATTTGCCATCGACGTCGGCGCGCTCGGCGGCATGTATGCGCGCAAGATCTGGCTGGTCGCCACCGAGGCCGGCGTCGGCGTGCGCCACGCCGGCACGATCGGCGGCGGCGCCGGCGAGATCCATGTCACGGCCGCCGGCCGGCTCGAAGTCACCGGCCTCATCGACAGCGCCGGCGCGCTCACGGTGACGGCGGCGCAGGGACTGGACAACCACGGCACGCTGCATGCGGCTACCGAGGCGGCCCTGCAGGTCGCCGGCGTGCTGGATAACCGCGGCGGGATGATCGCCGCCGATGGCCTGCTGTCGGTCACCGATGCCGGCAGCGGCGAGCGCACGCTCGCCATCACCAACACCGGCGGCACGCTGGTGGCCGGCCAGCGCGTGGCCATCGACGCCGCGCGCCTGTCCGGCGATGGCCAGGTGCTGGGTGAGACCGATGTCGACATCCAGTTGACGAGCGACTACGACCACACCGGCGCGCTGGCCGCGAACCGCCACCTGCACCTGACCACCACCGGCACGGTCAACAACCATGCCGCGATCACCGCCGGCGACACGCTTGACGTGACGGCCGACAAGATCAACAACGAAGCCGACGGCACGCTCGAAGCGCCGACATTGACGCTGACGGCGACCGCGCCGCACGCGCTGATCAACCGTGGCCAGATCGACGGCAGCGACGTGCTGCTCAAGAGCACAACGATCAAGAACCTCGGCACCGGCCGCGTCTACGGCGACCATCTGATGCTCGATGCGGACATCGTGCTCAATGACGCCGAGGCCAATGCTTCGCCGGTGATCGCCGCCCGCACCCGGCTCGACATCGCCGCTAACCAGGTCATCAACCGCGAAGCCGCGCTGATCTACAGCGACCGCGAGCTCGCGATCGGTCGCCACCTCGACGGAGATGGGCATGCCACCGGGCAGGCATGGCTGCTGGAGAACACCAGCGCGACGATCGAGGCGCAGGGCGACATGGCTCTGGCCGTCGACGAGGTCTTCAACCGCAACGCGCACTACAGCACGCGCGGCGAGACCCGGCCGGCCGAGACCGTGGTCGAGCTGGCCGGGTCCGGCTCGCCGAACCGCTATGCGCCGGAGGCGCCGGGCGTGTACGTGTACAACGACGAGTCCGATCACCTGCACACGCCCGAGGGCAACTACGAGCGCTGGCTGCGCTACGACTACCAGCGCAGCGTGACCGAGGAGGTAACGGCGACGTCATCGCCGGCGCAGATCGTCGCCGGCGGCAACCTGCGCGTGCGCGGCCTGGTGCTGACCAATGACAAGAGCCGCGTGCTGGCCGGGCAAGACCTCGATGTGCAGGCAGCGACCGTCAACAACCTCGACGCCACCGGCACGCGCACGATCAGCGACAGCGGCACCGTCACGTCGTTCTGGCGCGACCACGAGAAGGGCCGCGACCGGACCGGCGTTACCCGCGCCGCGTACGAGCCGCCGCCGGTCATGCAGGCCGTCTCGCTGGGCGTGGTCGCGTACCGGGACCATGCGACGCCGGAGCCGGCCGGCATCGTCGACGTCGGCGGCGGCGGGCAGGCGATCCGCACCGTGAGTCTCGCGGCGAGCGTGCCGGCCGGCAGCCTCTATCGCGTGGCCCCCGAGGCGCGCGGCTACCTGGTCGAGACCGATCCGCGCTTTGCGAATTACCGGCAATGGCTCGCGTCCGACTACCTGCTGCAGCGGCTGGCGCTTGACCCGCAGCAGATGAACAAGCGGCTGGGTGATGGCTTTTACGAGCAGAAGCTGGTGCGCGAACAAGTCGCGCAGCTGACCGGCCGGCGCTTCTTGCCCGGCTATGCGAACGACGAGGCGCAATTCCAGGCGCTGATGGACAGCGGCGCGACCTTTGCGCAGGCGCACCAGCTGCGCCCGGGCGTGGCCTTGTCGGCCGAGCAGATGGCCGCGCTAACCAGCGACATCGTGTGGCTGGTCGAGAAGGACGTCACGCTGCCCGACGGGCAAGTGACGCGCGCGCTGGTGCCGCAGGTGTACGTGCAGGTGCGCGACGGCGACCTGAAGCCGGACGGCACGCTGTTGGGCGGCGAACAGGTCAGGCTGACACTGACGGGCGACCTGAACAATGGCGGCACCATTGCCGGCCGGCAGGTCGTGGCCCTGAACGCGGCGAACGTGAAGAATGTGGGCGGCACGATCGCCGGCGGTAGCGTGAACGTGAACGCGGCCGCAGACATCGACGGCACCGGCGGCCAGCTCCGCGCGGGCAAGGCGCTGCTGCTCACCGCGGGCAAGGACATCACGGTGGCATCGACCACGCGCAGCCAGTCGGCTGCACAGGGCAGCCGCACGAACGTCGAGCGGGTCGCCGGCTTGTATGTGAGCCGCGAGGACGGGCAAATGGTCGTGGTGGCCGGGCATGACCTGAACCTGAAGGGGGCGGTGCTGCGGCAGGGGCCACCGGCGGCTATCGACAGCGTGACAAATGCCGCAACGACTACGACAACCGGCACGGCAGCGACCACGGCCGTCCCGGCCACCGGCCGCATCGTGCTGGCCGCCGGCAACGATATCCGGCTCGACACCGTCACCGACACCCGCAGCGAGCGCGTCGACTGGGGCGGCGGCAACCACCGCAGCGAAGCGAGCCGCACCGAGGTGGCCACCACCATCGACGCCAGCGGTGCCATCGACCTCGCCGCCGGCCGCGATCTCGTGTCACGCGGCGCGCAGGTGACCACGCGCGACGGCGCGATCAACGCCACTGCCACGCGCGACGTGACGCTGACGACCGCCGAATCGCAGGCCAGCGTCGACGAATCGCACCGGCACACCAGCAGCGGCTTCCTGTCGAGCACGACCTACGCGTACCGCGACACGCTCGAGCAGACCACGCAGCGGGGCACCTTGTTGTCCGGCCACCAGGTCAGCGTGCAGGCGGGGCAAGACACCCGCGTCACCGGCAGCAACGTCGTCAGCAGCGCGGGTACGGTCGTGGGTGCCGGCCGCAACGTCAGCATCGACGCGACGACCGACACGCGCCACGAGACGCACCGGCGGCAGAAGAAGAGCTCCGGCCTGATGGGCTCGGGCGGCTTCGGCGTGACGATCGGCACGCGCAGCCTGAAGACCAACAGCGACACGACCGCAAGCACGGCAGTCGCGTCGACGGTCGGCAGCACGCAAGGCGACGCCACTATTGCGGCCGGCGACACCGTGCGCCAGTCCGGCAGCGCGGTGCTGGCGCCGCAGGGCAATGTGACGATGGCTGGCCGGAAGGTCGACATCCAGGACGCGCGCAACACCGAGACCACCATCACCGACACGCAGTTCCGGCAGAGCGGGCTGACGGTGGCGCTGTCGAACCCGGTGGTGTCGGCCGTGCAGACGGCCGAGCAGATGGTTGATGCGGCCTCGAACACGAAGGACGGCCGGATGAAGGCGCTGGCCGCAGCCAATACCGCGATGGCCGCCGCCAATGCGTATGGCGCGGTGAAGGCCGGGCAGGGCACGACGATCAATGGCAAGGCCAACCAGATCAGCACCGGCAAAGATGCCGCCGGCAACGAGACGTCGCGCGATGCGAATGCGGCCGACCCGATGGGCGGCATTCAGGTGTCGATCAGCGTCGGCAGTTCGAAGAGCGACAGCCACACGGTCGCCACGCGCAGCGAGGCGGCCGCGTCGAGCGTGGGCGCCGGCGGCAACGTGACGATCGCGGCCACGGGTGATACGCAACACAGCGACGTGACCGTTCAGGGCAGCCAGCTCGCGGCCGGCCAGCAGCTGACGCTGGTCGCCGACCACGCAGTGAATTTGCAGGCAGCGGCCAACACCGAGTCGCAGCAGAGCAGCAACCGCAGTTCGAGCGCCAGTGTCGGCGTGGTGATGGACACCAAGGGCGGCTTCGGCGTGAACGCGTCAGGCAGCCTTGGGCGGGGCCACGCGGACGGCAGCGACCTGGGCTGGACGAACGCGAATGTAACGGGCGGCGAGCAAGTGACGCTGCAGTCGGGCGCGGACACGACGATCAGGGGGGCCGTCGTGGCCGCGCCGCAGGTGACGGTTGCCAGCGGCGGGCAACTCGTCATCGAGAGCCTGCAGGACAGCAGCACCTACAAATCCAGCCAGCAGCAGGTCGGCGGCAGCGTCACCATCGGCACCGCGCCGAGCGCGAACCTGAACTACGCGAAGGGAAAGGTCGACAGCACCTACGCGAGTGTGGCCGAACAGTCGGGCCTCCGCGCCGGCGACGGCGGCTTTACCGTGACGGTCGCGGGTGACACGACCCTGAAGGGCGGCGCGATCACCAGCACGCAGGCCGCCATCGATGCCCAGCGCAATACGTTCAGCACCACCGGTACGCTGACGGCCACCGACATCGACAACCACGCCCGCTACGAGGCCGAGTCGGTCAGCGTGAACGTCGGCACCGGCTTCTCGGCGCAGGGCGCGCTGGCGCCGATGGGCACCGGTGTCGGCTTCGGCCGTGACAGCGACCGCGCATCGAGCACGACGACCAGCGGCATCAGCGACGTCGCCGGTGACCAGTCGCTGCGCACCGGGGACCCGGCAACGGGCATCGCGAAGATCTTCGATGCCGAGCGCGTGCAGAAGGAAGTGACCGCGCAGACACAGATCACGCAGATGTTCAGCACGCTGGCACCGAGGCAGGTGGCGTCCTATGCGGGCGGCAAGGTCAGCGAAATCAACGAGCAGCTGGGCCAGGAAACCGATCCAGACCGACGCGCAGACTTGCTGGGCGAGAAAGCGAAGTGGGAAGAGGGCGGCGCCTACCGCGTAGCGATGCACACGGCCGTCGGCGGCCTCGTCGGCAATGTCAGTGGCGCCGCCGGCGCAGGCGCAGCAGCAATGGCAGCACCGAAGCTCAACGAGATGCAGGCGAACCTCGAAGCATCGCTGCAGAAGGCTGGCATGAACCCGACGGTGGCCAAAGGCGTGGCCGCAAACGCGAGCGGACTGGCGGCAGCGGGCATCGGCGGTGCGGTCGGTGGCGCGACCGGTGCGGGGGTGGGGATGTCGGTGGATGCGAACAACCGGCAGTTGCATCCAGTAGAAAAGACGCGAATCAAGCAACTCTCCGCAGGTGACGCTAAAAAAGAAGCTCGATTAACGGCAGCAGCTTGTGCAATGGTCAAGTGCTATGCAGAGTATCCGGTAGATAGTCAGGCATATCAGCAATTAAAGCAGCTGGCCGAAATTGGAGCGGGTGATGCGTTGTCCAATGAAAGGCAATTGCTGGCTCAGCAGACTGGAATGTTCGCTTACAGTACGGACGGATTGTTGAGCGATACAAACAAGGACGCATTAAAACAGGTAAACAATACCTACCAGTTGACGACCCGCGCATTTGGAGCGGGGCAAGCTACATTGGGAGGATTAGGGTTCGCCGCAAGTGTCGCAAGTGCGCCGGTGACGTGCGCGACTGGGGCAGGGTGTGTCGCAAACGCTGTGGTTGCGACTGCTAGCCTAGATGCTTTGCAGGCAGGTTCCAAGCAGGTGGTGTCAGGAAATCCCGAAAACACCCATCTGAATCAAGGCCTTCAAGGCTTGGGGATGTCGCCTGAGGCAGCGTTAATTGTAGAAACCGTCTTATCAGTTGGGGCGACGGTACAAGCAGGAAAGGTTTTCTACCAGTCGGTTGATCGATCAATTGAGATTAGCAAACTCAGTTCGGCGAGTTATGAGAATTTTATTGCGAATGGCGTTCGAGTAACTCCGGAAGTAATGCAAATGCCGCAAGCCCAAGCGTTGATGAAAGAAGTGCGAGGCAGTTTTCCAAATTTAACTGATCAACAAATCAAAGGAATCGTTGCGAACTATATCGAATCTGGAAGTAATCTTCCTCAAATGGAGATTGCTGGACAAGGAAGTGTTTTGATAAAGGTCGTTCCTAAAGGCACGGATATCTCGCCAACTTCAGGGTACTGGATGACTGTTCAACAAGCTCGTGCAATTGCGGCCTTGGAACCAGCACAAATCGGAAATATTCTTGGACTTCCAGCAGGACAGGCCGCAAATGCGATGAGAGATGGAGTGGAATTTTATGCAATCACTCCTAAGTCGGGAGTGTCTCCAAAAATATTTTTCTCAGAAGTGGCGAATACGAATCAAGGAAGGGTCGCAATGAATGGCGGAGCGCAACAGGTAATTGTTCCTAATCGTGAAAACTGGACCAATCCAACCCGTGTTGACCCCTTCAACCTGCATCCTGTACGAGGAAAGTGATGGACAAGACAAGTGTATTGCGCGAAAAAGCGGGAAAGCTAAGGGTGCTACTCGAAAAATATGCTAAGGACGACGATGAAGTGCAAAGTGTCCTTGGATTCATGCGGAAAACATTCAGTGAAATAGAAAGCGGCAAGATTTCTCCTCCACACCGAGATGAGTTTAGATGGCATTTTTTTAGTACAGAGTCCCCATTGTTTCTTAAGTATGACGATTTATCGAAGGCGGAAGCTGAATATGCGGAGATTCTTGAAGGCTGGACGTGATAATCGTAATGAGACGAATTTAAGAAGTAGATAAAGAAAAATCTGCCCACCTGGCTCGATTGGTGTACACGCCTCTGCTCTTTGGCTAAAAAAAGCGACTGTCCTTTTGTTCTCCCGATTTGCCTAACTAATCAAGTGAGTATCTTTGGTTTCATTAATTTAATTCGCGCACTAGAGGGCGGAAAATCTCCGACATTCGCAAGGCAGCATCTTCAAGCCAGAAAAAATAGGCTACCCATCGATCTTCAGCGTCCAGAGGAGAATCTGGGCGAACCTGCAATATGCGGCAGGCATGACCATCCGGGAGCTCCATCCATGCCAGTTCTGTATTGAGCGCCTTGTGGATATTTGCCCGATGAGCTTGAAGCTGTTTGAATATGGCCTTGGAGTTTGCATGATCAATGTAGACCTCCATGCCCACTCGGTTTTCACGCGAGTTCACAGTTGCAGCCAAATGAATGCCGGCACGACCAAGAGCGATATTTGTCCAGTGCTGGGGGAGCGGTTTCTGAGGTTTCAGCGCCGAACCTTTGCCTTGCAGCCAGCTAGTCCACTCTGTCCAGAACTTTAATTGGCGCTGCTTGGTTGGTGTCATCGTGGACGCCACTTTGGCATTCTGTTGACCGGTCTTGGCCCAGTCATTCGGTTTGACGACGACGTTGAAGCTCGGTGCCATAGGCGAGTCCCCAATGCGCCATAGCTCGATTTCGACGGCAAAAAAATCTAGCTCGTCGGTGGTATGTTGATTAAGGAATTCGAGCGCCGCGACATGCTCGGTGCGAAAAGACTCGGCAATCCAGATAACCTTACTTGCACCTACACCGGCTGCATAAGTGAGAATTTGACCCAAGTGGGTGTGATTGGTCTTCTCGAGTTGATTCTCGATTATGACCTTCCCCCCATCATCCGAGCACAAGATATCTACCTTGAAATCTCCGACAGGGTGTTCAGTTCCGACCAACTCCAACTCATTCAATCCCAGAGAATCCGCCAGCAGGGTCAGGTTTGCCTCCTGGGATAGCCAAGGAGTGAATTCCGCAGCTTCGTGGGACCAAGCTTGGCGCAAAGGGATGCGCTCAAGTTTTCCGAGTGAAGTTTTCATGCAAGGAGTTCTCCACTTGTTGTTCGGCTTTCCGCTGAGAGAAATTTACCTGAGATTTGAAGATGCTATGTATAAAGCCACGATTGTTGCGCAGAAAACTTATGGGAAAGGTAGGGGGCATCTGGAAAACGAATGGAAACGAATGGAACGAATGGGACACCCACTTTAAACGTTCAACAAGCGAGTGCTTCATTCGATTCGCCAAATCAACCAGTCAAAAAGATCGTACCGTCCCTAGCGCGGATAGCCGCTGGCCATCACCCTCTCTCTTGCTGCACCGTACTCCCGCACCAGCCGCGCAACCACTTCCGCCACCGTCGGCACGTCATCCATCAGACCCACGCCCTGTCCCGCGCCCCAGATATCGCGCCAGGCTTTCGCGCCGGTCGAGCTCGAGAAGTTCATCGCCGTCTTGTCCGCCTGCGGCAAATTGTCCGGATCGAGTCCGGCATTGACGATGGATTTTTTCAGGTAGTTGCCATGCACGCCAGTGAACAGGTTGGTGTACACGACGTCGGCAGCGCTCGATTCGACGATCGCCTGCCGGTACGCTTCGCTGGTGTTCGCTTCCTGCGTCGCCAGCCAGCGCGAACCGATGTACGCGAAGTCCGCGCCCATCGCCTGCGCCGCGAGGATCGCATCACCGGTGGCAATCGATCCCGACAGCGCGATCGGGCCGTCGAAGAACTTGCGCACTTCGCCGACCAGTGCGAACGGCGACAGTCCGCCCGCATGCCCGCCGGCACCTGACGCGACCAGGATCAGCCCGTCGACGCCGGCCTCCAGCGCCTTCTGCGCATGGCGGATCGAGATCACGTCATGCAGCACGATGCCGCCATATGCATGGATCGCATCGAGCATTTCCTTCGGCGGCGCACGCAGCGACGAGATGATGATCGGTATCCGATGCTTCACGCAGACCTCGACATCATGCGCGAGCCGGTCATTCGACTGGTGCACGATCTGGTTTACTGCAATCGGTCCGATGATCGCATCCGGATGCGCGGCACGATGCGCGGCCAGCGCCTGCTGAATCTCATCTAGCCACTGGTCGAGCACTTCGGCCGGTCGCGCATTCAGCGCCGGGAAAGAGCCGACAATGCCAGCCTTGCACTGCTCGATCACCAGCTTGGGACAACTGGCGATGAACAAGGGTGAGCCAATCACGGGAAGTCGCAGATGCTGCAGTACGGCGGGCAGGGCCATGCTTGGTCTCCGGCATGTTGTTGTTTGCCCGATTATAGGTCACCACGTTCTCCTGCAGGACGACTTGCCAATTCCTTCAACCAGCGCATGAATTGCCCCATGCGCAAGGCCAGCTCGGTCGGTGATTCCGGCTCGGGCAGGCCCAGCGTGAAATGCTCGAACAGCGAGCGGGTGTCGTCATCCATCGCGCGCTGCGCCGCATGCCAGACCGTCGCCCGGCAGCCGGTCGAGGGCATGCCCGGAGCCGTGCCAATGAAGCGGTAGGGCAGGCCTTTGCTCTGCCATTCCTGTCGGGTGTCCTCGGCGGCTTGCTGCAGCTTCAGCCAGTGCGCCGGCACTTGCAGGTGCCATGCGTGTGCGGCCGGATACATTTCGTCGTTTTCGCGCGGGCTGAGCCAGCGGATATCCCACTCGTTGACCGTGCTTTGCACGGGCTCCAGCCGCAAGCCTGAACGCATGAAGCGCTTGCCCGCCGCCACACCTTTGTGCGACTTGTCCGGCACGACCGACAGCACCGGTGAGATCCATGCATGCCCGAGCAGTGCGCCGGCGGTCGGGAAGACTTGCATCGTGCCGAAGCTTGCGCGCTGCGCCAGCACGCCGGCGGCGCGTGCGAGCTTTGCGCAGTCATCCAGCGTCGGTGGCCGCGACAGCACCTCCTCGACTTCGCGCTGCAGCAGCACGCGCTGCGCAACGGACAGTTTCATCAAATCGATGGGCGGGCCGAACAGCTTGTGCGCCAGCAGCAGCTCCAGCAAATCGCGTAACAGGCTGGCGTCGAGCTTGCCGTTGCGCGTCTCGACCAGCGTGGCGAGCGTATGCAGCTCGACGATCAGCTGGCCCTCCTGCCAGCTGACGACGCTGGCCGGCGGCAGCGGATGCGCCGCCACCGCCAGTTCGGTCTTCAGCGGCGTGCCTGTTGCCTGCGCCAGCTGGTTCGCAGCGCAGGCAAGTTCGGTCAGCGTGATGCCGCCGCGCGCATGCCGTCCGGCGAGGGCGGCCAGCACATTGCGCGCTTGCTGTGCCTGCGCCGGTGTCAGCCTGCGCTCTTGCGCAGGCATGGCTTCGCTTCCTGCCGCCGTCTGTATCGCTTCGTCGAGCGCGTCATGCAGGTCCTTGGTGAACATCAGCGTGCGTTGCCTGCAGTGCGGCGGTCCGTTGGCGAAGCCATGCTCCGCGACCATCACATCATCGATCACTGATTCGACGACGACATGGTCGAAGCGCTCGGCCTTCAGCAATTGCTTCAGGCGCTCCAGCTCGCCGGCAGTCAGTCCGGAGAGGTGCATGCGCAGCAGCTTTTGAAACCATGCCAGGCTCTCGGCATCGTCCGGCAAACCGGGGCAGATGGAATCGAGCATCACGCCCATCGTCAGCGCCAGCAGTTCCGGCGGCTTGCGCAGGCCGACCACTTCATCGGCCAGCGCGGCTTTCATCAGGTGCCGCAGTGTTTGCGAGGTGTGCCACGCAGCGTCGAAATAATAGCTTGCGCGCGCGGTCCAGCCGGCAGCCGCTGAAGGCCGATTTGAGGAACGCATTCGCGGCGCGCGCGGATGCTCGGCGCGTGCATTCGACAATCGAGTAGTCGCGGTACGAACATGACGCGCAGGAATCAGGCGGAGCATGGCATCTCCTGAACGGTGGGTGGAATTTCATTGTGCTTACTGTGTGGCTCCGAACAAGCGTCCGTTATTTGAACCGAGTCAATGCTGATCGATATTCAGTTCGCATATCGAAAATCGCTTTCAACCACCGCATTCAAGAGAACTCATCGTTCGTTAACTCTACATAGGGAGTCGCCGCTGCACTGGCATGAAAGGACGATGATGGCTCAGCCCTGCAAGTTAAACGGACCCATAATTCCCGGCTTCATGCCGGAGCTGAACGCTGGCCTTGTTATGGCAAAGCCTCCGGTGATGACAGCGCATTCGACATCGTCGCTGTCGATGTCGCCGGAAAACCAGGATCGACATTATCGGGCGCTGGCGCTGCTGTTCATCGCCGCCGTCACCGGTGCGAAGAGCGGCAAGGCGATCGACGCAAGCCGGATTCGTCACTATGTGTCCCAGCCCTCGCCATTACATACCCTGGCCGCCGATTCGTGCTGGTGTCCCGACGCCGGCAGCGATGCATCGTTCAATGCGTGGGCGGCCGGTATCCGGGAAAAAAATGCGTCGGTGTTGGGCAAGGGGCCGGCAGCCTACGCCGATGCGCTGATGCGCACGATATTCCCGGTGGCCTCGCCCGCCCTTCCGTCGATTCCGGCCGCAATCTACCGGACCTGGATGGCGATTGACCGGATGGCGCTTGAACAGGCGATGGACGCGGGTGTCGATTTCGCTGCATTGGACAAATTCTGCTCTCGCGTACACCGGCAATTCCTGTTCAATGCCTTCCTGTTGCCGAGGTTATGCGTGAAGCCTTCCGATTTTCCCAAGCCGCGCCCGTCACAAGCCAGCCTGAGGGAAATGCTGGCCGACGCATTTTCGTCTCGTTCCAAAGTCACGCTCGAATTGTTGACCAAGTACACCGAGACGCAGCTGTCGGAAACGCAAAAGGCCCGCTTCACCCGTCTTCACAAGGAAGGCAAGGTGAGGGAACTGCTCGGGGAAAATGAATCGGAGATCGACGAGCTGGGCAAATTGAAACAGGATTTCATCAGCGATGCGATAGACCTGCTCGATGAAGAACTGGATCATCCCGGATATGCACTGGAATGCCTGCTGGAGATCTATTTTTCCTATCCGTCGCAGGTACATCAGGACCTGCGTAGTTCAGAGGCTGCAGCGGCGAAGGGCGGCGATACTCAGCTCGATGAAAAACGTCACGCATTCAACACCCAGCACAGCCAATGGCGGGCCGACCTTGCCTACCTTACCCGCCATCGCGAGCAGATCGATGCGCTCGGCGCACATGGCAAGGAATATTTCCTGAACAAGCTGCACACGCTGTCGCGGGCGGCCTACCGGCCGAGGCTGCGCCCGCTTCGTCTCGAACAGATCCTGGCGGCCGCCCGCAAACTGCCTGAAGTGATCGCCGAGGAAGGCGAACCCGCTCAGTGAGCGTCAGCCACGCGTGAGGCAGCCACTACCGGCAACCAGCGCATGAACTGGTTCATCCGCGTCGCCAGCTCGGTTGGCGATTCCGGCTCGGGCAAGCCGGCATTGAAATACGTGAACAGGCTGCGCGCATCATCGTCCATGCCCTTTTCAATCGCCTGCAGCACGCTCGCGCGGCAACCCGTGCTCGGCATGCCGGGCGCGGTGCCGGTGAAGCGATAGGGCTGGCCCTGCGCCTTCCATTCGCCGGCCACTTCGCTGGCGGCCTTCTCCAAGCGGTTGCGTTCGACCGGCACCGTGACCTGCCATGCATGCTCATCTGCGAACAGCTTTGCGTTTTCATTCGCGTCCAGCCAGCGTATCGGCCACTGCATCACCTGGCAATCGTCCGGCTCGAGCTGGAAGCCCGGGTGCATGTAGCGCGTGCCTATGCCGATCGGCGGCTTTGATTTGTCCGGCACCACGGACAGCGACGAGCCGATCCATGCATGACCGAGTGCGACGCCTATGGTCGGCAGCACCTGCACCTTGCCCATCTTGCCGACGTTCGCCAATACGCGTGCGGCAGCCTGCCGCAGCGGCGCTTCCGGTGCGCAGGGATCTGCCGCCAGTACCTCGCTCACCGCCTTGTTCAAACGCGTTCGATCGCCAGCGCACAGGCGTGACGGATGCGCGCTGTCCCCGAACATCTTGCGCGCAAGCAGCAGCTCCAGCAGGTCGCGCTGCAACTCCGCGAATACCTTGCCGCTGCCATCTTCGGCCAGCGCGCGGGACGCTTTGAGGCCGATCAGCAAGGTGTCGTCCTTCCAGTCGAGCGCGTTTCCGCGTTGTGCGGTCCTGCTCGAGCAACCGACGCGCGGCGACGGCGACAGGTCGATTGCATCGCACAGCTGCTGCGCAATGCGGACGATATCCGTCATGGCTTGCTCGCAGACGGGCCAGCGCAATGCGGCGTCGAGCAGGCACTGCCGCGCGGCGCGCGCTTGCGCATCGCTTGGCGCCTTGCCCGCGAGCGGGCGGCGTGCGATCGCGGCCGCGTGCTCGATCGCGTCATCGAGCAGGTGATGCCAGTCCGCCGGCAGCGTGGCCACGTCCTGCGGCTTGCCGCTGACGAAGCCGAACTCGTCATAGATGTCATGCTGCAGCGCTGCGAGGTCACTGACGCTGTCATAGCCAGCGGCTTTCAGCGCGCGCGCCAGCGACTTCAATTCTTCCGGCTCCAGTCCGGACAAATGCATGTTCAGCAGCATCGAGAAATAGGCATGGCTTTCGCTATCCATGTCGCCCTGCGGGCAGGTGGCCGCGACCAGCGTGTTGACGGCATTGACCATCAGCTTCTCATCCGACTTGCCAAGCACCTGGCCCGGCTGCTGATGCGCGTTCAGCACGGTGCGCAGCGTCAGCGCGCTATGAGAGGCGGCATCGAAATAGTGGGTTGCCGCGACAGGCTGCGGCCAGTTCGCAGGCGGATGGATGGCGGGCCTGTGGTGCAGCATCGGTTGGCGGACAGAGCGGGCGGATGCGGGACGGACATGCGTGCCGGTGCGCGACACGCTGGATGAACGAGTGTTTAATCCAAGCATGGTAAGTCTCCCTTTATTGTTTGTTGGCCGAACGATTCATCGATATCGATGAACCGGATGCAGATCCTGCACCCGGGTGTTCATGGGAGATCATTTGTGCGATTGACGTTTGTCAATCGTGAGCAGGAACTGGTGCGGTCATTGATGAAATAGGTCGGCGGTGCCTATTCGGCGACACAAAGTATCGAATTCGCGCGCCCGGATTCGATGGCTCACAGCCCCAGGTTCACGTCAGCCAGGGCAATTTGTACGAAAAATATGCGACGCTTTCCCTGTAGTTCGCTTCATCCACTTCGGTGATTCCATGCTGGTCGAGTATCCTGAGCAGGTCGCCACGCCCGGCCTGGTTCAATGATTCTTGCAGCAGCACGTTCAGATAAGAGCGCACGCCAGAAGGTGAGGGTAGGGCAAGGGCAGCAGGCATCAAAGCGTCGGCCTCGCGTAAATCCTTGTCTCGTTCGAAGGCGTTGTAGATCAAGTTCAGCAAACACACTGCGCCGCTGGCGACGCAAAAATTCGCTTCAATCGCTGTTCGGCTTTCATCGTCGACGGAGCTTTTCAGGTAGCGCTCGATAGCCAGCCTGACTTCGGGTGGACGCGCTTGCAGGCTCAGTTCAAGCCATGGGCGGGCTATGCCGGGATGTTCGGCCAGCAGCTCGCGCAAGTCCCTTTTCAGTTCATCATCGTCTGGTGAGGTGAAGGCGTCGATCGCATCGACAAGCAAGCGTCCTTGGGATTGAAGAATCAAGGATTGCAACCATGCTGACAGCAACCCGATATTTTCCGTCCTGACGCAGCAATCCAGATAAGCCTTCGCGCCATCGATATCGTTCGGCAAGCCAAAGCCGTTCTGGCCGAGTATGTCGATTTTCTTCCGCAGTTCATCATCGCTGGCCTGATCATCCAGTGCGAGCACTGCAAACAGGTCATGGGAACGGAGATCGGAGAATTGATCCTTGCCATACTTATCGAATACCGCTTGCAGTGCCTTCGCCGAACCATGGGAGAGCTTGGCTTCGAGCACCCTCCGCGCCTGTTCGCTGGCGCGGCTGCTTTGCTGGCCCAGCACGGGTTCGCTGTGGCCGAATTCGAGCACCTTGCTGATTTCTACCGAGTTGTCCTGCACATAGGCGATGTGCTCGCCGCTGACGTTCCGCAGATGCATCCAGTATTCGCGACCCGAGAGTGGCGTTCGGCCTTCGCGCTTGTGCGAGCCGATCAGGGCAATCATTTCCAGCATGCAGTCTTCAGAGTCTCCGGACAGCACCGGCTTGTTACCGGCCAGCAGCAGGTTCTCGCCGCCGGAATTCATCAGGTCCGGCGCCATGTGCCGCGCGTGGCAAGCGCTCCAGACGATCAGGCCTTTGAAATCTGATTGAATTTTTCCGTTTGACTGTGTCGAGTGCCGCAGTGCCGAGTCCAGCATGAAACCCGGGATCTCGACACCGGCTGCGCTGAACGCAAACAATGACGACCGGTTGTCTGTGGCAGGTTTTCCTTCGGGTTCATCGAGCAGTGAATCGTGAAAAGCTTTCAGGTCGGGGCGTGCGTCATAGAAATCGCCCATGCCGTCGAATTCGCCGACGGGGCCGCCATGCAAATCGACATAAACGATGGTCGAGGGCTGAATTTTGCCGCTGGCCAGCCACTCGCCCATCGTTTCGTGCAGGCGGCTTAGTCTGTCGCCAAGGGTTTCGCCTTCCAGATTTTCAAAGCAGATGACTTCAGCGCGCACCCCGGCTCCAACGGCCGCATCGCAAAGGGTGTGGGTGTTCTCGTTCCAGTCGAAATCGCACGTGAGGATCACCAGATCCAGGGGTGCGAGATCGGCCTTCGCGCCGGACACCGCTGCGACAGGCGCGGGCGCATCGGCCACGGGCACGCTGATGAACTTCGGAGCAGTCGGGGGCAGGGCCATCGGAACGTCTCGATCGCTGAACCAGATGAAGGCTCAGTGGCCTGCCCGACGAGGACGTTCGCTTATAGTAGATTTGGTACGCAGAGTTGTTTTGTGACAACGCTCTCATGCTGACCGCGAGGGATTACTGATAGCTGCGCGCGTCCTCGATCACCTTGCCGTCATTCGGCAGGCTGCCGATGGCTTGCAGCTTCACATTGCCGCGCAACTTGGTCACCTCGCGTATCGACGCGATGATCGCGTCGATGTCGGAAAGCGAGCCCTCCGGATCATCGACCTCGCAATGCAGCGTCATCTCGTCATTCGCCAATTCGCCGGACACAACGAGGCGCGCCTTCCTGACCACAGGATGACGTTTCGCTATGTCGGCCACCTGCGAAGGATGCACGAACATGGCGCGCACCTTGGTGGTCTGGTCTGCGCGGCCCATCCAGCCCCTGATGCGCGTATTGGTGCGGCCGCACGGCGATGCGCCGGAAAGTACTGCCGACATGTCGCCGGTCGCGAAGCGGATCAGCGGGTAATCCGGGTTGAACGAGGTGATCACGATCTCGCCGACTTCGCCTTCCGGCACCGGGTCGCCGGTGCCGGGTCGCACGATCTCCAGCAGCAGGGTCTCGTCGAGCAGCATGCCCGGATTGACCTTGCCATCAGTGAGCGTCTCATAAGCGATGTTGCCGATGTCGGCCGAGCCATAGGTCTGCAGCACGAAGGGCACGCCGTGATCGTTCAGCCATTGCCGCAGCGACGGCGGCAGCGCTTCCGCGCCGACCAGTGCCATCTGCAGCGACGAGATGTCCTCGCCCATCTCCTGTGCCTTTTCGACGATGATCTTCAGGAAGGACGGTGTGCCCGCATAGACTTTGGGCTTGAGCAGGTTCATCGCCTGCACCTGCATCTCGGTCTGGCCTATGCCGGCCGGGATCACCGGGCAGCCGAGCTGCGCCGCGCCGCCTTCGACCATCAGGCCGGCTGGCGTGAAGTGATACGCGAAACAGTTCTGTATCAGGTCGCCGGCGCGTACGCCTAGCGCGTGCAGTGGGCGCGCGTAACGCCACCAGTCTGCCCCGCGTCCTTCCGGATCGAAGATCGGGCCCGGCGACATGAACACGCGCGACAGCTTGCCCGCCGGCGTCGTGTTCAGCCCGCCGAACGGCGGCGACGCCTGCTGCAATTCCTTCAGAGAAGACTTGCGCGTGACCGGAAGCTGCGCGAGCGCAGCGCGGCTCGTGATGTCCTGCGGGTTCACGTCCTTCAAGATCGTCGACCAGCCGGCCGCTTGCTTTGCGCGAGCGATCAGCGCGGGCAGTGCGGACAGCAAATCCTTTTCGCGCGCGGACGGGTCGCGCGACTCGAGTGCGTCGTATAGAGCAGTCATCATTTCACCAAAATCAATGAGGGCTTCGATGGCAGGTCGCTGGCAAGCCAGCGCAACGCGGTCAGCGGCCTGCCATCGAAGCCCTCAGGCGAGCCAGCGCTTGCGGCGGCGATAGAACTTCATGTCGCGGAAACTCTTGCGTCCCGCGCCGGACATGCCGAGATAGAACTCCTTCACGTCCTCGTTCGACGCGAGGTCGGATGCTGCGCCTTCCATCACCACGCGGCCGTTCTCGAGGATGTAGCCGAAGTCCGCATAGCGCAGCGCGATCGTCGTGTTCTGCTCGGCCAACAGGAAGGACACTTGCTCGCGCTGGTTCAGGTCCTGCACGATGCCGAAGATCTCCTCGACGATCTGCGGCGCGAGGCCCATCGACGGCTCGTCGAGCAGGATCATCGACGGCTTGGCCATCAGCGCGCGGCCGATCGCGCACATCTGCTGCTCGCCGCCTGACGTATACCCGGCCTGCGACGTGCGGCGCTGCTTCATGCGCGGGAAGTAGTGATACACCCTTTCCAGCTCATCCTTCAGCTC
>JACCDI011245905.1_pt1 | contig 24189 bp, 22 predicted proteins | sample 7442791 | NCBI WGS metagenome assembly JACCDI01 (sample SAMN15323434, study PRJNA562643) | freshwater metagenome | isolation source: river surface water | place: USA:Blue River Watershed | collected 2017-08-15
GCCTAACTCGTGGACTAGCGCCAGTCATTGCTGGTGGAAATACTGCAGTACTAATCGCAAGTGAATCTGCTCCGCTACCGGCAATCACACTCGCTGAAGTTCTTGCGACAAGTGATCTGCCTGGTGGGGTTGTAAATATTCTTACTGGAAAGCGGAGTGAGTTAGTTCCTTGGATGGCTGGACATATGGAAGTTGATGGATTTGATATCTCGGGAGTTGCAAAGACTCTTGATGGCGAAATAAAGCGCGCCGGCAGTGAGAACCTCAAGCGGATTCATCGCTTTAATAAGGATGTATCGCCAAATCGAATTCTCTCGTTTATGGAGTACAAGACGGTCTGGCACCCCATCGGAATTTAAATACCGGAAATAATCTGCGTCGCCTCTTGCCGACTTGGGTATGAGGATTGGGTGCCCTTACGAGTAACACTTAGTGAGGCCGATTCGCAGCCCAGCTTGACCGCCTTTTCTGGCTCAAAACCAAGTCCCAACCCAACCGAAAATGCACCCACGAAAGCATCCCCCGCGCCGGTGGTATCAATCGCGTTTACCGAAGGTGCAGCGACTCGCACGACTTTGCCATTCTCGACTAACGCCGCTCCCTTTTCTCCCAAAGTCACCACTAACTTGCAACCAAGAGACTTTGCGAGCTCCAGAATTACTTCATCGCTATCTGGCGCTCTGCCAGAATTATCGAGACCGGCAAATTCCGTCTCATTTGGAATTATCCAATCTGAATTTTTCACAAGCTCGGAAGAAAGTGGTGCGAACGGCGCAGGATTTAAAATCGTAGTGATCCCGCGCGCACGCGCCGCGGCAAAAGCGGCAGCAGTTACTTCTTGGCGAATCTCTAATTGCCCAACCAAAACATCAATTTCGGAAATTTCTGAGAGCGCGCTTTGAACTTGCGGAACAGTCATTGCGAAATTAGTTCCAGGAACGCAAATAATTCGATTTGATCCATCTGCTTCTACCCATATAGGTGCAACCCCGCTAGCACCGGGTACCCGATTCACATACTTAGTGTCAATTCCCTGGTCTTGGAAATTCTTTAAAGTGGTTTCACCAAAAACGTCATCTCCCAAGGTATTGATCATCTTTACCTTGGCTCCAAAGCGGCTGGCCATGACCGCCTGGTTGGCGCCTTTTCCGCCAAATCCCAATGAAAATGAGTCTCCAATCACAGTTTCCCCTGAGCTGGGAGCCCGCTTCACGTAAGCGATCATGTCCATCATCGTGCTTCCGACAACAACGATTTCCGGGGCCTTTTTATAAAGAAAATTCATAATTGCGAAACCCCTCTCTTCCTAATCCTGCAGTTGCTGGACTAGAAGATACTCCACGCGATAAGTTATCGGAATTCCCCCTATGTAGCTCAATCCTGATGGCTTTAAAGCTCGATGGCTTTAAAGAAGAAGGTCGGCTCCTGTGGCCCGACATGTCGTCACAGCGATACGAATTCTTACCTCCATCTTCTTTGTGCGAATAGTTCCGCAGTTAAACAACTACTAAGGAGATAACTGAATGCAGAAGAAAACTCTTCGCAGGCTCGGTGCCTCAATTTTCGCTGGCGCAGTTGCGCTATCGGGAATGATGGCAATCGCTCCAGCTCAAGCAGCCACCAAGACAATTGGTATTGCTTATAGCTTGGGTGGACGCGATGTACCTGGCTTTAACCAACTTGCCTACATTGGCGTCAAGCCGATTTTGGACAAGAACAAAGCTCTAAAGCTCATCGAATCACAGGACAATCCAACCGCTACTGATGATCAGCGTGCCGAGCGCCTTCGCTTAATGGCGAAGCGCGGTGCAAATCCAATCGTCGTAGTTGGATTTACCTATGCTTCAGCACTCGCAAAGGTTGCGCCAGAATTCCCGAAAGTTCAATGGGGAATCGTGGATGACTCGAGCGTTAAGGCTCCAAACGTTCAAGGAATTGTCTTCAAGGAAGAAGAAGGCTCATACCTTGTAGGACTTGCTGCTGCAATGACCACAAAGAGTGGCCGCATCGGATTTATTGGTGGCGTTAATACTCCGCTCATCAAGAAGTTCGAAGCAGGTTACATTGCTGGTGCAAAGGCAATTAATCCAAAGATTAAGATCCAATCAACTTACATCTCTAACTTCCCAGATTTCTCTGGCTTCAATGATCCAGCAAAGGGTTATGAAGCAGCAAAGGGTATGTACCAGAATGGCGCAGACGTCGTCTACGCAGCTGCTGGTGGAACTGGAACTGGAATGCACCGTGCCGCTTCTGAATTGAAGAAGTGGTCAATCGGCGTTGATGCTGATGAGGCAACTTATCCAGCACACGCAGCATTCAAGTCCACAATCCTTACCTCGATGTTGAAGCGAGTCGATCTTGGCGTGCGTGGCTTCGTAAATGATGCTCTCGCTGGCAAGAAGACTGCAGGACTAAAGACCTGGGGCTTCAAGCAAGGTGGCGTTGGTTATACCAAGACCGGTGGATATCTAAAGGATGTCTCTGCCGTTATTGATAACTACGGCTCCGAAATTGCTAGTGGCAAGGTGGTTGTTCCATCCGATCCAACAAAGGCATAAAGTAAGAGAATGAAGTAACCAAAGCGCGTCATGGCTTCCATGGCGCGCTTTGTCTCATATATGGCCGCAATTTGGTCTTAAGTACAGGAGCGTGATGGATAACGTCCTAGAAGTAGTTGGTATCGAAAAGAAGTACCCGGGAGTCGTAGCAAACCGGGATGTATCACTCAAAGTAAAAGAAGGTTCAATCCACGCAATCATCGGCGAAAATGGTGCTGGAAAATCAACCTTAATGAAGATTCTCTACGGACTAATCCGCCCAGATTCGGGAAACATTAAAGCTTTTGGAAAAGATGTAACTCTAAAGTCCCCTCAAGATGCGATCGCGCTTGGTATTGGCATGGTGCATCAGCACTTCAAATTGGCCGATAACGCTACAGTTTTGGAAAATGTAATTCTTGGTAGCGAACCCACACGTATGGGATTCATAATTAATTTTGAGCAAGCTCGTAAGAAATTAGTTGAGATAGCTGAACACTATGGTCTTGAAATTGATCCCGATGAATCTCTTGCAAATCTTGGAGTCGGAGAGCGTCAGCGAGTAGAAATTGCAAAGGTACTCTTCCGCGGTGCAAAGATATTAATTCTTGATGAACCAACCGCGGTTCTAGTTCCTCAAGAAGTCGAAGAACTCTTCTCAAATCTCCGTGAGTTGGTAAAGCGCGGTCTAACAGTCCTATTCATCTCTCATAAACTAGATGAAGTTCTCTCGATTGCAGATGAGATAACAATCATGCGCCAAGGAACAACGGTGGCTTCGCGCACGCCTAAGAGCACCAACAAAGTTGAGCTTGCTGAATTGATGGTGGGCGGCGAGTTACCAAAACCGAGAGCGGGCGCGAAGAAAACTTCTTCTGAGAGATTGCTCTCCATCTCCGGCGCTTCATATGTGAGACCCGATGGCCGCGAAGTACTTAACAATGTAAATCTAGAATTGAATGCAGGAGAGATTCTCGGTCTTGCCGGAGTTGAAGGAAACGGTCAGAGCGAGTTAATTGTGTTGATAATGGGCCTTGTTAAGCCCGCAAATGGCAAAGTCGAAATTCTTGGCCTTGATGCCTCAAAGTCTTTGACTAAAGAGATTAGAAATGCCGGCGTTGCTTACATTCCCCAAGATCGACAACGCGATGGCTTATTGATGAGCGCACCACTCTGGGAGAATCGAGTATTGGGACACCAATTCGCATCTCCTATGGCAAATAACATGTGGGTGAATCGAGGCGAGGCAATCAAGGACTCCAAGCGAGTCGTCAGTGAGTTCGATGTGCGTACTCCTGGAATAAATGTTCTAGCGAGCGCACTTTCCGGTGGTAATCAACAGAAATTCATTGTGGGGCGCGAGTTGAGCGGAAACCCAAGAGTCATAGTGGCCGCGCAGCCCACCCGTGGAGTAGATGTAGGCGCGCAAGCAATTATTTGGGACCAACTCATGAAAGCAAGGTCTGAAGGCGCAGGAATTCTTTTGATCTCCGCAGACCTAGATGAACTCTTCTCATTATCTGATCGCATTGCAGTTATTTATAGCGGAAGCATCGTCTCTACCTTGGATCCGAATAAGACAACTCCAGAAGAACTTGGGCTAGCTATGACAGGAGCGAAGAGCGCATGACAAAAAGTAAAGTTTTTTGGGCCATAGTTGCTCCGCTCGCCGCAATCCTAAATTCGCTCCTCTTTGTCTACATAATTTTGAAAATACGTGGCGTAGATCCTTTTGCCATGTTTGGTCTAATGATCTCTTATGGATTTGATCCCCGAAATCTCGTCTCAGAATTAAATCAGACTGTTGCCTACTACATTGCTGGCGTAGCAGCAGCAATCGGATTTAAAATGTTGCTCTTTAATATCGGTATTGATGGTCAATATCGAATGGGCGCTTTCTTCGGCGCAGTAGTTGGGGCGGCGGTTTCACTACCACCCGTACTTCATGTCTTGGTAATAGTAATTACTGCGATGATTGCAGGCGGATTGTGGGCAGCCATCGCCGGTTATTTGAAGGTGCGCAGAGGAGTTTCGGAAGTTATAAGTAACATCATGCTTAACTTCATCGCGGCGGCAATTCTTTCTTACTTAATTACGCCCTCGATGCTGGGAACGCTTCCTGAAGGATCACAAAACGCGCAAACTTTCCCAATTCCAAAGAGTGGCCAGATGCCCACGATTAAGGCATTCGATGGCGAGATCTATACATTTCTTTTTGTCGCCATTGCAGTAGGAATCGCCTATTGGGTAATGCTTAATAAGACAGTATTTGGTTTTAATCTAAAGGCGACTGGACTTTCATTTAGAGCGGCACGAGCAAGTGGCGTAAATGCGCCACGGATGATCTTTGTGACAACTGTTCTCTCCGGTGCAATTGCTGGGCTTGTTGGCATGGGAACTTTGCTATCAGATACCCATAACTACAGCATGGCTTTTCCTTCTGGTTATGCATTCACAGGTCTTGCGCTTGCGCTTTTGGGAAGAAATCATCCGGTTGGCATCTTCTTTGCCGCTTTCCTCTGGTCATTCCTCGAGCGTTCCGCTCCGGTGCTCGAATTCGAGGGAGTTCCACCTGAGATTGTGATTGTTATGCAAGGAACCATCGTGCTCTCCATCGTCGTGGCATATGAGGTCGTTGCACGAATCAATTTACGCCAGCAACAACGCGCGGTCGGAAGCGTTAGCGCTGAGACTCCAGCAGTAAAGGAGAGCAAGTAATGAAGGAGAAAACAAAATCTTTCTTTAAATCTCCGGCCCGCATCACAATTCTCATTGCGATTGTCTTTTTCATTATTGCTCTAGTAGAGAATATAACTGGAGCAGTTGATATTTCCTCTCCCGGAACTTCAGGAGCAACGCTGCGCTTTGCGATTCCGCTTCTAATGGCTGGCCTTGGTGGATTATGGGCGGAACGAGCCGGTGTAATCAATATCGGTCTAGAGGGAATGATGATTGTCGGCACTTGGACCGCTGCTTGGTTCGGATATCTACACGGACCATGGATTGGACTTCTTGCAGCGGCAATATTTGGCTTACTCTCCGGTCTCTTCCATGCAATCTTGACCGTAAAGATTGGAATTGATCAAGCAGTTTCTGGTCTTGCGATAAACCTAATCGCTGCTGGAGCTGCTCGATATCTCTCCGGAATTTTCTTCCCACCCGTTGGTGGCGATCGCACCGTCTCGCCACCAGTTGAGACGCTACCAACCTTCACAGTTCCGGTAGTTGCGCCATTTTTCCAAAGTATTGATGAGAAGAATATCTTCCTAATTTCAAATATCTCTGGATTAATTTATGGCATAACTACCGATTTATCGGTCGTGACTGTTGGCCTCTTGCTATTTGTTCCGCTTACCTCGTGGATTTTATGGCGAAGCAAATTCGGATTGAGAATGCGTTTTTCAGGGGAGAATCCGATGGCAGCTGAGTCTCTTGGCATTAATGTCTACATGACTCGCTACATTGCTATCTCTGTTTCGGGAATGATGGCCTCACTTGGCGGTGCATATTTAGCGCTCGTTGCCTCTTCGGTTTACCGCGAAGGCCAGACCGCCGGACGTGGCTTCATCGGCCTTGCCACCGTCATCTTCGGTAATTGGCGACCGAGTGGAGTTTTTGCCGGATCTATTCTCTTTGGCTTTACCGATGCGCTCCGTGTTCGCCAGAGCGAATCTGTGATGGCGATGATTATGGCTGCTGGAATGATGGCTGCTTTGCTCTGCCTCTATTTCGCACTTTCGCGCAAATGGAAACCTGCTGGCGTATCTGGCGGTATCGCACTCTTTGCGCTCTGGATGAATCTTCGCGTCACTAACATCCCACAAGAGTTCATCACTGCGTTTCCAAATCTTGCAACTCTTATCGTTCTTACCTTCTTGGCGCAACGACTTACACCACCAGCAATGGCGGGTATGCCGTATCGACGAGGGTCTGAATAAAGCCTCTTTTTAAATGACTATTCGTTGGAACTCCCCCGTACTTTCTAGTCTGCGTCCAGTCATTGAAGGCGCTTCCTTAGTTCGCATAAATAAAGAGAAGTTAGTGCAAGTTGCTAATTGGATGGCTTACGAAGAGTTTGCCAAACCGGATGGATCGATGCTCTTTGATTTTGGAAATGATCCCGATGTCTTGATGGATTTCACTATGGTCGTTAATACGATGAACTTTGCTTTTACCGATTTCAAAACGGGAGTGAAGTTTGAGACGGATTATCTCGGAAAGCGTTGGTGCGATAGTGAAGCGATGCTTGCCTGTATGCATCGAGCTGTTAATTCGGGCACGCCACTTTTCTCTGGTGAATATCTTGCGGGGCTAACGCGTGATGAATTTGCTCGGGTATTTAGCGGAACGATTGAAATGCCGATGATTGATGAGCGAGTGAAGATATTTAATGAGGTAGGGCGAGTATTAGTTGAGAAATACGAAGGGAGTTATCACAACTTTGTTCGATCCTGTCCACCAAAGCTCTACGCAGGTGGCGAGGGGCTACTTGAGCGCTTAGTTATTGAGTTTCCACGCTTTCAAGACACGAGCCAATATCGCGGATCAACTATTCAAATCTACAAACTCGCACAATTAGGAATCTGGGGAATGCATCTTGCACTCTCCCCTAAGGGCCTTTGGAAACTTGAAGATGCCTCGGACCTAACAGCATTTGCTGATTACATTGTTCCGGTAGCGCTTCGAGTAATGGGAATCTTTGAATACACACCAGAATTAGAGGCGAAAATAAATGCTCTTGAAGAGATTAAACGAGATAGCGAAGCAGAAATTGAGTTACGTGCTAGCTCGATCCACGCAATAGCGCTCTTGACTGAGGAGATAAATAAGCGCCGTCCTAATTTTGAACCACTGCTAATGCCCCAGGTCGATTTCAGGTTCTGGAAGAGCTACCACGCAACGCATTGGCCCCATCATTTAACTAAGACGATTATGTATTAGAGGTTGATAATTCCGCTCGCCACTTTTGCAGAATTGGCAAGGCTTTATCGAAGTTATCAATCACATATCCAGCATCTTCAACGCAACCACGGACAAATAAATTTATTCCTTTGCCATCAATCATATTACGGTCTCTAATAACTCTCGTATCTGTGACTAATCCAATAATGCCCTTTTTACTCTTATCGCTTCGCATGGCGGCCCAAAAAATTCCAATTTCTGAGGCGGTCCCATCATCAACCATCGGCCCATCAAGTAGCGCTAAAACAGCATTTGCGCGCATAACCTCTTTTGAATCTACCTCAAAAATAAATTTTGCTGTGACTGGATTTGGTAGCTCGATCTCATGCGGAACAAATACTTCAAAACCCTCAGCGCGTAATTTCGCTGCACATTGATCAATGTAATTTCGCTCGTATGGAGTAAAAAGTGGGCCGGCAAAATAAATTCGCATATTTGCTCCTCGTTTATGTTGGACGCGAGTATGCCTTTCGAGATAGGTTTAAGCAATTAATTTCAAGTAGAGATGAGGCGAATTGCTTGGGTCCTATCGGGAGGTAATCCGGCACAGTCACGCGGCACCTACCTTCGGATTTGGAATGATTGGCAGAATCCCGGTGGCAATGAATACGGTTGCGCTGGTTTTTCTGGTCTCATCCGTTCGTGATTCTTTCCTACTCGCTGGAATCGCATCTTCTTTTTATACCCTTGCTGGAGCGATTGTCGGGCCGCGAATTGGCAGGCTTGCCGACAAGCATGGAACGCGCGTTGTTCTAATTCCGATTGCTCTTGTAAACGCCATTTCTATTCTGGCTGTGGTTTATTTCAGTGAGCGCTCCATTCCTTTATTGCTCTTTTTCTCGGCCCTTGCTGGCGCCACAATGCCCGGTTTTGGAAGTTACACAAGAGCGCGTTGGAGCCGCACCATTTCCGATAAGAAGGATCTAGACACGGCGCTTTCACTTGAATCGGTCTTTGATGAGACCGCATTTGTAGTTGGCCCAGCGCTAGCCGGATTCATGTTCTCGCTTTATGGTTCACATTCGCCACTTTTTGCGGGAGTAGTTTTCATGGTTATAGGAGCCGTGGGGCTTGCCATTACCTCCTTTGATCACGGCGGAAATCAACACTCTGATGAAGTACACGGTGGCTTATTAAGAATTTCAAGAATTAAAGGATTGCTTGCATCATTAGTTGCCTTGGGTTTGCTCTTTGGTTCAAATTTCGTAGTGATACTGGCCGTGGCAAAGGAGAATAATCGAGCCGCAGAGGGTGGATTATGGGTTGGTTTATATCCTCTAGGAAGTATTGTCGCCGGACTCATTTATGGTTTCATTCATTGGAAATCTAGTAACGCTATTAGATACACAATCGCACTTGCTTTCATGACTCTTGCCACCAGCACCATACTGGTCTTTCAAGATATCGATACTCTTGTTTATCTCTTAATCCTCTCGGGTGTTGCAATTGCGCCTGCTCTAATCGCCGCAAATGCATTAATGAAAGAGTTGGTGCCGTTACCAAGACTTACCGAAGCCTTCGCATTAGTCGGAGCTGCTCTCTCCATTGGAATCACTTTAGGAAGTAGTTTGAGCGGACTAATAGTTGATGAATTTGGCGGTTGGAGTGGATTCTCTTTCATGACGGGAGCGATGGTTTTAGCAACGCTGCTCTCTACCTTAATAATCAAACCTCACCCATCAAGTAAGTTCGATCTGAAAGTGGAAGAATAAAGATATGCCTAGAAAGGTAATCTTTGATACTGATCCTGGGATTGATGATGCCCTTGCTCTCTTGCTTCTTGCAGTTTCTCCCGAGATTGAGTTACTAGGTATTACCGTAACTCACGGAAATACCTCGCAAGAGAAGTGTCTTCGAAATGCATTAAGTCTGGTGGAGTTAGCCGGGATTTCTCATATCGAGGTAGCAAGGGGTGCAGAAGAACCCCTTGTGAAAGAACTTTCTGTCGCTGAAGAGACGCATGGCGACGGCGGTCTTGGTTATGCCTCGCTCCCTCCATCAAATAAGGATATTTCTAAAGTTGCTGCACATGATTTCATCATTGAGCAAGTAGAAAAGTATCCGGGTGAAGTCACTATTTTGGCAGTAGGGCCTATGACAAATGTGGCACTTGCACTTCTGAAACGTCCTCAACTTGCCCAGAAGATTGACTCAATTATCTCTATGGGTGGTGCCATTCACTATCCCGGCAATGCCACGCCACAAGCGGAGTACAACGTATTTTGCGATCCAGAAGCGTTCGATATTGTCTTGCGCTCTGGGATTGATTTCACTCTTGTCCCCCTTGATGTAACTTACAAATGTATTTTCACTAAAGAGCACTTAAATCGAATTGATAGAGCGCGAAGAGATATCAAAGAATTCATCACCGAATCAACTCGCTTTTATATGGAGTTTCACGTTAAGCACCAATCAATTGAGGGTTGCGCGATAAATGATCCGCTTGCTGCTGCGCTATTGCTAGATCCGAATTTAGTAAAGTCTGAGGACTATTTTGTAAGAGTAGATCTCATGGCTCCAACATCAAAAGCTAAAACAATTGCTGATTACTACGGGGCGCTCAAAGAGCCGGCTAATGCTCATGTTGCTATGCAGGTCGATGTGGAGCGATTCATGGATTTATTTATCGAGCGGATGAATAGATTTCAATGAGTAAACAACATCACACTCATACCCAAGTCGGAGATGTTGGTAGATATGTGTTGATGCCGGGAGATCCGGGTCGCGTTCCCATAATTGCAAGCTACCTCGATAATGCGAAACATATTGCAACTAACCGTGAGTATGTGACTTTCACTGGGACTTTAGATGGAGTGAAAGTTTCGGTAACTTCGACTGGAATTGGTTGCCCCTCGAGTGCAATAGCGGTAGAAGAGCTTTATAAATCGGGGGCAGACACCTTCATACGGGTTGGCACATCCGGTGGCATTCAACCTGGGACTAAATCAAACGACATTGCCATAACTACAGGGGCGATTCGACATGAGGGAACTTCACTTCACTACATGCCCATTGAATTCCCTGCAGTTTGCGATATCGATGTAGTTCGAGCGATGAAAAGTGCGGTTGAAAGAATGGGGTTGCCACATCGAGTCGGAATATCGCACTCCAAGGATTCCTTCTATGGTGAGGTTGAACCTGAGCGCTCAGCGAACTCCAATGAATTGATTGAGTTTTGGGGCGCTTGGCAGACGGGCGGTGCCATATGTTCGGAGATGGAGTTATCTACCATTTGTGTAGTTTCTTCAATTTTGGGCGCACGAGCTGGCGGGATTATGGCTATGCATGGGGAAGGCGAATTCGGACCGTTGGATAATCTGATTAAAGCAGCGATCGAGTCGGTACGAGAGTTAATCAAGATAGATATAGCGAAGGAGCGATGATGGAGACAGATGGAAAGCAGTACCACATTCAATTAAAGCGTGGTGATGTTGGAAAGTATGTACTTCTTCCAGGTGATCCTGGACGCTGTGAACCAATTTCGCGGTTATTCGATAATCCAAAACACATCGCAACTAATCGGGAATATGTAACCTATACCGGAACACTTGATGGTGTACCAGTCTCTGTAACTTCAACTGGAATAGGTTGTCCATCTGCAGCGATAGCGATGGAGGAATTAGTACGGTGTGGAGCGGATACCTTCATTCGCGTAGGGACTTCTGGACATATTCAAGAAGATATTAAGTCTGGCGAACTTGCAATCATCACCGCGGCTATACGAGATGAGGGAACATCTCGCCAATATATGCCTATCGAATTTCCAGCAATTGCTGATATCGACCTTGTTTTGGCCTTACAGGCGGCGGCCCAGAAGAACGGCGCGAAATATCGAACTGGAATTACACAATCTAAAGATTCCTTCTATGGCCAACATGAGCCAGCGCGAATGGGCGTCGCTAAAGATCTCTTGGAGAGATGGCGGGCCTGGCAATTAGGTGGAGCGTTATGTTCCGAGATGGAAGCTGCCGCCCTTTTTGTGATCGCTTCGATGCTTCGAGTCAGAGCAGGCGGGGTAATGATGGTGCATGGGAAAGAACCGATGCCACCATTGGATATTCTGCTTGATACCGCAGTCGGAGCGCTTCGGGAAGTAATCGCAGCCGATCGAGCAAAAGGTCGATCAGTTACTTTGTAGTCGCTGACTGGGCGATTGCATCGAGCATTAGCTCCCAAAACCGCTTGAAATCAAGCTCTAAAGCGACTTCACAATTAGCTCGCGCACCAAACCGATCATGCAGGTCTACGACTGTGGCTCCCCTCGTAAGGGTGCCAGTTAACTCGACCTGAACATTTACTTTCCTACATTTAACAACACTTCGGTCAATGAGAAGTGCAACAGCGACTGGGTCATGAAGTGGTGGATCAGGCATTTCAAATACTTCGTCATAAGTTTTGGCAAAGAATTTAAGTAGCCCAATTATTGTCTTACTAACGCTAGTTCCCATTGACTCGAGTTTTGCAAATATCTCCTTAGTTACAAGTGCTTGATGGGTCACATCCAAACCGCACATTGTTAAGGGTAAACCGCTACGCAACACAACGTCAGCTGCTTCAGGATCCATCCAGATATTGAATTCAGCAAAGGGAGTTCGATTACCTCTTGTGGCACTTCCGCCCATAAAGACAATCTCATTGACTTTTTCCTTGAGAGCCGGATACATTTTTAGAAATAGAGCTACATTTGTTAGCGGACCAGTTGCCACAATCGTGACTTTTTCATTTGAATCGCGGAGTAATTCAGCCATCAAGTCAACGGCATGAAGCTTTGATAGTTCCACTTTTGGCTCAGGTAGTTCGGCGCCATCTAAAGCGGATTCGCCATGAATATCAGTAGCTTCCTCAACCTCGCCCAATATTGACTTGCCAGCGCCTTCTGCGATGGGTACGTGCAGATTAACCATGGTGGCAATTCGCCTTGCATTTAGCGTCACCTTTGCAATTCCACCATTTCCAGAGACGGTGGTTATGCCAATTAATTTAAGGGCTGGATTTTTCGCAGCCAAAATAATAGCGAGCGCATCATCATGCCCAGGATCGCAATCAAGTATTAGCGGTATTGGTTTCATAGCGAAAGAGTAGGCCCTAGAAGTTGGCCATCACTTCCTTATAGCCGCGCAACGAGAAGCCGGGGCGGCGCTGTGGCTGGCGAGCTAACTGCAGTTCTGGAAATCTCTTAAGAAGAAGTGGCAGCGAGATAGACATCTCTAGCCTCGCCAATGGCGCACCTACACAGAAATGAATCCCCGCACCAAAACCGATATGTGGGTTCGGTTGGCGAGCCACATTTAAGGAATCTGCGGATTCAAATACGGTTTCATCTCTATTTGCTGAACCCAAGAGACTTACGATTTTCTGACCCGATTTCAGCGCTACCCCACCTATCTCACAGTCACTAGTTGCAGTGCGTTCGAAATACTGTAGCGGCGAGTCAAATCTTAAGAACTCCTCAACTGCAGTTGGAGAGAGTGTAATCGGATCGCCAAATAAACGACTTCGTTCAGATTCATTGTTAAGTAGCGCCACCATCCCGTTTCCAAATCCATTAACACTTGCTTCATGGCCAGCATTTAGCAAAAGAATGCAAGTTGCAATTAACTCGTTAGTAGAAAGTTGTTCGCCTTGCTCATGGACTTGGACTAGATCAGTAATCAAATCCTGCCGAGGTTCACGCTTACGTTCCAACATCAATGAGTGCACGTATGAGGCAAACTCGTTAGCAGCTTGCTGAGCCGCTATTTCGTGCTCTCTGGGTGGATTTACTTCATACATCTTCACAATTGCTTGAGACCAAGGACGAAGTAGATGCTCCTCTTCAGGAGGAAAGCCGAGAAGAAGCGCAATCACCTTTACAGGTAACGGCTCGGCATAATCAGCGATTAAATCGAATTCGCCACCTTTTGCTTCGATTTCATCAAGTAAGCCCGAAACAATCTCTTCGACTTGAGAGCGCATGCCTTCCATCCGGCTGCGATTAAATGCCTTTAGAACCAATCCTCTTAGGCGAGTGTGCTTGGGGGGCTCGCTATCTAATATCGAGTCGGAGTGAAGCCAATTAAAAACTTCCCATTCTGACTCAGGAGTGCGATCGATGTAGATACGGCCAAGATTCTTATTTCGCAAAACCTCATTTGCGTCGCGATGAGTCGCAGCTAAAAATACTTCTAATTCGGGGTGCCAAACTGGTTTATCAAATCGGCGAAGTTCCCTTAAATGTGGATACGGATTTTGCATTACTTCTTGATCGCGAAAATCAATCATGATGTGACATCTTATCCACTAACAAAACGCTGCGGCTAGCGCTTTGGAATTCATCTCTCTCACAACCTCAAGATTCCAACCGTGTGCGCTAGACATCTTTGAATACTCGGCGGATAGTGAAGTATCACTCATTAAGCGATTATCAGTATTAAGTGCCACATTAAAACCGAGACTATGAAAGAGAGCAGCGGGATGATTCTCATAACTCTTAGCTAAACCAGTCTGTAGATTTGAAGTTGGAGCCATTTCGAAGTGCACGTTGGAATCTCGAAGATATTTGGCGCGATCTGAGAGTTTTACATCGTCTCCACTAAAGTCAATTTCATCTAACAGCCTAAAACCATGTCCGATTCGCGGTGCCTTGTATTTAGCGACTGACTCCTCAATATATTCAAAGGGCCCTGCTTCACCTGCATGAATTGTGAATGGAAAATCATTTTTTAGGAGAAGTTCAAATGCCTCGTGGTGCTTTGATGCCGGAAATCCATTCTCAGGCCCAGCAATATCAAAGCCGACTACTCCCCGATTTCGGTATTTCAACGCTGCTTCAGCAACCTCAAAACTTCGCTTCTCTTGACGCATCGCGCAGAGAATTGCCCTTACCTCAATCTTTTTCCCGGATGCACTCACGCCCTCCATGCCCTCTTTATAACCAGTTAAAGTGGCTTCAATTACCCCATTAATATCTAGGCCACCTTGGGTGAATAACTCCGGTGCGCCCCGAACTTCAGCATAAGTAATTCCATCTTGTGCTAGGTCCTCAACACACTCACGAGCTATTCGGATTATGTGATTTCGACTTTGCATAGCTGCAATGGTGTATTCGAAATTCTTCAAATACTTCTCTAAGTCGCCCTCATTACATGCGTCAAAGATGACTCGTTTTAATTCGGCTGCTTCGTATGAAGGTAACTCGATTTGAATTTCCCGCGCAATATCAATAAGAGTTTGTGGCCTTAGCCCACCGTCTAAGTGATCATGCAAAAGAACTTTGGGAAGCGACTTGATCTCTTCGAGAGTCACAGAATCAATTCAATTAGAGATTTTCAGGTCCAAATGCCCAGGGTAGAAGAGATGAGAGTGGGGCTGGTCCATCAGGTGTCATGAATTGGGTATCTGGTGTGCTGTGTTCCCAGAGAAGTTGTCGGCAGCGACCACACGGAGACAGTGCATTTCCATGAGCATCGACGCAATAGATTGCCTTAATTATTGAGCGACCGCCCAAAACTAGGTTTGAGACCAAACCACATTCTGCGCATAAGCCAAGACCATAACTTGCATTCTCAACGTTACAACCACTAACAAGTCGTCCATCAGCAGTCTTTGCAGCAACTCCTACCGGAAAGTTCGAATAGGGTGCATATGCGCGCTTCATCGCGCCAATCGCTTCGTTTCTTAGTTCTTCCCAATCTATTTCGGTCATATCCGAAGTCTATTGCGGGTTTAAGCCAGGTCTATCTTTGGATATCGCGCCCTTATTTGAGCGAGCTGTTTTGCTGTGAATCCAGGAGCTAGAGTTACTCGGTAGCCGCCATTTTCAAAGTTATAAGTCTTACCAAAAACACCCCGAGCATCATCAACGATGTCAATTAGCGCTCTGTTCTCAAGACCTAGGCGTACTAAGAGCGAGATCGGCTTCTCTAGCCGTTTCTCGAGGACTGCAAGAATGCGTTTACTAGCACCCATTTTGGCAAAATATTGATCTGGGTTACGTGCGATATACCAGGTTCGTGGCGTTCGCGAAGTTACCGCTTCAAAGACTTTTGAGTCTCTATCCCAGAGTGAATAGACAATGTCAGCACTTCCTAGCTCCATGAGTAATTTGTTGGAATCTCCTTCATAATTCAATTTCAAGACCTTTACGCCCTTTGCTCTTGACTCGAAAGCAGCATTTAGCGCATCACTACCGGAGATAATTGCAACTACTTTACTTTTACTCCTCAACGAAGCAATTGTTCCTGCCACGCGAGCTGCTTGAATTTCATCAAAGTAGATGTTTGAAATATTGAGTTGTGCCAAGGTCTGATCATTAATGAGGGCGAATTGAGTGTCGGTGTATTCCATGGAGACTCTTCTAACGGTTTCGCGATAACCAGAACCCACCGCAATTATTAAGGTGTATCCGCTCTTGGCAAGAAATCTCAATTTGGTCAATCGATCTAAAGCTGTGCCACTAGTTGGCAATTCGCGAACGAATGGTTCAACTAAGTTATAGCGCTTTTTTGCAATTTCTAGCGCAGCGCTTACTGCATCATTAAAACCACCATCGCCCTTAAATCCGATGTCATAGGCAACAGCAATACGTGGTGTAGGTTCTTCGGCTCGCGCACCTGATGAAATTAATTGTGCTATCAGTACTGCAATGAGTGCGAGCGCAATCTTCACCTTCATGCGCATCTCAACTCTTGAATTGGGTGCCTGGTACCAGTCCGAGCGCGTCATAGGCGTTCTTTAGAGTTTTGGCGGCAACTTCGCGAGCTTTCGCGCTTCCTTCTTCCAAAATAGCCGATAGTCCACGCTCATCCTCTAGTAATTCTTCAGTTCGAGTTTTAACAGGCCGGAAGAATTCCGTAACAACCTCAGCCACCGCGCTCTTGAAATCCCCGTAACCCTTTCCAGCGAATTCCGCCTCGATACTTGCGATGCTCTTGCCTGAAAGAGTTGAGTGGATTGTGAGTAGATTTGAAATACCAGGTTTGTTTTTCTCATCAAACTTAATTTCTTTTCCGGTATCGGTGACTGCGCTCTTAATCTTTTTGGTATTTATTTCAGCGCTATCGAGGATATCGATTACACCAGAATTTGAGGCAGCTGACTTACTCATCTTCGCATTTGGATCTTGTAAATCATTTATCTTGGCCGAAGTTTTGATGATGTGTGCTTCTGGGATTGTGAACACTTCACCATACTTAGCATTGAAACGTTGGGCTAAGTCTCTAGTTAACTCAATGTGTTGTCTCTGATCTTCTCCAACCGGGACGCTATTTGCTTGGTAGAGCAATATGTCAGCGGCTTGCAGCATTGGGTAAGTAAAGAGCCCAACCACAGTTCTATCAGAGCCTGACTTGGCTGATTTATCTTTAAATTGAGTCATGCGACTTGCTTCACCGAAGCCAGTGATACATTCAAAAATCCAACCAAGCTGATTATGTTCACTCAAGTGCGATTGGATAAAGAGGGTACATTTCTTGGGATCTAATCCAAGCGCTATGAGTTGGGCTGCGGCTGCCAAAGTGCGGCGGCGCAAAGTTGCCGGTTCGGTCTCCACGGTAAGTGCATGAAGATCAACGATGCAATAGAAAGCATCGTTACCCGTTTGAAGTTCAACCCATTGTTTTACAGCGCCAAGATAATTTCCAAGGTGCAGCGACTCAGCTGTTGGCTGAATTCCGGAAAGTACCCGTTTCATCCGCTAATTCTCTCAGTAAAGGTCAATTTGCTGTTCTTGTTAGCAATAGCGAACCTACCCGTTTACCTTCCATCGATAGAACCTTGATCTGGGCGCCTTGAACCTCTAGCAAATCGCTCACCTCAGGAATCCGTCCTAATTCATGCATCACAAATCCGCTTAGCGTCTCGTAAGGCCCTTCGGGAACCTCAACCCCCGTCTGTTCAGCGAGATCATCAAGTGCGATTAGCCCGTCAATTTCAAATACACCGGTTTTTTGAGTGTTTGAAACCTCTTCCGAATGATCATCGTATTCGTCATGGATATCGCCTATGAGAGTCTCTACCAAATCTTCCATAGTAACGACTCCATCAGTACCGCCGTATTCATCAAGGACGATAGCAATTTGTTGACGCTTCGAGCGCATCTCGGTAAGTGCAGGGAGAACACCTTTTGTTCCGGGAAGAAAGATGATAGGACGCACTAGATCCATAACCGTCTTGCTGTTATCTGGGCGCTCCAATAAATCTCTAGCGTGAATAAAGCCGATTACCTCATCACTACTGCCCCGAACAACCGGGTAGCGCGAATGCTGTTTTTCAATGGCAATCGCTGTCGCTTGATTTAGCGAAAGACCAGCATCCATAAAATCAACTTCGGTTCTTGGAACCATTACTTCATGAATTGAGCGATCACTTGCATTGAAAACTTCTTCAACGATGTCCCGCTCTTCTTCAGTCAACGCTTTATGACCGGTGACTAAATCAACTAGCTCCTCTTCGCTTATCTCCTCGCGCGAAGCCTTGGGGTCAATACCGAAGGCGCGCAGCACTAAATCTGAGGAATGCGCTAATAACCAGATAAGCGGTCTAAATACGACGCCGATGATTGAGACGGGGGTAGCAACCGCTAGGGCAATCTTCTCGGTCTTATGGAGAGCCACTCGCTTCGGAACTAACTCGCCTAAAACTAAAGAGACATAGGCAATCAAGAGAGTTAAGAGAACTAGTGATAGCGCGCCGGCGATACTTTCAGATAAGCCCCAATTGATGAGCAAGGGGATTAGATAGTCCCCAAGTTGGTCTGCGCCAAAGGCAGCTGAAAGGAATCCAGAGAGCGTGACCCCAACCTGGACAGCGGCTAGGAAATTCTTGGGATGGCTTGCGAGGTAGGCGACTCGGCGACCGCGGCGACCCTGCTCGCTTAAGGCTTTGACTTGGCCTTCGCGAAGGGAGATGAGAGCGATCTCGGCGGCTACGAAGATGGAGCCGAGCAGGATAAAAGTGAGTACAACGAAAAGGTCGCTAGCTAGGCCAGCGACCGAAAGGGCACCATCGGGGTCCATAGAGCGACTAAGGGTAGCCGAGCGGTGAGAATCCTGGCCAAAACCTCTTCCCTCACGCTCATCTCTCGCATAGCCTTCGCCCGTTCCACCTTGCTTCATCCAACGGACCGTCGGGCACGTACCTGCCCGGAGAAGGAAGTGAAAAAAATGGCATCAGTCGTATTCAAAGATGCGTCACGCATCTATCCCGGAACTGCAGCACCTGCAGTTGATAAGTTAAATCTCACTGTTAATGATGGCGAGTTTTTAGTTCTCGTCGGCCCATCAGGATGCGGAAAGTCAACATCTCTTCGCATGCTGGCTGGATTGGAAGAGATTGATACTGGAGCAATCTTTATTGGCGATCGCGATGTGACAAATGTTGCGCCAAAAGATCGCGATATCGCGATGGTCTTCCAGTCATACGCGCTCTACCCACATATGACGGTTGCAGAGAATATGGGTTTCGCTCTAAAAATTGCGGGCGTTTCAAAGGAAGAGCGGGAGCGCCGTGTCCTTGAAGCTGCAAAACTACTTGATCTTGAGCCATACCTAGAGCGCAAACCAAAAGCGCTTTCTGGTGGCCAACGTCAGCGCGTTGCTATGGGCCGGGCAATTGTTCGCGAACCACAAGTCTTCTTAATGGATGAACCGCTTTCAAACTTAGATGCAAAGTTGCGTGTAGCGACTCGTACCCAAATTGCAGCGCTACAGCGCCGTCTTGGTATCACAACTGTTTATGTAACACATGACCAGGTCGAAGCGATGACTATGGGTGATCGCGTTGCCGTGCTCAAAGATGGTCTATTACAGCAAGTTGATACCCCGCGTAATCTCTACGATTCACCAGCAAATGCTTTCGTTGCTGGATTTATTGGCTCACCTGCCATGAATCTATTGATAGCCCCAGTTTCTGGTGGCAGCGCAAAGCTCGGACACCTCGATGTCTCTGTTCCAGCATCGGCTGGAAGTTCTGTAATTGTTGGTATTCGTCCGGAAGGATTTGAGCCCGCTTCTAAGGGATTTGAAATCCAAGTAGAAGTTGTCGAGGAGCTTGGCGCAGATGCGTTCGTCTACGGCAAACCAATCGATTCAGCGGTTAAGTTCAACAATGCCAGCGATGAAGGCGCTCAGGTAATTGTTCGTTGGGATCCAAAGAACCCTCCGAAGGCTGGTCAAACAGTCACAGTTGCCGCGAAGAAAGATGCAGTTCACCTATTTGATGCGAAAACCGGAGTCCGCATCTAGTTGAAACTTCTTACTTCATAGCTTTCTTTAGATTCTCATCTATCGCAGCTAGGAACTCTTGGGTATTTAGCCACGGAGCATCGTTGCTGATTAAGAGCGCTAGATCTTTTGTCATCTTCCCGCTCTCTACAGTTTCTATGCATACGCGCTCCAAGGTAGCTGCAAAGTTAGCGACTTCTGGGGTGCTATCTAACTTCGCGCGATGCTGGAGACCTTGAGTCCAAGCAAAAATAGATGCGATTGGATTTGTTGAGGTCGCCTTACCTGCTTGGTGATCGCGATAGTGACGAGTGACTGTTCCATGAGCAGCCTCTGCTTCAACGGTCTTGCCATCTGGAGTCATGAGTACTGAGGTCATTAACCCAAGTGAGCCATAACCTTGCGCGACGGTATCGCTCTGGACATCGCCATCGTAATTCTTGCAAGCCCAGATATAGCCACCTTCCCAACGAAGCGATGTAGCCACCATGTCATCAATTAGGCGATGGTCATACTCAAGTCCATACTTCTTAAACTCATCCTTAAATTCACTTTCGAAGATTTCTGCGAAGATATCTTTGAAGCGACCATCGTAGGCCTTCAAGATTGTGTTCTTAGTTGATAGATAAACTGGATACTTTCTAACCAATCCATAATTAAATGAAGCTCGAGCGAAATCGCGAATGGATTGGTCGAGGTTGTACATAGTCATAGCAACGCCAGAGCTTGGGAAATCAAAGACATTGAACTCCATAGGCTTTGAACCATCGGCAGGGGTAAAGGTCACAGTTAGTTTTCCTGCGCCCGGGACTTTGAAATCTGTGGCACGGTATTGGTCACCAAAAGCATGACGGCCAATAACGATTGGCTTACTCCAGTGAGGAATTAGCCTCGGTACATTCTTAATGATGATTGGCTCGCGGAAAATAACGCCACCGAGAATATTGCGAATAGTTCCATTTGGGGACTTCCACATCTGCTTTAAGTTGAACTCTTTGACGCGCGCTTCATCTGGGGTGATGGTCGCGCACTTGACTCCTACACCATGCTTTTTGATGGCATTTGCGCAATCAATCGTTACCTGGTCGTTGGTGGCGTCGCGATATTCGATTCCGAGGTCGTAGTACTCAAGATTTATATCTAGATAAGGAAGTATGAGTTGTTTCTTGATGAAGTCCCAAATAATGCGGGTCATCTCATCGCCATCAAGCTCAACGACTGTTCCCTGTACTTTTATCTTAGACATGGCTTCCTCTCTAGAGATCTTTCACATCTGCTTGTTTTGATCTAACTGCTTCCGCAGCTCTCTTCAATTCTTCTAACTCTTGCGGGGTGAGTTTGCCTTCCACGACTTTATTAACGCCGGCTCGGCCAATCTCGGCTTCAACGCCTAGATAGACACCGCTAATTCCATACTCGCCTGTAACCCAGGCGCAAACCGGCATGACTTCGCGTGAATCGGTTATGACCGCTCGAGCCATCCGAGCAGCTGCGGCGGAAGGTGCGTAGTAAGCAGAGCCCGTTTTAAGGAGCGCAACTATCTCGGCCCCGCCATTTCTTGTTCGAGTTACTAATTCTTCGATCTCGGCGCCACTTAATAACTCACTTAGCGCTTTTCCATTTACGGTACAGCGACTTGGTACCGGGACCATAGTTTCGCCATGTGATCCAAGTGTTAACGTTTTTACTGAAGAGACTGGGACATTTAATTTTTCAGCCACAAAATGAGTGAAACGAGCGGTATCAAGCATTCCAGCTTGACCCATAACGCGATTGTGCGGGAATTTCGAAGCGATTTGGGCTAGCGCAGTCATCTCATCGAGTGGATTTGATACAACAATTAGAACTGCGTTGGGAGAGTGCTTAGCAATATTTTCAGCAACGCCTCGAACAATGCCAGCATTTACTCCGATTAAATCCATTCGACTCATTCCAGGCTTACGAGGAAGGCCAGCAGTAATTACGACGACATCAGAATTAGCGGTTGCTTCATAACCGGCACCCTCTGCAGTTGTGGACTTGCCAACAAGTTTTGTCTCAAAACCTTCGATAGAACGAGATTGGTTAATATCAAGAGCAATTCCTTCTGGTTTACCCTCGACGATATCGGTTAAAACCACAGTTTCGAAGATGTCATATTCCGCTAATCGCAGTGCAGTGGTTGAACCATAGAAACCAGCACCAACTACAGTCACTTTCCCAGATCTACTCATAGCGGGAGAACCTACCGGCTACCTCCTTGGAAGCGCCAATGCGACTGTAACTAGGGACACAATAAGAAGTATTGGAACAATCAGGTCAATCCTCCTGCGATTACGAAGCCCCGGAATTGAGTAGATGGCGAGCGCTATCGCAAGAGATATCGCACCTAAACGGACTGAATAGAGAGCTGATATCGCAATTGAAATTCCAGCAAGCACAAATCCCAGGCGCTTCAAGCTTTAGCCCCAATCTCGACAACATTGCGTAGCAGCATTGCCCGTGTCATCGGCCCTACTCCACCAGGGACTGGGGAATATGCAGCAACAACTTGATGAACTTTTGGATCCACATCTCCCAAAAGCTTTTCTCCTACCCGAGTTAATCCAACATCAATTACAACAGCTTTTGCTGAAACCATATCTTCAGTTAGGAAGTGGGCCTTACCGATTGCCGCGACAATAATGTCAGCTCGTTTGGTTAGTTCGGAGAGATTCTTAGTGCCAGTATGGGTAAGAGTCACAGTTGCATTAATTTTTTTCTGCGAGAGAAGCAGTCCCAAGGGTCGGCCGACTGTGGCTCCCCTTCCTATTACAACTACTTCCTTCCCAGCCCATGAAATATTGTTTCGCTCAACCAATTCAATTATCGCTTGCGGAGTGCAAGGATTAATAGTCTTTTGATTTAATACTAGTTTTCCTAAATTCAATGGATGGAGACCATCCGCATCCTTCTTTGGATCAATTGCCTCCAAAACTTTATCTGTGTCAACGCCTTCAGGTAGTGGAAGCTGAACTATAAATCCCGTGCATTGCGGGTTCTTATTCAATTCAGCTATGGCGTTTAGAATCTCCGTCTGAGTGGCGGTTTTGGGAAGATCGATACGAATGGAAGTTATGCCAACTTCAGCGCAATCTCTGTGTTTTCCAGCAACATATGAATGAGAGCCTGGGTCTTCTCCAACAAGAATGGTTCCCAAACCAAGTCTCTTGCCCTTGATGATCTTCGATAGCTCTGCCTTGATTTCGCTCGCCGCTAACCGGCCATCAAGGATTATTGCCATGAGCGAATTCTAGTTATGTGAGAAGTGACGATTTGCCGCGAAGTAAAGGGTAATTCCTAGCCGTCCGGCAGCAGCAATAATCTCTTCATCACGGATAGATCCACTTGGAGCGATGATTGCACGTACTCCAGCGTGAGCAAGAATCTCTAACCCATCAGGGAAAGGAAAAAATCCATCGCTGGCAGCAACCGCTCCTTCGGCTCGATCTGATGCTCGAGCTACTGCGTTCTTCGCAGCCGCAACCCGACTAACTTCGCCCATTCCAATTCCGACTGTCGCCATATCTCTTGCGATGACTATTGCATTGCTACGCGTGCGCGCCGCACAGCGCCAGGCAAATTCCAAATCTGACTTCACTTCTTCACTTACTAAGTTTCCAGCAACTAGTTTCCAACTATCGCTGAAATCAAGGTAATCACTGCTTTGAAATAAAAATCCACCATTTATCTCACGGAAGTTGAAAGGTTGCGGGGCGCGTTTATCAAGTCGCAAGACGCGCATCCTCTTACGTTGAGCTAGAAGCGCCAGCGCACCACTTGAGTATGAAGGCGCAATCAATACTTCATAAAATCCGGAGATAATCATTTCGGCTAGCTCTTCCTCAATTGGGAAATTAGTTGCTATCACGCCGCCAAAAGCCGAGCTTTCATCTGATTTGAGAGCTTTAGAAAATGAATCCACAGGATCTATGGCGCTAGCGACTCCACAAGGAGCGCCATGCTTAACAATTACTGTTGTGTTCATCTTATGATCAGATGCAATCGATGTTGCACAATCCATATCCAAATAGTTGTTAAACGAGGGCTGCCCGCCCTGAAGAAGCGTTGCCGCCGCCAAACCACGTGCTCCCGAAACGAATCCATCTTGATGAGGATTCTCACCATAGCGAAGTGGAGTTGCAAGACTTCTAAGAATCGAAAGATCGTATCTAGCCGTTAACTCCAAGGCCGTTCTTGCACATTCAATTTTGAATTCATCCAACGTTCCATCTTGAAGAGCTCTTTCGAATTTCGAGTACTGGGTTGGATCGGTAAGCACAGCAACGCTCTTATGGTTCTTGGCCGCAGCGCGAATTAGCGCTGGTCCACCAATATCGAATTGTTCTTCTCCGTAAAGGTTTACGACCACAACCTCGATGGGTTTTATTCCTAACCGGACTGCCTCAGAGACGTGGGATGGGTTATCTCGATCAAAGAGAATGGCACCGTGAATGAGCGGGTGGAGA
>JACCDI011900767.1_pt1 | contig 24151 bp, 23 predicted proteins | sample 7442791 | NCBI WGS metagenome assembly JACCDI01 (sample SAMN15323434, study PRJNA562643) | freshwater metagenome | isolation source: river surface water | place: USA:Blue River Watershed | collected 2017-08-15
CGTTGAATGAACGCTGAAGATGTCCCAGGTGTGCTTGCAATTGTTAGGGGCGAAACCGTTGCAGTACGCCCTCCGACTGCACTGGTCTGACGTGCAACCGCTGCACCCTGTCTGACGCTTCACTTTCGCGCCAGATGCACCAAGCCAAGGCGGCATGTACACGCCATGCCCAATCATGGCGCAGCAAAGGTCTTATTTCTCCCTAGAAGCTATCGGCTCGCTTTTTGCATTGATGCGCCCAGTTGGCAATTTGCACTTAACTAGGGAGCTTCAATGAAAACTGACCGTAGCGCGATGGTTGAACCGTCTTCTTCCGTCACCGACTCCGTGCTCGACCTCCAGGGCGGGGAAGCGACGCACGTGGCGCGTCGCCGATTTCTCAAGCGAGGGATTGCAACCGCATCGGTGGCGACTCTGGCCACGCCTGCACTGGCACAAACCACACCCACGGTGCGTTGGCGTTTGGCTTCCAGCTTTCCCAAGAGTCTGGACACCATTTATGGTGGAGCCGAGGTCTTGGCCAAGCGTTTGCAAGAAATCACGGCCGGAAAATTTCAGATTTCGGTGCACGCTGCGGGTGAATTGATGCCCGCTTTTGGGGTGGTGGATGCACTGCAAAATGGCGGCATCGAATGTGCACACACGGCGTCCTACTATTTTGTGGGCAAAAACAAAGCGTTCGGCTTTGAGACCACGCTGCCCTTCGGTTTGAATCAGCGGCAGCAAAACGCCTGGATGTACTATGGCGGTGGTTTGCAACTGGTCCGGGATTTTCTGCGCGACTACAACATCGTGAGCTTTCCTGGTGGCAACACGGGCGTTCAGATGGGGGGGTGGTTCAAGCGGGAAATCCGGTCGGTGGCGGATCTCAAAGGCTTGAAGATGCGCATTCCCGGTATCGGCGGCGAGGTCATGGCCCGCCTGGGCGCCGTTCCTCAGCAAATCGCCGGCGGTGAAATCTACCAGGCACTGGAAAAGGGCACGATTGATGCCGCTGAGTGGGTGGGGCCCTATGACGATGAAAAGCTGGGTTTCTACAAGGTGGCGAACCACTACTACTACCCGGGCTGGTGGGAAAGCAACTCCATGTATTCTTTCTACATCAATTCCAAGGCCTGGGATGCGTTGCCCAAAGACTTTCAGGCTGCCTTTGCTGCCGCGGCTGCAGAGGCCAACATTGACATGATGGCGGAATACGATTTCAAGAACCCCACGGCGCTGCGTCGTCTGGTGGGCAACGGCGTGAAGTTGCATGCCTACTCAACCGAAATCATGAAGGCGGCGCAGGAAGCCTCCTTTGACTTGTATGCGGAAGAGGCTGAAAAAAATCCGGCCTTCCGCAAGATCTATGACAGCTGGCAGAAGTTCCGTTCCGACATCATGCTGTGGCATCGGTTCGCCGAGCAGACCTATGCCAACTTCGTACTGAACAACCCCGTACGTCGCTGAGGCGGGGTGTGCCGAGAGGGTAGCCAGGACGCAGGTGCCGATCCGGGTCCTGCGCTAACTGCTGGATGCGTTGCGTATGATGTTGGCTGTGTCTGCGTGGACACCTGGCGCCCTCCGTGGCCTCCATTCCCGAGCACAGGATGCCGGGGATGGCGTTCATCGGGCAAGACCACCCTTCATCGCCCCTGGCATCACAGAACGTTTAATCCATGATTCACACACTCAAATCTCTGGGCGGCATGATGGTCGCCCCCCACCACCTGGCGGCCCAGGCAGGCCGAGACGTCTTGCGGCAGGGCGGTAATGCGGTTGAAGCCATGGTGGCGGCCGCTGCCACCATCGCGGCGGTGTATCCGCATATGAACTCCATCGGGGGTGACGGTTTCTGGCTGATCCATGAACCAGGCAAGCCGCCCGTGGCCATCGATGCGTGTGGAGCGGCCGCTGAATTGGCAACGCCCGAGTTTTATGCGGGGCACACGGTGCTGCCATCGCGCGGTCCCCAGGCTGCCTTGACGGTGGCGGGCACCATCGGCGGGTGGATGCAAGCCCTGGAGGTGTCTGCTTCCTGGGGTGGTCGTGCAACATTGCCCCAGTTGCTGAGCGAAGCGATACGTCACGCCGAGAACGGGGTGGTGGTCTCGACCAGCCAGTCAAGTCTCACGCGTCAAAAACTGGAAGGCTTGAAAAACTGTCCTGGCTTTGCTGATACCTATCTGGTCAATGGACAACCTCCTGTGCCAGGCCACGTGCTGAAGCAACCCGCCTTGGCAAAAACTTTCCGCCATCTGTCCGAACAGGGCCTGGACGACTTTTACCGTGGGGCCTTGGCGCGCAGCATGGCCGATGAGTTGACCCGCGTGGGCAGTCCTGTGCGCTTGCAGGATCTGGAACGCTACCAGGCCAGTCGCGTTGAACCCTTGCAGGTGCGGTTGTCAGACAGCACGGTCTACAACCTGCCCCCCCCCACACAGGGGTTGTCCGCGCTGATGATCTTGGGGCTTTTCGAGGAACTTGGCGTGAGCCAGGGTGAAGGCTTTGCGCATGTGCATGGACTGGTGGAAGCCACCAAGCGCGCATTCCGTGTGCGTGAGCGTGTGGTCACCGATCCGAGCCGGTTACCTGCCCGTCCCCAAGATTTTCTGGCGGGCGCAGCGCTTGCCCAACTGGCTGGCGAAATCGACCCCCATCAGGCGTTGCCCTGGCCCGACCCGGCTCAACCCGGCGACACCATCTGGATGGGGACGGTGGATGCACAAGGCCGTGCGGTCAGCTTCATTCAAAGTGTGTACTGGGAATTTGGCTCGGGCACGGTGCTCAGCAACAGCGGTGTGTGCTGGCAAAACCGGGGCACCAGTTTCTCGCTGAACCCCAAGGCCTTGAATTGTCTGCAACCCGGCATGAAGCCGTTTCATACCCTCAACCCCTCGCTCGCGGTGTTTGACGATGGCCGGGTCATGCCCTACGGGACCATGGGAGGCGAAGGTCAACCCCAAACACAGGCGGCGGTGTTCACCCGTTACGCCCGGTTTGGCCAAACCCTGCAGCAAGCGGTGACGGCGCCGCGCTGGTTGCTGGGGCGAACCTGGGGCGATGTCTCCACGTCCCTGAAACTGGAGAACCGCTTTGACCCAGCGTTGGTCAAGGCCTTGCAAGAAGCCGGTCATGTGGTTGAAGTGTTGCCAGAAGCCTTCAGCGACACGATGGGCCACGCGGGCGCCTTGGTTCGACACCCGGACGGTGTCATCGAGGCAGCGGTCGATCCGCGAAGCGACGGCGCAGTCGCTGCGCTGTGATCAAGGGGTTGGGATGCACCGGCTACCCAAGGCCGGGGCACCCCGCTTACCGCCGTTGACCGAGCCCCTCCCTGGTTCGCACTGAATCAGTGCGTTCAGACCTGTTTTGGAGCCTATAACCCCAGGCTCAGCTCTGACATTGAGCAGATAAAGGCACGCTTTCCACCCACATTGGTGCGCTGAAGCGACCCAAGTGGGGGCGTGCAAACTGGCCCGCCAATTGCGTAAGGCTCTGTAATCGCAATTGAAGGAGCTGTCCATGTCCGAGTATTTTTCGCCCTACGATGCCGACCGGCCGTTGCAACTGAAATGCAGTTGTGGTCGCGACCACTCTGCCGCAGAACACGCAACCGAATTGACCGCGGAGGGGGCTGCCCAGGAGCTGCGCACCCGCAGTCTGAGTGCCGAATTCGAGAGCTACAGCAATGCCTTTGTGGAAGCCAGCCTGGTCAAGGCGCTGTTCCCGCAGGATGCCGTGCGCCGTAACTTCCTGCGCGCTGTAGGCAAGGGCACGGCGATGGCCGCCATCTCCAGCGTGCTGCCCATTGCTAGTCTGCAGGCCATGGCGCAGGAAAAAGGTTCACTGGAAAAGAAAGATCTGAAAGTCGGTTTCATTCCCATCACCTGCGCCACCCCGCTCATCATGGCGCACCCCCTGGGGTTCTATCGCCAACAGGGGTTGAACGTGGAAGTGACCAAGACGGCAGGCTGGGCGCTGATTCGCGACAAGATGCTGAACAAGGAATACGACGCCACCCACTTCCTCTCGCCCATGCCGCTGGCGATCAGCATGGGGCTGGGTTCAACGGCCACCCCCATGAATGTGGCGACCATTCAAAACGTGAATGGACAGGCCATCACCCTGGCCATGAAGCACAAGGACAACCGCGACCCGAAGAATTGGAAAGGGTTCAAACTGGCGGTGCCGTTTGATTACTCGATGCACAACTTCCTGTTGCGCTACTACCTGGCAGAAGCAGGGCTGAACCCGGACACCGATGTGCAAATTCGCGTCGTGCCCCCGCCAGAAATGGTGGCCAACCTGCGTGCGGGCAACATCGACGGCTACCTGGGCCCGGATCCTTTCAACCAGCGTGCGGTGTATGACGAGGTGGGCTTCATCCATCTGCTCACCAAAGACCTGTGGGACGGCCATCCCTGTTGCGCCTTTGGCACGAGCACGGAATTCATCCAGCAAAACCCCAATACCTTTGCTGCGTTGTACCGCTCGGTGCTGACAGCGGCGGCGATGGCGCGTGACCCCAAGAACCGCGAGTTGATCGCCAAAGTAATCGCACCCCAGGCGTACCTGAACCAACCTGAGATCGTGCTCAGTCAAGTACTCACGGGGAAGTTTGCTGACGGCCTGGGCAACATCAAGACGGTGCCGGATCGCGCCGATTTCGACCCCATGCCGTGGCAGAGTATGGCGGTGTGGATGCTCACGCAGATGCAGCGCTGGGGCTATATCAAGGGCGACGTCAACTACAAGCAGATCGCCGAGAAAGTGTTCTTGCTGACCGATGCCAAAAAGCGCATGAAGGAACTGGATCAAAAAGTGCCCGAGGGCGCCTACCCGAAGTTCAAGATCATGGGTCGCGAGTTCGATCCGGCCAAGGCCAGCGAATACGCCAAGAGCTTCCCGATCCGAAAGGCGGTCTGACATGCCTGACTTCCGAAGTCTCTCGTTCAGGTCTGCAGTTCTGTCGACGCTGATCCTGGTCACCCTGCTGGGTATCTGGTATGCCGCGACTGCCAACAGCGGCCCGACGGCCTCCCTGGCGGGGTTGAGTGCCGAGCAAATCGAATACGCCAAGATGATGGGCAAGGATCCGGGGGCCAGCAAGTCCGGGGGCTTTCCCACGCTCGGACAAATGGGCAGCACCGTGTGGGGCCATCTGTCCAATCCGTTTTACGACAACGGCCCCAACGACAAAGGCATTGCCATTCAGTTGGCGCACTCTCTGGGTCGCGTGGCCCTGGGCTTTGGCTTGGCCTGTCTGGCGGCGATCCCGCTGGGTTTCCTGATCGGTATGTCCCCGCTGCTGCGTCGCGCATTCGATCCGTTCATCCAGGTGCTCAAGCCCATCTCGCCCCTGGCCTGGATGCCCCTGGCGCTCTACACCATCAAGGACTCAGCCATATCCGGCATCTTTGTCATCTTCATTTGTTCGGTCTGGCCCATGCTGGTAAACACGGCTTTTGGCGTGGCCTCGGTCAAGAAGGACTGGCTCAATGTTGCCGCGACCCTCGAGGTGAATCCCATTCGCAAGGCCTTTCTGGTGATCCTGCCCGCCGCTGCCCCCACCATCCTGACAGGTATGCGCATCAGCATGGGCATCGCCTGGCTGGTGATCGTGGCCGCCGAGATGCTGGTGGGTGGAACAGGCATTGGCTACTTTGTCTGGAACGAATGGAACAACCTGTCCCTGACCAACGTCATCTTTGCCATTCTTGTGATTGGTGTGGTTGGCATGATGCTCGACCTGGTGTTTGGACAACTGCAAAAGATGGTGACCTATGTGGAATGACACTCGCTTGCAAGCTGACCTTCTCCCCGCCAAACAGGAATCCCGTGCCATGACCGGCTTTTTGAAAATCGAACAACTCAGCAAGGCCTACAGCGCAACGCGTCCTGTCTTTGCCGATGTCTCGTTCAGCCTGGAGCGCGGCGAATTTGTCTGCATCATCGGTCACTCGGGCTGTGGCAAAACCACCATCCTGAATGTGTTGGCAGGCCTGGACGAAGCCACCTCGGGCCACGTGTTCATGGACGGTCGCGAAGTGTCAGGCCCCAGCCTCGAGCGTGGGGTGGTGTTTCAGGGACATGCGCTCATGCCCTGGCTGACCGTGCGCCAGAACATTGCCTTTGCCGTCAAGTCGCGCTGGCCAGACATGCCCACGCCGAAGCTGAATGTTCATGTTGAAAAGTTTGTCGACATGGTGGGGCTGAGCCACGCCATTGACAAAAAACCCAGCCAGCTCTCGGGCGGCATGAAGCAGCGTGTGGGCATTGCCCGTGCGTTCTCTATTCAACCCAAGATGCTGTTACTCGACGAGCCCTTTGGCGCGCTGGATGCCCTCACCCGCGGCACCATCCAGGACGAATTGATGCAAATCGTTCGCGAGACACAGCAAACCGTGTTCATGATCACGCACGATGTGGACGAGGCCATTCTGCTGGCCGATCGCATTTTGTTGATGAACAACGGCGCTGACACCCCTGACGGCTACAAGCCGGGGGGCATTGCCGAGGTGGTTCGCAACCCCTTGCCGCGTAGCCGCACCCGTTCAGGTTTGCATCACCTGGACGACTACTACCCCTTGCGCAATCACATCGTGGACTTCCTGGTCAGCCGGGCCACGGCGCACTGATTTTTTTTCAACTTTCAACTTCAATCACAGGAGAACTCATGAATCGCATGGACGTGACCGAGAAAATCATCAGCACCAAGGTGTCCAAAGGTCTCAAATGGGAGGATGTCGCCAACAAAGTGGGGCAATCGAAGGAGTGGACAACCGCACTCTGCCTGGGTCAAATGACCGCCACGCCCGCACAAGCCAAAGCCCTCGGGAAAATCTTTGGCTTGAATGCCGACGAGCAAAAGTGGTTGCAGGTGGTGCCTTACAAAGGCTCGCTGCCCACGCCCGTGCCCACCGATCCGCTGATTTACCGCTGGTATGAGATTGTCAGCGTGTACGGCACGACCATCAAGGAATTGATCCATGAGGAGTTTGGCGATGGCATCATGAGCGCCATCGACTTCTCCATGGACATCCAGCGCGAACCGGATCCCAAGGGTGATCGCGTCAATGTGGTGCTGTCAGGCAAATTCTTGCCCTACAAGCAATACTGATCTGCCGGCGTCGACCGGGCGGGTCAATGCCCCGTCGGTCGCGCATAAAAAATGGGCTGCCTCTGAGACCAGAGGCAGCCCATTGTTGTTCCAGGGGTGGATCAGTAGTTGCGACGTCCGCCGCCGTAACCGCCGGCGTTGTCACGCGGGGGGCGCGATTCCATCGGGCGGGCGATGTTAACCGTCAGGTCACGGCCACCCATGTTCTTGCCGTTCAGGCCGTCGATGGCGGCTTGGGCTTCTTGAGCCGTGGACATTTCGACAAAGCCGAAGCCCTTGGAGCGACCGGTATCGCGCTCCATCATCACCTTGGCAGATTGCACGTTGCCAAAGGCAGAGAAATGCTGCTGCAGATCGTCATCACGCACCGAATAGGACAGATTGCCGACGTAAAGTTTGTTGTTCATCTTGAGGTCTTTCAAAAAATGCGCCCGGAGTTCATCAAGGCACGGGGTAAAACAAGTGGAGGGAGAAGTGCAAGCGCTTTAACGCTTGCGTTTGAAGGCCGGTTTTCCCACGCGGGGTGTCCGGTTTTCAATGTGACGGAACGTGATACGTCCCTTGGAGAGATCGTAGGGCGACATCTCCAATGTGACCTGGTCGCCGGTGAGGATGCGGATGCTGTGTTTGCGCATCTTGCCTCCGGTGTAGGCGATCAGTTGATGGCCATTCTCCACCGTGACGCGATAGCGCATGTCGGGTAACACCTCGTCCACTTTGCCGCGCATCTCGATGAGTTCTTCTTTGGCCATAGGTTTTCCTGGGTTGAATAGGGGTCAGGCAAGTGATGCGGGGTTCAAAAGCCAGTAACGGCCCTGAGCAGCTGCATACATGAGGGCGCTGTCCTTGTTGTCGAATTCGGGTTTGAAGGTGTAGACCCGGTCATGGGTCTGAGTGCCTTGACCGCGTCGAATGGACAGCGATGCTGTGTAGAGACCGGTTTGGGCGGCGCGGGTGATCGGGGTGATCAGATATTTGCCAACTGCAAATGGCAATGAAGTATGAAATGACATGAATACCAAAAAAATCAGGCTGAATGAGCCTGTGTGCCCGCCTGTCGATTGAGCTGTGGCGTGGGCAAAACGACGACTTAAGAGTCGGCGGTAGTGAAGCTTGCCAATTGGAAAAGTGTGACCACCAAATGTGTCCAGCGCTAGTGGACCTGGGTGGAGGTGTGCGGTGTTGGGGTACCGCTGCCCATCTCAAACCTGGCTGCAGACAAGGTAAGCAATTAGCTGCAGACCTATGAATTGTACTCTTTTTACCTGGCGTAACGTATTTTCTTTGAATTCCATCTATTGAGAGTTGTCAGCGGACAACGTTCGGGACTTGGTGCAGCCTGGCGGCTGCCTGCGCCGCGTTCGTGAGGCACTGATGCTGTTGCCGGGAAACTCCCGGACCCGCCTGGGTCGTGAACGCCTGGGCTGAACAATTGTCGACAGCCAAATTAAAGTGAGTGTTGTAGCATTAAATTTCTTCGCGACGGATACCACTTCTGCCAGTCATTCACACACGGGCACTTGATCATGAAATTCGGCGTATTTGATCACCTCGACAACAGTGGCGCGGCGTTGAGTGACTTTTATGAAGAGCGGTTGCAGTTGATCGAGGCGTACGTTCGCATCGGTATCCATGTGTATCTCACGGCCGAGCACCATGCCACGCCACTGGGTATGTCGCCGTCCCCCTCCGTGTTTCATTCGGCCGTGGCACAACGCACCCGACGCTTGCTTTTTGGTCCCCTGGTGTACACCTTGGCGCTCTACCATCCTCTGCGTCTGGCCGAGGAAATCTGCATGCTGGATCATCTGAGTCGTGGGCGTTTTCAGCTCGGGGTAGGGCGAGGCATTTCGCCCTACGAGCTGGACTACTACGGTGTCAATCCGGACGAGGCGCATGAGCGGTACCTGGAGTCTTATGACGTTGTGATGAAGGCTTTGCACGCCAGCCACTCGTCCACTCCCCATTTGACCCATCAAGGGCGTTTCTACCAGTTTGACAACGTCCCTCTCACGCTGTCCCCCTGGCAAAAGCCGCATCCGCCCTTGTGGTACGGCATTGGAGACCCCAATGGCGTGAGTTGGTGTGTGGCCAATCGTTGCAATGTGGTGGGCAATGCGCCGCTTGAGCGCATCCGCGTCATCACCGACCGCTATCGAGCTGAGTGGGCCGCGGCGGGGCATCGTGCTGACACACTGCCCTTGATGGGCACCACGCGACACATGGTGATTGCCTCGACAGAAGCCGAAGCGCAGGACCTCGCACGAGAGGCTTATGCCCGCTGGCATCGAAGCTTTATGTATTTGTGGGACCTGAATGGCACCAAGCCTGGCGCCTATTTCCCCGCCACCTGGGACGAACTGGCGGGAGCAGGGCGGGCACTGGCGGGCACTCCGCAGACGGTGCGCGAACAACTGCTGCATCAAATCGAGGTGTCGGGGATCAATTTCGTGCTCACCCGATTCGCCTTTGGAGATATTCCTTTTGTCCATTCGCAACGCTCGGTGTCGCTGTTTGCGTCAGACGTGATGCCCTGGATACTCGAGCGTACTTCCTCCCTGCAAGCTGCATAAGGCAACTCCATGAACCTGCGTACACTGCTCCAGCCTCTGCTCGCCTCCCTGCTGGTGGCGGCCACAACGCAATGTTGGGCTCAACCCCAATCCGCCTGGCCGACCAAACCGGTGAAGATTGTCATGCCGAGTTTGCCCGCAGGCAGCCCGGATCGGGTCACGCGCATGGTGGCCGACAAGCTGGCCGCGCGCTGGGGTCAAGCTGTGGTGGTGGACTACAAGCCTGGCGCCACCACGGTGATCGGCACCGATTTCGTGGCACGTGCGCCGGCAGATGGGTACACCTTGCTGTCTACTTTCACCTCATTGGTGCAAGCCCCCGCACTCTTGCCCAAGGTGCCGTGGGACCCCGAGCGCGATTTCGTGCCAGTGGTGCAATTCATCCGATCCGAAGTGGTGCTGCTGGTTCGCAGCGATTCCCCATACAAAACGCTGGCTGAATTCATAGAGGGTGCCAAATTGGCCAAGGCCCGGGGTTTGCCACTCAACTACGCATCCTTTGGCAATGCATCGTCCTTTCACATCTATGGGGAAGCGCTCAAACGGGGCGCTGGCATCGACCTGACCCACATTCCGTACAAAGGGGAATCAGCCTCCATCGTGGACTTGTTGAGTGGGCAGGTCGTGAGTTCGTTCAATTCCATTGGCACGGCCATGCCCCACCTCAAGAGCGGTAAGGTGCGTCCATTGGCCTTGGTGGGGGCCTCCCGCTCCAAAGTGCTGCCCGATGTCCCCACCTTTGGCGAGGCAGGTGTCCCCAATCTGGATACCAGTGGATGGTTTGGCATGCTGGCACCCACCGGAACGCCTCGCGCCATCGTGGACAAGATTGCAGCCGACACGGCGCAGATTCTGGCGTTACCCGAGGTGGTCGAGGTGTTGAGAGGGCAGGGGCTGGAGCCTACGGGCCTGGGGCCCGATGCATTTGCCCGCTTCTTGCGTGAAGACCTGGTTCGGTGGCGAACGCTGATCCACGACCTGGGGATCAAGAGCGAGAATTAATGGCTGTCGTATTTCAAGGTGACCCGCCACAGTTCGCGCGGACGTGACAGATCAATCAGCGGCGCGCTGTGCAACAGGAGCGCGTTGTCCCAGAGGATGACATCCCCGTTGGCGTAGTCATAGGTGTGGCAGTACTTGTCCTGCGTGGCATGCTCTTTCAGTTCATCCAGCAGTGCACGCCCTTGCGCTTCAGGCATGCCTTCCACGCTGAAGGAACTCCCGCTGACGGCATACAAGGCCTTCTGCCCCGTGTAGGGGTGGGGGCGCACCAAGGGGTGCCGCACCCAGTCCACTTTTTTCTTTTGGCTGTCATTCAGCACGGAGGCCACGGTTCTGGAGTTGATGTCCAGGTCGTCTCGGTTGCCGTAATGATGATGAACCACCAGGCCATCAATGCGCTCGCGCATGGCCTGGGGTAGCTCGGCATAGGCCAGCGCTTGGTTGGCGAATGTGGTGCCGTTACGACCGGCAGGCACATTGATGGCATGCAGCATGGTGCAACGGGCGGCGTCGGCCAGGTAGGAATAGTCGGAGTGGAAATACGTCCCCGCGTCGACCAGGCCGACGGGCTTGCCGTCTTTGTATACGTTGGACAGTATCAGCACGTTCGCATCCTCTGGGTGATGAAACGTGTCAATCACATGGGGTTCGGGACGGCCCCAGCGACGAGCAAACTGCACCATGGAGGCAGGGGTCAGGGACTGGTCTGGCAACACAATGAAACCATGCGTGTGCAAGGCTTCTTCGAGCTTTGACAACTGCTCCTGCGTGATCGGCAGGTTCAGGTCGACCCCCGTGATACGAGCGCCCAGCACCTGTGAAATGGGTGAAATGTTCATCTTCGCCTCACTTGACCATGTCAGGAGAGAACATCCGAGGCAGGAAGAGGCAAATATCCGGGAAGATGATCACCAGGCACAGCACCACCAGCATCGGGATTAGCATGATCAGGGTGTCCTTGAGTGCAAACCGCAGGGGGACTTTGGCCACGGCGCAGGAAATCATGAGGCACATGCCATAGGGCGGTGTGATCAAGCCGAAAGCCAGCGACACAATGCCGACAATCGCGAAGTGCACCGGGTGCATGCCCACCGATTCAGCCAGTGGTTGCAGTGTGGTGCCCACGATGATGATGGCAGGGATGGCATCCAGAAAACAGCCCACCACCAAAAAGGCCAGCGCGATCAGCAGGCCGACACCGGCCACGCCCAGCCCCAGGTCTTGTACGTTGGCCAGCAAGGCCTTGGGAATCTGGTAATAGGCCATCAACCACCCAAACACCGAGGCAGTGCCCACGCAGAACAAGGCCACGGCCGCGAGCTTGCCGGTTTCGACCACCGCCTCCCAGAATTGGGCGGCATTGATTTCACGGTACACCAGGAGCGACAACACCGCCGCGTACAACACGGCGGCCGCAGCAGATTCCGTGGCGGTGAACCACCCCATCAGGATGCCGCCCACAATGATCACCGGGGTGACCATGGCGGGAATGGCAATGCCTGCCGCTTGCAGAAACTCGGAAAATTTGGCTCGGGGGTAGACCGGGTAGTTGCGCTTCTTGGCATAGGCATGCACCGTGGCCATTTGCGCCAAGCCGATCAAGAGACCCGGCACAATGCCGGCCAGGTACATGGCGCCAATGGAGGTGGAGATAACGCCTCCCCACACCACCATGAGGATGGACGGGGGAATGATGACGGCGAGCACTGCGGACACCGCGGTGATGGCGATGGAAAAGGACAGGTCGTAGCCCTCCTTGACTTGCGCCTCGATGAAGAGTTTGCCTTGGCTTGCCGCGTCCGCTGTGGAAGATCCTGAGATGCCCGCAAAGAACACCGACAACAACACGTTGATCTGGGCCAACCCCCCCGGAAAGTGACCCACCAGGGCCCGCGAGAGTCGTAGCATGCGATCGGTGATGCCGCCCACGTTCATCAGGTTGGCGGTGAGCAAAAAGAAGGGGACCGCCAGCAAAATGAACGAGTTGTAGGACTTGAACATCTCGTTGAACAGCACCATGGGTGACAGGCGGGGTTCAATCAACAACACCGGCAACGAGGCCAGACCCAGGGCAAACGCCACCGGCACGCGAAGAATCAAAAGCAGAAAGAATGCGCCAAACAGCACCAGGGCTGCGGTGCCAGGCGTCAAAACAGCAGAGCTCATAGGTGCATTCCGTGTTGGTCGTCGCGCTCGCTGTCCACCAACATTTTTTCGATCAAAAAAGCCATCCAGAAAAATCCGGCGACTGGCCAGGCGATGAAGATCATCCACATGGGCAAGTCAGCCAACTCCGAGGTCTGGTTCCAGCCAAACTTCGTGAACTCGATACCCCAGTACAGCACCACGCCAGCAAAGCCCATTATCAGCAACCGACTGGCCCAGCGCAGAAACCGCGCCAGGCCAGGGCTGGGGTCCGCCCAGATGTCCACATCAAAATGCAAGCCTTCACGAACGCCCACGGTGGCGCCAATCATCACCATCCAGATGAAGAAGAACCGACTCATCTCTTCGGTCCACATGTAGTTGGGAATCCATTCAAAAAACCGTGAGCCGATTTGCATCGAGACCGGCACCATCAGCACCAGCACCGTGATGCCCAGCAGGGCAATCAGGAGCTGGTGCGCAAGTCGCAGGAAAGTGGACATGGGCTGGGACTAACTCACTTCAAGGTGTTGATCTTGTTGTAAATGGCCTCTGCGCCCACCTCTTTGGCATAGGCGGCCATCACAGGTTCCACCAGCTTTTGCATCTGGGCACGGTCGGTGAATGCCACTTGCTTGAGCTTGCCCTCCTTGGCGTATTTGTCCAATTTGGCCTGGTCTTCTGACGATTCGATCTGGCGACCATAGGCACCCGCTTCCTTGCCTGCACGCACGATGGCGTCTTGGAGATCTTGCGGCAACTTCTTCAAGGTCTTGACCGAGAAGCACAGGGGGCGGATGGTGATGGCGTGGCGAGTCATCAGCAGGTTGGGTCCCACTTCATAGAACTTCATGGCTTCCACACCTGCAGCCTCGTTTTCACCCGCGTTGATGACGTTGTTCTGGATGGCGTTGTACACCTCGTTGTAGGCGATGACCGTGGGCGACATGCCGATGGCCTGGAAGGTGCGACTCCAGATCGGGGCGCCTTGCACGCGCACCTTGAGGTTTTTCAATTCGGCCAGGTTGGTGGCTGACTTGTTCGAGAAGATGTTGCGTACCCCACCGCCCGCATAGCCAATCAACATCACTTCGGCTTTCTGGGCGATTTCATCGGCCACGGGTTTGAGCACGTCCTGGTCGAGCACCTTGTTCCAGTGCGTCAGGTCCGAGAACAAGAAGGGGGCGTCGATGAACGGGGCCGCCTTGGAGAAAGTGGACATGTGTGCGGGAGAAACAATGGCGTAATCCACCGCCTTGCCCTGGTTCATGTAGGCAAAGTAGTCCTTTTCCAGGCCCAGCTCACTGTTTTTGTGCAGCACAAAATTGACGGGTTTGCCATAGTACTTTTTGACCAGTTCCTCAAAGCGCACCATGGTCTTGGTGAAGGCATGGTCATCGCCAAACTGGGAGGCGCCGTGCAGGGTGATGGCCTGCTGGGCCTGGGCTGTCAACGAGAAGGTGGCGACGAGCAGTCCGCCAATGAGGCTACGGCGCAAAAAGGTCATGGTTGTCTCCTGTGATGTCTTGTCTCTATAAGGTTTCAGATCCTTGCGCTGTCTTTCAGCAGTGCAGTCAGGTCATCGCAAAGTCAAAACCCACAATAGAGGACAGGGAGGAGGCTGTGAACTAGGGTTTTCGTGCAAAGCTGTCACACGTGCTACTGGGTTCAGTCAGATTCAACAACCTGCGGGTTAACGTGAATGCTAAGCAAGACGTTGCTCGTGAGAATGCACCAGATATCACCCACTTCAAAGGAGAGACTGATGAAAAAGCGAGCTTGGTTGGCCGTCATTTCTACTGTGTTGGCTCTGGCAGGCAGTGGAGTCACCACACTGGCGTACGGGCAGGGCAAAGTGGTGTGGAAAGCGTCGGATGTGCATCCGTTGGGCTATCCCACCGTGGAGGCCATTGTGCGGATGGGCAAAAAGCTCGAGGCAGCCACCAATGGCCGTATCAGCATTCAGATGTATCCCTCCATGCAACTGGGAGGCGAAAAGGAAATGATCGAGCAGGCCCAGATCGGCGCATTGCAGATTGCCCGTATTTCTGTCGGTGCCATGGGGCCGGTGGTGGATGAGGTCAATGTCTTCAATCTGCCATTTGTCTTTCGTGATGAAGCGCATATGCGCAAAGTCATTGATGGTCCCATCGGACAAGAGTTGCTCGAGCGCATGACCAATGGACCGGGATCACGACTGGTGGCCCTGGGATGGATGGATGCCGGCACACGCAACGTCTACGCCAAAAAAGCAGTCACCGGCCCCGCAGATCTCAAAGGGATGAAGATTCGCATGATGGGCAATCCCCTGTTTGTGGAAACCATGAATGCGATGGGCGGCAACGGCGTCGCCATGGGGTTCAATGAACTGTTCTCAGCCCTGCAAACAGGCGTTGTGGATGGTGCAGAAAACAACCCGCCGACATTGCTGGCTCAAAATCATTACACGGTGAGCAAGGTGATGAGCCTCACCGGGCACCTGATCATTCCAGAAATTTTTGTCTTCTCCAAAAAGTCCTGGGAGGTCTTGTCCAAAGAGGACCAAGCCCTGGTGAAGAAGGTCTCCGCCGAGGCCCAACAAGAACAGCGCAAACTGTGGGATGCCTACACCCTGGAAGCGGAAACCAAGCTGAAGGCGGCGGGCGTTCAATTCGTGCCTACCGACAAAGCGGCTTTTTACAAAGCGACCCAGCCTATTCGCGACAAGTATGGTTCTAAATATGCCGCGTTGATCAAGCGCATCGAAGAAACCAAATAAGCGTGAACCCTCCTGCAGCTGACCGTTCAGCCTTGCAGGGGGCATCATATGACGGCAGGGGACCCATCATGAAGCGCCTGTATGCCCGCGCCATGGAAGCACTCTATGCGGTGTGCGTCGTGACGGCTGGTTTGGCTTTGGTGATCATCACCCTGATCATCCCATTTGGCGTATTCATGCGCTACATCCTGAACAATCCACAGTCATGGCCAGAGCCCGCGTCGGTGGTGATGATGGTGCTGTTCTCCTTTGTGGGCGGTGCTGCGGTGTACCGCGCCAACGTTCACATTGCGGTTGAAGCCTTGACGCAGTCGGTGAGTCCTGTCTGGCGAGGCCACATGGCCAAGATCGTTCATGCACTCATGTGTCTCATGGCCTTGTTCATGATTGTGTACGGTCTGGAGTTGTGCCACATCACCTGGCATCAATCGGTGCCGGAATTTCCTGGTTTGCCTGTGGGGCTGGTCTATGGGCCCATTCCGCTCGGTGGCGCGCTGACGCTGTTGTTCCTGCTGGAAAAGGTCTGGGTGGGTCCTGTCCCCAAGACCTCGTTCATGTACAGCGACGAAGCGGTGGAAATGGAGTAAGCCATGGATGTTCTGGTCTTGCTGGGTTCTTTCGCCGTGTTTTGCGCCATCGGCTTGCCGGTGGCTTATGCCTTGGGTATGTCGGCCATTGCTGCAGCGTGGTATGTGGATATTCCGCTGGAAGCCATCATGCTCAAAATATCCGATGGCACAGATGACTTCTCGCTGCTGGCCATTCCATTTTTTGTGCTGGCCGGTGGCATCATGGCCGAAGGCGGCATGGCGATCCGGCTGGTGAATCTCGCGCGCATCTTTGTGGGATTTATCCGCGGCGGTCTGGCCTTGGTCAACATCATCGCCTCGAGTTTTTTTGGCTGCATCTCTGGCTCCTCTGTGGCCGATACCTCGGCCATCGGGTCGGTGATGATTCCCCAGATGGTCAAAGCGGGTTTTCCGCGTGTGTTTGCCACCAACGTGACGATTTGCGGATCAGTCCAAGCGCTCTTGATTCCTCCCTCGCACAATGCGGTCATTTACTCCCTGGCGGCGGGTGGTACCGTGTCCGTGGCCCATCTGTTTCTGGCGGGCATTTTGCCGGGCCTGATGTTTGGCGTCTGCCTGATAGGCCTTGTCTTGTGGATCTCCCACAAACGCGGCTATCCCAAAGGTGAGGCGGTGCAACTCAAGGATGTGCCCAAGATCATCACCGACGCTTTGTGGGGGCTGGTCACCGTCCTCATCATCATGGGCGGCATTCTGTCGGGCATCTTCACGCCCACCGAGTCTGCCGCTGTGGCATGCGTCTATGCTTTTTTGGTGACTTTCCTGGTCTACCGCGATTACCACTGGCGAGAATTGCCGCGGTTGGTGCACCGTGTTGTCAAAACGGTGTCCATGGTCATGATGCTGATTGGTTTTTCGGTGGCGTTTGGCTACATGATGACGATGATGCAGATCCCGGCCAAGATCACGCATTTTTTCCTGTCAATCTCGGACAACAAATACGTCTTTCTGTTCCTGGTGAACATTTTGTTGCTGCTGCTGGGAACCTTCATGGACCTGGCCCCCATGCTGCTGATCTGTACGCCTATTTTCATGCCTGTGATTGCCCAACTGGGCATTGACCCGGTGCATTTCGGCATGATCATGATTTTGAATCTGGGCATCGGTCTCATCACGCCGCCCGTAGGTCCCACGCTGTTCGTGGGGTGTGCTGTGGGCAAGGTCACGATGGAACAAGTGTCCAAAGAGTTGTGGCCGTTCTATGGCGCGATGTGTATTGCATTGCTGCTGGTCATCTATGTGCCGGCCATTTCCTTGTGGCTGCCAGGATTGTTGGGGTAGCCATGTCCCGCATCTTGTTGACCCATACCCCGGCCAATCTTCAAGCCTACTATGGCCAACGGGCATTGCACGGCCTGCAGTCTGTGGCCGAGGTGCGTTTGCACACCGGTCATCATGAGATGACAACACCTGAACTGGTGACAGCTGCGCAAGGTTGCGAGTACATTGTGTCGTACCGGCAAACCGCATTCCCTGCCGACTTGATCGCCCAATTGCCGGACAGTGTGGTGGCCATCTTGCGTTGTGCCGTTGACATTCGCAATATCGATGTCTCGGCTGCCAGCCAGTTGGGTATCGTGGTCACGCAGGCCAGTCCGGGATTTGTCGTCTCGGTGTCGGAGTGGATACTGGGCGCCATGATCGAGATGAACCGCGGTATCGGCGCTGCAACCGCTGCGTACCATCAGGGGCGGCAGCCGGACATCCGCATGGGACGCGAGTTGCGCGGGGCCACCTTGGGCGTCATTGGCCATGGACGGATCAGCCAATACCTGTGCCCTTTGGCCATGGCCTTGGGCATGCGTGTCTTGGTCACGGACCCCTGGGTCCAGGTGACAACGCCAGGCATCGAGCAGACCGACTTGAACAGCCTGCTGGCACAGGCTGACCATGTTGTGTGTCTGGCCGTCGCCAACGAGCAAACCGAAAACCTGATGTCTGCGCCCCAATTTCAGCGCATGAAGCCGGGCGCATGTTTCACCAACGCCTCGCGCGGCAATCTGGTGGATGAAGACGCCTTGTTGGCTGCCCTGAACAGTGGGCACTTGGCTGCAGTGGCGATGGACGTAGGACGTGCCCCGGATCAGATGCCCTCCCTGGCGCTTGCCCAGCATCCCCGGGTGGTGGCTTCGCCGCACATTGCTGGCCTGACGCCCGAAGCGATTGAGCATCAGTCGCTGGAGACGGTGTCGCAGGTGAGGCAGTTAGCGCAGGGGCATCTGCCCGAGGGCACGGTGAATGGCGACAGTGCCAGTCGCTGGAGACGTCGTCAGTAGCGCGTGTGCGGATTGGTGTATTCCCGAGATGGGGAAAACGATAGGCATTTCAGACCCGCTATTTGTTACCGTTTGCACCGGTCTCAGCGCACTGGTGGTCATGCATCGGAGCATGAGTTTCACAGCATCAAGAGGAGTTGTTCATGAAGCGCAGACAGTTGATCCAACGTGGTGGCATGGCTGGTATCTTGGCCGCAGGGGTGGCACCCGCCATGGCCCAGGGCTTGCCCGAGGTGAAGTGGCGCCTGAGTGCCAGCTGGCCCAAGTCGCTCGACACCCTGTACGGTGTGTGTGAAAACGTGTCCAAGCGGGTGGCCGAACTCACGGGTGGCAAGTTTCAGATCACCAGCTATGCCGCGGGTGAAATTGTCGGCGGCTTGCAAATTCTGGACGCGGTTCAGAACTCGGGTGTCGAGGCCGGCCACACGGCGCCCTACTATTTCTTCGGCAAAAACCCCGCCTTCGCGTTTGGTTCGTGCCTGCCCTTTGGCATGAACTGTCGCCAGCAAAACGCCTGGTGGTACCACGGCGGGGGTGAGGCTCTCTATAACGATTTCCTCAAGCCCTATGGCATCAAGTGCATCCCGGCCGGTAACACGGGCGGTCAGATGGGTGGTTGGTACCGCAAGGAGGTCAAAACGGTGACCGACCTGAAGAACATGAAGTTCCGCGTTGGCGGTGTGGCGGGTGTCATCCTGACACGGCTGGGGGTGGTGCCGCAACAAATCGCGGCGGGCGACATTTATCCGTCCTTGGAGAAAGGCACGATTGATGCCGCCGAGTGGGTAGGACCTTACGACGACGAGAAGCTGGGCTTCGTCAAGGTGGCCAAGTACTACTACACACCCGGGTGGTGGGAGCCCAATTCACAAAACAGCATGTTTGTGAACCTGAAGTCCTGGGAGGCTTTGCCCAAGGAGTACCAGGCGGCCTTCACGGCAGCTTGCGGCGAGAGCAACGCAGTCTCCATGGCCAAGTACGACCACCTCAACCCCACGGCGCTCAAGAGCCTGATTTCCAAAGGGGCGCAGTTGCGTCGCTTCCCTGACGCAGTGCTCGACGCCTGCTACAAGGCGGCCCAAGACCAATACACCGAATGGTCCGACAAGCATCCCGAATTCAAGGTGATGTACGAGTCGTACAACAAGTACCTGAAGTCCCAAGTGGATTGGTTCCAGGTGGTGGAGGGCACGCACGACAACTACCTCGCCCGCAAACTCAAAGGGCGTAGCTGATCCCGGCAGGGGGGCGTTCAGCCCCCCCGACCTCACGCCTGGGACGGACCTGCATTGCTCGTCATGAAGAGCGCCATCTCTGCGGTTATGATGATCGTCGTAACTAGCAGGAGATCTAGATGGTTCTCGTTAAAAAGTCCCGCATTAAATCCCTCTTTTGTGCAATGGCGCTGGGGTTGTTGACTGCCCAGGTGCTAGCGGCCGATCCTCCCAAGGACCCCACGGTCAAGAAGTCGGATGCAGGCATTTGTCACGATGCCAGCAGTTCCTCTTACGGCAACACCAAGAAATTCACCCCCTTCAACAGCCTGGACGAGTGCGTCAAGAGCGGTGGCAAGCTGCCTGCGGGCAAGACAATGCCGGTGGTCGAGGTGGTGAAAAAGTCTGAGGCGGGTATCTGCCACGACAAGACCAGCTCCTCCTACGAGCAGACCAAAAAATTCACGGAATTCAAAAGCCTGGATGAGTGCTTGAAGAGCGGCGGCAAATTACCCAAGAAGTGAGTTAGGCCCTCAGGCTCCTCCACGCCTGTGTGGCGGGCTCATGCGGCAGGCTGTATCCATGGCCTCAACTGGGTTCACCAGGGCGCTGTTCCAACCACGCCTGCCGAACCGCCTCATACGCCGCTGCAACCTGTAGCAAAGCCAGGTCTCCCTGCGGCTTGCCAATCAGCTGAATACCCATGGGCCAGCGGTGTTGCGGGTGAAAGCCCGCTGGCATGCTGAGCGCAGGGAGTCCGGCCAGGGTCGCGTAGATGGTGCACTCCATCCAGCGGTGGTAGGTGTCCATCGGGCGATCACCGATGCGTTGCGGCCAACGCTCGGCCAGCGGAAAGGGCCAGACCTGCGTCACCGGCAGCGCCAGCACATCGCACGTTTGAAAGTGTTGCAGCATCTGATGGTAAAAATGCGTGCGACGTTGGCTGGCCTGCTGAAAGTCCATGTACGAGAGTTTGAGCGAGTGGTCATACTCCCACAGGGCTTCGGGTTTGAGCCATTCGGCGGCATGGGGCAAGGGCAGCAAAGCGGCCACCTTGGGCCCCACGAGTGCTCGGCGCCACACCAGCCAGCACTCCCACAGGGTGGTCGTGTCATAGCCCAGCGTGGTGGGCTCAACGATGGCGCCAGCGTCCTGCATCACACGCAACGCCTCGTCGCACGCGTCCAGAATGCCTGGCTCTGTGGCCAAATGGCCCTTCAGATCGCCCAGCCAACCGATACGCAAGCCCTTCAAAGCCTGCGGCGTGAATGCAATCGATGAGACGTCCAGTCCGTTCGAGAGGGATAAGGGGTGTCGGTCATCACGGCCCGACTGGGTCGCCAGCAATCGGGCCAGGTCGCGCACCGTTCTGGCCATCGGTCCTTCGGTGCTGAGTTGATCCACCCACACGTCACCGTCGGGGCCCAAGGGGACACGACCCTGTGAGGGCCGCATGCCGAAGAGGTGGTTCCAGCTTGCCGGGTTGCGCAAGCTGCCCATGAAGTCCGACCCATCCGCCACCGGCAGCATGCGCTGCGCCAGTGCCACCGCAGCGCCGCCGCTGGATCCGCCCGCACTGACCTGGGTGTCCCACGCGTTGGGGGTTGCACCAAACAAGCTGTTGAAGGTGTGTGAGCCCAGGCCGAGTTCGGGCATGTTGGTTTTGCCAATGACAATGCAGCCCGCCGCCTTCACGCGCTCGGTGATGATGCTGTCGTGACGCGGCATGTTGTTCGCCAGCACACGGCTTCCCCGGGTGCTGGGAAATCCCAAGGCACTGCCAGTGTCCTTGATGGCTTGTGGAATGCCGTGCAGCCAGCCGCTGGACTGGCCACGGGCGAGCGCTGCATCGCACGCGCGTGCCTGGTCGAGCAAGCTATCGGGAGGGGCCAGATTGACGATGGCGTTGTAGATGGGGTTGAGCGCCTCAATGCGTTGCAGGTAGGCCTGCATCACTTCAACACAGGACACCTCACGGGCATGAATGCGCTCCGAAAGCGTGCTGGCGGAGAGGTCAGTGATGGAACTGGTCATGGTGGTGATGGTATTGCAAGAGGGCAAGGCCAGATCATGCACAATGGCATTTCATGAACGCGCTGGCGATCGCTGTATTGTCCTGTTCATTGAATTTTTTTTGCAAGTTGCCATCCCGTCTGTCGGGTGGTGTTGTTCATTCTGTCCATATACCCGCATGACCCTGCCCATTGAAAGTGTTCACGCCCGGCAAATTCTCGACTCCCGTGGCCGACCAACTGTCGAGGCGGATGTGAGGGTGAGGGGAGGGCACAGCGGTCGTGCCTCGGTCCCCTCAGGCGCCTCCACCGGCAGTGCCGAAGCCCACGAACTGCGAGACGCAGACCCCGCGCTGTATGGCGGTTTGTCGGTGTTGAAGGCGGTCGGACACGTCAACGGCGAGATGGCGAAGGCTTTGCAAGGTCAGGATGCGCTGGATCAAGTCGCGCTGGACAGCACCCTGACCCGCCTGGACGGCACCCCGCAATTGTCACGCCTGGGCGCCAACGGAATTCTGGCCGTGTCGATTGCCGCCGCACGCGCCAGCGCTGCTGCCCTGGGTCAGTCCTTGTTTGAGCGTGTGCAGACTCTGGCTGGGCAGCCTGCCTTGAGCATGCCCGTCCCCATGGTGAACATCCTGAGTGGGGGGCTGCATGCCGGCCGTGGCATGGATGTGCAGGATTTTCTGGCCATGCCAGCAACAGCCACCTCGGTGGCGGACGCCATCCATCTGGTGTCGCGTGTTCGCAATGCCGCGACCGAGGAAGCGCGCGCGCGTGGGTTGCCCACCTTGCTCGCAGACGAGGGTGGCATCAGCCCGGGACTTCCCAGCGGACGCGATGCCCTGGACATGATGATGCGACTCATTGAGCGTGCTGGCCTCAGGCCGGGTCATGACATCGTGATCGCCATCGATGTCGCGGCCACGGCATTGCAAGATCCGCAGGGCGGTTATGCGCTCAGGCGAGAAGGGCGCCATGCGACTTCAGCCGAGATGATCGACATGCTCGCTGACTGGGTGCAGCACTACCCCGTGGTGTCCATCGAAGATGGTCTGGGCGAGGAGGATTGGTCTTCCTGGGCGGAATTGACGCGTCGCGTCGGCCATCAGGTGCAGCTGGTGGGTGACGACCTGTTCACCACCCACCCGGACCGACTGGCGCGTGGCGTGCGCGAACAAGTGGCCAATGGGGTCTTGGTCAAAGCCAATCAGAACGGCACCTTGTCGGGCACGATCGCACTCATTGCACAGGCCAAGTCCGCGGGCTACGCCACGGTTGTGTCGGCCCGTTCCGGTGAGACAGAAGATGCGTTCATGTCGGATCTGGCGGTGGGCACCGGGGCTGGGCAAATCAAGATTGGCTCCTTGCGCACCTCCAGCACGGTTGCCAAATACAACCAGTTGTTGCGCATCGAGGAAGCCTGTGGTGCGCCTTACGCTGGGTTGGCAGCGCTCACGGGTCGCGCATGAACCTGCCTGAGCTGGACGACTTCCTGGACCGAACGGGCCTGGTCAAGTCGACTGTCGCCAGACGCTACACGCCATTGACCGGGGGGGTGTCGTCCGACATCTGGCGTGTCGAGGTGAGCGATGGACGCACCCTGTGCGTCAAGCGAGCCCTGGCCAAGTTGAAAGTGGCGGCCGACTGGCAAGCGCCCGTGTCGCGCAATGCGTATGAATGGGCCTGGATTCAGTTCGCCGGTGGCGTGCTGCCGCAGGCTGTGCCCGAGCCGCTGGCGCACGACGAATCCATCGGCATGTTCGCCATGGGCTATCTGGACCCCCTGTCCCATCCGGTCTGGAAGCAGCAGCTCCTGGCCGGTATTGTCGATGTCCGACTGGCCGGTGAGGTGGGGCGGACGGTAGGTCAATTGCACCAGGCCAGCGCCCACCGTTGTGATTTGGCTCAGCGCTTTGACACCGGAACCAACTTTCATGCCTTGCGGCTGGAGCCGTACCTGGTAGCCACGGCGCAGCGGCACCCCGATCTGGCGCCACACCTGCATGCCCTGGTCCATCAAACGGCGCAGCATCGAACCGCGTTGGTGCACGGGGACGTCAGTCCCAAGAATATTCTGGTTGGACCTCATGGCCCCGTCCTCCTGGATGCGGAATGTGCCTGGTATGGTGACCCGGCCTTTGATGTGGCGTTCTGTCTCAACCACTTGCTTCTGAAGTCGCTGGTGGTGCCCCACCGCCGTGCCGAACTGAGAGCCGCCTTCGAGGCCTGGGTGTCGGGTTACTTCGAGGCGGTGGATTTTGAGCCACGAGCGCAGCTGGAATTGCGCTGCACCCAGCTATTGCCGGCCTTGATGCTGGCACGGGTGGATGGCAAGTCGCCGGTCGAATACATCACGGCCGATGAGGAACGAGAACGGGTCAGGGCTTTCGCGGTTCCGCGCGTGATTCGCTCGCCTGACACCTTGCATGCGGTGTCGCTGGCTTGGTGAGGCCAGGCCTTCACAGGCACGACCACA
>JACCDI010726036.1_pt1 | contig 24137 bp, 18 predicted proteins | sample 7442791 | NCBI WGS metagenome assembly JACCDI01 (sample SAMN15323434, study PRJNA562643) | freshwater metagenome | isolation source: river surface water | place: USA:Blue River Watershed | collected 2017-08-15
CCTTGCGCCTCGACGCTCACAAAGGCTTCGGTGAAGGCCGACAGTCGGGCATAAAAAACCGCTCTCGGGTGGTTCGTCAGGGTTTGACAGAGGTTGGGCACCCAAGGCTGGACATGCTGGGTAAAAAAGGTCTGTTGCCGAGATAAATTCGACACCGACACGTCGTCACCCGCAATCAAAAAACGCATGACTTCAAAAATGTAGGCCACATGGTCCTCAGTTTCAGACATGTCCTGGCTTCGGGCCAGGCCCAATTCGGCCAAGTCATCGCGCAAGCGCACCAGAGGTTTTTCGTTCAGAAAACCGCTCAAGTAATGCGAGCCAAACAGATAAACCTCAGGTTTGCCCACCCCGCCAAAGAGGGTGGTGTATTCGTTTGCAATTTGCGCTGCGCTCATGCTGCGGGCACAGGCCACCAACTCTCGCCAAGGTTCTTCTAAAAACCCACCCGCGTCTGGCGCCTCGGTCACGGCCACTTGCAACTGAGCCCACAAGGCCTCACTGGGCGCTTGGTAATACAGCTGAGACAGCAGGCCGTAGAGTTCAGCGCGCGCGGTTTCTTCGTCCAACATGGGGCTGTTGAGGGTCAAGTTTGTTTCTGAGCTCATGACTACAACTTACTGAGGTTGCGAGGGTTTCGGTCCCCCCGGCACGCGCACCTGGTTCTCGTCGGTGAACATGTCCACCACACGGCAATCGCCACACATTTTGAGTCTTTCGAGTGCAGCACCTTGAAACATGCTGTGCCCTGCCAAACGGCCCAACATGGCTTCGATGCCCTTGAGTGTGCCAAAGGGTTTGCTGCAGCGGATGCAGGCATAAGGTGGGCTGCCATGCAAGACCCGGGGCTGTTGCCGCGAAGAGAGCAAGGACAAGCGCGGTTTCAAAACGATCGCGTCTTCCGGACAGGTTTTGGCGCACAAGCCGCACTGCACACAATTTTTTTCAATCAATCGAATCTCAGGCTGCAAGGGGTTGTCTTGCAAGGCCGAAGACGGGCAGGCTCCCACACAACTCATACACAAGGTGCACTTGTCGCCATCCACCACGATGGTGCCCCAAGGCGAGCCCGCCACTGGCAAGTCAATCGCCTGAGGTCGGCTGGCTTCGTCTTGCCGCATCACGGGAGACTGCGTCATCAAGTGGTCGAGCACCAACTCGAGGTTGCTGCGTTTTTCAGCTTGCACGGCATGGCGTGCGGCTTGTGCCGGCCCCTCAGGCATGAGGGCCGCCTTCAGGCTGCGGCTGGCCAGGCGTTGCAAATCGGCGTCCAGTGCGGTTGGGTTTTTGGCCTCCATCAACTGGAAATGCACACCGCTATAACCGAGGCCGTTCAGAAGACTTTGGGCCACCGCCATTTGTTCCATGAGCGCAGCGCGGTACTGCGGTGCTTCTTCATCAGTGAGCAAAACCATCACTTGCCGTGCACCATAGGCAACAGCAGACAGCCAGAGCTCCAGGCCCACGCTGGCGGTGTGCCACAGGGCCATCGGGATCACACGCGCAGGCACGCCTTGCATCACTTTGAGTTGTGCCCCTCGCCCCAACTCGTCGATCAGCTTTTGACCTTTCTCTTGGCTGTGCAACAACAAGGCGGCATCACGCCCGCCCGCCGCTTGATAAGCCGTTAACAAAGCCCGAATCTTGGCGCCCTGCTCTGCGGGTCGCGGATAGGCATAGGTCAGCGCACCGGTTGGGCAGGCCGTCGTGCATGCGCCGCAGCCCACACACAAATGGGGATTCACAACAATTTGCTGGCGACTCTTGTCAGAGCTGATGGCTTCGGCTGAACAAATGTCCACACACGCTTGACAACCCACCTTTTCATTGCGACTGTGGGCACAGAGTTTTTGCTTGTATGCAAAAAATCGGGGTTTTTCAAACTCTCCCACCAACTCCCGCACTTTGAGCAAGGTCTGCAAGTCTTGTCCGTTCCAACGGAAATAGCCCTGCGGCAAGGCATGCTGCTTAAAAGTGGGCTCAGAGTGGTCGGTGCGCAAGTCCAAGACGACATCAAAGCGATCGCTTTGCAGGCGGGCTTCGCGGGTGAAATCAATCGCCCCCGCGGCTTCACACACTTTGACGCAATCACGATGCGCGGTACACAGTGAGAGGTCGACTTGGTAATCCAAGCCGATGGCTTGTTCTGGACAGGCGGCGACGCAGGCGTTGCAGCGGGTGCACAAGTCAAGATCAATCGGGTTGTTCGCTTGCCAAGAAACTTCAAAGGCGCCCAACCAGCCCTTGAGACTTTGTAGACGACCGGCCACCACGGGGAAACGGCGTTCTTGCAAGCCACCAGAGGTGCCTGCGTTTTCGGCCCAGAGGGTGATGTGCATGGCATCCGATAAAAAACCGGCGGCGCGCTCTGCGGCGTCTATGGGCCCCATGATGAGCACACGACCCGTGGTTTTGTAGGTGACCGTGGGCACAGGCTCGGGCTCGGGCAAACGTGCTGCGGCCAACAAGGCGGCCATTTTGGGCATGGCGTGTTCGGCTTCTTTGCCCCAGCCACCCGTTTCACGAATGTTGACAAATCTGAGGGGTGAAACTGCGCCTTCGGTTTGCTCGGCCAGTTCGGTGAACAAGCGTTTTTCTTGGGTGCAGGCCACCACCACGGTGTCGCCTGTTTTGACCGCTTTTTGAAACTGCACAGCTTCACGGCGGCACAAACTGGTGTGCAGATTTAAATTTTCACCCAGTGCTTGACCCAGAGTCTGGGCGTGCAGGGGCATGGTTTGGTTGCAATTGCAAATCAGGGTGGTCATGTGGGGCTGTGGTGTCCGCCTGCAATGCCGAAGCGGCTTGCGGGTCTGGGGACTTTGCCACAAATGCCGCCGAATCAGAGGCAGGTGCGCTGTGATCAGGGTTTTCCTGAGTCTTTGGGAAAAGATTCAACAACTCGGCACCCACCATTTTTTGCAGCATACCGGCGGGCATGGGGTCGGGGGTGTTGTAGTCCCCAATGTAAATGTCCAAGCCATCCATGACATTGAAATGCGGGTCCGTGAAAAGCTTCTTCATCGCGGCGTTGCGCACTTCGCCCGGCACGCCTTGCCGCATGTAGGTCTGAAAATCAGACGCCGGGGTCAGACGCTCGACATCTTCCAAGGTTGGCGTAGGTTCTGCAGGCCCCTCTGTCGGGTTATGGGGCGTGTGCGAGGCCGCTGATTGAGGCGCAGCAAGCCCCTGATCGGCCTGCAGCAACTGGCGCGCATCGGCTTGCGCTGCAACGGGCTGAATGGCCTCTGGCTCCTGGCGGTCAAGGCCTTGCTTGCGGCGTGACCAACGGCTGAAAAAGGGCTCACTCATGCGGCCGGTCCTCCGCCTTTGCGTTTGCTGTCGGTACTGATCGAGACCGGTTGTCCGAAACGGTCCGTCAAGCGTTGAAAACTTTGGGGCCGCTGGCGTTTTTTTTCTTCGGGCACGTAATGTTGCGCCGCAAAGGCCAGCATCCATTCCACCACGTCGGCAGGGGCGGCCACGGTTTCAACCGTTTCTTGTGCGTCCATCCAACGGCCCGCATCGTGGTAACTCAAGCTCACTGCTTGAGGCACTGCCGTTGGTTCACTGCCGTCTTCTTGGTCAATGAGTCGCCACATCACAAAATAGCAAGGTGTGGTGGAAGTGCCATTGAGCCAATAGCCTTCCGCGTCGTCCGCATACAGCGTGACTGCCCCATTGGGATACATCCACAAACATTCGTTCTCTGACTGGCGCAGGCAGCGCGGCTCTAGCCCAAAACCCGATTCATGCGGCACCACATCGGCCAACACCCAGCGCCAGGGTTGCCACCGGGCCATCGGGCCTTGCACCGGCTCTCGGCGCATCAGCACGGCCACATCAATTTGAGGGCGTGTCGTCATGGTCAGGAAACCCTTTGAGAAAAAGAGAGGGTCTCCGAAGGGATGCCCACGGGCTCAATTCTGACCGCGCAATACTTGAACTCTGGAATCTTGCCAAAAGGATCCAGCGCCGAGTGGGTCAGCTCGTTGGCCGCCGCCTCCACAAAAGCAAACGGAATAAACACGGCACCGGGCGGCGTGCCATCGTCTTGGCGCAGCATCAGCTGCACCGCACCCCGGCGAGAAATCACGCTGATTTGCTGACCCGGCTGCAACTTCAGTCGCGCCAAGTCGGTGGCACACATCGAGGCCGTCGCTGCGGGCTCCAAGGCATGCAAAACCGTGGCACGGCGTGTCATGCTGCCGGTGTGCCAGTGCTCGAGCTGACGCCCCGTGATGAGCACCATCGGGTAGTCGGCATCGGGTTGCTCATGGGCCGGAATCAGATTCACCGGCACCAACTGGACTCGGCCATCCCGCGTCGGGAATTGGTAATGGAAGACGATGGGTTGCCCCGGGTCTTCGGCACTCACACACGGATAGGTCACCGAGCCGGCATTCAAGCGCGCCCAGTCGATGCCGCCAATAGAGGGGGCCATGGCTTGGCGCATTTCTTCGTACACCGCCGCCACGCCCTCGTGCTCGCCGGCGTAGTGCCAGCTCAAGCCCATGCGTTGGGCCAATTGCTGAATGATCCACAAGTCAGGCCGGGCATCGCCGGGCGCGGACACCGCTTGTCGACCCATTTGCACGGTGCGATCGGTGTTGCTCACCGTGCCGGTTTTTTCAGGCCAGGCCGTGGCGGGCAACACCACATCGGCCAACCAAGCGGTTTCGGTCAAGAAAATGTCTTGCACCACCAAGTGCTCTAGGCTGGCCAAGGCGTGGCGTGCGTGGTGCAGATCGGGATCGCTCATGGCCGGGTTTTCGCCCATGATGTACATGCCGCGCACCTTGTGCGGATCGGTCTCGGGGGCCAAGGCCTTGTGCATGATTTCCACCACGGTGTAACCCGGCTGGTCATCCAATGTCGTGCCCCAAAACTGCTCAAACCAAGCATGTGCCCCAGGGTCACTGACGCGCTGGTAGTTGGGGAACATCATGGGAATCAGCCCCACATCGCTCGCGCCCTGCACGTTGTTTTGTCCGCGCAAAGGGTGCAAGCCAGTTCCCGGGCGGCCAATTTGGCCGGTGATGCTGGCCAAGGCAATCAAGCAACGCACGTTATCGGTGCCGTGCACATGCTGGCTCACGCCCATGCCCCACAAAATCATGGCGGCTTTGGCCGTGGCATAGGCCCGAGCCACTTCGCGGATGGTTTGCGCCGGTATGCCACAGACCTCGCTCATTTTTTCGGGCGTGTAGTCTTGAACATGCCGCTTGAGCGCGGCCACATTCTCGGCACGCGAAGCCAAAAATGCTTCGTTGCACAAACCCTCTGTCACGATGACGTGCAGCAGGGCGTTGAGCAAGGCCACGTCGGTATCGGCTTTGAACTGAAGCGTGCGCCAAGCGTGCCGCCCGATGTCGGTGATGCGGGGGTCGGCCAACACGATGCGCGTGCCCCGTTGGGCGGCGTTTTTCATCCAGCTGGCCGCCACGGGGTGGTTGGCGGTGGGGTTGGAGCCAATCACCAGTATCAAGTCGGCGTGTTCCACATCGCGCACCGGGTTGCTCACGGCCCCGGAGCCCACACCCTCCAGCAAGGCCGCCACGCTGGAGGCATGGCACAGCCGGGTGCAGTGGTCGACGTTGTTGCTGCCAAAACCGGTGCGCACCAGCTTTTGGAACAAATAGGCTTCTTCGTTGCTGCCCTTGGCCGAACCAAAACCGGCCAAAGACTTCGCTCCATATTGCGCACGCAAAGCGTTCAGCGGTTGCGCCGCACGGTCTAAGGCTTCTTCCCAAGTGGCTTCACGAAACACCTCGCGCCAATCGGTGTGCCCGTCCAACAGCGACACCTCTTTGGCCACGCCCGGCTTGCGTATCAGCGGCCGGGTGATGCGGTCGGGGCTGTGGATGTAGTCCATGCCAAAGCGGCCCTTGACGCACAAGCGCCCTTCGTTGGCAGGCCCCTCGCGGCCTTGCACACTGATGATTTTTTCGTCGCGCACTTGGTAAGTGACCAAGCACCCCACGCCACAAAACGGACACACCGAGTTCACTTGGCGGTCCACCTTTTGCGGCCCCATATGGCTCTTGGGCATGAGCGCGCCGGTGGGACACGCTTGCACACACTCGCCGCAACCCACGCAGCTGCTGGCCCCCATAGGGTCGGCCAGGTCAAACACCACTTGGGTGTGCGCCCCGCGAAACGCCATGCCGATCACATCGTTGACTTGCAAATCGCGGCAAGCCCGCTCGCAGCGGTTGCACTGAATGCAGGCATCCAAATTCACGGCCATGGCCGGGTGCGTCAGGTCTGCGGGCGTGGCCTCGCGGCGTAACTCGGCCAAGGCGGCTCGCACCGCCACACCATGGTGCTCGGCCCATTGGCTCAACTCGCCGTGCGGCGCTTCTGGCCGATCGTCCAACCACTTGTGCCCTTGCTCGGGCAAGTCGGCCAACAACATCTCGAGCACCATTTTTTGGCTTTTAACGGCTCGCGCGCTGTCGGTGCGCACCTGCATGCCAGGGGTGGCACTGCGGCAGCAGCTCGGGGCCAAGGTGCGCTCTCCCTCGATTTCGACCACGCACGCGCGGCAGTTGCCGTCGGTGGGCAAGCCTTCTTTGTGGCACAAATGGGGAATGGCGATGCCCAAGTCTTTGGCAATGTTGAAGATGCTGCGCCCCGGCGCGGCCTTCACGCTTTGCCCATTCAGGGTGAATTCAATGGCGTTCATACCGCGGCCCCGACTTCGTGGGGGAAGTAGGTCAAGACACACCGAATCGGGTTGGGCGCGGCTTGGCCCAGACCACAAATCGACGCATCGCCCATCACCTGGGCCAAGTCTTGCAAGGTGTCGGTGTCCCACACCTTGTTCACCATCAGTTGCGCGGCTTTCTCGGTGCCCACACGGCAAGGGGTGCATTGCCCACAACTTTCGTGCGCAAAGAAACGCATCACATTCAAGGCGGCATCGCGCGCGCTGTCGTGCTGACTCAAGACCATCACCGCGGCCGAACCGATGAAACAGCCATAAGGTTGCAAGGTGTCAAAGTCGAGCGGGATATCGGCCAGATGTGCCGGCAAAATGCCGCCGCTCGCACCGCCAGGCAAGTAGGCATAGAGCGTGTGGCCCTCGGCCATGCCGCCGCAGTATTCGTCCACCAGTTCGCGCAAGGTGATGCCTGCGGGGGCCAGCTTGACCCCCGGGCTTTGCACGCGACCACTCACACTGAAACGGCGCAAGCCCTGCCGGCCATGACGACCTTGTGCAGAAAAATGCTCTGGGCCGTTGTCCAGCAACTCCCGAATCCAAAACAGGGTTTCAAAGTTGTGCTCAAGCGTGGGCCGGCCCCACAAACCCACCTCGGCAATGTAGGGGGGGCGCAAACGGGGCTCACCGCGTTTGCCTTCGATGCTCTCAATCATGGCGGACTCTTCGCCGCAAATGTAGGCGCCAGCACCGCGACGCAACTCGATCAGTGGCAAGCGGCAAGGCGGATTGGCGCGCAATTCGGCCAGCGCTTGTGTGAGCAGCAAGCGGGCCTCGTGGTACTCGTCGCGCAAGTAAATATAGACAGCATCTATGCCCACCACTTGGGCTGCGATCAGCAGGCCTTCCAAGAAACGGTGGGGGTCGGCCTCAAGACAGGTGCGGTCTTTGAAGGTACCGGGCTCACCTTCGTCGATGTTCACCGCCATCAAGCGAGGCGCCGCTTGGCTGCGCACGATGCGCCACTTTCTGCCGGCCGGGAAACCTGCGCCTCCCAAGCCCCGCAGGCCCGAAGACTCGAGTTGCTGTATCACCGATTCGGCTTCGCACGCACCCGCCGCCAACTGGCGAACCCATCGGTAGCCGCCCGACTTTACATAGTCTGGCAGTGCCACCGCATGCGGCAGGGCGTTGGGTTGGGTTTGGTTTTGCGACACGCGTTGGCTGACCTCGGCCATGGTGGCGTGCGCCACAGCTTGCTGACCCACTTGGGCCGCGGGGGCTTGCTCACATCGCCCCAAACACGGCACGGGCACCACTTTCACATCCAGCAATTGGGCCTGCAACTGGCGCAACAAAGTGTCACTGCTCGCCAGACTGCAACTCAAGCTGTCGCACACCCGCACCGTGAGGCGCGGCGCAGATTGATCGTCTTTCAAGATGTCGAAGTGGTGGTAGAACGAGGCCACCTCAAAGACTTCCACCACGGACAAACGCATCTCGGCGGCCAGCGCGACCAAGTGCCTTTCAAAGAGACCGCGGTAATGGTCGTTCAGCACATGCAAGTGTTCGATCAACAAATCCCTGCGGTGCCCTTCAGCAGGAGCCAACCCGATGAGCGCTTGCACATCGGCGCGCGCTTCAGGCAAGACCTGACGGCCTTTGAGCTGCGCACGGGGCTTGCCCAGCGTTTGCCGCAGTTGACTCACATCAATGCGGGTTTCAGATGGGATGGGTGCCTGCATGGGATGAAGGTGACTCTAGGTGACGGACGCAGGCAAGTGGAAAGCCGATTGAAATGCGTGGCTAGACATGGCCAGTCGCTCAATAGGTTTCCAAATGCAGGCGGCCTTCTTTTTTGAGCGAAGCCCCCACGCTGTCCCAGTCGAGTCCGGCGTTTTGCGCAATGTCGCGCAAGGCCAAGACCACGCCCTCTTCCATGCTTTTCAGACCACACACATACAAGAAGGTGTTGCTGTCTTTCAGCAAGGCGGCGACATCGGCGGCGCGGTCGCGCAAGGCGTCTTGCACATAACGCTTGGTTTTGCCGGCTTCACGCGAGAACGCAAACTCGATGTCAATAAAGTCTTTGGGCAAGTTGTTCAGTGGCCCAAAGTAAGGCAACTCAGCCGGGGTACGCGCGCCAAAAAACAGCATCAACTTGCCGCCCTCAAATTTGCCGCTGGCCCGCAGGCGGCGCCGCCATTCGGTCATGGCGCGCATGGGCGCAGAACCGGTACCGGTGCAAATCATGACGATGTTGCTCTTGGGGTGGTTGGGCATCAAGAAACTGGCACCAAAGGGGCCAATCACTTGCACTTTGTCGCCCACCTTCAAGTCGCACATGTAGTTAGAGCCCACACCGCGCACGGGCTTGCCGTCGTGGTCTTCGAGCACCCGCTTGATGGTCAGCGACAGGTTGTTGTGGCCGGGGCGTTCGCCATTGCGCGGGCTGGCAATCGAGTACTGGCGCGCATGGTGCGGCTTGCCCTTGGCATCTTCACCGGGCGGCAATATGCCAATCGATTGGCCTTCCAAAACGGGAAACGGCAAAGAGCCAAAGTCGAGCACGATGTGGTGGGTGTCATAGTCGTGTTGGCCCGCTTGTTTGCCCACTTCAGTCACACGCAAATTGCCGGTGACGGTGGCGGTGATGGTTTTTTCGACCGCCTTGGGGCCATACAAGTTGGTGTAGGCATGGGCCGCTGACCATGGAGGAACGGTGGCACCGAACTGGGTCGAGTTAAAGCCCGAAGCGGCCGGGGCGCTGCCCGCCGAAGACGAGGAGGCCGCCGCTTGCACCGCGGCTTGCGCCTGTTGTTGAGCCAGCGCATCCGCTGCACCCACCGTGACCGACTCGCCTGCCGCTTCGGCCAGTTCTTCTGAGCTGAGTTCAGTGGGCAAAACGTCCCATTTGAGTTGTTCTTCGATGCTGTAAGCCTTGGCTTTGGGCATCATGCGCCAGTTGTCAATCGAGCCGGTCGGGCATGGCGAAATGCAGTCCATACAGCCATTGCACACATCGGCCTTGACCACGTAGTTGAGCGAGTCGTGCGTGATCGCGCCCACTGGGCAGATCGCTTCGCAGGTGTTGCAACGGATGCAGATCTCGGGGTCAATCAGGTGTTGTTTGATCAGCGTCGCTTCGGTGCTCATGTCTTGGCTTTCGGGTGTTTTGTCTCTTTAGTCTGCTTGAAACGCAACGGTATGGCTTGGCAAGCCATACCGTCGCTTTGTGCCATTTTTACGTCGGCAGTCTACCGATATTTGTGCGCACGGTGCACTCATGCAGTTGGCAGAGAAAGGGGCGGGTGACGATTTCTGGTACCCCAGCATGAGGAACCCGCCCCTTTCTCTGCCAACTGCCACCCCCAACATGAGGGCAGCAGTCGGTCAAAGATTTAAAGCATCAGTTAAAGCGAACGTAATCAAAGTCCACAGGCTGACGGTTGATGCCCATGACGGGAGGGGCGATCCAGTTGGCAAATTTGCCGGGCTCAACGCAACGGCCCATCAAGCTGGCCACATAAGCGCGGTCTTCGTTGGTGGGCAACCACTCGCCCACTTTGGCCATCCACTCCTCGTTGCTCACCACACGGCCATCGGGCGTGACTTTGGCACCCGCCAAAGAGCCAATGTTGCGGTGGAACGCTTTGTGTGGCGCGGTCAATGTGAACGGAATGCCCGCCTTGGAAATCACACGGTTCCAGCGGTCGATACCGCCTTTGGAATCGGTGATGTAGTCGTCGCGCAGCACTTCGTTCAAAGCGTTGAGCATCGGCACTTCTTTCTCGACCAATTTGCCGTCTTCGACCGACAAAATTTTGTAGCTGTTGCCCTTCAAGACGTGGTCGTCGGTGCGCTTGCCTTCTTCGTAACGGCCCTTCAAGCCCGAGCTGTAGAAGGTGGCGGCGTTGGACGATTGGTCGGCACCAAACAAGTCGATGGTCACAGAGAAGTGGAAGTTGATGTAACGCTGGATGGTGGGCAAATCGATCACGCCTGCGGCGCGCAACTTGGCCACATCATCGGTCTTGAGTTGGTTCATCACATCCACGGTGCGCTGGATGGTGCGGCTCACACCCGACTCGCCCACAAACATGTGGTGCGCTTCTTCGGTCAGCATGAACTTGGTGGTGCGGGCCAACGGGTCAAAAGCCGATTCGGCCAAAGCGCACAACTGGAACTTGCCGTCACGGTCAGTGAAGTACGTGAACATGAAGAACGACAACCAGTCGGGGGTCTTCTCGTTGAAGGCCTGCAAGATGCGGGGATTGTCTTCGTTGCCGCTGTTGCGCTGGAGCAAAGCATCGGCTTCTTCGCGACCGTCTTTGCCGAAGTATTTGTGCAACAAATACACCATGGCCCAGAGGTGACGGCCTTCTTCCACGTTGATCTGAAACAGGTTGCGCAGGTCGTACATGCTGGGCGCGGTCAGGCCCAGGTGGCGTTGCTGCTCGACCGATGCGGGCTCGGTGTCGCCTTGGGTCACGATGATGCGGCGCAGATTGGCGCGGTGTTCGCCAGGCACGTCTTGCCAGGCTTTTTCGCCAATGTGGTCACCAAAATGGATCTTGCGATCTTGCTCGCCGGGGTTCAAGAAAACGCCCCAACGGTAGTCGCGCATCTTCACGTGACCAAACTGGGCCCAGCCTTGCGGGTCTACGCTCACGGCGGTACGCAGGTACACATCCATGTCGGTCGAGCCTTCGGGGCCCATGTCGTCCCACCAGTTGATGAAGTTGGGTTGCCACTGTTCCAAAGCGCGCTGCAAAGTGCGGTCTTCGCTCAGGTTGACGTTGTTGGGAATCTTTTCGCTGTAGTTGATACCAGACATGGAAGTCTCCAAAAATGAAGCAACGGTGGGGTCAAATTTCGGTTACAGCCAGCACCACCGGGAAGCCAGCTGCACAACGCAAGAACATCAAACGCGGTTCAGATCAAAGGCTGCTTTTTCGCCTTTGCCGTACACCTTGAGGGCACCCTTTTCGCCAACGGCGTTGGGGCGGTTGAAGATCCAGTTTTGCCAGGCGCTCAGACGGCCAAAGATGCGGGTCTCCATGGTCTCGTTGCTGGCAAAGCGCAGGTTGGCCTCGAGGCCCGTGAGGCCATCGGGCGACATGGCGGCGCGCTCCTCGATGGCCAAGCGGATCTCGTCGTCCCAGTCGATGTCGTCGGGGGTCGAGGTGACCAAACCCAGCTCCATCGCCTTGGCGGCGTCCAGCGACTGGCCGACCACCGAGGCCACTTGGGCCATGGGGGCGGTTTCTTCATAAAAGCGGCGCTGCAAGCGGCTTTGGTGGTTGACCATGGGGAAACGACCCAGGTTCAGCTCGGTCAGCTCCAGGCGCGGGGCCTGCTCGGGGCTGTCGGGCAGGTCCAGCATGTAGGCGCGGTCGGCGGCAAAAGCCAGCTCGGCCAGCGTGCCGACAAAGCACGACCCCTGATCGATCAGGGCGAACAGCGAACGCGAGGACACGTCGATGCGCGCCAGCGTGCGGCGCAGCAGGCCCAGGGTTTCGTTCACGAACCAATGCGCCTGGTGGGCGGCCAACAGCTCGTCGGACTGACGCGCCAGCGCGGCGTCGCCGGTGGTGCGCAGCAGCCAGGTGCCGACGTCGAGTTCGTTGGTGCGCAGGCTCAGGATGGCGTCGTCGAGTTCACGCGCCATTTGCAGCGGGTACCAGCCATCGCCTTGCGCCAAAATGGCGTCGGGCGTGGTGGGCAGCGCGGCCTTGGGCGCCGACACGGTCAGCGTGGCGGTGCGGCGGGCGCGGTCGATTTGCACCTGCACGTATTCATAGCTCAGGCCGTCGGCCGACACGGTTTTCTTCAGCGGGTTCAGGGTCACGCCCTGACCGGCCGCGGCGGCACCGGGGCGCTGGCTGGTCGCAGCCAGGGCCTGCGCGCGCGCCAAAGTTTGCTCGGCAAACTGGGCCGGCTTGGCGATGGCGTCCACCAGGCGCCAATCGACGGCACGCTGGCCGCGCACGCCTTCGACGCTGGTGCAAAAAATATCGGCGTGGTCATGGCGCACATGGCGCTTGTCGGTCACGCGGGTCAGGCCGCCGGTGCCGGGCAACACGCCCAGCAGGGGCACCTCGGGCAGCGACACCGCCGAAGAACGGTCATCGACCAACAGAATCTGGTCACAGGCCAGGGCCAGCTCGTAACCGCCGCCGGCGCAAGCGCCGTTGACCGCGGCCAGGAATTTCAGGCCGTCGTGGCGGCTGGAGTCTTCGATGCCGTTGCGGGTCTCGTTGGTGAACTTGCAGAAATTCACCTTCCAGGCGTGGGTCGACAAACCCAGCATGAAGATGTTGGCGCCCGAGCAAAAAATGCGGTCGCGCAGGCTGGTGACGACCACCGACTTGACTTCGGGGTGCTCGAAGCGGATGCGTTGCAGGGCATCGTGCAATTCGATGTCCACGCCCAGGTCGTAGCTGTTGAGTTTGAGCTTGTAGCCGGGGCGGATGCCGCCGTCTTCGTTGATGTTCAGTTGCAAGGTGGCCACCTCACCGGCAAAGGTCATGGACCAATGCTGGTAGCGGCTGGGGTGGGTTTGGTAGTCAACGGTTTGCGGGTTCATGTTTTGTCTCCTCGGATGGCCTCGATAACTGCATCATATTGCATCTTTGAGATTGGTAAAATGCATTTTGTTGCATATCCGACTGTTTTAATGGGTTATCAGGCGGTTTGCGGCGTGGGGGCCAAGCGCAAGGCCTGGCGCACCTGCTGGCGCAGCAGCGCAAAGGTCTGCTCCAGCGCTTGGGCGCTGGTGTCCACCGCCAGATCGGCCTTGGCATAAAACGCCGCCCGCCCCTCGAGAATGCGCTTGAGGTCGTCCATGGCCTCTTTGCTGGCCGCCATGGGGCGCAAGTCGCCCTGCGCCGCCACCCGCGACATGTGGTCTTCGGGCTTGGCCTGCAGCCAGACCGTGAAGCAATGGGTCAGCACCTCGTTGAAGGTGGCCGGGTCGGACACCAGGCCGCCCGGGGTGGCAATGACCACCTCGGGGTAGATCTGGATCGCTTCTTCCAGCGCCCGGCGCTCGTAGCGGCGGTAGGCGTTGGTGCCGTACAGGTTGTGGATCTCGCTGATGCTGCAACCGGCGAATTTTTCGATCTCGCGGCTGAGCTCGACAAAGGCAAAACCCAGGTCTTGCGCCAGGCGCTGCCCCAGGGTGGTTTTGCCGGCGCCGCGCAGGCCCACCAGGGCGATGCGGTTGACGCGCGCGTCGGCGCTGCCGTGGCTGCCGAACATCTCGCCCAGCTGGATGCGGGCGCGGCGCAACTCGGCCTCGGAGCGTTTTTCGAGCAATTCGCGGATCAGCAGCCATTCCGGGGACGAGGTGGTGATGTCGCCCAGCAGCTCAAACAACGGGCATTGCAGGGCCTGTGCGACCTGCAACAAAATCAGGATCGAGGCGTTGCCGGTGCCCGACTCGAGATTGGCCAAATGGCGCTCTGAGACCCCGGCGGCCACCGCCACGGCCCGGCGGGTCAGCCCTTTGCGGGCCCGCAGGGTGCGCACCCGATCGCCCAAAGTGGACAAAAAGGGGTGGCGGGTTTCTTCGTTTGGGGCATTCATGCCTGCACTTTAATTCAAAAGGCAGGATAAATGCAAGATAGTGCAGGTTTTGCTGATCTGCCTCAAGTGTCCTTCGAGATCTTGATCGATGGGAACTTGGAAGAAAAGTCCTTCGCCTTCAGGGCGATCTTGGCCGCGACTTGCAAGGCGATGTCGCGGTACAGGCGGCTGACTTCGCCATCGGGGTGCGCCACCACGGTGGGCATGCCGCTGTCGGCCTGCAAGCGGATCTGCATGTCCAGCGGCAAAGCCCCCAGGTGGGTGGTTTGCAGCTCGGCGGCCATGCGCTTGCCGCCATCGGCGCCAAAGATGTGTTCGGTGTGGCCGCAGTTCGAGCACACGTGCACCGCCATGTTTTCAACGATGCCCAAAATCGGCACGCCGACTTTCTCGAACATGCGGATGCCCTTGCGCGCATCGAGCAAGGCGATGTCTTGCGGCGTGGTGACGATGACCGCACCGGTCATGGGCACGCGCTGGCTCAGCGTCAGCTGGATGTCGCCGGTGCCCGGCGGCATGTCCACGATCAGATAGTCCAGGTCTTTCCAGTTGGTCTGGCGCAGCAACTGCTCCAGCGCTTGGGTGGCCATGGGGCCGCGCCAGATCATGGCTTCGTCGGGGTTGATCAAAAAGCCGATCGACATCACCTGCACGCCGAAGTTCTCAAGAGGCTCCATGGTTTGGCCGTCTTCGGTCTCGGGGCGGGCGTCGATGCCCATCATCATGGGCTGGCTGGGGCCGTAGATGTCGGCGTCGAGCAAACCCACCTTGGCGCCCTCGGCGGCCAGCGCCAGCGCCAGGTTGACGGCGGTGGTGCTCTTGCCCACCCCGCCCTTGCCCGAGGCCACGGCGATGATGTTTTTCACTTGCGGCATCAGCGCCACACCGCGCTGGGCGGCGTGCGCCACCACCTGGCTGGTGATGTGCACCGACACGTTTTGCACGCCCGGCACCGCCCGCACGGCGGCGATGAGTTGCTGGCGCAAACCGTCGATGCGGCTCTTGGCGGGGTAGCCCATTTCCACCTGAAACGACACATCGCCGCCATGGACCGACAGGTTTTGGGTGTTTTTGGGGCCGGCCAGGGCTTGCCCGGTGAGGGGGTCGATGACGGACTGGATGGCCTGCTGGATTTGTTCTGTGGTCGGCATGTCTGGGTGTGTCAAGGTGTGACTGAATCTGAGTCTGTGGGGGAGTTTACCGACAAGCCATAAAATGGTGGGCTTTCCCCGCCTATAACCCCAATCATGTCACAGCCTGCGCGTCGCCAACTGTTCGTCACCACGGCCCTGCCCTACGCCAACGGCAAGTTCCACATCGGCCACATCATGGAGTACATCCAGGCCGACATCTGGGTGCGCTTTCAGCGCATGCAGGGGCATCAGGTGCATTTTGTGTGTGCGGACGACGCGCACGGCGCCCCGATCATGATCGCCGCCGAAAAGGCCGGCAAAACCCCGCAGCAATTCGTGGCCGACATCGCCGCCGGTCGCAAGCCCTATCTGGACGGTTTTCACATCTCGTTTGACAACTGGCACAGCACCGACGGCCCCGAAAACCACGTGCTGGCCCAACAGGTCTACCGCGACCTCAAGCAAGCCGGCCTGATCGAGACCCGCACCATCGAGCAATTCTTTGACCCCGAAAAGGCCATGTTTTTGCCCGACCGCTTCATCAAGGGCGAGTGCCCCAAATGCGGCGCCAAAGACCAATACGGCGACAACTGCGAAAGCTGCGGCGCGGTCTATGCCCCCACCGAACTCAAGAAACCCTACTCGGCCCTGTCGGGCGCGATACCGGTACTCAAAACCTCGGAGCATTACTTCTTCAAACTGTCCGACCCGCGTTGCCTGGACTTTTTGAAGCAATGGACCACCAGCGGCGCCGTGCAGCCCGAAGTGCTGAACAAAATCAGCGAATGGATCGAGCCCGGCGAAGACGGCAAGCCCAAGATGGGCGACTGGGACATTTCGCGCGATGCGCCCTACTTTGGCATTGAAATCCCGGACGCACCGGGCAAGTACTTTTATGTTTGGCTCGACGCCCCCATCGGCTATTTGGCTTCGCTGAAAAACCACTTTGACCAAGGCGGCGCCAAGGCCCTGGGCGAAGCCCGCAGCTTTGCGGACTTTGTCGCCGACCCGCAGGTGGAGCAATACCACTTTATTGGCAAAGACATCATCACCTTCCACACCCTGTTCTGGCCCGCCATGCTGCACTTCTCGGGCCGCAAGGTGCCCAACGCGGTTTTCGTGCACGGCTTTTTGACCGTGAGTGGCGAGAAGATGAGCAAGAGCCGGGGCACCGGCCTGGACCCGCTGAAGTACCTGAGCCTGGGCATGAACCCCGAATGGCTGCGCTATTACCTGGCCGCCAAGCTGAATGGTCGCAACGAAGACGTCGACTTCAACCCCGACGACTTCCAGGCCCGCGTGAATGCCGACCTGGTGGGCAAGTTCATCAACATCGCCTCGCGCGCGGCCGGCTTCATCAGCAAACGCTTCGGTGGCCAGCTGGGACAGGTCTCTCCCGATGGCGAGGCCCTGCTGACATTGCTGCGCGACGGCCTGGCCCCGGTGGCCCAACACTACGAGCAACGCGACACCGCGCGCGTGCTGCGCGAGGTGATGCTGCTGGCCGACCGGGTGAATGAATACGTGGACGCCAACAAGCCCTGGGAGTTGGCCAAGCAAGACGGCATGGAAGGCCGCTTGCACGATGTTTGCACCACCTGCATCGAAGCCTTTCGGGTGCTGACCACCCTGCTCAAGCCGGTGCTGCCGGCCCTGGCCACGCAGGTGGAAGCCTTTTTGAACATCGCGCCTTTGAACTTTGATGCGGCAGCCACGCCCCTGGGCGCCGGCCATGCCATCGGCAACTACCAACACCTGATGCAGCGCGTCGACCCCAAGATGCTGGACGCCCTGTTCGAACCGGCGGTGGAAGAAGCCCCGCCCGCCCTGCCCGGCGGCGAGGCCATTGCCGAGACCATCACCATCGACGACTTCGCCAAGGTCGACCTGCGCGTGGCCCTGATTGTGGATTGCCAACCGGTGGAAGGCTCGACCAAGTTGCTGCGCCTGACACTGGATGTGGGTGAGGGCCAACATCGCAATGTGTTCAGCGGCATCGCCAGCGCCTACCAACCCGCCGATTTGGTGGGCAAACTGACCGTGATGGTGGCCAACCTGGCCCCGCGCAAAATGAAGTTTGGCGTGTCGCAAGGCATGGTGCTGGCCGCCAGCCATGCCGACGAAAAAGCCCAACCCGGCATCTTTGTGCTGCAACCCTGGCCCGGTGCCCAGCCCGGCATGCGCATCCACTGAAGCCCTGTCCTGCAAAACCCCCCGGTTTGGCAGGATAGCGATGGGCTGATACCATGCATTGATGTTAAAGAAAGTACAGACGCCCATGAATGATGACGTGAACCACGGGACCCCGGTCTCGGTGAAGATTCGTGAGCGTCTGCTCCAGGCGCGCAAACGCTTCCACTCCAACGACAACATCGCCGAATTCGTGCAACCCGGCGAGCTCGAAGCCCTGCTGGACGAAGTCGAAGTCAAAATGCGCGGCGTGCTCGAGAGCCTGGTGATCGACACCGAGCACGACCACAACACCGCCGACACCGCTCGCCGGGTGGCCAAGATGTACCTGCAAGAGGTCTTTCGGGGCCGCTATGTGCAAGCGCCCAGCATCACCGAGTTCCCCAACGCCGAGCACCTGAACGAGCTGATGATCGTCGGCCCCATCACCGTGCGCAGCGCCTGCAGCCACCACTTTTGCCCGGTGATCGGCAAGATCTGGATCGGTGTGCTGCCCAACGAACACACCAACGTGATCGGCCTGTCCAAATACGCCCGCCTGGCCGAATGGGTCATGGGCCGGCCGCAGATTCAGGAAGGAGCCGTGGTGCAACTGGCCGACCTGATCCAGGAAAAAACCCAGCCCGACGGCCTGGCCCTGGTCATGGAAGCCAGCCACTACTGCATGGCCTGGCGCGGTGTGAAAGACATGGACAGCCGCATGATCAACTCGGTCATGCGCGGGGCCTTTTTGAAAGACCCCAACCTGCGCCGCGAGTTTTTGTCGTTGATTCCCAACAAGGATTGAGTCATGCTGGTTCGCCTTTTATACGTCAGCCGAGCCGTTCAACCCGACTCGGCGCAAGCCATCGATGACATCCTGGCCTCGGCCCGCAACCACAACCTGTCGCAAGGCATCACCGGCATCTTGTGCTACGGCGGCGGCATCTTTTTGCAGGCGATCGAGGGCGGGCGCAGCGCCGTCAACGACCTGTACAACCAGATCGTGGCCGACAAGCGGCACAAAGACGTGGTGCTGCTGCACTACGAAGAAATCGCCCAGCGCCACTTCAGCGGCTGGACCATGGGCCAGGTGAATCTGGCCAAACTGAACACCTCGATCGTGCTGAAGTATTCCGAGCGCCCCGAACTGGACCCCTATGCGGTGTCGGGCCAGGTGTCCATGGCCCTGCTGGAAGAACTGATGGCCACGGCGTCCATCATCGGCCGCGCCTGAATTTGGGTGCATGTCATGGCGGGTGCCACACCGCTGGTGCTGGGGTGCGACTTTTCCAGCAGCCCCACCCAACACAAACCCATCGTCATTGCCCTGGGCCAACTGGACCGGGGGCGCGTGCGCCTGAATGAACTGCTGACCTTTGCCAGTTTGAGCGCATGGGGGGACTGGCTGGCGCAACCCGGCGATTGGGTGGGCGGCTTTGACCTGCCGTTTGGCCTGCCGCGTGAACTGGTCGTTGCTTTGGGGTGGCCGCAGACCTGGTCGGCGTGCATGGACCATTACTGTGCCTTGTCGCGGGCCGAAATTCGGGATCTGTTCAAAGCGTTTTGCGATGCCCGCCCCGTGGGGCAAAAATTCGCGCACCGGGCCTGCGATGGCCCGGCCGGCTCCAGCCCGTCGATGAAATGGGTCAACCCGCCCGTGGCCTACATGATGCACGCCGGCGTGCCGCTGTTGCGGGCGGCAGGGCTGCATTTGCCGGGGCTGTGCGATGGGGATGTGCGCCGGGTGGGGCTGGAAGCCTACCCGGGGATGTTGGCGCGGGAGTTGATTGGATCGCGTTCGTACAAAAGCGATGACCGCTCTAAACAGACTGCGGAACGGTGGGTGGCCAGGTCAGATTTGTTGCAAAAGCTGGAACTGGGGCAGACCCGGCTGGGGCTGCGACTGCAACTGGGCAACGCCCTGCGGGAAAAACTGCTGAACGATGGCAAGGCCGATGCGCTGGACGCCGTGCTGTGCATGGTGCAGGCGGCGTGGGGATTGGGGTGCCATGGGCAGGGGGATGAGAGGTATGGGTTGCCGGAGTTTGATGCGTTGGAGGGGTGGATAGTGGGGGGGTGATATAGCCGATGTCCAGCAGCAGGTGGCGGTGCTGCAACATCGCGGGCTTGAGCAAACCACGCCGAGGCCTCCAGATGCGGTCACGCAAGCGGGTGGAAGCATGCCAGGATCGATCGCCGTGGTAGAGCACGATGCACAACACAGGCGGCCACATGCTTTGCGCCGGGATCTGTTCGTGGGCCAGCAGCGTCTCGTACAACAAGCCACTGTAGACGCAGGTGCGCAGCGCCATGTGGGGGTGCGGGGTGCGCTGGAACTCGATCAGCACATACATGCGTTGCCCTGCATGGGTTTGTACTTGCCAGACGCTGTCGATGTAGCGTTTGCCCAAAGCCTTGGTCACGAGTTCGTTGGGCACAGGCGACAGCGTGCCGAAGTCGATGTGGTCCAGCTCCGGATCACATTTTGAATTCAGAAGTCTTCCTCTGAGGTTCCAGTGCCTGAATGATGCGCTGTTGATAATCAGCCATCAAGTGGCTTAAGTATGCCCAGAATTTTTCTGAATTCACTGTTTCCTTCACAGTTTCGTTGGGAAGAAAACGAGCCATTTCAATGCGAAAGTCCCGCGCTATTTCTGGTTTCTGGGTCAGTGTGGCCACACGCTCAGAAAATGCGCTCATGTAAACATCCGTTCGCGCATGATGGTCATGCAGTTTGTTGCTGATCAAGTCCAAGGCTGGTTTGATTTGTTGCTGATGTAGCCAGGCAATGTCCCACAGATCTCGGTTTTTAAGTCTGTTCGGACGCAGAGCAAACGCGACCAGTTTGTCGGCGAAGATTTCTTCGCGCGATTGCGCTTGGAGAATTAATCCGCTGGTTCCCATTTCAACGCCATAGGGGTTGAGCAACGCCATGGGGCGGCTTTGGTAGCTGGGTATGGCACATACATCAATGTGAATGCGTTGAGCAGGAAAATCTCTGCGCCCTGGTCTCGTCTGTATTTTGAGTTTCCAGGTTGCCACATTGCCTTGTTCACGCACAGGGTCTGTCACGCTGATTTCCAACCCATACTTAGCCCTCAGACTTTCAATCAGGATGCTGCTCATGGCCGCAAGTTGGTCGCGGGTGAAGTCGGCTCCACCCGTGAAATCCAGGTCTTCACTCAATCGGCTCGATCCATAGCATGCTCGCAGACAAGTTCCTCCGATGAACGTGAGGCGAGTGAGCAGCCCTGCATCACTGAGCACTCGCAAAATGTCATGGTGCAGCAGCTCCTGCTCTACGACACCACGCAACGTCGCCAGCTGTTGCTGATTGCCGAGTGCTGCGTCCACCAACTCATCAAACAAATTCATGGGCGACCTCCCAATCAATCAGGTCCAGGGTTCGGTGTGTGGCACGCATATCTCTGAGCGCTTGTGCCACATGGGCTCGCCAAAGCCGCATTCTGGGGTCATACCGGATATTCCCAATGAGCTCCTCTGGCCGTTGTCGGGTTTTGACAAATTCGATGCTTCCCCATCGACCGCAATCAATGACACTGGATCTGCCCGATGACATCACCATGATGCGGTTGATTGGAATCTGGGAAATGACCCCTGCATCGCTTAAGACAGTTTCAAGGCTCAAGTAATTCAAACCCAGAGGGCGCAGTTTGGCCGCCGCAAACGCCAGGATCGAACCTCGATCAGGATTTGCTTTTTCGTACAAATACAAGCCTCGGCATAGCCGGGTTAGGTGCCCCTCTCGGACAGACCGACTCAGGAGTGTTTTGAACGCAACATCAGAGTGCCCGGGAAGAATCGAACGCAAATCTGAGGGCGTGAACAAACAGGCCTGCGGGGTGGCCAGCTGGCTGATGGTGTCCATGAGTTGCCGCCCAGGTTGCATGTTTGACTCATCGAAAAGTTACACATATTGTAACCTTCCGGATAGTCGGGTCAATTCCCCTCACTTGTGGCCAGTCACCGGATCAGGGTCATGCCCGCGTGCTTCGAAACACGGGCATCAAAAGCCGAGGCCTCCAGATGCGGTCACGCAAGCGGGTGCAAGCAGGCCAGGATCGATCGCCATGCTGGAGAACGATGCACAGCCGCAATCTGTCTCACTGGTAGCTGCGAGCGTCCTCGATGACTTTGCCGTCGTTGGGCAGGCTGCCGGGGCCCAGCAGTTCGATGTCGGCGCGCAGTTTGGTGACATCGCGCACGGCTTCTGCCAGCCGCTGCACCAGGCCTTCGGGCTGGGCGCTGACTTCGACACGCAGGGCCATCTGATCATTGGCCATTTCGCCGCTGACAACCAAGCGGGCCTTGACGACCTCGGGGAAGCGTTTGGCGACCTGATCGACCTGACCGGGGTGCACGAACATGCCACGCACCTTGGTGGTCTGGTCGGCGCGACCCATCCAGCCCTTGATGCGGGTGTTGGTGCGACCGGTGGGGCACTGTCCGGGCAGCACCGCTGTGAGGTCGCCAGTGCCGAAACGAATCAGGGGGTAGTCGGGGTTCAGGGTGGTCACCACCAGTTCGCCGACCTCGCCTTCGGGCACCGGGTCACCGGTGCCGGGGCGCACGATTTCGATGATGACGCCTTCGTCGACCACCATGCCCTGGCGCGACGAAGTTTCATAGGCCACCAGACCCAGGTCGGCGGTGGCGTAGCACTGGTAGGCGGCAATGCCGCGCTCGGCCAGCCAATCGCGCAGGCTGGGCGGGAATGCTTCGCCACTGACCAGCGCTTTTTTCAGGCTGGAGATGTCGGCCCCGGTTTCCTGAGCCTTCTCGACCAGGATGCGCAAGAAGCTGGGCGTGCCGGCATAGCCGTCGGGGCGCAAGTCGGCGATGGCGGCCAGTTGCTGTTCGGTTTGCCCGGTCCCGGCGGGGAACACGGTGCAGCCCAGGGCGATGGCACCCGACTCCATGATGAAGGCGCCAGGCGTCATGTGGTAGCTGAAGCTGTTGTGCACCAGATCACCGGCGACAAAGCCGGCGGCGCACATGGCACGGGCGCTGCGCCAGTAGTCGGGGCGCGCGCCATCGGGTTCGTAAATCGGGCCGGGCGAGGCAAAGATGCGCGCCAGTTTGGGGCCGCGAACCAGCGCGGAGAACCCGCCGAAAGAATCGGCTGGCCGTGCCGCCTTTTGCAACTCCAGCAACTCGTGCTTGCGCGTCACAGGCAATCGCGCGAGGTCGGCGCGGGTGCGCACCGACGAGGCATCGACGCCCTGCAAAATGCGGGCAAACGCCGCCGTGTGTTGTTGCGCGTGGGCGATCTGTTGCGGCAGCGCCGCCATCTGGTCGGCATCGCGTTGGGTGGGGTTGCGGGTTTCCAGGGCGTCGAAGTGGGCGGTCATGGCAGGGGACAAAAAAAGGGTCGACGAAGAGGGTGAGCCAATGGTCGGATCAGGCCAGCCAGCGCTTGCGGCGCTTGTAGCTCTTGACGTCTTTGAAGCTCTTGCGCTCGCCACCACCCATGCCCAGGTAAAACTCTTTCACGTCTTCGTTGTTGCGCAAGTCGCTGGCGGCACCGTCCATCACGATGCGGCCCGACTCCATGATGTAGCCGTAGTCGGCGTACTTCAGCGCCATGTTGGTGTTTTGCTCGGCCAGCAAGAAAGTGACTTTTTCTTTGGCATTGAGGTCTTTGACGATCTCGAAGACTTCTTCGACGATCTGGGGCGCCAGGCCCATCGAGGGCTCATCGAGCAAGACCATGTTCGGATTGGCCATCAGCGCGCGCCCGATGGCACACATTTGTTGCTCACCCCCCGAGGTGTAGGCGGCTTGCGAGGTGCGCCGGGTCTTCAGGCGGGGGAAATAGTTGTACACCTTCTCGAGGTTGGCGGCGATCTCGCCCTTGTCGGTGCGGGTATAGCTGCCGGTCAACAGGTTTTCTTCAATCGTCAGGTGGGCAAAGCAGTGGCGGCCTTCCATGACCTGCACCACACCGCGTTGCACCAAATCGGCTGGCGACAAATTCTCAATGCGCTCGCCGCGCAACTCGATCGAGCCTTTGGTGACTTCACCGCGCTCGCCTTTGAGCAGGTTGGAAATGGCACGCAAGGTGGTGGTTTTGCCGGCGCCGTTGCCGCCCAAAATGGCCACGATGCCGCCTTCGGGCACCTGCAAGGACACGCCTTTGAGCACCAGGATCACATGGTTGTAGATGACCTCGATGCCGTTGACGTTGAGAACGATTGTTTGGCTCATGGTGTGGCTCTTTCTTTCAAACTCGGGCTGCGCAGCGTCTCACACAGCGGCCCCCACCCACAGGGTGAGGGCCGCCGCAGGCCATCAGGACTGGCAGTCCTGGGCCGAACGACGCTGCAGTTTCTTCTCGGCGGCGTACTTGTCGGCAGCGGCTTTCACCATGGGCTTGATGATTTGCTCATCGGCCTGGTACCAGTCGCTGGTGAACTTCCACTGCTTGCCATCCCATGTGTGGATGCGGGCCCAGTTGGAACCGACGTGATCCTGGCAGCTGGTGGAGATGGGACGCATCACGCCTTTGAAGCCCAGGGCGTCGAGCTTGGCCTGGGTCAGATCCAGGTTCTCCAGGC
>JACCDI010293617.1_pt1 | contig 24045 bp, 24 predicted proteins | sample 7442791 | NCBI WGS metagenome assembly JACCDI01 (sample SAMN15323434, study PRJNA562643) | freshwater metagenome | isolation source: river surface water | place: USA:Blue River Watershed | collected 2017-08-15
GGCGCCATGGCCTGACCTGTTGCGAAATGAAGAAATCGAGCAGCAGTCTAATGAAGAAAGCGCCCACGCACGGCGGCGCAGGCGCAAAACCCTGTTTCAGCAGGATGGTCTTGTCGGATGGGCGCCAGACCTTTGGCCCTTGTCGACGCCAGCGCCATGCCCACGGCCCCACCGGTCGGCCTCAGCCCAGGACCCGCTCCCCGTGCGGGGTCATGATGCGCGCCCGCAGCTGCGCCGCGGCCCCAGCAAGACTGGCGTGCACCTCGACCGGTGTTTGCAGCTTCAGCGAGGCAAGCAGCTGCCGGACCCGGGCCGGGTCGGGGTGATGGATCTCAAACCCGAGCAGGCCCAGGCCCAACTCGGGCATGTGCTGCGCGGGATGCACCGCGGTTTGCCAGGCAATCAAGGCCGGCGCGATGCCGTCCAGCGGCACCTGGCCATCGGTGGGGATGGTGATGAACCAGTTCAGATGCCCACGGCTCATGGGCTGAACAGGCCCCAGCGGCTCGGTGCTGGCCGCCGCACTGGCGTGGATGTCCTCGCACCGAAGCACCCAGGTTGCAAGCGAGGGCGGCGCGTTGGGCGGGCGCCGGTCCAGGTCAAACCAACGGGGGCGATCGGGCGCCGCTGCCGCTGGGTTGATGGCGATGATTTCCAAAAAGCTGCGCTCGCTCAGGCGCATGAGCAGGTTGTGCGTGCCCATGCGCGGATGCTCGCCCCCGGCTTGCGGGCGCACGCCCAGCACCTGCGTGACCCAGGCAGCGCCTTCTTGCAAGTTGGCGGCGGTGACGGTGATGTGATCGAGGTGGCTGGCAGCGGTCATGGGATGGGTTCGGCCCTTCAAACAGCGCAAAGATGGCCCGAGGATAACCGGCACGCGCCCAAAGCCCCCCGTGCAGACCGACCCACCCCCTGCGGCGCCAGCCCTCCCCTGCCCACGCCGCATCGGCCCCAGCCGGTCAGCGACCTGGCGGCAAGGGGTCCTTCGCAATGCGCTCGCCATTGGCATAGTGGCCATGAAAGCGGAACCAGTCCTCGGCCGAGAGGGCATCGGGCAAGACGGTGCGAAAGGCCGCTGGCGTGCCGCGCGGCCCCTTCTGCACCTCGTAGTACAGAAACATGTGGTGCAAATCCTTGAGCAGCCACCGCCGCAACCAGATGGGCATGGCCAGCTTGGCCTTGACCGGCACGCCACTGACCTTGGACAGGGCCGCGGCCACTTGCGACAGGTCGCCCTGCCAGCCAATCACGTCAAGCGACTTGCCGAGCCAGGTGGCGGGGTCCTGGAACTGGATCGCCGCAGCCCGGCCAATGTCGTAGGTCGCGCAGTACTTGCAGTCTGCAAGCGTCAGGAACTTGACCACGCCTTTTTTCAGCGGGTTCCAGTTGGCGGCGTCATCCAGGTTTTCAAAAAAGGCACATGGCCGGAGGATGGAGAACGGAACCCCGGCCTTGCGCAGGTATTGCTCCAGGGCCAGTTTGGCATGCAGATGTTTGACGTGATGATCAAAGCACTCCGCATCCGCCACACTCATGAACACCAGGTGATCCACCCCGGCGGCCTTGGCCGCATCGATGGCGGCGCGGCCTTGCTCGAATTCCAATTCGGCGCTTTTGTGGGCGGCACCAAAGTAGTCCGTGATCACAAACACTTTCTTGGCACCGGTCTCGGCAAAGGCCCGGTCCAGATCCGCGCGCAAGGTGTAGTTGCAGACCACGGGCTTGACCCCCCACTCGGCCAAGGGATGCTGGGCACGTCGCGTCGTTCCATGCACCTCATAACCGGCCTCCAACAGGGCGCGGCAAACATGTCGCCCCACCTTGCCGGTGGCGTTGAGCACGAGGATCTTGTCTTTGGGCATGGGGCTTCTTTCGGGTCGTCGATTGGGCAAGGCCAGGGGCCTGATCGGGCCATCTGGCCCCTTGCAGAATGATAGGATTTCAAAATCAAAACGACGCCAACAAGAATAGAACGTCGCGTCCTAAAAATGAAACGATGATGAACCTCGATGACCTGTCGGATTTTCTGTTGGTGGCCCACCATGAGGGGTTCGCCCAGGCCAGCCGCGCCAGTGGCCGGCCCAAGGCCAGCTTGTCGCGCAAGGTGATGGCCCTGGAAGCCGCCTTGGGGGTTCGGCTGTTCGAGCGCGGGGCCAGGGCCGTGCGACTCACCGAAGAGGGCGCGCTGCTGCTCGAGCGCACCAACGGGCCCATGCGCGAGATCGCCGAGACGGCGGATGTGCTGCGCGATGGCCGAACGCAAGCGCGTGGGCTGTTGCGGGTGAGCGCGCCGATGCTGTTTGGCCAGTTGGTCTTGGGACGCCTGGCCGCGCAGTTCACGATGGCGTATCCCGACGTCCGACTGGCCATCACGCTCGAAGATCGAGAAGTGAACCTGGTCCATGAGGGCTACGACCTGGTCATCCGGGTCAACCCAGCGCCCCAATCCGAGCTGGTCGGTCGGTGCTTTGCGCGCGACCGGGTGCTCGTGGTGTCCACGCCGGCCCTGAAAAAGCGGTTCGCGCGGACGGGTGCCGCATCGGCACGGCCGGTGCCCGTCATCGTGCGCGGACCCAACAACCGCAAGAGCTGGGCCTTGGCAGGGCCGGCCCCAAGAGACATCCCGGTGCAGCCTGTGCTGGAACTGCCCCTGCTCACCATGATCCGCGACGCCGCCCTCACCGGCCTGGGCGCCGCCAGGCTGCCGCAACTGGTCGTGGCCGATGACCTGGCCGCCGGTCGCCTGGTGTCCTGGGGTCCCGCCGGTGATCAAGCGGCCGAGTTGTGGGCCTTGCACACCTCCAGGCGCTTGCCGAGCGCCAAGATCAAGGCCTTCATGGAATGCCTGGAAACGGCCTTGGGACGCCCTTGAGGCCCACCGCGCCAAGGGCGCTGCTGGACGCCGTGCCGAGCCAATCCCACTCAGGGTGGGTGATTGCGGATCTGGAACCGCATCTTGACGGGGGCTTCGCCCTCGGTGCTGGCGCTTGGCTTGGTCGATCTCGTTGCGAATTCCTTTGGCACTTCAAGACCAAAGGAGGCGTGAAGCGCCCTCTCGCCTCAAGCCTGGGATCGACGCACCCCGTTGTCCACAATGGGCTCGCCGTCTTCTTTCGTGAACGGCGGCAGTGGGCCTACCGGCAGGATTTCCAGCACCGCCTCCGAGGGGCGGCATAGCTTGGTGCCCAAGGGGGTCACCACAACGGGACGGTTCATCAAGATGGGGTGCTGTCCTATGAAGTCCAACAACTGCTCATCGGACCATTTGGGATCGGACAGGCCCAGCTCTGCGTAGGGCGTGCCCTTTTCTCTGAGCAGGGCGCGCAGCGGCTGCCCGGTGGCGGCGACCAGTTCGCGCAACTGCGCTTTGGACGGCGGGGTCTTGAGGTACTCCACGATGGTCGGCTCAAGCCCAGCGTGGCGAATGAGCGCCAGCACATTGCGCGATGTGCCGCAGGCGGGGTTGTGATAGATGGTGATGCTCATGCGCCGACTCCCCGCGTGGGCCGCTCGTACCAGTTCTGGCTCCGGTTGACCACGGCCACCACCGCCAGCATCACGGGCACTTCGATCAAGACCCCCACCACCGTGGCCAGCGCCGCTCCCGATTGGAAACCGAACAGGCTGATGGCCGTGGCCACGGCAAGTTCAAAGAAGTTGCTGGCGCCAATCAGCGCCGATGGGCCAGCCACGCAGTGCTGCACACCCAGCCGACGGTTGAGCCAGTAGGCCAGGCCAGCGTTCAAGATCACCTGGATCAAGATCGGCACCGCCAGCAGAGCAATCACCACCGGCTGCGCCAAAATCGCCTCGCCCTGGAACGCAAACAGCAGCACCAGGGTCGCCAGCAGGGCCGATATCGAGAAGGGTCCCAGACGGGACGCGACGGCCTCGAAATGCCCCGTTCCGCGCGCAAGCAAGGCCTTGCGCCAGCCTTGGGCCAAAATGACCGGCACGACGATGTACAGGCCCACCGAGGTGAGCAGCGTCTCCCAGGGCACGGAGATGGACGAAAGCCCCAGCAGCAGGGCCACGATGGGCGCGAAGGCCACGACCATGATGCTGTCGTTGAGCGCCACTTGCGACAGGGTGAAGTACGGGTCTCCCTTGCAGAGTTGGCTCCACACAAACACCATCGCCGTGCAGGGTGCCGCGGCCAGCAGGATCAGGCCGGCGATGTAGCTGTCGATCTGCTCCGCGGGCAACCAAGGGGCAAACACCTGCCGGATGAAGAGCCAGCCCAGCACGGCCATTGAAAAGGGCTTGACCGCCCAGTTCACGAACAAGGTCACGCCGATGCCACGGGCATGCGCCCTGACCTGCCCCAGCGCCGCGAAGTCGATCTTCAGCAGCATGGGGATGATCATCACCCAGATCAAGATGCCGACCGGCAAATTGACCTGGGCCACTTCCAAGGCAGCAATGGCCTTGAACACCCCCGGCAGCCATTGACCCAGCGCGACACCGGCGACGATGCACAAGGCCACCCACCAGGTCAGGTAGCGCTCAAAAAAACGGATGGCAGGCGGTGCGGCGACCGGCGATGGGGAGGCAAGGTCAGTCATTGAAGGTCTGGAAAAAATCAATGATTCAAGTATCATTGAATTATGAACGAAAAAACTGCTGTTGCTGCTCTCGCTGCGCTGGCCCAGGAAGCACGGCTGCGGATCTTCCGCGCCCTCATCGGCGCAGGCCCAGAGGGGCTGACGCCATCGGCGCTCGCGGCCATGCTCGGGCTGACCGGGTCCAACCTGTCCTTCCACCTGAAGGAGTTGGCCCGCGCGGATTTGGTCACCGTTGAGCGCGACGGGCGCCAACTGTTCTACAGACCCAACCTGGCGCACATGAACGGCCTGGTGGGCTACCTGGTCGACCACTGCTGCCAGGGCCAAGACTGCTCACCTTCGCCCAAGCGAGCCAAACGGTGTGGCACCACCACCTGCTGACCAGGCGCCCACCCTGCAGCGCTTGCTCGCGCCCGCACTGGCGCAACATCCGCAGGGCCGCCTCGCCTTCTTCGCCCGGTAGATCGCTCACCGCCGTGGGCAGACCGCACCCAGCGTTACACAGCGCGCTTGTGTCGCAGAACTGTCATATTTTGCAGCAATAATTCAATAACCATTGAAATAAAACCTGGAGAGTTGAGATGAACGTTGGGATCAACGGCATGGGACGAATGGGGCGCCTGGCACTGCGCGCCGCCTTTGGGGCCATCGATCGACCGGACCATGACCCGCGCGCGGGCAACCGACTGGAGGTGGTGCACCTCAATGAAATCAAAGGCGGTGCGGCCGCAACGGCCCATCTGATCACCTTCGACTCGGTGCAAGGGCGATGGAAGGCCGACATCGCCGCAGAGGGTGAGAACGACATCCGCATCGGGGAACGTCGGCTGTCGTTCAGCGCGCACGGCACGCCTGCAGAGATTCCCTGGGGGGACCTGGGCGTGGATGTCGTGCTCGAATGTACCGGCAAGTTTCTCACCCCCGAGACGCTGCAAGGCCACCTGGACCGTGGCGCCAAGCGCGTCATCGTCGCCGCCCCCGTGAAGGTGGGCAACGTCCTCAATATCGTGGTTGGCGTCAACGATCATTTGTATGACCCGGCCCGTGACCGCATCGTGACCGCGGCCTCCTGCACCACCAACTGCCTGGCCCCCGTCGTGAAGGTGGTTCATGAAGCCATCGGCATCCGACACGGCCAGATCACCACCCTGCACGACCCGACCAACACCAATCTGGTGGTCGATGCGCCCCACAAGGACCTGCGACGCGCCCGCAGCGCCATGGTCAATCTGGCGCCCACCACCACCGGCAGCGCCACCGCCATCGCGCTCATTTACCCCGAACTGAAAGGCAAACTCAATGGGCATGCCGTTCGGGTGCCGGCGCTCAACGCCTCTCTGACGGACTGCGTGTTCGAGTTGCAGCGCGCCACCACGGCCGAAGAGGTCAATGCCCTGTTCAAGGCAGCCGCCCAAACCGGCTCGCCGCTGGCGGGCATCCTGGGCTACGAGGAGCGCCCTCTGGTCAGCTCGGACTACGCACGCGATACGCGCAGTGCCATCGTTGACGCCTTGTCGACCATGGTGACCGACGGCACCCTGCTCAAGGTCTATGCCTGGTACGACAACGAGATGGGCTATGCCACCCGCATGGTCGATCTGGCCTGCCACCTCGAGCGCCTGGGCATCTGATGAATCCGGCCGAACGCCACTACGCCATCGTCACGGCGTCCTACTGGGGGTTCACGCTCACCGATGGCGCGCTACGGATGCTGGTGCTGCTGCACTTCTACCGCCTGGGCTACTCGCCCTTCACGCTGGCCTTCCTGTTCCTGCTGTACGAAGCGGCGGGTGTGCTTGCCAACCTGATCGGTGGATGGCTGGCCACGCGTTATGGCATTGCCCGCATGCTCACCGTGGGTCTGGTGACGCAAATCTGCGGCTTCACGCTGCTGTCCCTGCTTGATCCGGCGTGGACGGTCACCATGTCGGTGGCGTGGGTGGTGCTGTCGCAAGGCGTGTGCGGCGTGGCGAAGGATTTGACCAAAACAGCCAGCAAGTCCGCCATCAAGGTCACCCAAGCGCAGGCCAAGGAACAAGGTGCGGGCCAGCTGTTCAAGTGGGTGGCATGGTTCACCGGCAGCAAGAACGCCATGAAGGGCATTGGCTTCTTCTTGGGCGGCCTGATGCTTCAAACCCTGGGCTTCCAGGGGTCGCTGTGGGCGATGGCCGGCTTGTTGGCACTGGTGCTCGTTGGCGTGGTCACATCCTTGCCACCGATGATGGGCAAGAGCAAGGCCTCGACATCGGCCAAGGAATTGTTTGCCAAGAATGCGGGGATCAACGGTTTGGCGGCTGCGCGGGTGGCGCTGTTTGGCGCGCGCGATGTCTGGTTTGTGGTGGGCGTGCCGGTCTTTCTGTATTCGGTGGGCTGGACGTTCCCGATGGTGGGCGGCTTCGTGGCCGCCTGGACCATCGGCTACGGCCTGGTGCAGGCGCTTGCCCCCCAGATCGTGCAACGGAGTTTGGATGGGCTGACCCGCGAGGTACCGGCCGCACGCTGGTGGTCTGCGGTCCTGGCTGTCGTGCCGATGGCACTGGCTGGCGCCGTGGTGGCGCAAGTGCCGCACCTGGAATGGGTGGTGGTGGGTGGACTGGGGCTGTTCGGCTTCGCATTCGCCGTCAACTCGTCGGTTCACTCCTACCTGGTGCTGGCCTACGCCGGCTCCGAAAAGGCCGCTGAGGACGTCGGTTTCTATTACGCCGCAAACGCGCTCGGTCGGTTTTTCGGCACCTTGATGTCGGGCTTGCTCTATCAATGGGGCGGCCTGCTCTACGCCCTGTTGGGCTCTGCCGCCATGCTGGTGGTGTGCTGGCTTGTCACGCTCAACTTGCCCACTCAAAAGCCCCCATCGATGGCCTAAACGGTATCCATCAGCCGCAAAGCCATCAAGAAAGCCCCCCCATGACGCGTCCTTTCCACGTGCTCTTCATTTGTACCCACAATTCGGCTCGCAGCATCATGGCCGAAGCCATCCTCCATCAAATGGGACGAGATCGGTTCCAAGCATTCAGTGCGGGAAGCCAGCCAACGGGTCAGGTTCATCCGCTGGCCATGGAGTTACTCGAACGCCACAAGATGGACACGAGTGGCCTACGAAGCAAGAACTGGGATGAGTTTGCTCAGCCAGGTGCGCCGGCCATGGATTTTGTGTTCACGGTCTGCGACAAGGCCGCGGGTGAAGCATGCCCCGTCTGGCCGGGGCAACCCATGACCGCTCACTGGGGGGTCGAGGATCCTTCCTCAGTAGCCGGCACGATGGAAGCGCGAAAAAGGGCGTTCACCAATGCCTTCATGATGCTCAACCGTCGCATAGCGATTTTCCATAACCTGCCATTCGACAAACTGGACAGGCTCTCCCTTCAACGCGAACTGCGACACATCGGATTGGTTGGCAAGCAAGGCCACACATCCGCCGGTGTTTGATCTCATCGGCACAGTCGTCACCGCTGTCCAATTGACAGACCACCTTCCAAGTGGCCATGGCTTTGTCGACCCAATGTCTGCGTGTATTGACCCATCGCTCCGATCCCGCATGGATCATCGCGCTGAAGCCCTGTATGAAGGGGCTTTCTTCAAACTCTGGTCAGGAGGTGACCGAGAAAAAGTCAATCAGATCAACAGCTTGTCGGATGCGCTTGAAAGATTGAAGATTTGAAGGAAATCGCCATGGCGGGGCAGAAGCGATTATTCAACTGACTCGCTCTGTTTTCTGCCCCCTTTTTCTGGTGGGGTTAGGGATCGAACTCCCAACAGCTGTCAACAATCAAGCGAGTGTGTGTTGGCGTCACATTTTCGGTTTTGGCAGATCCTCTACTCGGCGCTTTCGATCAATCCCCGTAAATTCAACACCTCGATCCAGCCTCGACCGAGTTTTAAAACGCCATCGTCTTCCAGAGCTTTAAGCGCAATAGAGGCCTTGGGGCGGCTGATGCCGCAGCTGGCCGCGATATGTTCATGCGTCGCAACGACGACGGTTCGCCCGTCGGATCGGCTGGGCAAATCAGCCGCCATGCGTGCCAACCCAGCACAAAGCCGGGTTTGTACGCCTCTTGCGGCCCAACTGCGCTCTCGTGCCTGAACTTCCCGCAGTCGCTGACCGAGAAAACGCACCAGCATCAGCAGCAAACCCTGATCGTTCAGCAGACAAGCCTCAATGTCTTTCTGTGGCAGCCATTGAATGGTGCTGGGCTCTGCCACCACCAAATCGCTGCCGCTGGGCAGCTGGTTGAACAAATAAGACAGAAAAGCCATTTCACCCGCGCGAAACGTGATCGGAACAATTTGCCCACCTTGAACGCCAGGGACATGCACCACGGCATCGAGCCGCCCGCTCATGACATATGGCAATTTCGTCACGCGATCTCCCGCTTTGAACAAGCTCACGCCAGCTTCAAAGCGGTTCAAGGGCCTACTCTTGAGGGCCATGGGTTGCGCAAGGGCGTTCACGAACTGCCGCCCTAATTGGCGGCTATGTGAAAGCTCTGCAGCGAAGCGATCGCTGAGATTTGGATTACTAGGGGTCATCCCTGTATTGTTCCCGAAGATACTGAAGCAAGCACAGGTCCTGCACATGATGGACTGGATGGCAACTGGTCTGCACAGCCAATTTGCCCACTTCCAATGCTGATTGCAGCATCCATGAAAGGATCATCATGTTTTCTCGCCGCCAATGCTTGACTTACATCGGAACCAGCGCTCTTGCTGGTGTTGCCCCCAGCCTGGCTTTCGCACAAGGGAAACCCTTGAAAATCCTCGTGGGTTACCCCGCCGGGGGGGCTGTGGATGTGGTGGCTCGCCAAGTCGGTGAGGAGCTTCGCGCCGCAGGCTACAACATCATCGTAGAAAACCGTACCGGAGCCGCAGGCCAACTGGCCACCGAGGCCATGCTGGCCGCACCTGCAGACGGCAGCACGATTGTGATGATGCCAGGGGGGAATGCAACGATTTTTCCGCACGTCTATCCCAAGCTGCGTTATGCGATGAGCGATCTCGCACCGCTGGCAGGTGTTTGCTCTTTTCAGTTTGGTTTGGGGGTCGGACCCGGCACGCCGGCCAAGACACTCAAGGAATTTGTCGATTGGGCCAAAGCCAACCCTGGAAAAGCGAGCTACGGCACGCCGGGCGCTGGCACGGCCATGCACTTCATGGGCGTGATGTTTGGGCGCAAGGCAGGCATCGATTTTCAGCATGTGCCCTATCGCGGCGGAGCAGCGGCGATGACGGATGTATTGGGCGGGACGATTCCCGCCCTCTCCACGACCCTGCCAAATCTGGTGACGCATCACAAGTCCGGCAAACTTCGCATTCTTGCCTTCAGCGGCGACAAGGCCTTACCTGGCCTGCCAGGCGTGCTCACTTTCAAAGAGCAGGGCTACCCCGAATTACAGCTGAACGAAGTGTTTGCGTTTTTTGCATCGAGCAAAACGCCGAAAGCGATCCAACTCGAACTGGAAGCCGCGATTATTGCTGCGGCGCGCAGCCCACGCTTGGTTGCTGCCATTGAAAAGCTGGAGTTTGATTCTGACCTCAGGTCTTCTGCTGATTTGGCGCGCCATCTCAAAGAAGATTTTGAACGCTGGGGCCCTGTCATTAAAGCCACGGGATACACCGCTGACAACTGATGCAGTTCCATACGCGAACCTGGGTGACACGATTTGAAAAGACCTAACATTTTGCTGATCATGAGCGATCAGCACCGCGCTGATTGCTTTGGATTCGAAGGGCGCCGGGTGCAAACGCCGCACCTTGATTTGCTGGCCCGGCAAGGTACGCGATTCACCCAATGCATCACGCCCAATGTGGTGTGCATGCCCTCAAGAAGCGCCATCTTGACCGGTATGCTGCCGCTCACCAGTGGGGTGCACGACAACGGCATTGATCTGGACGAGTCCATCGCAGCGAGAGGCTTTGCAGGATCCCTGAGCCAAGCGGGCTACGACACCCGATTCATTGGCAAGGCGCATTTCTCCAGCAACCATTCTTACGCCAACCGACCCACCGGACGATGCGAGAACATTCCCAGTTCACATCTGTTTGCTGACGATTGGCAGGGTCCTTACATGGGCTTTGAACAAGTCGAATTGATGCAGTTGGGGCACAACTACTGGCTGCCCGAGGCCAGCCCCGGCGGCTTGCATTACGAGCGCTGGTATCACCGCGATGGTTTGGGTGCCATGAAAAACGCCCTGTACAGCCAGCGCCTTGACCCGCAAACGCAGGCTGCGCAAACGCACAACAGCGCCCTGCCCACGGCTTGGCACAACAGCACTTGGGTGGGGGATCGCACTGTCGAGTACATCGCTGAGCAAGGGCGGCGTCAGCGACAAGCCACGGATGCCCAAACGACATCTCAGCCGTTTTGCGCGTGGGTGTCGATGGCAGACCCGCATCACCCTTTTGATGCACCTGCGCCCTGGTGTTGGATGCATCGCCCCGATGAGGTGGACTTACCACCGCATCGAAGTCGGGATTTGGAAAAACGTCCCTGGTGGCACAGAGCCGCATTGGAAAACACACCCGGCGGGACACCAGAAAGCCGCAAAGTGCGTGAGGAATACTCGCGCATGCCACCGCAAACCGATGCACAGTTGCGAGAAATCATTGCCAATTACTACGGCATGATTTCTTTGGTGGACCACCAAGTGGGCCGGATTTTGTCTGCGTTGGACGATGCTGGCTTGTCTGACAACACCATCGTCGTGTTCACTTCTGACCACGGCGAGTTGCTAGGTGACCATGGTCTCATGCTCAAAGGCCCGATGCATTACGATGGTCTGCTACGCGTCGGTTTGATCATGCGCGGCCCTGGCATCGCCGCCGGTCAAGAGAACCATCAGCCCGTATCCACACTGGATCTGGCAGCGACCTTTGGTGACTACGCAGCCACACCTGTGCCTTCTGCCGTTCACAGCCAGAGCCTGCGTCCGCTGCTCACCGGACTTGAGCCTGCTGAACGCGATCACGCCTACAACGAGTGGCGTTTGGGTTCGTCGCGTTGTGGTGTCGCCTTGGACTTGCGCACTGTGCGCACCCGTAGCGCCAAGCTGACACTTGAATTGACCAGTGGGGTCGGTGAAATGTATGACCTGAGCAACGACCCCCATGAGTGCGCCAACCTGTTTGACGATCCCAAGCATCGCGGCTTGCGTGAGGAGTTGATGCAGCGGCTCATGAGTCGTCCGGACGATATACGCAACCCACTGCCTGAACCCGTTGGCCCTGCCTAAATTTGCATAAGGAGACTCAGCATGAAATTAAAACGTCGAACGGCGATCATCGGTGCCGCAACCACTGCTTTGGCGCTGCACGGATGTAGCACGACTCCAAATGCGAGCACTGGTGGCAAACCCAGACACTATGTTCTCTTGCACGGCGCATGGCACGGTGCGTGGGCATGGTCCAAGGCTGCACCATTGATCCGCCGCGCTGGGCATGAAGTTTCAGCGCCGACGCTGTCCGGCCTGGGTGAGCGCAGCCATGTCGCTGCAGGTACCAGCGGGCTAGCAGTGCATGTGCAAGATGTTGTGTCACATCTCATGATGGAGGATTTAAGAGACGTGGTTTTGGTAGGCCACTCCTATGCCGGCTGCGTTCTTTCAGGCGTGCTTGCCGCACGCACGGGCCGCGTGGCCCATGCGATTTATCTGGATGCATTTGTCCCACTGCAAGGGCAAGCGATGTCAAACTTTTTGCCTCCACCCGTGAAGGCGGACTTTGACCGGCTTGCAGCTCAAAACGCGACAGTTCCCGTGCCCCCGGTCGCAACTTGGGGCGAACGATGGGGCTTATCGGATAGCGCATTGATCGCTTGGTCTCAGCCCCGTATGACGGCGCAAGCAGCAAGAAGTTTTACCGAGCAAGTTGCAGGCGATCCAATGGCTGAACCCATTCGACGTACCTATTTGAAATGCAGCACCAATCCCAATCCGCAATTCAAAGCCATCGCAGCGGGCATCCAAAAAGACAATCGATTCAAGTACGCCGAGGTCGAAGGCCATCATGACGTCATGCTGATTGACCCACCACGTTTTGTTTCATCGTTGTTGTCACTGGCTTAATTCAAAGGAGATTGATATGTTGAATCGCCGCACATTTACTGTTTACAGCGCGACCGCCGCTGTAGGCGCTCCGGCCCTTGCGCAATCTGATGCGCTTCGCATCGTTGTTGGATTTCCGGCGGGTGGTATTGTCGACATCATTGCGCGTGAATTGGGGGAGGCCATGAAGCCGCACCTGGGTGGGCGCGCAGTGGTGGTGGAAGCAAAGCCAGGTGCGGGGGGGCGAATTGGTGTTGCAACTGTCAAAACGGCTGCTTCGGATGGCAATACTGTGCTGCTGACACCCTCGTCGATCATGACGCTTTACCCACATGTCTTCAATAAACTTGGCTACGACACCTTAAAGGACTTTACACCTGTCAGCACAGTTTGCATGTCTGCAAACGCGCTTGCGGTAGGCATGCACGTTCCGGTGAAGACACTGGGTGAATACATTGCTTGGTGCAAAGCCAACCCCAAGGATGCGACTTATGCATCACCTGGCGCTGGTTCTGCCCCACATTTCCTCGGTGCTCAAATTGCAAGTGCCGCCGGTATCGAGATGTTGCATGTGCCCTACAAAGGCGCCCCCGATATCCTCAATGACTTGTACGGTGGGCGAATTTCCTCCTTCGTAACTGCGCTTTCTAATGCAGTTCAGCCCCACATGGGCGCAAAGATGCGTGTTCTGGTGACGACATCGCCCAAACGCAGCGCGGTTTTGCCCGATGTGCAGACCGCAGCAGAGGCTGGATACCCACAGCTCTCGGGCATGGAGTGGTTTGGTTTGTTGGCACCTGCAGGGACCAGCACAGAGCGCGTCGCGGTACTTAATTCTGCGGTCAGCAAAGCCGTTGCGAGTGATCGCATCAAGGAAGCCTTTGGCAAATTGATCATGGAGCCCTCATCGAGCAGTCCGTCTGAATTTGCTCGCATGATCAAGGCCGACATAGATCGCTGGGGTGCCACCGCAAAACGCTTGAACTATCAGCCTGTTGATGCGTAAAGCCTGACTTGAATGAGTACATTTATCTTGATACATGGCGGTTGGCATGGGGGGTGGTGCTGGCGCAAGGTCGCTAAAAATCTGCGAAACGCAGGGCACGAGGTGTTCGCACCTAGCCTGACTGGCATGGGTGAGCGCGAACACTTGTGGACGCCAGATGTGGGATTGTCCACACACACCCAGGATGTTTTGAATTTGATTCATTTTGAACAGTTAAACCAAATCATCTTGGTAGGTCACAGCTATGGGGGCACGATCATGACGCTTGTGGCGGATCAAATTGCGGTCCAGATAGATGCGCTTGTTTATGTTGATGGCGTCATTCCCGAAGATGGCGTATCGGGATGGATGGCATTTCCCGAGCAACGCAGGTCAGACATGCTCGCTGGCGCAAAAAAGCTAGGCGGTCAGCGCATACCTTCACCTGACCCATCGATTTGGGGTGTGACTGAAGCCCAAGATGTGGCTTGGCTGCGCGCGCTTTGCTCGCCGCATCCCCTCAAGACCATGCTGGATGTGCCTCAACTGGGCCAGGCTTGGACCCGTGTTCGTATCAAGCACTACATTTTGGCGGGCATGAACAACAACCCACGCTTTCGATCACACTTCAACTCGGCGCAAAGCCAAGTCGACTGGACCACCGAGGTCATTGATGGGGGCCATGATTTGATGGTCACTCACTCGAATGAACTCAGCAACGCGCTGGATCGGGTCGCCCGAAGCACCCGAGGGCATTGATCAATGACACCTGATCGCCACAACACATTGATTTTGCTCACCGACGAACAAGATGCGCTGGTGATGGGGTGCGCTGGACACCCATTTGTCAAGACACCCCATCTTGATGCCCTTGCAGCACGAGGCACGCGATTCACCCAAGCCCTCACACCTTCGCCCATCTGCGTCCCTGCTCGAGCCGCGCTGGCCACGGGGCGCTGGGTGCATGACATCGCCTATTGGGATAACGCCATGGGCTACGACGGGCGTGTGGTCGGTTGGGGGCATGCACTGCAAGCTGCTGGCCACTGCGTCGAGTCGATTGGCAAGTTGCACTACGTCAATGCCGTTGCACCCACTGGTATTTCCAAGCAGCACGATCCCTTGCATCTGGCCGATGGCATTGGTCAAGTTTGGGGCTCGGTACGCAACCCGTTGCCCAGCAAGCCTCGCCCTTCACGACTGTTTGTCGAACTCGGTGCTGGGGAGTCCAGCTACAACCGGTACGACATTGCCTCTGCAGATCACGCAGTTCAGTGGCTGCAAGACAAGGCTGCCGAAAAAGATGTGGCCCCGTGGACCTTGTTCGTCGGTTTCGTCGCGCCGCATTTTCCTTTGGTGGTGCCTCAGCGCTACCTTGATGACATCGATATCGACGCCATTGCCGAACCTCGGCTCCATCCGCTGAGCGGCTACCAGCGTCACCCTTGGGTGCAGCGGCATGCGGATTTATCAAATGCAGACGATGAGTTGGGCACACCTGAGCGCCGCCGCTTGGCTTTGGCTTGCTATTACGCTTTGACATGCTTTATTGACGAGCAAATTGGCAAAGTGCTTCAAGCGCTTGGACAAAGCGGTTTGCAAGCATCCACCCGAGTGATCATGAGCAGTGATCATGGCGACAACCAAGGTGTGCGGGGGATGTGGAACAAATCAACGCTCTACCGCGAAGCCACCCATATCCCTTTGATCTTGGCTGGGCCTGGAATCCCTGAGGGCAAGGTCTGCGGGACCCAAGTCAACCTGGTTGATATCGCTCCGACCGTACTCGACAACGCGAACCTGCCCGCCGACCCCACGCTGCCGGGCCGATCTCTTGTGGCGATCGCCAACGAGAAAGATGATCCAGCGCGCATCGGCTTCAGCGAATATCACGCCGTGGGCTCGCCCAGCGCAGCCTATCTGGTGCGACAAGGCCCATGGGCGTACCACCACTATGTGGGGTACGAACCAGAATTGTTTGACATGGCGTCTGATCCTGGCCAAACCATGAACCTCGCGGCGCACGATGGCTATCGGTCGATTCGTGAGCACATGGCAACGCTCTTGAATCAAATGCTTGACCCAGAGGGCACAGACCAGCGAGCCAAGGCCGATCAAGACGCATTGGTCGCCCGATTCGGCGGCAGGGAAGCGGCTTTGGGCAAAGGCCCCGCCGGCGCAAGTCCCGTTCCGATGCGATGAGACCAACATTTGCCTGCGTGTTGAAGGCTGATTTGATGGACGACTGGCGACTTGATTGCCTTGGTGTTGTTGCCACCAAGAGGCGGATGAAACGCAGTCAAACCCCTGTTTGCGGACATTTCGAATCCCGACCACCCGCATTCCGCATGCAGCCTTGCTTTTCGCAAAAGCTCTGCACAATCGTGATCTCAGGATGCTCGGCAGCCCGACTAAGCAGGGCCTTCAAGTTGATTTCTGCCGCCAGTTCTGGCGGGAACTTTAAGACGCCGGTCCCGATAGCGGGCATAGCCATCGACTTAATGCCTGCTTCCTTCGCAACCCAAAGCGTTTGACCGACAGCGAGGTCAAGGTAACGTTCAGGGTGGTCGTCATTGATGTAGCTGGCTTCCCGTGCATGGATGATGTACGGATATGGAAGTTTGAACCCTGGGGTCACAACGGCCGCTCAAAAAGCGATTGGCGAGTATCGGCGGCAGTACTATTCCATTTTCGGTCCGGCGGTGGCGGGGATGTCACTGAGCTGCTCACATCTCTTTAGCTCATATTGGAGCGTTATTGCACCAAGCCCTGGGCGGACCGGGCCGCAGGACGAGCCGCCGGAGCCGCCTGGCGCCCAGGTAGCGGAGACCGCTCCGATCAAGTGCTGCGCGCGACACGCGAGGGTGCACTGCCCCAGCGCGGACGCTGGGTACGCAAGCGATAGCGGAGTCGGTATTCCCCTGGGAGGGTGCCGGTGTGCTTGAAGAAAACCCGGCGGAAGGTGCTCGGGCTCTCCAGGCCACTTGAGCGACCGATTTCTTCGACCGTGAGATAGGTCGTCTGCAGCAGCAGGCAAGCGCGCTCGACGCGCAGGCGCTCCAGGTAGTCGTGGGCGCTCATGCCATGGGTGGCAGAAAAATGCCGTGCCAGGCTGCGGGGGCTGGTGGCCGCCGCCTTCGCCAGCGCCTGCACGTCGTAGGGCTCGGTCAGGTGCTTCACCAACCACTGGCGGGCGCGCTCGACGATGCCGTCGGGCGTGCGGTGACGCGCTAGACGGGCGCCCTCGGTGCGGGCATGAACCACCGTCACAGCCTGGCGCAATGGGGCGGGTATCAGCACATCACGGGCGGCACTGGCCAGGTCGGCCAGGGGCGTGGCCCCGATCAAATCGAGCACCGCCTCGGTGGTGGCCACGGGCGAGGCACAGGTCCACACACCGCGCTCACTGGCCCAGTCGGGCGCGTCTGACCAGTTCACCGACTCAGACGCTGCAAAGCCAGACGCCGACGCGTGGCGCATCACTGAAACAAAAAACGGCCAGGGGGCCGCAAAGCGGCGCTCATGCAGACAGCCTGCGGCGGCAAGCAGTGCCACACCACTGAAAACCCCCAGCAAAGCGCCCCCGCGGGCCAGCGTCTTTTGCAGATGCGGTGTGAGCGCGTGGCTGCGCGCCACCCAGTGGTCGATGTCCGGGCCATCACGCACCATCCAGCCTGGCACCACGACCACGTCGGCGCTGTCACGGTAGGCCGACGGAACCTTGCCCTGGATTGTGCCTGAGCGCTCGTGCGCGGGCAGCTCCGCCAGCGAAGGTGGCTTGGCCGGACTGCCGCTGCAATCCACCCAGCGCCAACGCAGGGGCGGCAGCACCGTAGGCGACTGCAGGGCGGAAATCCCGTTGATCAGGCGCAGGACATCGACCACGGCCTGCGCGGCGCTGCCCAGGCTGCCAGGCTCCCAGACGATTTCAAAAAGAAGACGGTCCGGTGGCAATGGATGATGTATCACTGGCATCAAGTGAACTATACCACCCGAGGCAGCTCGCCTACATTCCGCTCACGCCCCGCAACTTGTGCGCATGCACCCCCATGTTTACAACACCTCGAAGCCCGCACCCATGAAACACGCAACACCCCGGGTGGCGATCCTTGGCTTTTTCATCGAATGCAACCGGTGGGCGCCCGTCAGCACCCAGGCGATGTTTGAGCAGTCCATCGACCTCGCAGGCGAGGCCCTGGGCGCCGAGCTGCGCAGCCCGACGCCACGGCTTTTGCCCGACACCCTGGGCTTTGTCGCCGAGATGGACCGGGCGGGCCCCTGGCAGCCAGTCTCCATTCGTGCGGCGGGCGCACAACCCGGCGGCCCCGTCGACCAGGCCTACTTCGATGCCCTGCTCGCCGACATGCACGAGCGCCTGCAACAGGCCCTGCCTCTGGACGCCGTGTTCATCAGCTCACATGGCGCCGCCATGAGCACCGGGATGGAAGACCCCGATGGCGAGCTTTTCGCCCGCATCCGGGCGATCGTCGGGCCGCAGACCCCTGTGGTGGCCGTACTCGATCTGCACGCCAATGTCTCGGTGCGCATGACTGAGGCCCTGTCCGGGTTTGTGGCTTACCGCACAAACCCGCACAACGACCTGCGCGCCCGGGGCGAGGAAGCGGCCCGCTTGATTCAATCCTTCCTGCGCGAGGGCCCCGGGGGCGTGTCGCTGGTCAAGCTGCCCCTGGTGCCGCCGGCCACCTCACAGCTGATTGCGCCCGGCACGGTCTACCGCGAGCTGATCGAGTCGGCACAGACATATGTGGCCGGCGAGGTGCTCAACGTGTCGCTGTGCGGCGGGTTCGCCTTGGCCGACAGCCCCAAGTGCGGATTCAGTGTGGTGGTCACCACCCGGCAGGGGTACCGCGCCCGGGGTGAGGCGCTCGCCCGCACCCTGGCGGGCGAGGTCTGGGCGGCCCGACACCGCTTTGTCTCGCGGCTGGTCCCGTTGGCCGAGGCGGTGTCGCTGGCCATGGACGCGGGGCGGGATGCTACACGCCCTCCCCTGATCCTGGCCGACGTCGCCGACAACCCCGGCGCAGGCGGCGGTGGCAATACCGTCGGCCTGCTGCAGGCCTTGATCGAGGCCCAGGTCCAGGGCGCGCTGCTGGGCGTTTTCACAGATGCGGCTCTCGCCCGCGAGGCCCACGCCCTGGGCGTGGGCGCAGACTTTGAGGCCGTCTTCAACCGCACTCACGACAACGCCAGAGCGGGCCTGCCCCGTCAGGCGCCCCCACCCCCTCCAGGCGTCGCCTGCCTGCGCCGACGCGCGCGCGTGCTGGCCCTGAGCGACGGGCGCTTTCTGGGTCGGCGCGGGCTGGTCGCGGGCACGCAGCGTGATATGGGACCCTCGGCTTTGCTCGATCTCGATGGCCTGCGCGTGGCGGTGATCTCCCATCGACAACAGCTGTTGGACCCGGCGCAGCTCGATGTATTTGGCGTGGACCTGTCCACTGTGCGCACCCTGTTGGTCAAGAGCCGGGGCCACTTCCGGGCGGCCTTCGAGGGCTGGACGTCCGACGAGCGGATCGTCGAGGTCGATTGCCCCGGCTTGACCACCCCCAATCTGCGCACCCTGCCCTGGCAGCGTCTGACCCGGCCGGTCTACCCGATCGACGAAGACACGGTCTGGCCTGCCCTGGTCCCCTGAACTCTCAACCTTTCACACCCTGCTCTAGCCCCATGGACCTGTCCCGATTTCCCCGCCGCCGCTACACCCCGTTTGCGACCCCCATCGAGCCGATGACCCGCTTTTCAGCGGCCTTGGCCGCCACCTGTCCTGGCGGCCAGGGCCCGGAGGTGTGGATCAAGCGTGACGACATGCTGGGGCTCTTCCCCGGCGGCAACAAGACACGCAAGCTCGAATTCCTGGTGGCCGATGCCCTGGCCCAGGGCGCCGACACCCTCATCACCTGCGGCGCGCCCCAGTCCAACCACTGCCGCATCACCCTGGCCGCGGCGGCGCGCGAAGGCCTGAAGTGCCAATTCGTCATCGAGGAGCGGGTTCCCGGCAGCTACAACCCCCAGGCCAGTGGCAACCACTTCATGTTTCGGCTCATGGGCGTGGAGCGCATCACAGTCGTCCCGGCTGGCGCCGACATCGCCACTGCCATGGCGCACCTGGCGGCCGATCTTGCGGTCCAGGGGCGCAAGGGGTATGTGATTCCAGGCGGCGGATCCAATGCGGTGGGTGGTCTGGGCTATGTGGCCTGCGCCCAGGAGATGCAGGCGCAATGGTTCGACATGGGGCTGCGCTTTGACCGCATCCTCGTCGGCTCAGGCAGCTCGGGGACGCACGGCGGCCTGGTGGCCGGATTTGTGGGCAACCGCATCGACCTTCCGATCGTCGGCGTGGGTGTGAGTCGCGACCCCGAGCAGCAAGAGCCCTTGGTGCTGAAGGAGGCGCAGGCAGTCGCCGATCTGCTGGGCCTGGGGCTGCAGATCCCGCGCGAGTCGGTTCGCAGCGTGGGCGGCTACTGGCAACCAAAATACTCGGTGCCGAACGCCCGCATGATCGAAGCGGTCCAGATGCTGGCGCGCACCGAAGGTATCCCGCTGGACCCTGTCTACACCGGCAAGATCATGGCCGGCCTGATCGGCCTGGCGCGCGCCGGCGAGTTCTCCCCAGGCGAGCGGGTGCTTTTCATCCACACCGGGGGCCTACCCTCGCTCCACGCCTACGAGGGCATCGTGCTGGGTGAAGCGGAGGCAGTGGCGCCATGACCCGGGTCGATCCTCCGTTCAACACAGCGCCTCCTGGCCTGCGCACGACTGGGCGCCTGCAGGTCGATGGCGCGCAGATCCACTACGAGGTCTGGGGTCGGGGACCCGCTCTGGTCTTTGCCCACGGGCTGGGGGGCAACCATATGTCCTGGTGGCAGCAGGTGGGCGATTTCAGCAGCCGCTACACCTGTGTCACCTTCTCCCACCGGGGGTTTGCGCCCTCCTCGGTCGATACGGCGCATCCGGACCCACGCTGCTATGCCGATGACCTGGCGGCCCTGGTCGACCACCTCCAGCTCGGACCGGTGCGCCTGGTGGGGCAGTCGATGGGGGGTTGGACCGTGGTGGAGTACTGCCTTCGGTACCCCGGTCAGGTCCGAGGCCTGGTGCTGTCGGCCACCGTCGGTTCCATTGATCTGGCGTGTATCGCGGGCCTGGACCCAGCCCACCTCGCTGCGTGGATGCAAACCTCAGAGCAGTCGGTGGCGCAATGCCGAACGCACCGAGTTCATCCGGCCGCCGGCCTGCGGATGGCGCTCGAGCAGCCAGCGCTGCATCTTCTGTACCAGCAGATCGAGGAACAGGCGCGCGGCTTGGACAAGGAGATCCTGCGAGGTCGCCTGCGCGAGATGCGCGTTCGCACACCCGCCAACCTGGCCGCGACAGGCATTCCCCTCCTCCTGATCTCACCCCAGGAAGACATCGTTATCCCGCCCCCAGCCCTGCGTGCCCTTGCACACGAGGTCCCAGGTGCCCGCTTCGTTGAACTCGCCCAGCTCGGGCATTCCCCCTACTTCGAGCGGGCGACCGTCTTCAACCGGCACATGGGCGACTTCCTGCATGAGATCGACCTCGGTCCCTGGCCCTAGACCACCCACCGAACCGGTGACAGCCCTGTTTTCGCCACAACCAAGGAGAGTGCCATGAAGTTGATTGCCCCCCCGGAATCCCTGGGTCGTTTCCTGGCGGCCTGCGCTGTGCTGCTTGGCGCACTCAGCGCTGCGCTGCCCAGCGTCGCCCTGGCCCAGGACGTCTACCCCAGCCGCGCCATCACCCTGGTGGTGCCCTTTCCCGCCGGCAGTGGCACCGATGTGAGTGCGCGTCTGCTGGCCAAGGACCTCACCGAGTCGCTGGGCCAAAGCGTGGTCGTCGAAAACCGACCCGGCGCCAACGGGTCGCTGGGTGCGCAGATCGTGATGCGCGCCAAGCCCGACGGCCACACCCTGCTGATTGGCGCCGCGGCCACCAATGCATCCAACTATGCGTTCTACCCAGGCAGGCTGGGCTACACGCCCGCCTCGTTCGACATCGTCGGCGGTCTGGGTATCGTGCCCCTGTCGCTCGTGGTGGCGGCCAACGCCCCCTGGAAGACCCTGGCCGACCTGATTGCAGACGCCAAGAAGAATCCCGGCAAGTTCGCCTGCGGCAGCGGCACGACCACCGCCCAGGTCGCATGCGAGATCTTCATGCTGCGCGCGGGCATCAGCGTCATCAACGTTCCCTACAAAGGCACGCCGCCTGCGATGACCGACTTAGCGGGCGGGCAGGTGCAGTTCGTCTTTGCCGATGGCACCAGCGCCTCATCGCTCGTCGAGCAAAAGCGTCTGCGGGTGCTGGCTACCGCCGCGAACAAGCGGGTACCCTACTGGCCTGATGTCCCCACCTTCATAGAGCTGGGCATGGCCGATCTGGAGATTTCCGCGTGGAGCGCGGTCTTCGTGCCGGCGGGCACGCCTGCGGCGATCCAGCAACGACTAAATATGGCGATCCGCCGCTCGATCGACGCACCCGAATCGGTGGCGGCTCGCCAGCGGACGGGCTCGCTCGCGATGTCCTACACCCTGGACGAGGCGCGACGCTTCGTCTCCGGTGAGATCGAGCGCTGGGCCCGCTTCGTCAAGGAAAGCGGCGTGAAGCTGGAGTGACCATGAACATGGCCTTACCCCTGCGTCCGCCGCAGCAGGTCGGCATTGCCGGCCTGGGCACCCTGGGCAAGGCGCTGGCCCGCGCCCTTGACAGCGGGGGCCTGCCCGGTCTGGCGCTGGGCGCTGTCACCGCCCGCGACGCGGCACTGGCTCGTCATTGGATGGGGGCACATCTGTCGCATGCGGTGGACTGTGTCGACCTCGATACGCTGGCCGAGCGCTGCGACTGGGTGGTTGAATGTGCGCCCGCCTGCTTGCTGCGCGCAATCGCCGAGCCAGCGCTGCGCAGAGGGCGCCGGTTGGTCGTCATGAGCAGTGGCGCGCTACTAGACGCCCCTGACCTGATCGACATGGCGCGTGAGAGCGGTGGTCAGATCCTTATCCCCACCGGGGGCCTGCTGGGGCTTGACGCGGTGACTGCAGCGTGCGAAGGCAGCATTCAATCGGTCACCCTGGTAACCCGCAAGCCGATCGCCGGGCTGCTCGGTGCGCCACTGCTGGTCGAACAGGGCATCGACATCACCGGCCTCACAGAGCCGCTGTGCCTGTTTCGGGGCAACGCCGAGGCGGCGCGCCGCAGCTTTCCAGCCAACGTCAATGTGGCCGTGGCCTTGTCGCTGGCTGGTATCGGGGTCGAGCGGACCCAGGTCGAGGTATGGGCCGATCCCACCGTGACCCGCAACACGCACACCGTCCGGGTTGAAGCCGACAGCGCCTCGTTTTCGATGACGATCGAGAACGTCCCTTCAGAGAACCCCAAGACAGGCCGTATCGCTGCACTGAGCTTGATCGCCTGCCTGCGCAAGGCCCATGCCCCGGTGCGTGTGGGCACCTAGCCCGTGTCTCGGTGGCTGGAGGCTAGCGGGTGCCGGTGGCAGCCACACTCCCTTGAAGCACGTTCATGTCGGAGTGCGTTCGCCGCTCGGCAAACCCAGCGACCAGCAAGCCGCCCCCGGCAATGAAGACGAGCGAAATCCCCACGCCGTCAAGCAGGTCCGACCCGGTCATGTACCGCAGCAACAAATCCGCCAACCCAAACAGACCCCACATGACCAGATACACGCGCCACGCCTGGTTCACTTTCGCCATGCGGTCGACCTCTGCCTACACACCCGCTATCGGATCGGCCTCTATCGCCTTTTGAATGGCGCAGACCTGCGCCGGTAGCACCCTCCCGCCACCGTATACCCACCGCCTCTGTTCGAAGGCAACCCCTACCAAGTCGCGCTGATTGATCCTACGCCTGAGGGTATAAGTTTGGAGACGGCCAGAATGCTTCTCCGAGGCTGCCATCAAGGCGCCTACGGTGCGCAAGATCACGCTGATCACCAGCTACGACGACTCCACTGACTTAAACGAGCTGGCCGCTAGCCTGGACTTCCTCCAGAAGCCCGACAGGTGGTTCAGCGTGGGCGCCAACGACATCAGCCTGCGGCGGTGTTTGGAGACGTAGGTGGACATCCTCAAGACGGCAGGTGGATAGCAGCCATTAGGTACGGCGCCAAAACCCCGATTTTTCGCAAACCCCCTCCTGCCGTACCGTGGACAAAAAGTCAGGAGGTTCTGAGACGAAACGGAGTTTGAGACGGATTTCGGTAGTGGGTGGCCATGGGGTCAGTCAGGAGCCCATAGCAAAAAGCCCCGCGTGGTGCGGGGCTCTGAGCGCCTGACTACCCGACTGAGCGAGTTGGCAGGTCTTGTTTTGGGAGTGCCCAGTTGATATTGAACATGTGGATCACATCGTTAATATGCGTCGCTTCCAGGTTTTAGTTGAATCCGAATTTCCATCAGAGCTTGGTGGAACC
>JACCDI010211348.1_pt1 | contig 24043 bp, 16 predicted proteins | sample 7442791 | NCBI WGS metagenome assembly JACCDI01 (sample SAMN15323434, study PRJNA562643) | freshwater metagenome | isolation source: river surface water | place: USA:Blue River Watershed | collected 2017-08-15
AACTACAGTAATTTAGGTATCGAAATTGCCACCGACATGACCGATTGCGATGTGCTTTTTGGCGTAAAAGAAATTCCAGTAGATGCTTTGATTCCGAATAAAAAATACTTTTTCTTTTCGCACACCATTAAAAAACAAACACACAACCGCAAATTGCTTCAAGCCATTTTAGAAAAAAATATCGAGTTGTACGATCACGAAACCATTGTTGATGCACAAAACCGACGTTTAATTGGTTTTGGTAGATATGCCGGAATTGTGGGTGCTTACAATGGTTTTAGAGGATTCGGAATCAAATATGACTTGTTCAATCTAGCCAAAGCCGAAACCTTGAGCGGAAAAGACGAATTGATTGCACGATTAAAACGTCAAACTCTGCCAAACATCAAAATTGTACTTTCTGGCCACGGAAAAGTCGGAATGGGTGCGAAAGAAATTTTAGACGGAATCAAAATCAAAGAAGTTTCGGTGGACGATTTTCTAACTAAAGTCTACACCCAACCTGTTTACACCCAAATCGACGTTTTGGATTACAACAAACGCTTGGATGGAAAAGTGTTGGACAACCAAGATTTTTATAAGAACCCGCACGAATACACCTCCGATTTTGAGCGTTTTACTAAAGTAGCTGATGTTTATATGGCTGGGCATTTTCACGGAAATGGTGCACCAGATATTTTGACCAGAGAAATGCTTATGGCGGCGGATTGCAAAATCAAAGTGGTAGCTGATATTTCGTGTGATGTCGATGGACCAATTGCATGTACGATTAAAGCATCAACCATTGCGGATCCGTTTTTTGGGTATTTGCCGCTTGAAAACAAAGAAGTTCCTCACACGCATCCGGGTTCAATTATGGTAATGTCGGTGGATAATTTGCCTTGTGAGTTGCCCAAAGATGCCAGTGAAGGGTTCGGAGAAATGTTTATGCAACATGTTATTCCGGCCTTTTTTAACGGCGATAAAGACGGAATTTTACAACGCGCCAAAATCACCGAAAACGGCAAACTAACACCGCGTTTTGCTTATTTGCAAGACTATGTCGACGGAAAATAATTATCTTCAAATTAAATAAAGTCCCGACTCAGTCGGGATTTTTTATTTCCTAAAAATGCCTATATTTGAGATGAAATTTGTTTAAAAATGTGCAAATACCTGTTTTCTCTCCTGTTATTTTTCTCCATGAACATTGAGTTAAATGCTCAAGATCTGCTGCCTTTTGTTGAAAATATAACCAAAGCTAATTACAATGGTGACAATCAAGTGTGGAGTGTTGTTCAAGGAAGTGATAATGCTATGTATTTTGCGAACAATCATTTTTTTCTTCGCTATAATGGTGTGAATTGGGAAAAATATACTCTTCCGAACAAAACGATTATACGATCTGTTTTTGCAGACAATGATCGCATTTATACTGGTTCTTACAACGAATTGGGTTACTGGAAGAGAATTTCAGGTACTATGAAGTATTTTTCCCTTTCGAACAAGAATTTGTTTTTTGGTGAGTCTGTCAACGAAGAAATCTGGAAAATATTCAAATTTAAAGGAACGATTTACTTTCAGTCATTCAATCAGATATTCATCTACGATGGTAAAAAGGTTGAGAAGTTAAACTTACCAAGTCAAATATCGTATTGTTTTCCTATTGATGATAAATTGTACGTGGCTACTGTTAATAATGGTATTTATTATCTTAATAATAAGAAATTTACCAAAGAGAATGACTGGCCAGAGCTTAATAATAACATCATACACTCAATTGACAAATACGATGATAAAACGTATTTTTTTACCAGAAAAAATGGGGTTTTTGTTGAAGAAAATGGAGTGGTGCGGCCTTGGAATTTTGCTTTGAATGTAAGTTTGAAATCCGAATTAATTAATACAGCACGTTTTATAAATAACGATCGATTGGTTATAGGAACTGCATTTAAAGGAGTTTATATTGTTGATGTAAAACAAAATACGTACATCAATATTAATAGAAATAATGCACTCAAAAATAACTCGGTCTTGTCTATCGGGTTGGATAAGGAAAATGATTTGTGGTTGGGAATGGACAACGGAATTACACACATCGAAATTAATTCGCCTTTTAAAAATTTTGTAGACAATACTGGAATTTTAGGTACTGTTTATTCAATCGCGCCAACATCAAACGGATATTTGCTTGGAACCAATCATGGTGTTTTTAAGTATGATAATAAAGTGTTGAACTTTATTGATGGTTCGCAAGGTCAAGTGTGGCAAATTGATAAAATTGATACTAATTATATTATTGGGCATAACGACGGAACTTTTCTTTACAATGGCTCGTTTCAAAAACTAAATTCGATTAATGGCGGTTGGAAAATTCTAAAGAACAATTACGATTCGTCTTATTTTCAAGCCTATTATTCGGGTATAGTAGTTTATAAAGATGGTGAATTCAGTGCTTTTACCAAAGTGAATCAACTCACCAAACCCATTCGCAATATCGCACAAAAAAACAAAAACGAATTGTGGGCAGTTGACAACTACAAAAGCTTATACCGAATTGAATTTGACGAACAATATAAAACCAAAAAAGTGGTCAATGTTACCAAGAGTAGTGGTTTTAAGAATGATTTTAATGTTAAGCTGATTAATTTCAAAAATGAAGTTTTCTTTTACATCAACAATTCTTGGTATACTTATAATTCAATTACCTCTAAATTAGAATCTTCCAAGCATTTTAATGAGCATTTTAAAGATATATCTTGTGTAAGTCCAATTGACGAAGAGAGTTTTTTACTCATTAAAGATGGGTTTTTCTATATAATTGATTATCAAAACAACCAATTTCAATGGAACTTAATTCCGAAAAAATACTACGAAGGAAAAAGTATTGGTGAAGATACCAAAGTCATAAAACAAGGAAATCAGTTGGTGGTCAATCTTGATGATGGTTTTTTTGTGTTTGAGATGAAAGAAAAACAATTGAACAATCAAAAAATAATCATTGAAGGATTTTATAATTCAAAAATGATTACAGACGATACTTCAATTAACTATAATCAATCAGTTGAGTTGAATGTTATAACACCTTATTTTGGTTACAATAAGGCCAATTTATTTTATACTTACAATAATGAGGAAAACTACTTGCCAGTTGAAAATGGTAAAATTGTTTTAAATAATTTAGACAATGGTTGGAAAGAAGTGACTGTTTATTATCGAGATGGAACCAACTATGTAAAAGTGGCAGATTATAGTTTTAATGTCTCCAAACCTTGGTATTTTTCTTTCTGGATGATACTGCTGTATATTTTGATTTTGGGTGGAGGATTATTTTTGTACTATCGTTGGAATAAAATTCGATACATCGAAAAAATTAAATTGAAAGAAGAAGAGTTAAAACATCAAAAAGCCATCTATCAATTGGAGTTGGACGCTGAGAATAAACTGAAAATTCAGGAATATGAAAAGCATATTTTAGAGATTCAAGTACAGACTAAAGCATCTGAAGTAGCAGGAAAATCGCTTTCTATTGCCAAACAAACAGAAATGATTGAGACCATTCAGCGATTGTTGGAAAAAGAAAACGACTTATCTTCATTAAAAGGAAATATTAAAAAAGCAATTAAACTTAACTCGATAAATAAGAAAGAATGGGAAACATTTGAAAGCAACCTATTCAAAAGTCATGAAGATTTCATCAAACGAATTACAACACAGTATTCTAAATTATCTTCCAAAGACATAAAGCTCTGTATTTATTTGAAAATGAGTTTGTCATCTAAAGAAATTGCACCATTGATGAATATTTCGTACAGAGGTGTTGAGTTGCATCGTTATCGACTTCGGAAAAAAATAGGATTGAATCAAGACGTTAGCCTTTCTAATTTTATCAATAACATATAATTCTGCTACTTATAAAAATAAATTAGCATTTTAAGTCTATTTTTTTGCAAAAATGATACTTTGAACAATTCATCACTACTACATCATTTGTTTTTTTTATTGATAGGTTTTTTATTTTTTATTAACATTTTAAAATAATGATAATCAGTTTTTTAAAATATTTTTTTTTCAATTTGATGTGTTTTTGTAGTGTTCTTTTTTAATGCTACTATAACGATGTAATTGCTATATTCGTACTAATTAACTTAAACAACAAAATATTTAGTATGAAAAAAATTATTTTAATTTTGTTAGTCCTCTTTCCATTTCTGATGCAGGCTCAAGTTGTCTCAGGAAAAGTGGTTGACAAAAATGGTTTACCGTTACCGGGAGTTAACATTACAGGAGTGAATTCTAAAACATCTACTGTTTCAGATTTAGATGGAAATTTCTCTCTTAAAGTTAACAAAGACGATGACGTTCAATTTACTATGATTGGTTTTGAAACCAAGATTGTAAGTTCAAACAGTTCTTTTCTTTCAGTTGTATTAGTAGAATCTTCAACCATGCTCTCCGATGTTGTTGTCATTGGATATGGTACTGCTAAGAAAAGAGATTTAACAGGTTCAATAGTTAAGATTTCCGGCAGTGAGGTTGCCGACAAGCCCAACACAAGCGCGTTATCTTCATTACAAGGTAAGGTTGCGGGATTGTCTGTTGTCAATTCTGGGCAACCAGGTTCTGAACCCGATGTTAGAATTCGTGGTACAGTAAGTTTGTTTAATTCAAAACCATTGTACATCATTGATGGAATTTTCAATGATAATATGACTTTTGTTAATCCAAACGATATTGAATCTATTGAAGTATTAAAAGATGCTTCATCACTTGCAGTTTTTGGTTCTAGAGGTGCTAATGGAGTTATTATTGTAACTACTAAAAAAGCGAAATCTGGAAAAACAACCATTAATTTCAATAGTTCATTGAGTGTTAAGAATATTACAGGTAAACCTGAGATGGCTAATGGTGCAGAGTTCAGACAATTGTACGATCAACAATTAATAAACCAAGGCTCAGCTCCTTATGCTTTTTACAATATATTCAATGCTGATACTGATTGGATTGATGAAATTTCAAATGATAATGCCATAATGACCATACAGAATTTATCATTTTCTAACTCTTCAGAAAAGAATAAGTTTTATATGGGCTTTGGATATACCAATGAAGAAGGAGTAATCAAAAACGAATTGTATAAAAAATTTACTTTTAGCATTAATGACGAGTTACAAGCCACTGAAAGAATAAAAGTAGGAGGTGGAATTAGCGGATACGATGCGCGTTTACCACGTTTGGGTAATTTTAATTCGGCTTTGAATGCTACACCAATTGTAGCTCCTTTCAATAATGAACTTGGTTTGTACAATCAATTGCCTGCTGGTTTGGGTGATGCGCAATTGGGTAACCCTTTATTAGAGGTTGAAGGTAAAAGAGGAACCCAACTCAATAGAGATACTCGCTTTATTTCTAATGTTTTTGGTGAATTAGAGATCATCGATAAATTGAAACTTAGAGGTGCTTATTTAGCTGATTTAGGATTCAACAGAGGTAGAGGTTATTTGCCAGTTTTTGATGTGTATGTTGGAGAAAGTGATGCCACTACAAAATACGGTGGAAATGCATTAACTTCTGTAAATCAATTCAAAAACGATGTTCAAAAATTACAGCAAGAGTTAACTTTAACTTATGAGAAGTCATTTGGGAAACATAATTTTAATGCTCTTTTAGGTTATACTCGTAATGAAGAGTATGTTACATTTATGAATGGATCAGTAAAACAATTACTGCCAGTTGATAATAATAGCGACGGAATTGATGATAATATGATTCCTAATGACCCAAGATGGTGGTATTTAGATGTGTATCCGTTTGGTGATGTAACTACAAAACAAGTAAATACAGAGGAATGGGATAGAAGTACCGTTTCTTATTTGTGTAGATTAATGTATAATTATGATGGTAAATACATACTTAATGGTTCTTACCGTCGTGATGGTTCTTCCGAAATTAATAAATTTCAAAATTTCTGGGCTTTTGGTGCAGCTTGGGAACTATCTAAAGAGGAGTTCATGCAAAACCAGAAATTTTTTAACAACCTAAAACTTAAAGCATCTTTCGGTCAGTTAGGGAACCAGTTTACTTCGGTACATTATCCGACTTATCCAACTTATACTACAGGTGCAAGTGCCGTTTTTGGTGAAAATTTAGTTCCAGCCTATATTTTGGCTTACAGAAATAACCCGAACTTGAAATGGGAAACCATAACTACAAAAGAATTTGGAGTTGAATTTACAGCGTTAAATAACAGACTTACTTTTGAGGCCAATTATTATGATAAAACAACCAAAGATTTATTGACTTACGTAACTTTGGGTTCTACTAATTTTTACACCAATGCTGGAGAAATCAGCAATAAAGGTCTTGAGTTAATCGCAACATGGCGCAAAAGTATAAATCCAGATTTTGATTATAGTGTTAGCGCTAATTTAACAACAGTTGATAATGTTGTAAACAGCGTTTTCGAACCTGGTTTTCAAATAACTAATGGTCCATCGAGAGTGTTTGAAGGCAATCCGATAGGCTATTTTTATGGTTATGAAGTAGAAGGTGTTTATCAATCGTATGCTGATATATTGAACTCTCCACCAAGCACTTTAGGAAGTTATGATGTTGGGGATTTGAAATATAGAGACATTAATGGAGACGGAGTTATTGATACTAGTGATAGAACAATAATCGGAAATCCAACTCCTGATTTTACCTATGGCTTTTCTACTGCAATTAACTACAGAAATTGGAATTTTGGACTAGATTTTCAAGGTGTTTTTGGTAATGAAATATTTCGCTCATGGGGTAATGGTTCCACTTTTGCCCAATTTAATTATCGTGCAGATCGTCTAGATGCATGGAACGGTCCAGGTTCAACCAACTCTGAGCCAAGATTGAATGATGCTTCTGGATACAATGTGACCAATCTCTCAACTTATATGATTGAAGATGGTAGTTATCTTAGATTAAGAAATGTTCAAATTGGCTATACCTTTAAATCGGGTATGTTAGAAAAAATAAATGTTCAGAATTTGAAGCTTTACGTGAATGCTCAAAATATGGTTACGTGGAAAAACAATTCAGGATTTACACCTGAAGTTGGTGGTTCGCCTACTTCTTTCGGAGTAGATGGTGGTGGGTATCCGATACCTGCAATTACAACTTTTGGATTAAGTGTTACATTCTAAAAAAAATTAAATTATGAAAAATAATAGATTATTAAACTTTCTTCTCATTTCTGCTTTACTGGTTGTAGTAGGTACATCTTGTGATGATGCTGATTTCTTAGACAGAAAACCATTAGGAATAGCTACAGATGGCGATTTGATTGCTGGTGGATTAGAAGAAAAGGCATTTGGTTTATACGGTGCAATGAGAACACAAGATGGTGTGTCTGATTTAGCACGTTATTGGTTTCAGAGTATTCGCTCTGATGATGCAGCCAAAGGAAGTACAGTAAACGACTTAGCAACACAAGGCAATGCTTTGGATGCGTTTAATTATGATGCTGGTCTCGATTGGTTTGTGGTAAACAATTGGAATGGTAAATACAACGTGATTTATCTTTGCAACGATTTGATTACGTTAGTTGATGAATCTGGTGCAACAGATGAAGGTACTCTAACCAATAAAGCTGAAGCAATGGCCATCAGAGCTTTCTGTTACTTCGAATTGCGAAGAGATTATGGTGAAATTCCTATTGTAACCAATAAAGTGGTAACTCCTGCTGATGCTATAAAACCAAAGTCAACTGTAGCTCAAGTTGATGCCCAAATTATTTCTGATTTAACATTTGCTAAAGAACATTTACCTTTAAGTTGGCCTTCTTATCCAGGCCGATGTACAAAAGGTTTTGCTCAAGCTTTACTTGGAAAATTGTATTTATATCAAGAAAACTGGGCTCTAGCTTCTACAGAGTTATCTAATGTTTTAGGATATGGATATTCGTTGTATCCAAATTATTCTGGATTATTCTTACAAGAAGGTGATAATTCTTCTGAATCTGTATTTGAAATTCAATTTTTACGTTTAGGAGGAGTTAATTATTCAAATAATTTCTGGGAATCACAAGGTGTCAGAGGTTCAGGAACTTGGGATTTAGGATGGGGATTCAATGTGCCAACTCAAGGTTTAGTTGATGCCTACGAACCAGGTGATCCAAGAAAAGATGCAACTATTCTGTACTCAGGGCAAACTGATGGTTATGGAAATGTATTGCCTTCTAGTCCAAGTCCTTTAGCTCAACCGTATTGGAATAAAAAAGCCTACACTAAGCCTTCAGAAAGATTAACATATGGTGAAAATAAAAATCATTGGGCTAATATAAAAATCATGCGCTATGCCGATGTTTTACTAATGTATGCTGAAGCATTAAACGAGCAAGGTCAATCCTCTTTAGCTAAAGATTATGTCAATATGGTTAGAGCGCGTGCTAGAGGTGGAAATAATTTGGTTTTACCAGATATCATTTCAACTGATCAAGCAACAGTAAGAGACGCTATAAAACACGAAAGAAGAATAGAGTTTGCCATGGAAGGTGAGCGTTTCTACGATTTAGTTCGTTGGGGTGATGCGCCTTCAGTGTTGGGCGGATTAGGTTATCAACCTAGAAATGCTCTTTATCCAATTCCGACAACCGCAATTGATCAGTCAGGCGGAGTTTTAGTTCAAAATCCAAATTATTAATAACTTTATATTGATAAATTATGAAAAAGTTACAACAAAAATTAAGTATGCTAATTCTGCTAATTGCAGGTTTAGCCTTTGTAGGTTGTCAAGACCTTGATGGACCTGAACTTGGTGCGTATCCAGTTGATGATAATCCTCCCGGCGGACCATTGAAATTTTATGTTCCTTTTGATGGTGAATCTACCAATTCTTTGAGAAATGCGGTAGACCAAATTAGGGCTAATTTTCCTCAAATTAATTCCACAGAAGTTACAACTGGTATATCTGGGAATGCAATGCAAGGATCCAGTTTAAAATATATCAATTATGCCAAACCAAACGATTGGATTACTAATTCAGAAAGTTTTTCAGTGGCATTTTGGTTTAAATTAAATGGTCAAACTAAAAATAACAATGGTGGTAACGGACCAGAATATATTTTCAGTATTCCATCTTCAAATGGGCATTGGTCTGGTGGACAAGCTATGTTGTTTTTTGAAACTAATGGTACAGGAACCCAAATTAAATTCCCAGTTGTCGATGCCAATATGGCTGACACTTGGTTTGTATGGGAAGGTGGTAATGCAATTCCTGGAATAGCCGATAATACTTGGAGACATTGTGCCCTAGTTTATGATGCAGGTACTAGTAAAATGACTTTGTATTTAAATGGTGTAGCCAATGCATTACAAGCTTCTTGGTCGAATCACGGTGATATCAATATGAATAATGCTACTGCTTCTGCTTTCAGGATTGGAGCTGGTCCTAAAACAGTTAATAATGACGGTGCAGATGATTGGCTAAGATCTACTTGGAAAGGTGGTTTAGACCAATTCAGATTGTATGATATCGCATTAACTGCGGCTGAAGTTCAAGATTTATATACCAATCAAAAATAAAAAATAGAAAACCTACCAGATGAATTTGTCTGGTAGGTTTGTTTTAATGCTATGAAAATATTTATAAGCACTTTTTTTACAATATTATTTTTTATACGTTGTGATAGCAGTTCATCAACTCAACAGCAACAATCCAATCCTCTTACCGACAATGAGTTGATGGATAAAGTGCAAATGGATTCGTTCAAATACTTTTGGGATTTAGCGCATCCAAATTCAAAATTGGCACGTGAACGATATCATATTGACAACCCAAATTTTGATGCTAATATAATAACTACTGGTGGTTCAGGTTTTGGATTAATGACTATTGTTGTTGGTGTAGAAAGAGGTTTTGTTCCCAGAGCAGAAGCTGTTTCTAGATTAACTACTGCACTCAATTTTCTCGAAAATGCCGATCGTTTTCATGGAGCTTGGCCACACTGGATGAATGGAAATACCGGAAATGTGATTCCGTTTGGAACCGTTGATAACGGTGGAGATTTAGTAGAAACTGCCTTTTTGTGTCAAGGTTTAATTACTGTTAGAGAGTATTTCAAAAATGGTAATGCTCAAGAACAAGCACTATCCCAAAAAGCTGATAATCTGTGGAAAGGTGTCGAATGGGATTGGTATACCAAAGGCGAAAATGCTTTATATTGGCATTGGTCACCCAACTACGAGTGGCAAATGAATTTTAAATTAGAAGGATACAACGAATGTCTGATTACTTATGTTATGGCAGCAGCTTCACCAACACATCCTGTTTCAAGCGCAGCTTATCATCAAGCTTGGGCTCGTAATGGCGCCATTGTTCATGGTGGCTCGCAATTTGGTTTTCCAGTTGTGCTGAATCATAATGGGGCGACAGGAACCGTTGGTCCGTTGTTTTGGTCTCATTATTCGTATTTAGGATTAGATCCAAGAGGACTTTCCGATCAATATGCTAATTATTGGACACTCAATCAAAATCATTCAAAAATCATCAATAAGTATTGCATCGCTAATCCACACAATTGGGATGGTTATTCTGAGAAGTGTTGGGGATTAACCGCGAGTTACACCCGAAATGCTGATGGCACAGTAGGTTATACGGCTCATCAGCCTAATAATGATACTGGAGTTATTACTCCTACAGCTGCATTATCTTCTTTTCCTTACACACCAGTAGAATCGATGAAATTTTTGAGATATTTATACGAAGAAAAACAAAACATGATTGGTGTGGCTGGACCATACGACGCATTTTCACCTCATTACAGTTGGGTAACTCAACGTTACTTGGCTATTGATCAAGGAACAATTGCTCCTATGATTGAAAACCACAGATCGGGATTGCTGTGGAATTTATTCATGCAAGCACCCGAAATTAAAACAGGATTACAAAACTTAGGTTTCTCATCAACTCAACACGGATTTTAGAAAATAATTACATACGAATGAAAAATAGCATACTCATATTTGCCTTATTAATTACAGTTTCTTCTTTTGCACAAAAGAAAAACACAAAAACATTACCTCCAAAAGACGTGTTCATCAATGAACTGTTGTCGAAAATGACTTTAGAGGAAAAAATCGGACAGTTGAATCTTCCTGGCGCAGGTGATATAACAACTGGCCAAGCCCAAAGTAGCGACATCGGAAAAAAAATAGAAGAAGGAAAAGTGGGTGGCTTATTCAATATAAAATCTGTTGCCAAAATTAAAGAAGTTCAAAAAGTGGCAGTTGAAAAAAGCCGCCTTAAAATTCCGCTTATTTTTGGTATGGATGTCATTCATGGCTATGAAACAACCTTTCCAATTCCTTTAGGATTATCAAGTTCTTGGGATATGGCTATGATAGAAAAAACAGCGCGTATGGCTGCTACAGAAGCTACTGCAGATGGGATCAACTGGACATTCTCTCCAATGGTTGATATCTCTCGCGATCCACGATGGGGTAGAGTTGCTGAAGGTGGAGGAGAAGATCCTTTTCTAGGTAGTGCTATTTCTAAAGCTATGGTAAAAGGATATCAAAACAATGATCTAACACAAACTACCTCAATGATGTCGTGCGTAAAACATTTCGCTTTATACGGCGCACCAGAAGCAGGTAGAGATTACAATACCGTTGATATGAGTAAGCTCAAAATGTACAACGAGTATTTTCCACCTTATAAAGCGGCTGTTGACGCAGGTGTAGGTTCGGTTATGGCTTCTTTCAACGAAATTGACGGTGTTCCTGCTACAGGTAATAAATGGTTGATGACCGATTTGTTGAGAAAACAATGGGGTTTTAAAGGCTTTGTTGTAACTGATTACACTGGAATCATGGAAATGACTGAACACGGAATGGGCGATATGCAAACTGTTTCTGCTCTTGCTCTCAATGCCGGAATCGAAATGGATATGGTAAGTGAAGGTTTTCTTACGACGATAAAAAAATCAATAGATGAAGGAAAAGTAAGTATGCAACAATTAGATAATGCTGTTCGACTCATTCTTGAAGCGAAATACGATTTAGGTTTATTCCATAATCCGTATAAAAATTGCGATGAAAAAAGGGCAAAATCTGAAATTTATACTGCTGAAAATAGAGCTTTTGCACGTAAAGTGGCATCAGAATCGATGGTGTTATTAAAAAATGAAAATCAACTATTACCTTTAAAAAAATCAGGCACAATAGCTGTAGTCGGTCCTTTGGCCAATTCGAGAGAAAATATGGGCGGAACGTGGAGTGTTGCTACCAAGCAAGATCGCTCTAATTCGTTTTTAGAAGGTTTAAAAACGGTTGTTGGAGACAAGGCAAAAGTGCTTTATGCCAAAGGAAGTAATTTGGATTATGATGCCGAATTTGAAGCTAAGGCAACCATGTTTGATAAAGGATTAAAACGGGATAGCAGAAGCTCTCAAGAAATGATTCAAGAAGCATTAGAAGTTTCTAAAAACGCCGATGTTATTCTTGCTGTTTTAGGTGAAAGCGCCGAATTGAGTGGTGAATGCAGCAGCAGAACCAATCTCGAAATTCCGCAAGCACAAAAAGATTTACTCAATGAATTACTCAAAACAGGGAAGCCAGTTGTATTGGTTTTATTTACAGGAAGACCTTTGGTTTTGGTGGAAGAAAATAAATCAGTTCCTGCCATTTTGAATGTATGGTTTCCAGGTAGTGAAGCCGGTTTAGCCATTTCTGATGTGCTTTTCGGTGATGTAGTTCCATCCGGAAAATTAACCGCAACTTGGCCGAGAAGTGTCGGACAAATTCCGATTTACTACAGTCAAAAAAATACCGGGCGACCGCTTGGAAATTCAGAAGGTAAGTTTGAAAAATTCAAATCCAATTACATCGATGAGCGCAACGAACCTTTATATTCATTTGGCTACGGATTGAGCTATACAAAATTTGATTACAGTAATTTGAAATTATCATCCAATCAATTGACAAAAAGCGGCTCAATTACAGTTTCTATTGATGTAAAAAATACAGGTAATTATGATGGGAAAGAAATCGTCCAATTGTACATTAGAGATTTGGTTGGGTCGATAACTCGTCCAGTAAAAGAATTAAAAGGATTCCAAAAAGTTGAGATCAAAAGAGGCGAAACAAAAACGGTATCCTTTACGATTACCGAAGAAGATTTGAAGTTCTATAATCAAAATTTAGATTTTGTAGCCGAACCAGGAAAATTTGAAGTTTTTGTCGGAACAAATTCCGATACCAAAAATAAAGAAGAGTTTGAGTTAGTTAAATAAATTGTTTACATGCACTTCGAAGGAAACCCTTTAGTGTTTTAACTAAAGGGTTTTTTCTAAAAAACTGACTTTTAAATTTTATCTTTAGCAAAAAATATCATAATGAGAAAAAATATCACATTTTTATTCCTTTTTGTAGCCTCGCTTATCCAAGCACAAAGCGTTCAATCGCCATCTAAAAACATTAGTTTAGATTTTAAACTCAATGATAGTGGTAAGCCTTATTATTCAGTTTATTATAAAACTAAAAGAGTGCTCAATCCAAGTTTTTTAGGAATCGATTTAAAGGATACAGACGATTTAGATAAAGGGTTTACTTTACTCAATCAAGAAACAAAATCGGTCAATGAACCATGGAATCCTGTTCTGGGAGAACAATCTACTATCCAAAACAAATACAATCAAATTACCTTCTTTTTACTGCAAAAAGAAACCAAACGTAAACTGAACATTATTTTCAAAGTCTACGACGAAGGTGTCGCCTTTCGCTATGAATTTCCTAAACAAGAAAAATTAAATTATTTCATTATTTCGGATGAAAAAACAGAGTTCAACTTAACTGGAGATCACAAAACATTCTGGATTCCGGGTGATTATGATAGTCAAGAATATGTGTATTCTGAAACGAAATTGTCCGAAGTAAACTCCAATAATTTGGATATGAACAACGGAATTGGACTCAAAACTATTAAAGATAAATACCGAATTCAGTCGCCTTTAATGATGAAATCAGAAGAAGGTATTTACCTGAATATTTTTGAAGCAGCAGTGGTAAATTACCCTGTGATGCATCTTGATTTAATTCCAACCGAATTCAAATTATCTTCTCATTTGGTTCCCAATGCTATTGGTGATAAAGCGTATTTGCAAGCACCATGTGTTTCGCCATGGAGAACGATAATGATGAGCGACGATGCTCGTGATATTGTAGGTTCAAAAATGATTTTAAATTTAAATGAACCTTGTAAAATTGACGATACTTCGTTCATCAAACCGATGAAATACGTGGGAATTTGGTGGGAAATGCATGTAGGAAAGTCCACGTGGGACTATGCAGGTTCACAAAATGCGCAAAATGCAGCGACACAAGATTTAATTCCATCTGGAAAACACGGCGCAACGACTGCAAATACCAAACGATACATTGACTTTGCTGCCAAACATGGTTTCGATGGAGTTTTAGTCGAAGGCTGGAACGTAGGTTGGGAAGACTGGTTTGGAAATTGGAAAGAAAATGTATTTGATTTTGTAACTCCTTATCCTGATTACAATCTCAAAGAAATTAACGATTATGCCAAATCCAAAGGTGTAAAAATGATTATGCACCACGAAACTTCGGGTTCAGTTGCCAATTACGAACGCCATCTGGATCGTGCATTGAACCTAATGAAAGACTACGGTTATCCTGCCGCAAAATCTGGTTATGTGGGCAGAATTATACCTCGAGGCGAATTCCACGATGGTCAAACTATGGTCAACCATTTCAATTTTGTAGCGCAACGTTTTGCCGATTATAAAATGATGGTCAATTCGCACGAAAGTTCACGACCAACAGGTTACGGACGCACGTATCCAAACTACATCGCAGCAGAAGCAGCTCGCGGAAATGAATTCAATGCGTGGAGCAACGGAAATCCGCCGATGCACGAAACCATTTTGCCTTTTACTCGATTGTTGGGCGGACCAATGGATTATACTCCCGGAATTTTCGAAATCAAAATGAGTGTTTATGATCCAACCAAAAAAGAACAAGTTCATACCACATTAGCGAAGCAATTGGCCTTGTATGTAACGATGTATTCACCATTGCAAATGGCTGCTGATTTACCAGAGAATTACGAAAAATATCCTGATGCTTTTCAGTTCATTAAAGACGTAGCAGTGGATTGGCAAGAGTCAAAATACCTTGAAGCTGAACCAGGTGATTATCTGACTGTGGTTAGAAAAGACAAAAAATCAGAGAATTGGTTTTTGGGCGCCATTACCGATGAAAATGCACGTAAAACAAAAGTGAATCTCGATTTCTTAACTCCAGGAAAAAAATACAAAGCCACTATTTATCAAGATAGTAAAACTGCCGATTGGGAGAAAAACCCTATCAGTTACGAAATCAAAACTCAAATAGTTACTTATAAAGATTTCATTCAGCTCAATTTAGCTAAAGGCGGCGGAACTGCCATCAGTTTTCAGCCATTATAAAAATTAAATTCATGTTTGGTTTAAAATCATTTTACGAAACTCACAAATTAGTGCTCCCTAATTTGTGAGTGAGTAAAGTGTAATAGTTTATTTATGAAATTAAAACATCTACTACTTTCAGTCTTACTGCTTTTTGTTGTAGCGAATGGTATTTCACAACAAAAAACATACTGCAATCCAATCAATGTTGATTATGGTTATTGCCCAATACCTAATTTTGTAACACAAGGCAAGCATCGAGCAACGGCCGACCCAGTAATTGTAAATTTTAAAGGAAAATACTTCCTTTTCTCTACTAATCAATGGGGTTATTGGTGGAGCGATAATATGCTGAATTGGAATTTTGTTTCAAGAAAATTTTTAAAACCAGACGCCAAGGTATATGACGAGTTGTGTGCTCCAGCTGCTTTTGTAATGAAAGACGAACTCTATTTAATTGGGTCTACACACGGACCGAATTTTGCTTTGTACAAAACTAAAGACGGAACCAAAGACGATTGGGAAGTAGCGGTAGATAATTTAAAAGTAGGCGCATGGGATCCGGGATTTTTATACGATGAAGAAAAGGATAAATTATTTTTATATTGGGGTTCGAGTAACGAATTTCCACTTTTAGGAACAGAAATTAATACCAAGACACTTCAATCGGATGGTTATGTAAAACCATTGATTTCGCTTCATCCAGAAGATCATGGCTGGGAACGCTTTGGCGAATACAACGATAACGCTTTTTTGCAACCTTTTATGGAAGGCGCTTGGGTGACCAAATACAATAACAAATATTATTTGCAATACGGCGCGCCAGCAACCGAATTTTCGGGTTATGCTGATGGTGTTTTTGTAAGTAAAGATCCATTGGATGGTTTTGCCTACCAATCACACAATCCGTTTTCATACAAACCAGGCGGATTTGCTCGTGGCGCTGGTCATGGAGCTACATATCAGGATAATTTTGGTAATTGGTGGCACGTTTCGACCATTATTTTAGGGCAAAAAAACAATTTTGAACGCCGCATCGGAATTTGGCCTGCTGGTTTTGATTCTGATGATGTGATGTACTGCAACACTGCCTATGGTGATTATCCTACTTTTTTACCACAAAAAAACGCCAATCATAGCAAAGGTTTGTTCTCAGGTTGGATGTTACTCAATTACAATAAACCTGTGCAAGTTTCATCTACTTTAGGTGGTCTTCAACCCAATTTTGCTGTCGATGAAGACATGAAAACCTATTGGTCTGCGAAAACAGGTGGTAAAAACGAATGGTTGCAAACGGATTTAGGCGAAGTCGCTACCGTAAATGCCATTCAAATTAATTATGCCGACCAAGATGCCGAGTTCATGGGGAAAACATTGGATAAATTCCATCAGTATAAAATTTTAATGTCGAATGACGGTAAAAAATGGACTGTTTTGGTCGATAAATCCAATAATACAACCGACGTTCCACACGATTACATTGAATTGGATAAACCTGTTCAAGCGCGTTATTTAAAAATTGAAAATGGTGCAATTCCTTCTGGTAAATTTGCTTTAAGCGGATTCAGAGTTTTTGGAAAAGGTGCTGGAAAAACTCCTGAAACGGTTCAGAATTTTATGGTTCTTCGCGCTGATCCCAAAAAATTTGGTGAACGAAGAAGTTCGTGGATTCGATGGCAACAAAATAATGACGCTGATGGTTATGTGATTTATTTCGGAAAATCGGCTGACAAACTGTACGGAAGCATCATGGTTTATGGTAAAAATGATTACTTTTTCACTGGAATGGATCGAACCGATACGTATTATTTCCAAATTGAAGCCTTCAACTCCAACGGAATTAGCAAACGAACCGAAGTAATCAAAGTCGAGTAATAAGCTATTTTTCGATGAACGCAAACGCTATATGTTGGATAAAAACACCTTAACTATAGCTTTATGAAATCGATTTCGTTGATAACTAATTCCAGATTTCAACTTCAACGAAATGATATAAATGTATATTTATGAAAAAATTCGGAGTTTATTTTTGCTGTATTACTATTTTTTCGAGCTAAATAATTCAGAATTAACAATTAACCAAAAACCAATCAACTAAATTATGAGTACAAAAGAAATTAAAACCAATTGGGCGCAATTCATTCCGTTAGTTACCGTGTTCTTCTTCTGGGGATTTGTAGCGGCAAGTAACGATATTTTAATTCCCGTTTTCAAAAAAGCATTCGATTTAACACAAGGGCAAAGTCAGCTGGTTTCAGTGGCATTTTACGTTGCCTACACAGTTGGATCAATTATTTATATGATCATTTCTTATTTAACTAAAGGCGATTTAATCAATCGAATTGGTTATAAAAACTCATTAGCATTAGGTTTAGTAATTTCCGCTTTAGGAACACTATTGTTTTATCCAGCAGCCAATACAGGATCGTTTCCATTGATGTTATCGGGTTTATTTATAGTAGCTTTAGGATTTTCTTTACAACAAACCGTAGCGAATCCACTGGCAATTGCACTCGGACCAATAACTACTGGTTCGCAACGATTGACAATGGCAGGCGGAATTAATAATTTAGGAACTACTATCGGGCCATTAATTGTAAGTTTTGCTATTTTCGGTTCGGCCACTTCTGGAAATACTGATATGAGCATTGAAAGTGTTAAAATACCTTATTTGGTTTTAGGAGCAGCTTTTTTACTTGTTGCAGTTTTGCTTAAATTTTCATCTTTGCCCGACAAACCTGCGACTGTAGTTGAATCGGATTTGGACGATAAAAGTTCAAGAAGTTCCGCTTTAAAATACCCACAATTGATTTTAGGAATGATTGGAATTTTTGTTTATGTGGGTGTTGAGGTTTCTACGGCAAGTAATTTACCGGCTTATATGGAAAAAGACTTAGGCTTTTTGACCAAAGATATTGCGCCTTACATTTCGTTGTATTGGGCTAGTTTGATGATTGGTCGTTGGACTGGAGCAGTTGAAGCATTTACCGATGACATGAACATGCAAAAAATTCTACGTTTTATTGCACCTTATTTGGCTTTTGGAGTATTCTTATTGGTAAATAAATTAATGAACCACGATTTGACTCCGTTTTATGTATATGCCTTAATTATTTTAGTATTGATTGTAGCCGATATGGCGAGCAAAGGAAATCCAGCTCGAATGTTGTTGATTTTTTCTGTATTGGGAATTTTAGCTTTATTAATCGGAATGGCAACTACTGGGATGGTGAGCGTGTATGCCTTTACAAGCGTTGGATTATTCTGTAGTACATTATGGCCTTGTATTTTTACTTTGGCTATTAGCGGATTAGGAAAACACACCAGTCAAGGAAGTAGTTTTTTAATTATGATGATTATGGGTGGTGGAATTATTAGTTGGTTGCAAGGTTATGTTGCCGATTTGACTACTATTCATGTGAGTTATATCGTGGGCGTACTCTGTTTTGCTTATTTGGCTTTTTATGCATGGAAAGTAAGCGGAATTTTGAAAAGCCAAGGAATTGACTTTGATAAAAAAGTAAGCGGCGGACATTAATCAGTGTTCAGTATTCAGTATATATTGATTAGTGACCAGTGATCAGTGTTCCGTAATCAGAAAACATATAACAACTCCGAAAGAAAAATAAATTTCTTTCGGAGTTTTTTTTGGTTACAAGTAAGCCAAAAGTTTATTTTCTAGCCCTGATCTTGTCATTGTTGGAGCTCTTGACTTTTAACAGAAAAGGCAAAGCGACTGACAAGAGCAGGAATATGGATTGCTGGCACAGACCAAGCCACCTGCCTGCCGGTAGGCAGGTTCGCTTCAAAAAACAACACTATTTCCACTCAATTTTTCGAGAGAAATACATTACCGCAGCCAAAATAAAGAACAATCCAATACTTCCAACTAGCAAGGCGTAATCTTCCAACTGAATGATGACGTAGATGAAGGTGTACAAAACTGTTAAGGCAATTCCGATGAAGAGTGGGAATTTCCTATTCTTTAGAATGGAAATCGAATAGAGCGTAATTAAAGCCACGATGGAACTTCCGGCAATGGAATACGCCAAACTAAAGCTGCTGTGTTCTGTAATCGAAATTAATAACGTGTAGAACATCACCAAAGCAATTCCGATCATAGTGTATTGAAAAATGTGAATATTGATTTTGCTGATGGATTGAATGAGGAAGAAAATCAGGAATGTCAAACCAATCACCAAAAATCCGTATTTGGAAGCGCGTTCGTTTTGTTGGTATTCGTCGACAGGTGTGATGAAATCGGTTTCCAACGCATACGAACTCAAATTAGGGAAATTCTCGAAATACTGTTGTGCAAACGGACGATTAAAGTGCAGTACTTTCCAATTGGCAGTAAAACCAGTTGAGGTAACATTGCGTTGGTTGGGGGCCACAAATCCGTTGAAACTGGGCGAATTCCAATCCGAACTCATCGCAACAGCAGTGGTTTTTCCTATCGGGATGATTTTGATTTCTCCGCTTCCGTTGGCGTTGATGTTCAATGTAAATGAGTTGGTGTTGGCAACAGTTAAAAAATCAAAGGTTTGCGATTCCAAGCCTGCAATTCCATCATTGGAGTTTATGGGTTCAAAAGTGAGATTTTGATTGCCCAATTTCATTTGCACTTCGTCTTTCAAACTCTTTAAATTTTTGGTTTGAATGATGATTTTGGCCAAGTTCCAATACACATTTTCGTTGGGAATGTTTTTCTTTGAAAAATCGGGATGGGTGAAGTTGCCGCTGAATTTCATCGCCGTAGAAAACACATTCGATTTGTAAATGCTTCTTTCGAGTGCTTTTTGCATTTTGGCATCAACAGTTCCGGTTAGGTTTTCGGGAAAAAAGTAGGCGTAGTGCACTTTTTTGCTCAAAGTATCTTTGTACGGAATTCGGATGATTGGTCCGTTGATGTATATCGCTTCACCCCATTTGGAGGTGGTTTCGACGACCATTTCTTTTTGACGTTGACTGCGTTCGAGTATCAAATCTTGCACAAAAAAGAGCGGAATGAGTAAAACGAGTGATAAAAAGCCCACCATAATCATTTTGGCGGTTGTTGATTGAAAAAAGCCTTTGTTTTCTGTTGCTTCTTGATGTTCCATAATTGTTTTATTTAGAGTTATTGATTACGTTATTTCCAGGTTTCACCTACTATTTTCAAGTACACAAACACTACCGGAATATTGGTAAGTAGGATTAAAATTTTGATGGTATAATATTCCCGATGGTTTTTTTGTGTGAGGTATAAAAACCAAAGTTTGAATAGTACGATTAGGTTTAAAAAGGTTGCAAATACGAGGTAAAAGAATCCTGTTTTAAATAATTCGCCCGAAGGATTGAGAAGATGAAGAACGAGTAAAAGAGTTCCGATGAGGAAGGAACCTATAGCCAATTGAGTGGAGAAAATTCCGGTTGCTGATTTATATTGTTCGCGTGTCATTTTTTAATGAATTTGAAAGTGTGTTTTTGTAAAGAAGTAGTATCAAATAAATGAACATTCCGAAGTGTAGAGAAAAGAGAAAGGTTTCTTTTGTGAAAAATTCATTGAAAAGTGTCGAAAACAAATCGATAGGATTAGAAATGATGTCCCAACTATTGAATCGCAATACACGCCCGATATATATTCCAAATCCGTTTAAAAAACAAATAAGGAATAAACTGCAACTTATAGTTTTTGGCTTGAAATTTAATTTTTCAACAACCTGCTCAATTTGGACTAAAGATGATAAACCAAGAAAAAAACCTGTTATTGCAAAAGAGCTTATGAGTAGTAAATCATAATAGAACAGATTTCCTGAGCTTTTGACCACGTGAACTAAGTCGGTTATGATGTAAAATGAGTTGGGAAGAAACAGTAACCAAATCAAAACAATTAATGCGATTTTCCAGTTTTTAATTTTATTCGAATGTAAAGTTACAATTGAGCTTATCAGGTAAGGAATTACGGCTAGTACTAAATTCCAAATCAAAAAAAACAGATAGACTGATTGAGTGACTTTAGCTCTAACAATCAATAATCCAAAGCAATACATTGAAATTGCAAGTAGTGTATAATTGACTCTTTGGTTGAGTTGAATCAGTTGAAAAACGGTTTTCATTGCTATCTAATATTAAAGGTTTCACGTAGTCTTGTTACCGGAATCAAAAGCATTTTTTGGTAATCCAAATTGTAGATGATGTGCGCATTCAATCCGCGTTGGTATTGTTGAATGAAATAGTCAAATCGGGTAGGATAGAAGAGTGTTCCTGTAAGTACAACTAGAAATAGGTACAGACTTTTTTTACCGTTTCCCAACAAATAATACTGCATTCCGATTTCTTCTGGAACCGAAATCCCAGTGTTGGTTAGCACATGAATGACGTCGTGATCTTCTAATTTAGGTTGCATTTCGAAGTTGTATTTTAGTAAAAAGCAACCCAAATGAAAACCCAAACTTTCTTGTGGATACTGAATGAGCTCGGGAATTTCAACTTCCCAAGCTTTGTTTCTTTTGAAGAAACGCTGGTAGGGTTTTTTGGTGATTTCGTACATTTTTTCGATGAGTAAGTCTTTCATTTTAGGGATATTTATATCGTTTCGAATTTTCCAATGGATTGAATTTCGTGTTGGTACTTTTTGGGTAGTAGTATCAATTTTAATAGTTGGTCAAGTTGTATTTTTTGTCCAACTTTATACAGTTTTAAAATGATTGATATTGGAAAATAGCTTGGCTTGAACAATTTTTGATGAACCGTTTTTGGTACTAACAACTTTTGTGTTTCGAGTAAAATAAAATAGCGAGTACTTCCTAAATGTTTTTTGTATTGTTGAAAAAGATGGTCGGTGAATTTTCCTTTTTCTAAATGATGTTCCAAATGTTGTTCTCTGTCAACAATCCAATCATTAAAATTATGGGGAAGATTTTTCAATCCCATTCGTAATCCCAATCGATTGAAAACCTCGAAGATTTCTTCTTTTTCATCGGGTTCTAATTTTCGTTCCATTAATTCGAATGAACAAATGGAATAATCAATGAGCATGTACAATACGTCTCTGTATGCCCAATCGGGAATCGTTTGACCACGACTTTTCTCTACATTTTGGTGAATTTTAGTGATGTTGTCGATGGTTGCTAAAGCGCTTTCGTTGTCAGCAAAAACAATTTTTTGGGCGTATTCAACAGTAGAAAACAATCGTTCTAAAGGTTGATTCGGAATTTTTCCGGTGTAATACAACCAATCGACGGCTTTGTTCAGCGCAAATTCGGCAGCCGAACCCGCAAAGATTAATAGAACACAATCGGTGTTTTTCCAAATCTGTTTTACAATTGATTTTTCATCCACAAAATAGCTCATGATTTCAATTTTTTATAGTTATGAATTGTGATTACTGTTGTAATTCCGAGTGTATACGCCAACATGTCCATCCATGAAAATGAAGTTCCAAAAATGATTCTTAGAATTTTGTACTCCTCTAATTGTAGGATTTTTAAAATGTTCATGAATTGCAAAACTTCAATGATGTAACTGATTGAAAGAGCAAGTAAAGCCGTTTTGTTTTCAGATGTAATCCGAAAAGCAGCTAAAAAGTAGAATACCAAAATGACTGCGAGATAGTCGCCAAGTATCGGTCGAATGAATTCGTCTTTGGCATAAATGGCAATAGTAATTTCTATTAGCAATAGAAGTAAACTGATAAATAAATAATTCAATCTTATTTTTTTCATTTTAAAAGTACTTTGTTTTTCAAAGTTAATATTTAAAAAAATAGAATTAGCTTTTGGATATTAATTTTTCAAGAGCATCAATATGATCTCTGAATGCTTTTTTACCTTCTGGTGTAGCGACATAGCGCGTGTTTGGTTTTTTTCCGATGAATTGTTTTTCAATTTGGATGTAATTTTCATTCTCTAACGCTTTAGCATGCGACGCCAGATTTCCGTCGGTCACGCCCAAAAGTTCTTTTAAACTATTGAAATCGGCACTTTCATTTACCATCAATATCGACATGATCCCAAGACGAATCCGGTGATCAAAGGCTTTATTGATATTTTGGATAATGTTTTTCACGATTAATAATTATCAAAAACGGTGATTAATTTTTTTGAATCAACAATTTGAGATGGAGCTACAACATCTTCATTGAGTGGAACAGCGTTTCCGTAGCGTTCGTTCAAAATTGTTTTAACTAATGGATGTTCTAAATTGAATTCTTTTAATTTTTGAAGCGGACACAATTCAATATTGGCGCCTTCTTTGTAAATTTTCCATACTAATTCAGAGCAATAGATTTTGTCATTGGACCATTCAAAATAGATGTCGTAGTTTTTATTGTTTAGCGTTTTTCCGTACGATTTCATTTTCTCCATTACCTCATTATTCAATAGTTTATCAGCATCTTGAAGTCGTTTTACTACGTATTTATTGCCTTCGCCGTGTTGAATCCAATCGGATAGGAGCGTCATTTTTACGGGTTGAACGGCTTCGTACACATAGGTTTTTCCGTTTTCGATATAAATAATTCCGCAATGCGAAAATTTCGAGTTGGTAGCAATTCGTACTGCTTCACATTGTTCGGACTGAGAAGTTTGGAAGATGATATCGCCGTTTTTAAATTGGTTTTGAGTTTTTGTAATTGAA
>JACCDI011394009.1_pt1 | contig 24031 bp, 19 predicted proteins | sample 7442791 | NCBI WGS metagenome assembly JACCDI01 (sample SAMN15323434, study PRJNA562643) | freshwater metagenome | isolation source: river surface water | place: USA:Blue River Watershed | collected 2017-08-15
AAACAACATGGACCGCAACCCTAACTGGTACTGTTGCGGCACCTGCAGAAAAGAAAAGAGAAACAGATTCTACGAAAGCCCTTGCTAAAATAACCTTTCCATTTTTGGGATTTGGTAATGAAACCATTCCAAGCCAAGAAACCATATTAATTAAAAACGCTACCGTTTGGACAAGCGAAAAAGAGGGTGTATTAAAAAATACAGACGTATTGTTAAAAGCGGGAAAAATTGTAAAGCTGGGTAAAGACCTAACCGAGGCGGGTGCAAAAATTATTGACGGTACGGGTAAGCACTTAAGCGCGGGTATCATTGATGAACACTCACACATTGCGGCCCTATCTATTAACGAAGGCGCGCAATCGGTAACAAGTGAAGTGCGTATTGGGGACAATATGAACCCAGAGGACATTAATATCTATAGACAATTAAGCGGCGGGGTAACCACTTCTCACATCTTACACGGTTCAGCAAATACCATTGGGGGTCAAACACAATTAATGAAATTACGCTGGGGTGCAACCGACGAAGGGTTAAAATTTGCGGGTGCTGATCCGTTTATCAAATTTGCATTAGGTGAAAATGTAAAAAGAACCACTTCTCAAAATAACAATCGATTCCCAGATACAAGAATGGGTGTAGAGGAAGTACTAAACGATGCCTTTGACAGAGCAATTGATTATCAAAAAGCAATGAAGGCCAATCCGAACACAAGAAGAGATCTTGAATTAGATGCCCTAGTTGAAATTATGAACAAGAAGCGTTTTATTACTTGTCACTCTTATGTTCAACCAGAAATTACTTATGCTTTGCGCATTGGTGATAAGTATGGTTTCAAATTTAATACGTTTACACACATCTTGGAGGGTTATAAAGTAGCTGATAAAATGAAAGAGCACGGATCCAACGTTTCTACTTTCTCTGATTGGTTTATGTATAAAACCGAGGTGCAAGATGCCATTGCCTACAACGCTGCCATTATGCAAAAAGTAGGTTTGAATGTATGTATCAATTCTGATGATGCGGAAATGGCAAGACGCCTAAACCAAGAAGCGGGTAAAATTGTGAAATATGGTGGCGTATCAGAAGAAGAAGCATTAAAGATGGTAACAATTAATCCAGCAAAAGCATTACACGTTGCAGATAAAGTAGGAAGTATTAAAGTAGGTAAAGACGCCGACGTGGTATTATGGTCGGACAATCCGCTAAGTATTTATGCAAAGTCTTTGTATACAATTGTGGATGGTGTAGTTTATTTTGATAGAGAAAAAGATACTGAAATGCGCAAGTCGGTTGCAGCAGAAAGAGCGCGTTTAGTGCAAAAAATGTTGGGCGAAAAAAGAGCCGGAGCTCCAATGAGACCGGCAGTAGCTAGCTTACAAACGTTATTACAATGCAGTGATCATGATCATGATGATGAAATGGCAACAATTTACGAAAACGAAAAAAACTAAACCATGCAAAAGAAATATACGAGTATACTATTGTTGTCTCTTGCATTGTTAACGAAAGTTACAAGTGCGCAAGAAACAATTTATCCAGTAGGACCGCAACAAGGAACTACTGCAATTACACACGCAACCGTACACGTGGGAAATGGAACCGTTTTAAATGATGCAACTATTGTATTTGAAAAGGGTAAAATTACGGCCGTTGGAACAGGTATTGCTGCTCCAGCAAATGCAACCATAGTAGACGCTACGGGCAAACAAGTTTATCCGGGTTTGATTTTATCTAACTCTTACTTAGGTTTGAAAGAAGTAGGAAACGGCGTTAGAGGAAGTAATGACTTGGTTGAAATTGGCGAAAACAATGCAAGCATTCGTTCATTGGTTTCTTACAACACAGACTCAAAAATTATCAATGTGCTAAGAGCTAATGGCATTTTATTGGCACATATTGCACCTGAAGGCGAGATGATTGATGGGCAATCAAGTGTGGTGCAATTAGACGCTTGGAACTATGAGGATGCTGCTTATAAAGCACATGTTGGACAGTTCATTGAACTACCTTCTTTTGTGGTACGTCAAAGAGGGCGCGGCTTTATGCGTCAACCACAAGCAAGCGACCCTATTAAAGAGGCATTTGCAAAGGTTGAAAAAATTAAAACCTTCTTTACAGAAGCGAAGGCTTACTATGAAGAAAAAAACCATGTAGCCAACAACCTTAAGTTTGAAGCAGTACGTGGTTTATTTGAGGGAAAACAAAAATTATACGTTCGCGCTAATGAGGTAAAACAAATGTTGATTGCAATTGATATCGCAAAAGAATTTGGTTTTAAGGCGGTAATTGTTGGCGGTTCGGAAAGCTTTCAAATTGCCAATATATTAGCAGCCAATAATATTCCTGTTATTTTGGATAATCAACACGCATTGCCTAATACAGAGGACGATGATATTGATCAACCTTATAAATTACCAGCACAGTTAACAAGGGCGGGTGTATTGGTTTCTTTAAGCGACATGAGTGAAAACACAAAACAAAGAAACCTTGCCTTTAACGCAGGTACAGCAGCAACTTATGGTTTAACCAAGGAAGAGGCATTAAGCGCCATTACCTTAAATAGTGCCAAGGTTTTGGGAATTGATGATATTACGGGCTCATTAGAGGCCGGAAAAGATGCCAACATTGTCATTAGCGAAGGAGATCTTTTAGACATGCGCGGTAATCAAGTTACAAAGGCGTTTATTCAGGGCCGTGATATCTCTTTAGACAACAAACAAAAACAACTTTACGAACGCTATAAGCATAAGTATAAAATCAACTAGTTGATTTTATCTAAAGCCGTTAAAATTTGACTTGTTTAAATTTACATCCCCAGCGTGAAAGCGTTGGGGATGTTTTTTTTGTTACCTTAGCAACATGGCTAAAAAACTATTTTTATTGGATGCGTTGGCGCTTATTTACAGGGCTTATTATGCTTTAATTCGTACACCAAGAATTACGAGTACGGGTATTAACACCAATGCACAATTTGGATTTACCAATACCTTATTAGAGATAATTAAAAAAGAAAACCCATCTCACATAGCAGTATGTTTTGATACACATGCACCTACCGAAAGACATACCGACTTTACAGATTATAAAGCAAACAGAGAAGAAGCACCTGAGGATTTATTAAGCTCCTTGCCACATATTAAGGCTATTATTGAAGGCTTTAATATTCCGGTGGTAGAATGTGATGGCTTTGAAGCAGATGATGTCATTGGAACCCTCGCTTGGCAGGCCGCTGATTTAGGATACGAAGTGTATATGGTTACCCCAGATAAAGATTATGGACAGTTATTGGTGAAGCCGAATGTATATATGTGGAAACCACCCGCATTTGGTAATGAAAGAGAAATTTTAGATGCAGAGAAAATTAAAGCAAAGTGGGATATCGAAAGGGTGGACCAGGTTATTGATATGTTGGGTTTAATGGGAGATGCCGCTGATAATATACCAGGTATTCCGGGTGTGGGTGAAAAAACGGCTGCGAAACTGTTAAAAGAATATGATACACTAGAGGGAGTATTGGCCAATGCAGATAAAATTAAAGGGGCAATGGGTGAAAAAGTAAGAGCGGGAAAAGAATCTGCGATTATGAGTAAAAAATTAGCTACAATTATTACCAACGTTCCCGTTCAGTTTCACGAAGAAGACTATAAATTATCAGAAAAAAATATACCCGCATTAACAGAAATATTTAATTTATTAGAATTCAAAACCCTGGGCAAACGAATACTGGGCAGTGAATTTGAGGTGGTTACCGAGGCGGCGAAAGATAAACAGGTGGACCTCTTTGGTAATGAGGTAAAAGCGCCAAAAGAAAAATTAATAAAAACAAAAACAACGGTTTTAAATAGTGAAACCGGTACCCAAAAAGTGTTGGAGCCTAACGACGAATTAGCTGTTGAGAAAAACGATGCACAAGAGGATGATGAAGATGCGCTACCAACATTGGTGGTCAATAAAAACATAAACAACACAAGCCATAAATATGTATCGATTGTTGGGGAGGAGGCCATAAAGGAATTGGTGCTTACTTTAATGAAGGAAAAAGAGATTTGTATAGATACCGAAACAACGGGTATCGATGCAAACAATGTTCAATTAGTTGGTTTGAGTTTTTCTATAAAAGAGCACGAAGGTTATTATGTGCCCGTGGCGAATGATGGAGAAGAAGTAGATGGTGCTAAGCATATCTTGAGCTTGTTCGAGAACTTATTTGAGCAAGTAGATATCACCTGGATAGGACAAAACTTAAAGTATGATTTCTTGGTATTAAAATGGTATGGCGTTGAAATAAAAGGGAAAACCTTTGATACGATGTTGGCCCATTATGTTATAGAGCCAGAAGGCAGGCGCAGCATGGATTTATTAAGTGCACAGTTCTTGGGTTATGAGCCGGTTTCTATTGAAACATTGATTGGAAAAAAGGGAAAGAACCAGGGCACCATGCGCGATGTGGATTTGGAAAAAATTACAGAATATGCCGCGGAGGATGCCGACATTACCCTGCAATTAAAAAATTGTTTTACACCGCTTATTGAAAAACGGGCAGTTACTAAAGTATTTGAAGAAGTGGAAAACCCACTAGTGCGCGTTTTGGTAGACATGGAATATGAGGGTGTGAAAGTGGATACGACTTTTTTAAATGAGTATAGTAAGGTGTTAGAAGAGGAGGCAAAAATTAGTGAAGAACGCGTATTCGAACAAGCCGGGGTAAGATTTAATTTGGCTTCACCGAAACAATTGGGCGAAGTTTTGTTTGATATATTAAAACTAGATCCTAAGGCCAAAAAAACAAAAACGGGCCAATATGCAACAGGGGAAGATGTCTTATCTAAAATGGCTGCCAAACATAAAATAGTAGATGATATTTTAAACTTCAGAGAGTTAACAAAATTAAAATCTACTTATGTGGATGCGATTCCTGAATTGATTAATCCAAAAACAGGAAGAATACATACTAGCTATGCACAGGCAGTAGCGGTTACAGGAAGATTAAGTAGTACGAATCCGAATTTACAAAACATTCCTATCCGCTCTGAAAGGGGAAAAGAAATAAGAAAAGCATTTATTCCAAGAGAGCCCAACCGCGTATTAGTAAGCGCGGACTATTCTCAAATAGAATTAAGAATTGTAGCCGCTATAAGTGCAGATCCAAATATGTGTGAGGCCTTTAAGCAGGGTAAAGATATTCATACAGCAACCGCCGCAAAAGTATATGGAATAAGCGAATTCGAGGTTACTAAAGAAATGCGCTACAAAGCAAAAAGTGTAAACTTTGGAATTATTTATGGTCAGGGGGCTTTTGGTTTAGCAGAAAACTTAGGCATTTCAAGAACAGAAGCAAAAGAAATCATTGATAATTATAAAAGAGGGTTTCCTAATATTCAAAAATACATGGACCAACAAATTAACAACGCAAAAGAGTTGGGTTATGTGGAAACACTTATGGGAAGAAAGCGATGGTTAAGGGATATTAATAGTAGTAATTTTACGGTGCGTGGTTTTGCAGAACGCAATGCCATTAACTCTCCTATTCAGGGTTCTGCTGCTGATATGATTAAGTTAGCAATGATTCGAGTGCACCAAGAAATGAAAAAGAAACACTGGGAGTCTAAAATGATCTTACAAGTTCATGATGAATTGGTGTTCGATGCGGTTGAATCTGAATTACCTGCGTTAAAAGAATTAATATTAAACTGTATGACGGGCGCAATGGTTTTGCCCAATGAAGTACCTGTGGAAGCCGAAATTGGTATTGGAAAAAACTGGTTAGAGGCACACTAAAAAATAGAATGTAATAACGCTTATAGAACTAAAGCACTTTCTTTTTGTAAACAGGTACCGTGCTGCAGGGCTCTCCGTACATAATACTTTTAACAACCGGGCGTAGTTTTTGCGTGATAGCAACATAAGCACTCTCTCCAATGGGTGTTTCGCCACAACCCTTTATAACCACGCGTTGGTCATTATAGTCTTGTGTAGCAATCTTATTAATTTCCTCTAATAATACTTGCTCTCGCACTTTTGTCTCGTCACCAAAATAAACAGCTTTAGCCACCGGTTGAAGTGCCGATACAATTAACATATTTGCCCACATTGGAATAATAGCATCGACTGTACAATAAATACCAACAACCTTGCCTTGAAATACAGACCAGTCTGTCGATAGTAAAGCAGCTCTAAAGTCTTTTTCTTTAAGAATTAATTCCATAAACAAAAAGGGCTTTATATCAAACAATACTATTTCTTTATCGTTTAAAAAAGAAGCTAGATCAATCGTGATGATTCCGCTTTCTGCAACTTTATTATTGAGCAATACTGACATGCTACAAAATTAAGAAGAAACGGCGGTTGGTAGTTTCGAATTTAGAATAAATCACAATAAAAAAGCCCCCCGATTTGGGAGGCTTTTAATGTGGTTCATTAATGACTAATAAAGCTTGGCTCTATTGTCTTCAATTTTAGCTACTTTCTTTAAAGCCAGGTTGCTTCTAAATAATACAGATCTTGTTCTGTTTAATAACTCTTCTTTATAATAGTTTACATCCTGTTGTGCTTGTTGTGCAGCAACATTATTAACCGAAACCACATAAACACCCGCATTTCCCGCAATTGGAGCACTTACCTTGTTCACTAGCGTTTTATTAAAAGCGGCCCCTACTAATTTTGGTTCATTACCCAAACCGGCAATCATAGAATAATTAAAATTTAAGCTATCTGCTTTTTGTACAATTGTTTTTACAGCTGTTGCTATGCTTTCTAAAGAATTACCCTTTAGTGTTGATTTGATTTTTTCTGCTTTCTTTTGGTCTCTAATAATGCCTTCTACTTGAGCTCTAGCTGCTTCCACGCTGGCTAAACCCGCTTTTTCTTCACCAGTGATTACAGCAACTATATAATTATCTTCTATTTCAAATGGCTCAGAAACATCGTTAACGCTTTTTTCATAAACCCAACGTACCATTTGTCTGCTTGGACCTACGCCTTGAATTTCAAAATCATTGGCTTTAATGCCTGTAGCTGGTAAAACTTGTTTTGCAGCTTTTACGGCGTTCTCATTAAAAGATTTAACATCTTTACTGGAAGCAGCAAACTGTGCAGCAGTAGTAGACGCGGCATTAATAGTTTCATTACTTGGAATAATTGGCTTAGATAAATAAGCAATTTTATAGGCAGCTGATCTTGGTGTTTGTTTTAAAATTTCCATATAATGGTAACCAAATTCTGTTTTTACTACACCTTTAGTACCTACACTATTATCAAAAGAAAAATCATTAAAAGCAGGAACCATTTGAGCTTGTGGGAACATTTGATATACTCCACCTTTTGCTTTACTACCCGCATCGTCAGAATACTTTTCACATAATGCTTCAAAGCTTGCACCTCCTTTAATGGCAGCGCTAATACTATCTGCAAGTTTTTTTGCACTACTATCATCCTTTATTTGTTGTCCATTTTGAGGATTGGTTGTTGCAATTAAAATATGTCTAACACTTGCGCTGTCTGGCCATTGTTTAGAACCTAATAGTTTTGCAATGGTATAATTTTTTCCATCAATATACGGTCCGTATACATTTCCAACACCAACATTAAAAATAGAATCTTTTTGTGGAATCTGAAGTCTATTTTTACTAATAAAACTATTATAAAAAGGAATTTCTGTTCCTACTTTATTTAAAAAAGAAGCCGCATCTGTGGTAGTTTTAAAACCTTCTTTTAAGGCTAAAATTTCATTTTTTGCAGCTAAGGAATCAGCAGCAGTGGGCGCGGCACTAAATCCAACAAAACCAATGTTTCTAGAAGTTTCCTCTACTTGGAACGCAGCTTCGTTTTCTTTAAGATAAGTAGCAATATCATCATTCGTTACTTTAATAGTGCTATCAGATATTGTATTATAAGGTACTTGTACATAACTAATAGAAGCGATGGTGTTGGATTCTGTAAATTGCTTTTCTGCTAACCATTTTGGTAATTGAACTCCTTTAACAATTAAAGCTTGGTATTTATTTCTGATTCTATTTTCGATAGAGGGTTCAATATAGAATTTTTCAATTTGTTTTATTTGTTCTTTGTTTTTTCCTTTTTTAATTTGAGCAATTGCATTTTTTGCATCATTCGCTCTAAATTCACCAGTTGTTTTATCTGTAAATTCTTGTTTAAAGGGAGATTCTTCACCAAATAAAACATCAGATAATTCTTTACCACCAACCGTAATTCCTAGTTTTTCTGATTCTGTTTTATATAATAAACGATCCACTTCTTGGTTCCATAAATAACCAATCATTTGTTCTCTCTTAACACCTTGCGCGGCATAATTTTGAACTTGGATATCTACCTTTTCATCAAATTCAATTTTATTAATTTCTTGACCATTTACTTTTCCTAAAGTAGAAATATTTGTATTACTACCTTTACGACCTACGCCGTCTTGTAAAATAAATGCAATTAATGCAATTGCAATAATACCAAAGATGATCCAAGCACCTCTTTCTCTAATGTTCTGAATAATTGACATATACTATAATTATAGGATGGCAAAAATAACGGATTCTTTTTACTAAATGCAGTAATGAAGCCAATTTTGGGTGATTTTTTGGTATAAATACTGAAAATAAAATACACATATAGTAGGTGGATAAATTAAAAATCCGTGAATATCCTAAGAAATAGAGTGTATAAACCTTGATAAGTTTCGAATAAGTTTAGTCTATTTATAATTTGTATCGGAAATTATTTAAAATAGGGTCTATTTATACCCGTTAATTAACAGTGTATAAACTGTTTATTTCAAAAAAATAAAAAGAATAGGAAAAGAAAAATAATTCTCCATCTTTTATAAAATCAATACAGCTTTACCTTTCCTAATATATTTCATTACTAATATACTTAGTTATAAGAAGTATGGATTTGTGAATAACTAAGATATACACTTATACACAGGGGTAATAGTATTAGGTTCTTTATATAAATGTATTATAGTTTAATACTACAATAGAAATTAACAATGGATTTTAGGAAGCGTTTTAGGAACCTGTTTTAAAATACCCTACTTTTATTCCGATCAAGAAATACACCCATTGATAGGGTATTTAAAAACAGGGTGTCGCTTATTTCAATTAAAAACTAAAAAAAAATAGAAATACTAAAAAAATTACTAAATAAATAAAACATTGAAAATCAATAAATTAAATAAAAATAACAATTTCTTAAATAAATATAACTAATCTAATTAGTAATATTTTACTAAAAAATTTAGTTTATTAACAAATTATCCCTATCTTCACAAAAATATTCAAAGAAAACATAAAACGATTAACCATGAGTACTGCAAATGCTGAAAAATTAAAAGCCTTAAAATTAACCATCGATAAAATCGATAAAGATTATGGTAAAGGTAGTGTGATGATGATGAATGAAAGAAGTCAAGAACCACAGGAAGTTATTTCTACTGGTTCTATTGGATTAGATACTGCATTAGGAATTGGCGGATTACCAAAAGGAAGAATTATTGAAATATATGGACCAGAGTCTTCTGGTAAAACAACTGTTGCAATTCATGTAATTGCAGAGGCACAGAAAAAAGGAGGAATGTGTGCAATAATTGATGCGGAACACGCATTTGATAGTGCATATGCAAAAAGATTAGGAGTAGATGTAGATAATTTATTAGTATCTCAACCAGATTACGGTGAGCAAGCATTAGAAATTGCAGATCGTTTAATTTTATCTGGAGCCATAGATGTAGTAGTGATTGACTCAGTAGCAGCCTTGGTTCCAAAGAGTGAATTAGAGGGGGAAATGGGTGATTCTAAAATGGGTTTACATGCGCGTTTAATGTCTCAAGCATTGAGAAAATTAACAGCAACAATAAATAAAACAGGTACGGTATGTATTTTTATTAACCAATTGCGTGAAAAAATTGGTGTCATGTTTGGTAATCCTGAAACAACAACAGGTGGAAATGCATTAAAGTTTTATGCCTCTGTTCGTTTAGATATTAGAAGAATGGCACAAATTAAAGATGGTGATGAAGCGGTGGGTAATAGAGTGAAAGTAAAAGTGGTTAAAAATAAAGTAGCACCGCCTTTTAGAGCAGCAGAGTTTGAAATTATTTTTGGAGAAGGTATTAGTAAAATTGGAGAAATAATTGATATGGGTGTTGAATTAGAAATTATCAACAAGAGTGGGTCTTGGTTTAGTTATGAAGGAAATAAACTTGGACAAGGCCGTGATTCTGTAAAAACTATATTACACGATAACCCAGAGATGGCAAATGAAATTGAAGCGAAAATAAGAGCAAAAATAGCAGCAAAGGTAGAAGAGGCTGCAAGTAAATAATATTTATCTTGTTTTTTAAAGGTTAGTAGGTACGGACCGCATCATTTATGGTGCGGTTTTTTTATATTTATAAAAAAAACAATTGATTCGTTTATTAAAAATATTTATTCGTGCTGCCCTTTGGTTGTTTTGTACTGATATAAATATTAGAAATAAACATTTATTAAAACAAGAGGGTCCTTTGTTAATAATTGCAAATCACCCAAACTCCTTTTTAGACGCTATAATTATTGGAGTACAATATACAAGACGCGTTTATTTTTTAGCAAGAGGAGATGTTTTCACTAAAAAACACCATCGTTTTTTATTAGGTTTATTAAATATGATTCCAGTCTATAGACAAAGAGAAGGAAAACAATTTCTTCACTTAAACGAATATACTTTCAACACCACTGTGGATTTATTGTCAAAAGGAGAAGCAGTATTAATTTTTATTGAAGGAACCTGCGTTAATTCACATGAATTACAACCCTTTAAAAAGGGGACCACTCGAATTTTAGAAGGCACACATAAATTAGGTGTCTTTCCAATAATTCATATTGTAGGCATCGCATATAACCAATTAAGGGGTATTGGTAAAAAAGTAAACATAGGAATCCAAAATATGGAGTTAACCACCCCTATTTTATTACCAAAAGATAGGGTTGTTTTTAATAAAATTGTGTTTCAATTATTAACACAAAATATACACCCCTCCCAATTACCCACTACAATTAAAAAATCGCCCCTTTTTTATATACATCTACCCTATTATAATTTTATAAAAAACTACGCGGCTAAAAAGACAAAAGGAACTGTTTTTTTCGACTCTGTATTGTTTTCACTTCTTTTATTTTCTTATCCTTTTTATCTTTTTCTTATATTTTTATTTCTTTATACAATTGGCTTACCACAACCAATTATTTTTGGTACCTTGTTAATTATACCCGTGTTGGGAAAATACACTACAGAATAAATTAATTAAATAAAATACTTACATGAGCAAGCATTTTAGAAATCTAGGACGAAGAAAAAAAATTGCATTAATTGCACACGATAATAAAAAAAAGGATTTAATTGAATGGGCAATACATAATAAAATAGAATTATCTAAACACTCTCTTGTTGCTACAGGCACAACTGGTAAGTTGATAGAAGAGGCACTAGACCAACCTGTTGTTAAGTTATTAAGTGGTCCACTAGGTGGAGATCAACAAATAGGGGCGATGATTGCTACGGGTGATATTGATGTTGTCTTTTTCTTTTTTGATCCCATGGAAGCACAACCCCACGATAGCGATGTTAAAGCATTATTAAGACTAGCGGTTGCCTGGAATCTTCCTATGGCCTGCGATAGAACTACTGCAGATTTTTTAATGACCTCTAGATTTATGCAGGAAGAATATAGTTATGAGCTTCCAGACTATACGCAATATTTAAACAGAAATATTTAATCCATAAATTTTATCAATGAAAAAACTAACCCTTGCGTTTTCTTCCTTGTGTCTAATCACAACCACACTGAATGCGCAAAAGAATTTAATTGGTTTCACCTCTAGTGAAAAACAACTTAAAACCGAACAAATTTTTGATGCACAGTTGAGCGCCAAAAGGGTTGGAGAAAACATTAAACTACTTTCGTCGGTTCCACATCATGTTGGATCTGTTGGTGGAAAAATGGTGGCAAGCGAAATTGCAAAGGTTTTCACCGATGCCGGATGGGATACCAAAATAGAAACCTATCAATTAATGTTTCCCACCCCAATCACAAGAACATTAGAGATGACCGGCGCGACGAATTACAAAGCCAAGCTAAAAGAAACACCTTTAAAAGAAGACGCTACTAGTAACCAGGCAGATCAATTACCCACCTATAATTGTTGGAGCGCAGACGGTGACGCAACCGCCAACCTGGTTTATGTAAATTATGGTTTACCTGAAGACTATGAAACCCTTGCAAAATATGGTATTGATGTAAAAGGAAAAATTGTAATTGCAAAATATGGAAGAAGCTGGAGGGGTATTAAACCCAAGGTAGCACAAGAACACGGAGCAATTGGTTGCTTAATTTATTCAGATCCCATTGATGATGGATATAGTGCTGGGGATGCTTATCCTGTAGGTCCATTTAAAAACGATCAAACAGTACAAAGGGGTTCTATTATGGATATGGTTATTTATCCAGGTGACCCCACTACGCCAAATGGTGCCTCTGTTGATGGCGCAGAGAGAGTAGATCACAATGCCGCAGCCAATCTTTTAAAAATTCCTGTTTTACCTATAAGTTATGGTGACGCCGCACCTTTATTAAAAGATATGGAAGGACCGGTCGCCCCAAAAAATTGGACAGGCGCTCTACCCTTTACGTATCATATTGGTCCAAGTAAATCTTTGGTTCATTTAAAACTAGCATTTGACTGGAAAATAAGACCAGGCTTAAATGTAATTGCCACTATAAAAGGGAGTGAGTTTCCCGACCAGTGGATTATTAGAGGAAATCACCATGACGGCTGGGTAAACGGAGCTGCCGATCCTATTAGTGGCATGGCTTCTGAATTAGAAGAAGCAATTGCCATTGGTGCATTATTAAAACAAGGATGGAAGCCTAAAAGAACATTGATTTACTGTGCTTGGGACGCAGAAGAGCCCGGATTAATGGGATCTACAGAGTGGGTAGAACACCATGCGGCAGAATTACAAGCAAATGCTGTTGCCTATATTAATTCAGATGGAAATGGTAGAGGGTTTTTAGGCGCACAAGGTTCCCATGCTTTTATGCCACTGATTACAGAAATTAGTAAATCGGTTACCGACCCAGAAACTGGGGTTTCTGTTTTTGAAAGAGCAAAAGCGGCTAAAGCGGCGGGCGCGTCTGGTGCTATGGCTAAAAAAGAAGCGTATGATGCAACTCAATATCCTTTAGGTGCCATGGGATCGGGATCTGATTATTCATCCTTTATCCAACACTTAGGAGTTCCTTCTTTGAACATTGGATTTGGCGGAGAAGACGAGGGGGGAGAATACCACTCTATTTATGATTCCTATGATATGTATAAGCGCTTTAAAGACCCTACATTTATTTATGGGGTAACATTAGCTCAAACTACCGGAAGGGCTGTGTTGCGTCTTTCTGAGGCGGATGTTTTGCCATTTGATTTTAGCCATTTACATAAAACCGTTAAGGGTTATATATCAGAGTTAATCAAAAACGTAGACCAAATGCGTGAAACGACTAGAATAGAAAATGATTTGGTTAAAAATAAAGTGTATGTATATGCCGCTGATCCAACCGATCAATTAAAAACCCAAGAGGGTACCGTTGAGGTACCGTATATAGATTTTTCTCCTCTATTAAACGCGTTGAATCATTTTGAAAAAGCGGTTACACATCTAGAGTTGGCCAAAAAAACTACAGACACTAAAAAACAAACTGAGATGAATATTAAACTATATACCGCGGAACAGCAATTACTTACTGACGCTGGATTACCAAGACGTCCTTGGTATAAACATAGTTTATATGCGCCCGGTTTTTATACAGGGTATGGCGTTAAAACTGTTCCTGGGGTAAGAGAGGCGATTGAACAAAAAAATTGGACCGAGGCCACAGAACAAATTGGATCTGTAGCAAAAGCAATTGACAAGCTTTCTCTTTATTTAGAAACATTATAGGACGTACCTTTGCGTATGCCGTTTCAACTTCAATCTCATTATACCCCCTCGGGAGATCAGCCTAGTGCAATTGCACAGTTGACCGAGGGGGTTTTAAATGGAAATAGGTACCAAACTTTATTAGGGGTAACGGGAAGTGGTAAAACATTTACGGTTGCTAATTTGATTCAAAATGTTCAACGCCCGACCCTGGTGTTGACACATAATAAAACCCTTGTAGCACAATTGTATGGGGAATTCAAACAATTTTTTCCCAACAATGCGGTGGGTTATTTTGTTTCTTACTACGATTATTATCAACCAGAAGCCTACCTACCCACCTCGGGCGTATACATTGAAAAAGACTTAAGTATTAATGAGGAGTTAGACAAGCTAAGACTTCAAGCCACCGCACAACTATTAAGTGGCAGAAGAGACATTATCATTGTTGCCAGTGTAAGTTGTATTTATGGTATGGGAAACCCCACCGAATTAGAAAACGGAATTATCCGCATTCAAAAAGGACAAAGCCTACCACGTCAAGCATTTTTACATGCGCTGGTAAATGCTTTGTATCACCGTTCGGTTACCGAATTTGATAGAGGTGCTTTTCGTGTAAACGGAGACACGGTAGATATTCGTCTGCCCTATGTTGACTATGGATATCGCATTACCTTTTTTGGGGACGAGATAGAAGACATAGAAACCATTGAGATAGAAACGGGAAAGCGGATTGAAAAAATGGACAACGCTGCCATTTTTCCAGCTAATTTATATTTAGCACCCAAGGACATGGTCCAGCAAATTATTTATGAGATACAGGATGAAATGCGCGCACAGGTGGAGTATTTTAAAAATGTTGGAAAACCACTAGAAGCCGCAAGGATAAAGGAGCGTGTGGAATATGATATAGAGATGATTAGAGAGCTGGGTTATTGTACAGGCATAGAAAACTATTCTAGATTTTTTGATAGACGTGTTCCAGGTACAAGACCCTTCTGTTTGTTGGATTACTTTCCAAAAGATTTTTTATGCGTGATAGATGAAAGCCACCAAACCATTCCACAAATAAGTGGAATGTATGGAGGAGACAGAAGTAGAAAAATGAATTTAGTGGAATATGGATTTAGACTACCTAGTGCCATAGACAATAGACCGCTTAATTTTTATGAGTTTGAAAACATAATTGGGCAATCTATTTTTGTAAGCGCAACGCCCGGCGAATATGAATTAGAAAAAACAGGAGGCCTTATCGTTGAACAAGTAGTAAGACCAACGGGCTTATTAGACCCACCCATAGAAGTGCGCCCCACAAAAAATCAAATTGATGATTTATTAGAAGAGATTGCGATGCAGGTGGAAAAAGGAGATCGTGTTTTAGTGACAACCCTTACCAAAAAAATGGCAGAGGAGATGGACCGGTTCCTGCAAAAAATTCAAATCAAATCTAAATATATACACAGTGATATAGATGCGCTAGAGCGTGTTGAAATATTGCGCGAATTGCGATTGGGGATAATTGATGTTTTAGTAGGAGTTAACCTATTAAGAGAAGGATTAGACTTACCCGAGGTCTCCTTGGTCGCGGTATTAGATGCGGACAAAGAGGGTTTTTTAAGAAACGAAAAATCTCTAACCCAAACTGCTGGTCGTGCAGCAAGAAACGCCAACGGTCGGGTAATATTTTATGGAGACAGTATTACCAAGAGCATGCAACGCACGATAGATGAAACCAATCGTCGTCGTGAAAAACAAATAAAATACAACACAGAACACCATATAACCCCAACAACCGTTACCAAGAGTATTGAGCAGGTAATGGCACAGGGCTCGGTATTAGATATTAAAGGCTATACCCTTAACAATATGAATGTTCGCACAACCGATGACATTAATGTATTGGCAGAAGGAAGTGAAAAATATAGCGAATACAAAACCATACCGCAAATAGAAAAAGCGATTAAGGATACAAAAAAACAAATGGATAAATTTGCCAAAGCCCTTGATTTTATGGAGGCGGCCAAAACAAGAGATGAAATGTTTTTATTAGAAGCACAGTTAGAAAAAATGAAATCGTCAAAATAAAATTTATAGACCCACTTAAATCCAACATCGAAAAAACGTATCTTATATCATGTCTGAAATTTTACAATCAATATTTAATGGCTTGATGCAAACAGGTTGGGTAGAAGCCATTGCGGTGATAGCGGGCATCATATCGGTGTGGTATAGCCGTAAAGAAAATGTATTGGTTTTTCCAACAGGACTCGTTAATACCACCTTTTATATTTACCTAAGTTATAAAGGACATCTTTTTGGAGAAGCCAGCGTGAACCTATATTATACCATCATGAGTATTTACGGGTGGTATTTGTGGACAAGAAAAAAAGAAGATCAACAAACCCCGGTTTTACAAATTACAAAAAGCACGCCCAAGGAGTGGTTCCAACATCTAGCCTTTTTTGTTGGCTTTTATTTTGTCATTTATTTTTCCCTGTCCTATGCAAAAAATGCTTTTGCGCCAGAAGCCATTCCTTGGGCAGATGCTTTTGCGAGCGCCACTGCCTATACCGGTATGTGGTTAATGGCAAAGAAAAAAGTAGAGAGTTGGATTTGGTGGATCCTTACTAATATTGCTTCTATTCCTTTATATTTTATCAAGGGCTATGCATTTACAAGTGTACAGTTTCTTGTGTTATTGGTATTGGCCATTGCGGGATGGGTGTCATGGAATAAAAAAGCAGCTCCAAATAGTTAAAAAAAAGAATTCAGCAAAATGCTAAAGTAACAGTATGCAACCTATCAAAAAAATAGTGATACTAGGACCCGAGTCCACCGGAAAATCAACACTCTGTGCTGCACTTGCAAATCATTTTCAAACAGAATGGTGTCCAGAATATGCACGCCAATTCTTAACCGAAAACGGAACCGACTATAGCTACGACGACTTATTAACCATCGCAAAAGGACAATTGGCTGGAGAAGACGCACATGTGGAAAAGGCTAGCGACCTGTTAATAATTGACACAGATATGTATGTGATGAAAGTTTGGTGTGAATATGTGTTTAATAACTGCCACCCGTTTATTTTAGAAAAAATAAATGAAAGAAAATATGACGCTTATTTGTTGTGCGACATTGACCTGCCTTGGACTGCAGACGAGATGAGAGAATATCCAGACGAGGGTCCACGCAAAGAGCTGTTTACAATATATAAGGAGCTACTTATAAATCAAAAAACACCCTGGGGCATTGTGAGTGGAACGGGGGAACAAAGAACCCAAAACGCGATTGCGCTTATTGAGGGGCTCATTAAAAAATAAATAAGAGAATTTGGGGAAACTATTTGCTTTTTAATAAGGCCCTAATATCTTCATCCCCCTCTATATTACTCATCTCTCTTAAAATTTGAGGATAGCGCCAAGAAACCCTTCTGGTCATTGGCCTTGCCGTAAATTTTTTTGGATTGGGAAAGCCCGCCACAATCATCGCGGCCTCCGAGCGCGTTAATTTTTTAGCAGATTTGTGAAAGTAATGCTGTGCAGCGGCCTCAACACCAAAACAACCCGGCCCCGTTTCAATCACATTTAAATACACCTCTAAGATTCTTTTTTTACCCCAGATCATTTCAATTAAAAAAGTGAAATAAAATTCTGGTATTTTTCGAATGAATTTATCATAACTACCGCCCTGCCATAAAAAAACATTTTTAGCGGTCTGTTGTGTAATGGTGCTTGCCCCGCCACCGATAGGGATTCTTGATTTTTTATTTTTCTTTTTAGGTCGCAAGCTTTTTTCCAAGGCGTCCCAATCAAATCCACTGTGATCGGTAAAGGTTTGATCCTCGCTTGCAATAGCTGCTAGCTTTATATTGTAGGACATTTCATTCCATCCAACATAATCTCTTTTTAATCCCAATCCAAAAGCATTCGTGATTTGAGTAATGGTAATAGGTGGGTCAATAAACTTGGTAACTAGCACATAGGAAATAGAGCTAACGAGCAGATAGAATAAAATTTTTTTGAAGATTTTGATCACGAAAAAGTAAAAACTTGTTGTTAAATAATTTCAACCGAAAATCTTTTTCCAATGGGTCGATAGTTGGGGTTTTTATTGGACTGCCACTTTCCTATAAACCAAGCGGCCACTCCACCCAAAATGTGAGGGAGGTTGCGTGAACCAAAAACATCTTCTTTCTTAATTATCGAATTTGTAATATTTAAGCCAGCATAAAGTGGCCCACCAACCTTTAAAATACTTCCGTTAGCAAAGGCACTTGTGTAACGACCCTTTTCGTGAGCAAACCCAACAATCTCACTTACATGAAGTGAAAGAAGTCCAAGCTTTAAGGTATCGATTCCCCAGGTGCCATAAGCGGTATAACCTTGTTGCAACACAAATTGATTTACGTGAATAGAATCCCTTTGAATTTTATCGATATAGCCGGTTACCCACTGTTGGTTGCTAAATTTAAAATTAATAAAACTACCTGTAGTAAAAGAGCGCACAATCACCCCGCGGTCCTTTAGGGTTAATAGCTTCCCTCCTTGGGCGCTAGCTTGTCCCATGAAAAAAAAGGTAAAAAATAATATAATTATGTTTTTGTTCACTCTACAATTTACGAACTAAAATGTTAATGCACTGTAAAAAAGCACTGCGCTAAAAATTAAAATAATGATACCCGAAATCCGATTAATCCAAGTAAGGTTGTTGGACGTTAATTTAGGCCTTAGTTTTCCCGCCAAAACCACCTTTATTAAATCGGAAGCTAATACAAATAACAAACAGGCTCCAAACACCAATATTTTATAAAATACCGGACTGCTACTTTCTACCGCGTCGTTAGCAATGGCCGCCGTCCACGCAAACCAAAATAAAAATACACTTGGATTAAGCGCATTCATTAAAAATCCGGAAACAAATACACCCAGAAGCGCTCGCTTGCGCATTATTTTTTGATGATCACCTGAAAGGTCTTCTATTCTAATTTTTTTAATCAACAAGGTGTATAGTCCCAGTAATAATAAAAATCCCGCACCAGCAAGTGCGATTACATTTTTGTGGTTTAACACCATCGTAAAAAGAGAGGTAAAAAAATTACATACAAAAAGCAAGCTAATGTCACTTACCGAAACGCCCGCCACAAAAGCGTATCCCGCCCTATGTCCGTTGGTTAAACTTTGTTTTAAGATGGCAAATATAACAGGACCAATAGAAATGCTTAATACAATGCCTAATAATAATCCTTTTAAAATAGGTGCTAACATATTATCGGTTTAAAATAAAACGTTTCCAATCTAATAAAAGGTCTCCCTTAATTACCCTTGGAAACTTATGTTGGCCACCCACCTTTCCTTTGCTTTCTAAAAAGGATAAAAACACAGCCTCTTTTAATATAGAAACACGCACTTCTTTCAATGCGCTTTTTCTTTCAACGGCATAATCATCGTTTAGCTCCACCAACTTTTCATCTAATTTTTGCGCTACAAATTGCTCGTCTAGGGGTTGGTCACAAGCTATATACCAATGATGTCCAAAAAAACTACCCACGGGCTCTCCGGTAACACAGTATTCTGGAATAGAAATATTTAGCTCCTCGCTTACCAGTTGAACCGCCTTATTCATATTGTCTACACTAAGGTGTTCTCCTACTAAACTTAAAAAATGCTTGGTTCTGCCCGTGATGATTATTTCTGCATTGGCTTTGTCTACAAATCGAACGGTATCTCCAATTAAATAACGCCAGGCACCCGCCACCGTGCTAATTAAAATGGCATAATCTTTCCCTTCCTCCACCTCGTGTATCATTAAAGCGGTTGGATTTTCGACCAATTCGCCATCACCGTCAAAATTATTTTCATCAAAGGGAACAAATTCAAAAAAAATATGCTGATTAAAGGAAAGGCGCATGCCAGCTGCGTTTTGCTTATCCTGCCAAGCCAAGAAACCCTCACTAGCCAAGTAGGTTTCAATGTATTGAATGGGCTTTCCCAATAATTTTTCAAAACCATGTTTATAAGGCTCAAAACTTACCCCTCCGTGCACAAAAAAAGCAAGGTTAGGCCACATTTCATGAATATTATTGAGTTGATAGCGTTCAATTACCATTTCAATACACATTTGGATCCAAGCGGGAACACCAACAATAAATCCAATATCCCAATTGGGCGCTTTTTCAACAATCTCGTTTAATTTTTTATTCCAATCTTTTTCTTTAGCAATTTTTTTACCAGGCTTGTAAAATGGCTGAAACCAAAAAGGTGCTTTCTTGGCAGTGATACCACTAAGGTCACCTGCATAATAACCGGGACCCTTTTGTAGGTCGGTGCTGCCCCCAAGTGTAAGCCAACCCTTGCCAATGCTGGTAAGGGGCACTTCTTTATAATTCAACAAGCTAAGCAGTTGTTTAATCATAATTACCTTATTGCCCCTTAATAGATCGTTGGTAATAGGAATGTATTTACTTGCCGCTTCGCTGGTGCCACTACTTAATGCAAAAAATTTAATTTTTCCCGGCCAAGTATTGTCTGGCGCCCCTTCCAAGGACTTGTGCCACCAGTCTTTGTATATTTTATTGTAATTGAAAGCCGGCACTTTTTGTTGAAAGGCTTTCCCCACGTGTTTGCTTTGTAATATTTGTTCGAAACCAAACTTTTGTCCAAATTCTGTGTAACGGGCCCGGCGTAATAATTTCTTAAGCACGCGCATTTGCGATCTTCTTGGACTTCTTGGAGGAAGACCTAGGGCTTTGGTAAGTCCTTTTGGTAGGTTAATCTCGAAAATCGGCATCTACAAAATCGGGGTTTTATCTTTTAAGATTATAATGCAAAAATAGGAATGTTATTCGAGCAAACGAAGCTACTTTTGCATTATGATTAAAAACACACTTTTAAGCGCAATAGAAGCGGGTGCCGGACAGTTAACTAAATATTTTAACGGCAGTTTTACTATTGCGAGTAAGGGTAGTTTAAATGATTTGGTAACAGAGGCAGACCATGCATCTGAAAAAGCCATTTTTAAAGTCATTCAAGAAAATCACCCCGACCATTTTATCTTAAGCGAGGAAACGGGATCGATGCCCACTGCGTCTACGATTAAATGGATTATCGACCCTATTGATGGTACCATTAATTTTGCGAATGGCATTCCCATTTGTTGTGTAAGTATTGGTGTAGAAGAAAATGGAGAAATGTTGATGGGTGCTGTATATAACCCTTTTATGAACGAACTATTTTTTGCAGAGAAGGGAAAAGGAGCAACGCTTAATGACAAGCCAATTAAGGTAAGCGACAAAGACCATCTTTTGTCTAGCTGTTTGGTTACCGGATTTCCCTATCAATATTTAGATACTGAAAATGGACCCCTTCAAATATTTGAAAAATTAATTCGCAAGGCCATACCCGTCCGCAGGTTGGGAAGTGCTGCACTAGATTTATGTTGGACTGCCGCGGGAAGATTCGATGGTTTTTATGAACACAAATTACAGGTATGGGATAGTGCTGCCGGTTTTTTAATTGTTCAAGAAGCGGGCGGAACAGTAACAGATTTAAAAGGAGATAAATACAATCCATATCAGCCCGGCATTATAGCAAGCAATGGAAAAATTCACCATCAATTATTGTCCTTAATAAAAGGAGGATCTTTATAAAATTAAGTATGTCAGAAAGAACAGAAATAGAAAATTTAGGAGAGTTTGGTTTAATTGATCATTTAACCAACCAGTTTGAAACTCAAAATGCAACTACCGTTTTATCAATAGGTGACGATGCGGCGGTGATAGACCATTTTGGAAAACAAACCGTTATTACTACTGACTTGTTGGTAGAAGGGGTGCACTTTGATTTAATGTATACGCCCTTAAAACATTTGGGTTATAAGTCCGTGGTGGTAAACCTAAGCGACATTTATGCAATGAATGCACAACCCACACAAATCACGATGAGCCTGGCTTTCAGCAACCGCTTTAGTTTAGAAGCACTAGAGGAATTTTACTTGGGCGTGCAAATTGCTTGTGAAAAATATGGCGTGGATTTAATTGGAGGAGACACTTCTACTTCGCAAAAAGGATTGGTAATTTCTGTTACTGCAATAGGAGAAGTTGCTCCGGATAAATTTGTAAAAAGAAGTACCGCAGAAAGTGGAGATTTAATTTGTGTGTCAGGTGATTTAGGTGCAGCGTTTTTAGGGCTGACTTTAATGGAAAGAGAGAAAAAAATATTTTTAGAAAATCCACAAGTACAACCTACGCTAGAAAACGAAGATTATATCGTTGGAAGATTGCTAAAACCAGAAGCTAGAAAAGATATCATAGACTATTTAGAGTCTCAAGAAATAAGACCCACCTCCATGATGGATGTGAGCGACGGACTAAGTAGTGATGTATTGCATATTTGTAAACAAAGCAACTTGGGTTGTAGAATTTATGAAGATAAAATTCCTTTGAACGAAGCCACTAAGGCCGCTGCGTTTAAGTTTGGATTAGATCCAACCGTATGCGCTTTAAATGGAGGAGAAGATTATGAATTGTTGTTTACTATGAAGCAAGCGGACTATGATAAAATAACGATGCAAGAAGAAATCAGTGTGATAGGTTATATGTGTGATGCTGAAGAGGGCACAAAAATTATCACGAAGGGTAATAATGTTTTTGACATTAATGCACAAGGCTGGAACGCATTTTCTAAGTAATTGAAAAATCGTCCGCGTCTTTCCAAAAAGGAAATTGTGCTCTGGAATGATTAATTTCTTCTTTTTGTAATTGTATATGAAAGATATCTTCTTCGTAGGCACAGTGGTATAAGATCTCTCCCAGGGGTCCCACCACCATTGAGTCTCCGCTATGTGCAACATTATTTCCATCTAAACCCACTCTATTAACGCCAATGGTAAAGCATTGGTTTTCTATCGCCCTTGCTGTTAATAAAGTTTTCCAAGCATGATTTCTTTTCTCTGGCCAATTGGCAACATATAATAATACATCATACTCTTTGCCAACAAGCGCTTCTTTTTCTTTTGTTTGCGCAATCTGTTGGCGCGCCCAGACAGGAAAACGAAGGTCATAACATATTTGTAAATTAATTTTCCAACCCTTCACACTTGCTATTAATCTTTTGTTTCCAGGCGTATAATGTTGGTCCTCTCCGCCAAAGGCAAACAAATGCCTTTTATCATAATACCCCAATTGTCCATTGGGCAGCATCCAAATAAGCCGATTAAAGAACTGTCCCTTTTCTTCAATCATAAGAGAGCCGGTTAACACCGCCCCTTTTTCATAAGACATTCTACGCATCCAGTCTACCGTTGGCCCTTCCATGGTTTCGGCTAACTTTTCCGGTTGCATACTAAAGCCAGTATTGAACATTTCGGGCAAGACAATAATTTCGGTGGGCTGCTCAATGGACTTTATTTTTTGGGTAAAATGGTCCAAGTTGGCCCCCTTGTCTTCCCAAAAAAGGGAACTTTGCAGCAGCGAAAAATGTAGTGTTGACAATGGGTGATGTTTTACAAAATAAAGATAAGGAAACCTCCTTAGTTCTTTTCAACAGCCTTTACTAAGATCCAGGCTTATACAGTTTTTGTAAAATAGGCTGAATTAGAGCGGGTTCAAAGCCCCGTTGGTGCAAGAAAGCCTGGGTTTTGGCCATTCGGGATAGGCCGCGTTCCCCTTTAAGGGTGGCCCATTTTTTTGAGGCCAGGTCCTGAAGCTTAGCTAAATAATCGGCTTCATCAATAGATTTTAAGGCCACTTTAATATTGAAAGCGCTCACTTTTTTTTGGTACAGGGCGTGGTTAATTTTTAATTTTCCCCAACCCTTTATTCTAAAATGACCCCCAGCAAAGCTGGTTGCAAAACGCTCCTCGTTTAAAAAATTTTCAGCAATTAAATCGGAGAGGATTTCTTCTACTTCGGGGGTTGTCATGCCCAATTCATAGAGCTTGTCACGCACCTCTTGTTGTGCTCTTTCTTGATAAGCACAAAAATGGCGAATGCTTAGTATAGCTTGCTCTTTGCCGACTCTGTTTTTTTTCATTGATGTCAATAAGTAGTGCTAAAATAGCTTTTTAATCT